>WBZM01000363.1_pt1 | contig 66898 bp, 61 predicted proteins | sample 5204271 | NCBI WGS metagenome assembly WBZM01 (sample SAMN12344346, study PRJNA552823) | activated sludge metagenome | biome: Activated sludge suspended growth; feature: Nitrification reactor; material: Wastewater; isolation source: activated sludge from nitrification reactor of wastewater... | reverse complement strand
CGGCCGGCCGCAAGGAATTCCCGCTCGTCATCAAGGGCGACGTGCAGGGTTCGGTCGAAGCGATCATCGCGACGCTTGAAAAGCTCAACACCGACGAAGTCGCGGCGCGCGTGGTCCATGCGGGCGTCGGCGGCGTGAGCGAGTCCGACGTGGCGCTGGCGGAAGCCTCGGGCGCAATCGTCATCGGCTTCAACGTCCGCGCGCACAAGGAAGCGCGCGAGGCGGCCGAACGTCTCGGCATCGAGATTCGCTACTACAACATCATCTACAACCTCGTGGATGACGTGAAGGGCGCGATGTCCGGCCTGCTGGCGCCTGCCATCCGCGAGACCATGCTCGGCAACGCGCAGATCCTCGAAGTATTCAACATCACCAAGGTCGGCAAGGTCGCGGGTTGCCGCGTCACCGACGGCACGGTCGAGCGCGGCGCGCACGTCCGGCTCATCCGCGACAATGTCGTCGTGCACGAGGGCAAGCTCTCGACGCTCAAGCGCTTCAAGGACGAGGTCAAGGAAGTGCTGGCCGGCCAGGAGTGCGGCATGGCGTTTGAGAATTATCAGGACATGCGCGCCGGCGACGTGATCGAGTGCTATCGCGTGGAAGAGGTGAAGCGCACGCTCTGATCGCAAGTGGGCCGGCGCGGCGGATTGCGCACGCCGGCGTTCGGACGGGCGGCTTTGCCGGCCGTCGACAGAAAGAGACGCGCAAGGCGCGGAAGCATCAATGTCCAGATCGCATCATCAACACGGCGCCGAGCCGTCGCAACGCATGCTGCGCGTGGCGGAACTCGTGCGCCATGCCTGCGCCGAGGTTCTCTCGCGGGGCGAAATCAACGATCCTGTCCTCGAGACGCACGTCGTCACCGTGCCTCGCGTGAAAATGTCGCCGGATCTCAAGCTGGCGACGCTGTTCGTCATGCCGCTCGGCGGCAAGGACGCGAAGGACGTCATCAAGGCGCTCGACCGGCACCGCGCCTTCCTGCGCGGCGAGATCGCCCGCAAGATCAACCTCAAGTTCGCGCCGGACGTGCGCTTCAAGGTCGACGACAGTTTCGACAATGCGGCGAAGATCGACGCGCTGCTCAATTCCGACAAGGTGCGGCGCGATCTCGACGCGGAAAAGACCGACACCGAAGAGGTTGACAAGAGCGCATGAGCAAGCCGCGCTCCAATCGCGTCGTCGTCGACGGCTGGGTCATTCTCGACAAGCCCGTCGGCATGACGTCGACACACGCCGTCTCGCGCCTCAAGCGCATCTACAACGCCAAGAAGGCGGGCCACGCCGGCACGCTCGATCCGCTCGCCTCGGGCATCCTCCCCGTCGCCTTCGGCGAGGCGACCAAGACCGTGCCGTTCGTGCAGGACGGCGAGAAGGCCTATCGCTTTACCGTGCGCTGGGGGATCGAGACGGATTCCGACGACGCCGACGGCAAGACGGTCGAGACGTCCGACCTGCGGCCAAGCGTCGATCAGGTGGTTCAGGCGCTGCCGAACTTCGTCGGCACCATCCTGCAGCGGCCGCCCGCCTTTTCAGCGATCAAGATTGCCGGCGAGCGCGCCTACGACCTCGCCCGCGACGGCGAGATCGTGGAAATCGAGCCGCGCCCGGTGACCATCAACTCGCTGGAGCTCGTGTCGTCGACCGACGACACGGCGACGCTGGAGGCGCAGTGCGGCAAGGGCACTTATGTGCGCGCCATCGCGCGCGATCTCGGCCGGATACTGGGCTGCTACGGTCACGTGATCGCCCTCCGACGCACGCGCGTCGGCCCGTTCGCCGAAGCCGACGCCACTGTTTTCGCCGATCTGGAGGAGACGGCCGAGGACGCCGTCCGGCACATGCGCCCGGTGGAAGCCGGCCTCTCCGAGCTCCCCTGCGTCGTGATCGACCGCAACGCCGCCGCGCGCCTGCGCCGCGGGCAGTCGATCCTTCTGCGCGGCCGAGAGACGCCGGCCGAGGGGGAAACGGTCTACGCGGCCTGCGATGGCGCGCCGGTCGCCTTCGGCTCGGTGGAATCGGGCGAGCTGGTGCCGAGCCGGGTGTTCAACCTGGGCGCCTGACCCTCGCCCCTTCGGGGGTGGCCTCGGCGGCCTTTTCGTGTATAAGGCGCGCTTCGGCCGGGTAGAGGCCGAATTTCCGACCCTGCTGGACGACATCCCGGCCGGGCCAATTCTCCAGACAGACAGGAGTTTCCCGATGTCGATCACGGCCGAGCGCAAGCAGGCGCTCATTCAGGAATATGCGACCAAGGCGGGCGACACGGGTTCGCCGGAAGTGCAGGTGGCGATCCTCACGGAACGCATTTCCAACCTGACCGGTCATTTCAAGAACCACGCCAAGGACAACCATTCGCGTCGCGGCCTGCTCAAGCTCGTCTCGCAGCGTCGCCAGCTTCTCGACTACGTCAAGAAGCACGACGACGCGCGGTATCGCAAGCTGATCGAACGCCTCGGCATCCGCCGCTAAAGCGTTACGCGCAATTCGCGCACAAGTTTTGCGCATTTGGGCGTGGCGGCATGGGGCCGCCCCGCCGCATCCGACCGCAGAAGATAAAGCGCCATGACAGGATCGCCGGAAGCTGATCGCGCCTGAACGCAGCTTCCTGCCGTCTTGTCCGTGGCGCTTTGTCGTTTGCGCCAACAGGAAAGACAGACATGTTCGAAATCCATCGTGAAGAACTCGACTGGGCCGGCCGCAAGCTCGTGCTCGAAACCGGCAAGGTCGCCCGTCAGGCCGACGGCGCCGTCATGGCCTCCTGGGGCGACACGACCGTGCTCGCCACCGTCGTCGGCGCGAAATCCGCCAAGCCCGGCCAGGACTTCTTCCCCCTTACCGTCGACTATCAGGAAAAGGCTTTCGCGGCCGGCCGCATTCCCGGCGGCTATTTCAAGCGCGAGGGCCGTCCCTCGGAGCGCGAGACGCTGATCTCGCGCCTGATCGACCGTCCGATCCGTCCGCTCTTCCCGGAGGGCTATCGCAACGAGACGCAGGTCATCGTCACGGTTCTCAGCCATGACCTCGAGAACGATCCCGACGTGCTCTCGATCGTCGCGGTTTCGGCCGCGCTTACCCTGTCGGGCATTCCGTTCATGGGCCCGGTCGGCGGCGCGCGCGTCGGCTACATCAACGGCGCCCTCAAGCTGAACCCGACGATCGAGGAGATGAAGTCCTCCGATCTCGACCTCGTCGTCGCCGGCACGGCCGACGCGGTGCTGATGGTCGAATCCGAGGCCAAGGAGCTTTCGGAAGAGACGATGCTCGAGGCCGTCATGACCGGCCATCGCGGCTTCCAGCCGGTGATTGACGCGATCATCCGCCTGGCCGAACGCGCCGCCAAGGATCCGCGCGATTTCGTGCAGAGCGATCGTTCGGCCGTCGAGAAGGCGGTTGCCGACATCGCCGAGGCCGAATTGCGCTCGGCCTACAAGATCACCGCCAAGCAGGAGCGCTACAAGGCGGTCGACGCCGTGAAGGCGAAGGTGACCGCCGCTCTCTTCCCCGAGGGACAGGAGCCGGCGTTTTCCAAGGAGCATGTCGGCGAGGCCTTCAAGGAGCTGCAGGCCAAGGTCGTGCGCTGGAACATCCTCGACACCGGCGTGCGCATCGACGGCCGCGACGTGAAGACGGTGCGCCCGATCATCGCGGAAGCAGGCGTCCTGCCGCGCACCCACGGTTCTGCCCTGTTCACGCGCGGCGAGACCCAGGCTCTCGTCGTCGCGACGCTCGGCACCGGCGAGGACGAGCAGTACGTGGATTCGCTGGAAGGCACCTACAAGGAGCGCTTCCTGCTGCACTACAACTTCCCGCCCTATTCGGTCGGCGAGACGGGCCGCGTCGGTTCGCCGAAGCGCCGCGAGATCGGCCATGGCAAGCTCGCCTGGCGCGCGATCCGTCCGATGCTGCCGGCTGCCGCGGAATTCCCCTACACGATCCGTCTCGTCTCGGAGATCACGGAGTCGAACGGCTCCTCGTCGATGGCGACGGTCTGCGGCTCGTCGCTGGCGCTGATGGACGCGGGCGTGCCGCTGAAGCGGCCGACGGCGGGCATCGCCATGGGCCTGATCCTCGAAGGCGAGCGCTTTGCGGTCCTCTCCGACATTCTCGGCGACGAGGATCATCTCGGCGACATGGACTTCAAGGTGGCGGGCACCGATAACGGCGTCACCTCGCTGCAGATGGACATCAAGATCGCGGGCATTACCGAGCAGATCATGAAGGTCGCGCTCGGTCAGGCGCGCGACGGCCGTCTGCACATTCTCGGCGAGATGTCGAAGGCCCTGACCGGCGCCCGCGCCGAGCTCGGCGAGTTCGCGCCGCGCATCGAGACGATGAAGATCCCGACCGACAAGATCCGCGAAGTGATCGGCACGGGCGGCAAGGTGATCCGCGAGATCGTCGAGAAGACCGGCGCCAAGGTGAATATCGAGGACGACGGCACGGTAAAGATCGCCTCCTCGGACGGCAATTCGATCAAGGCTGCGATCAACTGGATCAAGTCGATCGCCTCGGATCCGGAAGTCGGCCAGATCTACGAAGGCACGGTAGTCAAGACCGTCGACTTCGGCGCCTTCGTCAACTTCTTCGGCTCCAAGGACGGCCTCGTCCACATCTCGCAGCTCGCGCAGGGCCGCGTCGCCAAGACGACCGACGTCGTCAAGGAAGGCGACAAGGTGAAGGTGAAGCTGCTCGGCTTCGATGATCGCGGCAAGGTGCGCCTGTCGATGCGCGTCGTCGACCAGCAGACCGGCGAGGACCTCGAGGCCAAGCAGAAGGCCGAGCGCGACGCGCAGAAGGCGGCGGAAGCGGGCGAATAATCGCCCCATCGCCGCGGAAACAGAAAACCCGCCGGGGCGACCCGGCGGGTTTTTCATGTATCGAGGAGGACGCCTTCGGCGCGGGCGCCAGATAGACTGGCTGGTCAATCTCGGCCTGTCGACCTCACAACATGCTCGGGAGCACGCGGTCCGGCGGGCGGTGCCCGTCCATGAAGGTCTTCACGTTGACGATGACCTTCTCGCCCATGTCGATGCGGCCCTCGATCGTCGCCGAGCCCATGTGCGGCAGCAGCGTCACCTTGCCCGCCTTGGCGAGCTTGACGAGCTTGGGCGACACGGCCGGCTCGTGCTCGAACACGTCGAGACCGGCGCCGGCGAGCTCGCCCGCCTCCAGCATCCGGATCAGCGCATTCTCGTCGATGATCTCGCCGCGCGCCGTGTTCACGACGATGGCGTGCGGCCTCAGGTACTTGAGCCGGCGCGCCGACAGCAGATGGTATGTCGCCGGCGTGTGCGGACAGTGGACGGTGACGATGTCCATGCGCGCCAGCATCTGGTCGAGCGATTCCCAATAGGTCGCGCCGAGCTTGGCCTCGGTCGCCAGGGCCACGCGGCGGCGGTTGTGATAGTGGACCTCGAGGCCGAAGGCGGCGGCGCGCAGCGCGACGGCCTGGCCGATGCGGCCCATGCCGACGATGCCGAGCTTCTTGCCGGTGATGCGATGGCCGAGCATCCAGGTCGGCGACCAGCCGGCCCAGTCGCCCGATGGAATGGTCTGCGCGCCTTCGACGATGCGGCGGGCCACGGCCATGACGAGCGCCATGGTCATGTCGGCCGTGTCGTCGGTCAGCACGCCCGGCGTATTGGTGACGGTGATGCCGCGCCGCAGAGCCGAGGTTACGTCGATATTGTCGACGCCGTTGCCGAAATTGGCGATCAGCTTCATCTGCTCGCCGGCCTGGGCCACCAGGCCGGCGTCGATCCGGTCGGTCACCGTCGGCACGAGCACGTCGGCCGTCCTCATGGCTTCGGCGAGTTCGGCATGGGTCATCGGCGCGTCGGTCGCGTTCAGGCGGACGTCGAACAATTCGCGCATCCGCGCCTCGACGACTTCCGGCAGCTTGCGCGTTACGACAACCAGCGGCTTCTTCTGCGGCATTCCCTGTCCGTCCCTGCCCGCGCGGCTGACCGTCTCGATCGGCCAGCGGCATGAGGCCGCCATAATTCACCGCTCCTTAACGACGTTTGGACGACAACGTTTCCAGAGCGCGCAACGGCGGTTTGACGTTTCCTACCAGATGGCTGGACAAAGACAAGAACGCCGATCGCCGCGCACGGACCGGAGTTGCGACATGGCCTGGATCGCGGAACGGACTTGGAGCGCGGCGCGCTTGCGCAGGCGCGCGGGCGCCGTTCTCATGCTGCTGGCGGCGCTTTGGGCGCCCCTCGCCGAGGCCGCGTCGCAACAGACCGGCGCGGTCACAGGGCTGCCGGTGCCGCGCTTCGTCAGCCTGAAATCCGACCGCGTGAACCTTCGCGAGGGCCCCTCCAAGGACCACCGCACGGTCTGGATCTTCCAGCGCGCCGGCCTGCCGGTCGAGATTACCGCCGAATTCGACATCTGGCGCCGCATTCGCGATTCAGACGGATCGGAAGGCTGGGTGCTGCACTCCCTCCTGTCGGGACGCCGCACCGGAATCGTCGCGCCCTGGAAAAAGGGAGCGGACTTCCCGCTGCGGCGAAGTGGAGACGCCGGCGCCGACATTTCCGCTCGTCTGCAATCCGGCGTGATCGGCGCGCTCAAGGCGTGCAACGGCAAATGGTGCCGGCTGGCCGGCGAAGGTTTCGACGGCTGGATCGAGCAGGAAAACCTGTGGGGCGCCTATCCCGGCGAGACGATCCAGTGATCCGGCGGCGCGCCGGACGTTGATCGGCCGGAAGTCGCATGATGCGCGCGGCAGACTGTGACGGCGGCGTCTTTCGAGGCCCGAACTCGTGTGTTAGAAGCCGGTCGGATCGGACCCCCGGGCGCGCCCGGAAGCCAAGAGGACGGCGGACAGATATGGGCGAACGGCGCTCCAGCTACGGTTACGAGGACCTGCTCGCCTGCGGCCGCGAGGAATTGTTCGGGCCGGGCAATGCGCAATTGCCGCTGCCGCCCATGCTGATGTTCGACCGCATCACTGAAATCTTCGAGACCGGCGGCGAGCATGGCAAGGGCTACGCGCGCGCCGAATTCGACATCAAGCCGAGCCTGTGGTTCTTCGACTGCCATTTCAAGGGCAACCCGGTGATGCCCGGCTGCCTCGGCGTCGACGCCATGTGGCAGCTCACGGGCTTCTATCTCGGCTGGCTCGGCAATCCCGGCCGGGGCATGGCGCTCGGCGTCGGCGAAGTGAAATTTTCCGGACAGGTCCGGCCGACCGTGAAGACCGTCAGCTACGGCATCGACTTCAAGCGGATATTCAAGGGCAAGCTCGTCCTCGGCATCGCCGACGGCTGGGTGGCCGCCGACGGCGAGCGCATCTACGAGGCGAAGGATCTGCGGGTCGGCCTCGCCAAGGCGGAAGCTCCGGTCGCCTGATTGTCGGCCGTCAACGCCCGTCGGCGCGAACCGCGGGCTCAGGGGAGAAGATCATGAGACGCGTCGTCGTCACCGGCATGGGCATCGTGTCCTCGATCGGCAACAACGCCGAGGAAGTGCTGACCTCGCTGCGCGAAGCGCGCTCCGGCGTCGTCTTCGCCGAAGAATACGCCAAGCTCGGCTTCCGTTCGCAGGTGCATGGCGCGCCGACGTGCAACGCCGCGGAAATCGTCGACCGCCGCGCCATGCGCTTCCACGGCGGCGGCACCGCCTGGGCGCATGTGGCGATGGAACAGGCGATCGCCGATTCCGGTCTCGAGGCCGGCGACATTTCCAACGAGCGCACCGGTCTGATCGTCGGCTCGGGCGGCCCCTCGACAAGGTCGCAGGTCGAAGCGGCCGACATCACCCGCTCCAAGGGTCCAAAGAAGGTCGGCCCGTTCGTCGTGCCGAAAGCCATGTGCTCGACGGCGTCGGCTACGCTCTCCACCTGGTTCAAGATTCGCGGCACCAGCTATTCGATCTCGTCGGCCTGCTCGACGTCGAGCCATTGCATCGGCAACGCGGCCGAGCTCATCCAGTGGGGCAAGCAGGACGTCGTCTTCGCTGGCGGCTGCGAGGAGCTGGACTGGACGCTGTCCGTCCTGTTCGACGCCATGGGCGCCATGTCGTCGTCCTACAACGATCGTCCGGCGACGGCGTCGCGGGCCTATGACGTCAATCGCGACGGCTTCGTCATTGCGGGCGGCGCCGGCATCGTCGTGCTCGAGGAATACGAGCGCGCCAAGGCGCGCGGCGCGAAGATCTATGCCGAACTCACGGGCTATGGCGCCTCATCCGACGGCGTCGACATGGTCGCGCCTTCGGGCGAAGGCGCGATCCGCTGCATGCGCAAGGCGCTCGCCACGGTGAAGACGCCGATCGACTACATCAATCCGCACGCGACCTCGACGCCGGTCGGCGACATCAAGGAAATCGAGGCGATCCGCGAGGTCTTCGGCGTCGGCGACAAGTGCCCGCCGATCTCGGCGACCAAGTCGCTCTCTGGCCATTCTCAGGGCGCAACCGGCGTGCACGAGGCGATCTACTCGCTGCTGATGCTCAACAACGATTTCATCTGCGAGAGCGCGAACATCGAGGAACTCGATCCGGCCTTCGCCGACATGCCGATCCTGCGCAAGCGTCGCGACAATGCGAAGCTCTCGACGGTGCTGTCCAATTCGTTCGGCTTCGGCGGAACGAACGCCTCGCTCGTGTTCAGTCGCCTCGATGCTTGAGCGGAGCCCCGACATGAACGCGCAAGCAACAGCCGGCCTGATGCGCGGCCGCCGCGGCCTCATCATGGGCGTCGCCAATTCTCATTCGATCGCGTGGGGCATCGCGCAGGCGCTTGCCGCGCACGGCGCGGAACTCTGCTTCACCTATCAGGGCGACGCCCTCGGCAAACGTGTGGCGCCGCTGGCGAAACAGGCCGGTTCGGATTTCATCCTGCCCTGCGACGTCGAGGATATTGCCTCCGTCGACGCCGTCTTCGCTGCGATGAAGGAGCGTTGGGGAACGATCGACTTCATTGTCCACGCCATCGGATTTTCGGACAAGCGCGAGCTGAAAGGACGTTACGCCGATACGTCGCGCGAAAATTTTTCGCGCACGATGGTGATCTCCTGCTTCTCGTTCACGGAAGTCGCCCGGCGCGCGGCCGAGCTCATGCCGAACGGCGGATCGATGATCACGCTGACCTATGGCGGCTCGACGCGCGTGATGCCCAACTACAATGTGATGGGCGTCGCCAAGGCGGCGCTCGAGGCCTCGGTGCGCTATCTCGCCGCCGATTTCGGACCGCAGGGCATTCGCGTCAACGCGCTCTCGCCCGGGCCGGTGCGCACGCTCGCGGGCGCCGGCATTTCGGACGCGCGTTTCATGTACTCGTTCCAGCGCGCGCATTCGCCGCTGCGCAAGTCCGTGTCGATCGAGGACATCGGGGGGTCCGCCCTCTACTTCCTCTCGGACCTCTCGGGCGGCGTGACCGGCGAAGTCCATCACATCGACGCGGGGTACAGCATCATCTCGATGCCGCGGCCCGAGGATATGAAGGCCGCGATCAACGGCGAGGACGACGACGCCTGAGGCGCGTCTCACGCGACACGACGCCGCAGGCGCGCGCATTTTGGCGCGCCAGCGGACACATTGCAAAAGCTTAATTTGAATGCGCGGCCGTTGCGCGTCTTACTGCGCCTATAAACCCGGCGCAGGAGACGCCACATGAAACTGATCAAACCTACCGCACTCGCGCTCGCCGCCGCGCTCGGCGTCATCGGCGCCATCGCCGTCGCGGACGCGCAGACGCAACCGCCTAACCCGCCCGGGCCTCCCGGCGCCGCCGGACCCGGTCCGCGCGGGCCCGGCATGGGACCGGGCATGGGTCCCGGCGGAGATGGTCCGGGCTGGCGCATGGGACGCATGGGGCCGGATGGCGAAATGGGCCCCGGTTGGCGTCGCCAGAAGCTTTCCAAGGAAGACAGGGCCGCTTTTCTCAACGCGAAAATCGCCGCTGTCCATGCCGGCCTCGGCCTGAACGCCGACCAGGAGAAGCTCTGGCCGCCGGTCGAAAGCGCGGTGCGCGACATGGCGAAGTCGATGGGCGAGGCCTGGGACAAGGGGCGCGACGAACAGCCGAAGGATCCGATCGAGGGCATGAAGCGGCGCGCCGAACGGCAGATCGCCCGCGGCGAGGCGATGAAGAAAGTCGCCGACGCCGCCGCGCCGCTTTACGCCACGCTGACGACCGAGCAGAAGGACCGCTTGCCGCGGCTCGTGCGGCCGGGCATGCGCGGCCATGTCGGCCGCTGGATGCACGACCACGGCATGCGCTGGGGTTGGGGGCGCGGCGACGACCGCGGCTGAGGCCGCGCAAACGGACAGAAAGCGGGCGGCGACGCCCGCTTTTTTTTGCGCCCTATGCGAAGTAGGCGCGCAACTGCGGCTTCATGATCTTGCCGGGCGCGTTGCGCGGCAGCGGCTCGCTCGCAAACGCGATGCGCGCCGGCACCTTGAAGGCCGCCAGATGCTCGCCGACGAAGGCGCGCAATTCCTCCTCGCTGGCGCTCATGCCGGCTTTCAGCGTCACGACGGCGACAGGCTCCTCGCCGAGCGTGCGATGCGGCAGGCCGATGACGCCCGCGTCCATGACGGCGGGATGGCGATAGAGCACTTCCTCGATTTCGATGCAGTAGATGTTCTCGCCGCCGCGGATCAGCATGTCCTTCTTGCGGTCGACGATGTAGAGGAAGCCTTCCTCGTCGATGCGCGCCAGGTCGCCGGTCTTCAGCCATTCGCCCTCGAAGGCCTGGGCCGTCGCCTCCGGCTTATTCCAGTAGCCGCGCACGACGTCGGGACCGCGCACCCACAATTCGCCGGTCGCGTTCGGCGGCAGCGTCCGCCCTGAATCGTCGACGATCTTCATGTCGCAGACGGGAATGCAGGGTCCCGCGCTTTCCGGCCGGTTGCGATAGTCCTCGGCGCTGTTCGACGTGAAGGTCGAGGTCGTCTCCGTCATGCCCCAGCCGATGCCGGGCGCGGATTTCGGAAAGACTTCGACAATGCGCCGCACGAGCTCCGTCGATGCCGGCGCGCCGCCGTAGGACACGCTTTCCAGCGACGACAGATCGTATTTCGGGCGATCGGGATGCTCGATGATCTGCCAGGCGATGGTCGGCACGCCGCCGGCCGAGGTGATGCGCTCGCGCTCGATCAGTTGCATGGCGCGCACCGGCTCGAAGCGGCGCATCACCACGATCTTGGTTCCCGTGGCGAGCGCCGGACACAGGACGGCATGGGCGCCCGTCGTGTGGAAGAAGGGGATGGCCAGCAGCAGCGCGCGCTGGATGGCCGGATCGGGCGCCGGGATCGCCTCGCCGCGCCGCAGAAAATTGCGGGCGGCGGCGAATTGCGCGGCAAGGATGGCGCAGGTCGAATTGCGGTGCGTCTGGATCGCGCCCTTGGAATTGCCGGTCGTGCCGGACGTGTAGAGGATCGAGGCGTCGTCGTCGGGTTCGAGCGCGATCTCCGGCAACGGCGCATCGCGCAGCGCCGCCCAATCGTCCGGCGCGCCGATGATCGATTCGAAGGCGATGGTCGCGGGCGGCTGGCTCGCGGCGCGCGTGACGACCACGCGCTGGATATCGGGACATTCCGCCACATGCGCGGCGATGCGCGCATGGCGCTCGGCGTCGGCGATGACGATCTTCGCGCCGGAATCCTGCAACCCGTACAGCAGTTCCTCGCCCGACCACCAGCCGTTGAGCGGCGTGGCGATTGCGCCGATCAGGAGCGAGGCGAAGAAGGAAACCGGCCATTCGGGCAGGTTGCGCATGACGATGGCGACGCGATCGCCCTTGCCTACGCCCTGCGCCTGCAGCCAGTGCGCGAGCGCGATCGAGGCGCGGGCGAAGGATTCGAAACTGACGCGCTCGTCTTCATGCACGAGAAAGACGCGGTCGCCGAAGACGCGACCGGCCAGAAAGACGTCGCGCAGCGTCGGCGGCGCATTCTTCCACACGCGCGTCCTGTAGCCGCGTATCGTGGCTTCCGCCATTTCGAAGGGCGCGCCGGGCGCGGTCAGAAGTTCGTGCGCCCGCGCCAGCGACATGGCCGGCCAGCCGGGGGGAAGCTCCTGCGTCATGACGCGCTCCTCAGATCGTCGCGCCGCCGTCCACCACGAAGTTCTGGCCGGTGACGAAGGCGCCCGCCTTGCCGGCCAGGAAAACCGCGCAACCCGCAATCTCGTCGGGATCGCCGATGCGCTTCAGCGCAGCGCCCGCCGTCGAGCGCTTCAGCGTCTCCGCATCGTCCCACAGGGCCTTGGCGAAATCGGTCTTGATGAGGCCGGGCGCGATGCAGTTCACGCGCACATTGTCCGGCCCGTATTCGACAGCAAGATTGCGCGCGAGCTGCATGTCGGCCGCCTTGGAGATGCAATAGGCGCCGATGACCGGCGAGCCGCGCAGTCCACCGATGGACGAAACGATCATGACCGACCCGTCCTTTCGCGCGCGCATCTCCGGAACCACCATCGAGATCAGCCAATTGTTGGCGATGATGTTGTTTTCCAAAATCTTGCGGAAGGCGTCGTCCGAGATCTGCGCGAGCGGGCCGTAATAGGGGTTGGCGGCGGCGTTGCAGACGAGAATGTGGATGTCCCCGAACGCCTTCTTCGTCTCGTCGACAAGGCGTTGCAGTTCCTCCTTCGAGGAAATGTTGGCGGGGATGGCGATGGCGCGGCCCTCGCCGTATCTGGCGTTGATTTCCTTCGCGACCTCGTTGCAGGGCGCGGCCTTGCGCGAGGAGATGACGACCCGCGCGCCGTGCTCCGCCATGCGCTCGGCAATGGCTTTGCCAATACCGCGTGAAGAGCCGGTGATGATGGCGGTCTTGCCGGTGAGATCGAACAGTTCCATGCGGCGTTTCCTTTGTTGATTGGTTTGTTTCTCCCGCCGTCATTGCGAGGAGCGAAGCGACGAAGCAATCCATCCATGCGGCTTGGCCCGGTGGATGGATTGCTTCGCTGCGCTCACAATGACGGCGGGCATAGGTATTGGGAGGGGGTCCTACGCCCCCGCCTTCTGCGCGAAATGCCAGGCCATATTGCCGAGCGGCTCGGTGCGCGAGCCCGCTTCCATCGCGCGCGCGCTGGCGGCCGTGCCGTCGCGCACGCGGCCGGCGATACCCTGGGTGATGCAGGCGAGCCGGAACATGTTGTAGGCGAAATACCAGTTCAGCTCCGGCAGGCCGGCGCGATTGGTGATCTTGCAGTAGAGCGCGACCGCTTCCTCCATCGAGGGAATCCCGAGGGACTTCAGATCGAGTCCGGCAAGCCCGCTGCGGCCTTCCGGCGGCATGACCCAATGCGAGAGGAAGTAGGTGAAGTCGGCCAAGGGATCGCCGAGCGTCGACAATTCCCAGTCGAGCACGGCGGCGACGCGCGGCTCGTTCGCGTGGAAGATCATGTTGTCGATGCGATAGTCGCCGTGGACGACCGACACGCGCTCCTGCGTCGGCACGGTGCGCGGCAGCCATTCGATCAGGCGCTCGACGACGTCGATATGACGCGTCTCCGAAGCCTTGTACTGCTTGGTCCAGCGGTCGATCTGGCGCGAGAAATAATTGCCGGGCTTGCCGAAGTCGGACAGGCCGATCGCATCGGGGCTGAAATTGTGCAGGCGCGCGAGCGTCGAAATCTCGGCTTCGTAGATCGCCCGGCGTTCTTCCGGCGTGGATTGCGGCAGCGTGCCGTTCCAGAAGATGCGGCCTTCCACATTGTCCATGATGTAGAAGAAGGAGCCCAGCACATCATTGTCGACGCACAGCGCCCAGGGCCTGGCCACCGGAAAGCCCTGCGGATGCAGCGCGGAGATGACCTTGAATTCGCGGTCGACCGCGTGGGCCGACGGCAGGAGCTTGCCGAGCGGCTTGCGGCGCATGACGTAGGAATGGCCGGGCGTGTCGAGCCGGAAGCTCGGGTTCGACTGCCCGCCCTTGAATTGCGAAACGGTCAGCGGCCCCGCAAAGCCGCTGACGTTTTCCTTCATCCATTCGGCAAGGCGCGCCTCGTCGAAACGATGGCGCTCCTCGACCGGCTTGGTTCCACCGAAGACGTCGTCGGTGGAGGCCGTTGCGCCCGCCATCAGGCCTTGGGCTCCCTGTTGGTGTACTTGCGCATTTCCATCTGCGCGATCTGGCGGTTGTGCACTTCGTCCGGACCGTCGGCGATGCGCAGCGAGCGAATGCCGGCGTAGGACTTGGCGAGACCGAAATCGGTCGAGACGCCGCCGCCGCCGTGCGCCTGGATGGCGTCGTCGATGATCTTGAGCGCGATGCGCGGCCCGGCGACCTTGATCATCGCAATCTCGAGCTTGGCGTGCTTGTTGCCGACCTTGTCCATCATGTCGGCGGCCTTGAGCGTCAGCAGGCGCGTCATCTCGATGTCGGTGCGCGCTTCGGCGATGCGCTGCTCCCACACCGATTGCTCGGACACCTTCTTGCCGAAGGCGACGCGGCTCTGGAGGCGCTTGACCATCTTCTCGAGCGCGGCCTCGGCGACGCCGATCGTGCGCATGCAGTGATGGATGCGGCCGGGGCCGAGACGGCCTTGCGCGATCTCGAAGCCGCGGCCCTCGCCCAGAATCAGGTTTTCGGCGGGCACGCGCACATTGTCGAAAACCACTTCCGCGTGGCCGTGCGGCGCATCGTCGAAGCCGAAGACCGGCAGCATCCGCACGATCTTCACGCCGGGCGTGTCGAGCGGCACGAGAATCTGCGACTGCTGCTCATGGCGCGGCTTGGACGTATCCGTCTTGCCCATGAGAATGCCGATCTTGCAGCGCGGATCGCCGGCGCCCGACGACCACCACTTGCGGCCGTTGATGACGTAGTGATCGCCGTCGCGCTTGATCGAGGTCTCGATGTTCGTGGCGTCGGAGGAGGCCACCGCCGGTTCGGTCATGAAGAAGACGGAGCGGATTTCGCCGGCCATCAGCGGACGCAGCCAGGCATCCTTCTGCTTCTTGGTGCCGTAGCGGTGCAGCACTTCCATGTTGCCGGTGTCGGGCGCGGAGCAATTGAAAACCTCCGAGCCGAAGGTCACCTTGCCCATCTGCTCCGAGCACATGGCGTATTCGAGATTGGTGAGGCCCGCGCCCTGATACTCGCCGTCGTCGTGGTCGGCGTTCGGCGCCAGGAACAGGTTCCACAAGCCTTCCGCCTTGGCCTTCGCCTTCAGTTCCTCCAGCACGGGCACGACCTGCCAGCGGTTGGCGCCGAAGCCCTCCATCTGGGACTCGTAGACGGGAACAGCCGGATAGACGTGCTTGTTCATGAAGGCGATGACGCGGTCGCGCCATTCCGTCTCGCGTGCGGTGAGGGAGAAATCCACGGGCGTTCTCTTTCCTTTGGTGGTCGGTTTCATCGGCGCCGGAGCGTTTGCGGCGCAGCATTATTGTCGGACAAAAAGGTATCAGGATCGTCGGGCGGAGCAAGCTCTTTCGTCAGGGCTCTTCCTCGGCCGGCGCAGGCGGGCCGAGCAGAAAATACGACAGGCCGGCGAGTACCGATATCGCCGGCAACAACGTGTCGACAGCGGTCACGGGGTCGCCGAAGGCGGCCGCGCCGATAGCCGAACCGACAAAGCCGCCGCCCATCTGCATGAAGCCGATGAGCGAGGACGCGGCGCCCGCAATGCGCGGGAAATGCGACAGGGCCGAGGTCATCGTGCCCGGCGTGACGAAAGGCAGGCCGAACACCCAGATGGCGCTGGGAATGGCGAAGGCCACTACGCTGGGAGCCGAGAACAGGCGAACCGCAGCGAAGCCTGCGCCCGCCGCGACGATGATGACGATGCCGACGGGCACCAGCTCGCGCGCGTTGACGCGCCGCAGCAGCCGCCCGACGATAAGATTGCCGACGAGAAGGGCCGCTGTCTGCGCCAGAACGACGAAGGCGTATTGCAGCGGCGTCAGCCCCAGCTTGTCGATCAGCACGAAGGGCATGAGCGAGGGCAGCGTGTAGACGCCGCCGAGCACCAGAGCCATCAGCGTCGCCGGCGCGACGAAGCGGCGGTCCCGCAGCAGAGCGGCATAGTTGCCGGCGATGCGGAAGGGGTGCGCGTGGGCGCGGTCGCGCGCGCTGTTGGTCTCGGGCAGGAATATCCAGACCATGACGACGACGACGACCGCATAGGCGAACATCAGCATGAAGATCGAGCGCCAATGCGCGACCGTCAGCAACATGCCGCCGATGGCCGGCGACAGCGCCGGCACGAGGCCGACGAACAGGCCGATGCGGTTCATGATGCGCGCCGAGGTCTGCCCGACGAAGAGATCGCGCACCAGCGCCCGCGAGGTCGCGATGCCGGCGGCCGCGCCAACGCCCTGCAACGCCCGGCCGATCTGCAGGATTTCGATCGTCGGCGCGAAGAGGTCGATAATGCTGCCGGCGAAATAGACGAGGAAGAAGGCGAGCGCGACGGGCCTGCGCCCATAGGCGTCGGAGAGCGGGCCGCACAGGAGCTGCGCGACGCAGAAGCCGAGGAAGTAGACCGTGAGGCTCGCCTTCACGGCTGCCGGCGTCGTGCCGAAGGCCGCCACCAGCGTCGGCAGGGCGGGCGTATAGAGCGACAGGCTGAGCGGACCGATCGCGATCATGATCGCGCTGACGACGGAGGCGCGATGCTCGTCGAGATCGGTCCAGCGCGGTTGGCGCCGGGCGCTCACATTTGGCTCACTTCTTCTGGAACAGCGCACGCTGGAGCTTGGCCATGCCGCCAATCCAGCGCGAATAATCCTCGGTTTTCTTGCGCATGTAGCCGAGCACCTGCGGGTGCGGCAGGATTTCGAATTTCTCCTCGTCCATCGCCCTGACGACGTCGTCGGCGACCTGCGCGGGCGTCAGAACGCCGTCGACATTCTGCGAGCCTTCGCCCGCGCGGCGCAGCAGGGGCGTGTCGACCGCCTGCGGGCACAGGACGGAAACGCGGATGCCCTGGTCGCGATGGGTGATGGCCAGGATTTCGGCGAAACCCACGGCCGCGTGCTTGGTGACGCCGTAGCAGGCGTTGCCGATCTGGTTGAGCAGGCCGGCGGCGGACGCCGTATTGACGAAATAGCCTTCGCCGCGCGGGATCATATGGGGCAGGCAGGCGCGCGCGGCGTAGACATGCGCCATCACGTTCACATCCCAGCCGCGCTGCCACTGCTCGTTGGACTGCGAGGCAGCGTCGTCCTGCCGGCCGCCGAAATCGCCGATGCCGGCGTTGGACACGAAGACCGAGATGGGACCGACGTTCTTTTCGACCTCGTCGACGATGCGCCGGACCTGATCCTCCTTCGCAACATCGCATTCGTAGGCGATGCCGCCGATCGCGTCGGCCACGGCCTTCGCCCCTGCGCCATTGCGGTCGAGCACGACGACCTTCTTCGCGCCCTCGGCGGCGAAGCGCTCGCACAGGCCCTTGCCGATGCCGTCCGCGCCGCCCGTGACGACGACGATCCTGCCTCTGATCTTCATTTTTCCTCCCGGCCGCTGACCGGCTTTGCCTTACATGTCGGTCTATCGGCAACAAGCCTATCCGCATTCCCCGAATTGGCTCAAGCGTCCTATGCGTGCGGCGCATCTCGACGGCCGAGTTATTAGCGACCATCATCGGCGCATCTATGAGTCGCGATAGGAGGCTCGATTGAGCGAACCAATAGTGGTCGACGCCGCCTACGAAGAACGTGCAGGCGGTACAGTCGTTTTTGTAACAATTGACAACTCTGCAAAGCTCAACGCTTTGAACTCAGCGGTTATGGCGCAATTCGTCCGGCGCGTAGAGGAGGCTGGGGCGGATTCCGAGGTTCGCGCAGTCGTCGTGACTGGCGCCGGCGCGCGCGCTTTCGTCGGCGGCGCCGACATTTCGGAAATGGCCGGCCTCGACAGTGCTAAGGCGCGCGCCTTCATCACGCGCGTACACGGCTGCTGCGCCGCGGTGCGGCGCTGTCCGGTCCCGGTGATCGCGCGTGTCAACGGCCATTGCTATGGCGCCGGCATGGAACTAGCGGCGGCCTGCGACATGCGCGTGTCGTCAACGAGCGCGCGCTATGGAATGCCGGAAGTGAAGCTCGGGATTCCCTCTGTCGTCGAAGCCGCCGTTCTGCCGCAACTCGTCGGCTGGGGCCGCACCCGCGAGCTCCTGCTGCTCGGCGATACCTATTCCGCAGCCGAATGCGCGAGCTGGGGGTTTCTGGAGCGCGTCGTCGACGACAAGGCGCTCGATGCGGAGGTGGACAAGGTTCTCGATTCGGTCATCGCCTGCGGCCCGAACGCCATCCGGCTGCAGAAGGAGCTCATTACGCGCTGGGAGACGCAGCCGCTGCCGCAGGCCATCGCCACCGGCATCGACACGTTCGCGCGCGCCTACGAGAGCGACGAGCCGGGGAAGATGATGGATCACTTCCTGAAGGCGCAGGCGGCGCGCAAGGCGAGCAAAGGGTAGCCAAATCGGCTGTCATTGCGCGTGGAGCGAGAGCAGCGCCTCACACGTCAAGGTTCGCCACGCTCAGCGCATTGTCCTGGATGAACTCGCGGCGCGGCTCGACGACGTCGCCCATCAGCTTGACGAAAATGTCGTCGGCCTCGTCGCCCTCGCGCACCTTCACCTGCAGCAGCGAGCGGGCGTCGCGGTCGAGGGTCGTTTCCCACAATTGCTCGGCGTTCATCTCGCCGAGACCCTTGTAGCGCTGGATCGCGAGGCCCTTGCGGCCCTGCGCGCTCATCGCATCGTAGAGGGCGACGGGACCATCGAGAGCATTCTCGTCGCTGCGGCGGACGAGCCTGGCCGGCGCGGCGAATATCTCGCGCAAGGGCGCTGATTTTTCATCGAGCTTGCGCGCCTCGCTCGAAGACAGCAGCGCGGCGTCGAGCGTGACGGCCTGCGCGACGCCGCGCAGCGTGCGCCGGAAAACATAGGCGCCGGCTTCGGCCGAACCGGTCCATCCGCGCTCGGTCTCCTCGGCATTGCGGTCGAGGCGCTGCGCGACCGCGTCCGCCAGAGCCGCGGCGGCCGCCTCATCCGGCGGCACGGGCTTCAATGCGCCGGCCACCGCCGCCTGTTCCACGACCTTGCGATCGTAGCGCGAATGCAGGCCCAGCAGAATCTGGCGAAAGGCGCGGGCGTCCTCGAGCGCGGCGCGCAGGTCGGCGCCGGCGCGCTCCTCTCCATCAGCCAGCCGCAGCACGGCGCCGTCGAGCAGGCTGTCGATCAGATAATCCTCGAGCGCGCGCTCGTCCTTCAGATATTGCGAGGACTTGCCCTTCGTCACTTTGTAGAGCGGCGCCTGGGCGATGTAGAGGTGGCCGCGCTCGATGATCTCCGGCATCTGCCGGTAGAAGAACGTCAGGATCAGCGTGCGGATATGCGCGCCGTCGACGTCCGCGTCGGTCATGATGATGATCTTGTGATAGCGCAGCTTGTCCGGATTGAATTCGTCGCGGCCGATGCCCGCGCCGAGCGCCGTGATGAGCGTGCCTATCTGTTCGGACGACAGCATCTTGTCGAAACGCGCGCGCTCGACGTTGAGAATCTTGCCGCGCAACGGCAGGACGGCCTGAAACTCGCGATTGCGGCCCTGCTTGGCGGTGCCGCCCGCCGAATCGCCCTCGACGATGAAGATTTCCGCCTTGGCCGGGTCGCGTTCCTGACAATCGGCGAGCTTGCCCGGCAGGTTCGCGACATCGAGCGCGCCCTTGCGGCGCGTCAGTTCGCGCGCTTTTCGCGCGGCTTCGCGGGCTGCGGCAGCTTCCACCACCTTGCCGACGACGGTTTTTGCTTCCTGCGGATGCTCTTCCAGCCACTGGCCGAGCGCTTCGTTGACGATGCCCTCGACGACCGGACGCACTTCGGACGAGACGAGCTTGTCCTTGGTCTGCGACGAGAATTTCGGATCGGGCACTTTCACCGAGACGACGCAGGTCAGGCCCTCGCGGCAGTCGTCGCCGGAGAGATCGACTTTCTCCCGCTTCATGAGGCCGGACGAATCGGCGTAGCCCGTCACCTGCCGCGTCAGCGCGGCGCGAAAACCGGCGAGATGCGTGCCGCCGTCGCGCTGCGGGATGTTGTTGGTGAAGACGAGCACGTTCTCGTGGTAGCTGTCGTTCCACCACAGCGCGCATTCGAGCGTGATGCCGTCGCGCTCGCCCTTCATGATGATCGGCGCATCGATCAGCGGCTGCTTGGCGCGGTCGAGATAGCGCACGAAGGCTTCGAGACCGCCTTCGTAATGCAGTTCCTCGCGCTTGATCTCGGCATGGCGCGCGTCGGTCAGGACGATGCGCACGCCGGAATTCAGGAAGGCGAGTTCCCGCAGGCGATGCTCGATGGTCTGGTAGTCGAATTCGACCATCGTGAAGGTTTCGGGGCTCGGCAGGAAGGTGACCTGCGTGCCGCGTTTCGGCGCGCCGTCGACCTCCGGCGCAGCGCCGGTTTCGACCAGCGGCGCAACCGCGTCGCCATGCGCGAATTCGATGAAATGCGCCTTGCCGTCGCGCCAGATTTCCAGCTTCAGCGAGGTCGAGAGCGCATTGACGACGGAGACGCCGACGCCGTGCAGGCCGCCCGAAACCTTGTAGGAATTCTGGTCGAACTTTCCGCCGGCATGAAGCTGGGTCATGATGACCTCAGCCGCCGACACGCCTTCTTCCGGGTGGATGTCGGTCGGAATGCCGCGGCCGTTGTCGGAGACGGTGCAGGAGCCATCCGCGTTGAGCGTGACGGTGACCAGCGAGGCGTAGCCCGCCAGCGCCTCGTCGATCGCGTTGTCGACGACCTCGTAGATCATGTGATGCAGGCCGGAGCCGTCGTCGGTGTCGCCGATGTACATGCCCGGGCGCTTGCGCACGGCGTCGAGGCCGCGCAACACCTTGATCGACTCGGCCCCGTACTCGTTTCCGTTGGGCCGGCCGTTCTCGAGAGTGTTTTCGTTCATTTTTTCGCTTGGTCGGGGGCGCTTTTCGAGCCCCATGATTCGGTGCCGGACACTCTATCCGAAACCAGGGAAAAATGCAGGAAAATCCTCGCGCTGCACGGGGATTTTCGGCCTAGCGGAGCGTCTCCTCCAGCGCCTCCAGAAAAGCGTCGCCGTAACGGGCGAGCTTTCGCTCGCCGACGCCGTGGACGGCGAGCATGTCGTCCAGCGTCGCCGGGCGGCGCGCGGCCATGTCGATCAGGGTCCGGTCGGCGAAAATGACGAAGGCCGGAACGCCCTCCTCGCGGGCAAGCTCCAGCCGCTTGCGCTTGAGCGCCGTCAGGACGCGCTCGTCCGGCGCCGCGCCGCCTTCGTTCGCCGCACCCCGGCGCGCCTTGCGCTCGCGCGGGGTCAGGGGGTCGCTGCGCAGGCGCATCGTCTCGCGTCCGCGCAGGATGTCGGCGCCCTTTTGCGTCAGGGCGAAACCGCCGTGCTCGTCGCTGGCCGTCGCCAGCGCGCCGGCGGCGAAGAGCTGGCGCAGGATCGAAGCCCATTCGTGCTTCGAGCGGTCGGCGCCGGCGCCGAAGGTCTTGATGGAATCGTGGCCATTGCGGCGGATTGCGTCGCTCGCTTCTCCGCGCAGGACGTCCGCCAGATAGGCCGCGCCGAAACGCTCGCCGGTGCGCCAGACCGCCGACAGCGCCTTCTGCGCGTCGATCGTGCCGTCATAGGCGGAGACCCGGCCGAGACAGACGTCGCAGCGGCCGCAACGCTCTGTTTTCTCGTCGAAATAGGCGAGCAGGGTCTGGCGGCGGCACGCGGGCGTCTCGCAGAGCATGGCGAGCGCCGAAAAACGCGTATGCTCGATCCGCCGCCGCTCGTCGGTCAGATCCTTCTGGTCGATCTGGCGGCGCCGGAAGGCCATGTCGTCGAGGCCGTAGAGCGTCAGCGTGTCGGCGGGCAGGCCGTCGCGGCCGGCGCGGCCGATCTCCTGGTAGTAAGCCTCGACCGACGAAGGCATGTCTGCGTGCGCGACGAAGCGGACGTCCGGCTTGTTGACGCCCATGCCGAAGGCGATGGTCGCCACCGCGATCACGCCGTCCTCCTGCAGAAAACGATCCTGGTTGCGATTGCGGACGGATTGATCCAGCCCCGCATGGTAGGCGACCGCCTCATGGCCCTGCTCGGCGAAATAGTCCGCGAGCCGCTCGGTGCGGTCGCGCGAGCCGCAATAGACGATGCCGCTCGCCCCGCGGTGGCGGTCGAGAAAGCGGGCCAATTGCCGTCGCGGCTGGTCCTTGGCGGCGAAATTCAGCTCGATGTTCGGCCGGTCGAACGAATGCAGGAAAACCTGCGGCGGCGTGGAGAACAGGCGCTGGGCGATATCGGCGCGCGTCGCCTTGTCGGCCGTGGCGGTGAGGCCGATCGCCTGAATGCCGCCGAGCTCCTCGACCGCCGCGCCGATCTGCCGGTACTCGGGCCGGAAATCATGGCCCCATTCGGAGACGCAATGCGCCTCGTCGATCGCCAGCCGCCGCGGCCCCGCGCGCCGCAATTCGGCGAGCAGCCCGTCCATCATCAGCCGCTCCGGCGAGACGAACAGCAGCCGCAATTCGCCGTCCCGCATGGCGCGGCGCGCGGCGGCGTTTTCTTCCGCCGCGTTCATGGAATTGAGCGTGGCGGCGGAAACGCCCAGCGCGCGCAATTGCGTCACCTGATCGCGCATCAGCGCGATCAGCGGCGAGACGACGACCGTCAACCGCTCCTCGATCAGCGCCGGCAATTGGTAGCACATGGACTTGCCGGACCCGGTCGGCATGACCGCGAGCACGGGGCCGCCGGCCAGCACGGCGGATATGATCTCGGCCTGCCCGGGGCGGAAATCGTCGTAGCCGAACACGGATTTGAGAAGCGCGCGGGCGCGCGAAGCGGTCACGACCTCATCCTTCAATCCGGCCGGGCGTCACGTGAAGCACCTGCGCGCGGCCGGCAAGGTCGGTGAAAGCGGCCGGGTCGGCGCCCGTCAACCAGGCCTGGCCGCCGAGCCGCGCCAGCTCCGCGTAGAGCGCGCGGCGGCGCACGGGATCGAAATGAGCGGCGATCTCGTCCAGCAGCACGAGCGGCGCCATGCCGGCGACTGCCGCCACGAGGCGGGCATGGGCAAGGACGAGCCCAGCCAGCAGCGCCTTCTGCTCGCCGGTAGAGCAGGCGCGCGCTTCGATGCCCTTGGGACCGTGGCGGACGACCAGATCGCTCGCCTGCGGACCGACAAGCGTGCGGCCGGCCGCAGCGTCGCGGGGCCGGCCGGCCGCCAGCAGGGCGCGATAGCGGTCTTCGGCCTCCAGCGCCGAATGAGCGGCGACCAGCGCCTCGACCTCGCCCGCCAGCGCGAGTTCCGCCCAGGGGAAGGGCGAAGCGTCGTCACGCTCGGAATCGACCAGCGCCGCAAGACGGGACACCGTCTCCATACGCGCGGCGGTGACGGCGACGCCGAGTTCGGCGATTTCCCGCTCGGCCGCGTCCAGCCATGCGCGCTCGGCGGCTGCCTCCAACAGCCGGTTACGGTTACGCAAGGCGCGCTCCAGCGCGCTGACGCGAGCGCCATGCGCGGGATCGACCGTCAGCACCAGCCGGTCGAGGAAGCGGCGGCGCTCGCCGGCGGCCCCGGCGAAAAGCCCGTCCATGGACGGCGTCATCCAGACGACGCGCAGACGCTCGGCGAAATCGCGAGGCGAGCCGACCGGCGCGCCGTCGATCCGGCACTTGCGCGCGCCCGAGCCCTCGCCGCCCGGATCGAAACCCGTGCCGAGCCGGATCGCTCCGTCCTCGTCCTGCAGGAGGATCGAGGCGGAAAAGCCGCCCGAGCCGCCGGACCTGGCGCAATCGGAAAATTCCGCGCGCCGCAGGCCGCGCCCGGGCGTGAACAGCGACAGGGCCTCCAGCACGTTCGTCTTGCCCGCGCCGTTCTCGCCCGTCAACGCAACCACGGCGGCATCAATTTCAAGATCGAGCGCGGCGTAGGAGCGATATTCGGTCAGCATGATCCGACGCACGTGCGGACTGCGCTCATATCGGACCGGAGGGCGATCGGGGGCGGATGCCGTCATGCCAGCCTATTGCCACTTTTCGCCGATTCCGGCGAGGCCGAAATGCCTGCGCGCGGCTTGCAAGAAATCTGCGCAAGTCTTTTGCGAAAATGCGATCTCGCCATTTTCGGCCGGCGGGCTAGAAGAGGGCCATGCGCAAGCGAATCCTGTCCATGGGCGAGGCGCTCGTCGATGTGCTGCCTGCCGGCGAAGGACTGTGGCGCCCGATTCCGGGCGGCTCCTCCTACAATGTGGCGCTGGCGCTCGGCCGGCTCGGCGCGCCGGCGGCTTTCGTCGGCCGTCTTTCGCGCGACGAGCAGGGCGAACGCATGAGCAGGGCGTTGAGCCTGGCGGGCGTGGATACTGATCTCGTGTCCCGCGACAGTCGCCCGAGCCCTTTGTCACTGGTCGAGCGTGGCACGGAAGCCGGCGCCGCTCGCTATTCCATCCATCTGGCAGGGAGCGCTCACGCGCCTCCCCGCCTGCAAGCGAACTGGCGCGCGAGCGCCGCGCATCTGCATGTCTCTTCCTTTTCCGCGGTGACGGGCGATTGGGGAGGCGCCGTCGCCGAAGCGCTGGATGCCGCGAAGGGATTCATGACGCGCAGTTTCGACGTCAACATCCGGCCTGCGCTTCTTCCGGAGCGCGAAATCGCGCGCAAACTGATCGCAGACCGGATCGAACGCGTGGACCTCGTCAAGGCGAGCGATGAAGACCTCTCGTGGCTGTTTCCGGGCCGTTCGCCGGCCGAAACAGCCGCGGAATGGTCATCGCAAGGGCGCATCGCGATCCTCACGCGCGGCGCAGACGGCGCGATCTTATTCATGCGCGGCGCCTCGTTCACTCGTGCAGGGTTCAAGGTTGCGGTGCGGGATTCGGTCGGCGCAGGAGACGCATTCCTGGCGGCATTCCTGGCGCACGCGAATGCGACGGGCGGCCTCGAACGACTGTCGGAGGCAACTTCCGACGAGATCGGCGCGCTTCTCGACTTCGCCAACGCGGCGGCCGCGTTGTGTTGCATGCGCGCCGGCGCCGACGCTCCGACCCGCGCCGAAACCGACGCCTTTCTTGGGGCGTCGCGTTCAGGCCTGATTTCGGATTAGATTTGTCTCGCGACGCTGTCGCGCGGGTCCCGGGAGGAATTCAATGAAATCAAAAATGTCGGAAGACCTGCGCAGCGGCGCCCTCGTTTATCACCGCCTGCCCAAGCCCGGAAAGCTGGAAATCAAGGCGACGAAGCCGCTTGGCAACCAGCGCGACCTTGCGCTTGCCTATTCGCCGGGCGTGGCCGTGGCTTGCGAGGCGATCGCGGAAGATCCGGGGCAGGCCGCCGAGCTGACGGCGCGCCAGAATCTCGTCGCCGTCGTCAGCAACGGCACCGCCGTCCTCGGCCTCGGCGACATAGGTCCGCTCGCCTCCAAGCCCGTGATGGAAGGCAAGGCGGTGTTGTTCAAGAAATTTGCGGGGATCGACGTCTTCGACATCGAAATCGACGCGAAGGAGATCGACCGCTGCGTGGATGTGGTGGCGGCGCTCGAGCCGACGTTCGGCGGCATCAATCTCGAAGACATCAAGGGTCCCGATTGTTTCGAGATCGAGGCGCGCCTGCGCGAGCGCATGAACATCCCCGTCTTTCACGACGACCAGCATGGAACGGCGATCATCGTCGGCGCAGCGGTCGTGAACGCGCTAGAGCTTGCCGGCAAGAAGATCGGGCAGGTGAAGATCGTCGCCTCCGGCGCCGGCGCGGCGGCGCTCGCCTGTCTCAACCTTCTCGTATCGCTCGGCGCCAAACGCGAGAACATTTTCGTCAGCGATCTCGAGGGCGTCGTCTACGAGGGTCGCGAGAAGCTGATGGATCGCTGGAAGGCAGTTTTCGCGCAGAAGACCGAGGCGCGCACACTGGCCGAAGTCATCGTCGGCGCCGACGTGTTCCTGGGCCTGTCGGCGGGCGGCGTGCTTAAGGCCGAAATGGTGAAGCAGATGGCGGCGAAGCCGCTGATCCTGGCGCTCGCCAATCCCAATCCGGAAATCATGCCGGAAGACGCGCTTGCCGCGCGGCCGGACGCGATGATCTGCACCGGCCGGTCGGATTATCCCAACCAGGTCAACAATGTCCTGTGCTTTCCCTACATCTTCCGAGGCGCGCTGGACGTGCGCGCGACCGCGATCAACGAGGAGATGAAACTCGCCGCCGTGCGCGCCATCGCCGCGCTCGCGCGCGAGGCGCCTTCGGATGTCGTGGCGCGCGCCTATGGACAGGAGGCGCCGACCTTCGGGGCCAATTCCCTGATCCCTTCGCCGTTCGATCCGCGCCTCATCCTGCGCATCGCGCCGGAAGTCGCGCGCTCGGCCATGGCGACGGGCGTCGCGCGAAAACCGATCGTCGATTTCAAGGGCTACGAGGAGCAGCTCTCGCGTTTCGTTTTCCGCTCCGGCCTCATCATGAAGCCGATCATCGAGAAGGCGCGCTCGACTCCCAAGCGGGTGCTGTTCTGCGACGGCGAGGACGAACGCGTGCTGCGCGCGGCGCAGGTCGTTCTCGAAGACGGCATCGGCGTGCCGATCCTGATCGGCCGGCCCGCGCAGGTCGCGCGGCGCATCGAGCGCTTCGGCCTGAACATCAAGCCCGGCCGCGATTTCGAACTGGTCAACCCGCAAGACGATCCGCGTTACCGCGACTATGTCGCAAGCTATCTCGACGTCGCCGGCCGCAAGGGCATCACGCCGGACGCCGCGCGCGCGCTCGTGCGCACCAACACGACCGTCATCGGCGCGCTCGCGCTCAGGCGCGGCGATTGCGAGGCGATGATCTGCGGCCTTGAAGGCCGCTTTCCGTCGCGGCTTCGCTATATCAAGGATATCGTCGGGCTTGCGCCGGGCGTACAGGATTTTTCCGCACTGAGCCTGCTCATCACTTCGCGCGGCGCATTGTTCATCGCCGACACGCATGTGCGCCAGAATCCTTCGGCGGCCGAAATCGCCGACATGGCGATCCTCTGCGCCGAGCACGTCCGGCGCTTCGGCATGCAGCCGAAGATCGCGCTGGTCTGCGATTCGGATTTCGGCGGCTCGGATTCCCCGTCCGCCTTCAAGATGCGCGCAGCGCTCGAACTCGTCCAGGCCCGTGCGCCGAAGCTCGAGATCGACGGCGAAATGCAGGCCGACACAGCGCTTTCGCAAACGATCCGCAATTTCGTCATGCCGCACTCGCGATTGAAGGGCGAGGCCAATCTGCTCGTCATGCCCAATCTGGATTCGGCGAACATCGCCTTCCAGATGGTCAAGGTGGCCGCCGACGCCTTGCCTGTCGGGCCGATCCTGATCGGCGCCGCGCGACCGGCGCATGTCCTGACGCCGAGCGTAACGGCGCGCGGCATCGTCAACATGACGGCGATCGCCGTGGCGGAAGCGCAGGCGGTCGAGGAAAGCGAGCCGCACGAAGCGACCGTGTGGCGCTAGAGCCGTTCATGACGGGATAGAATCGCGCCGCCTCATGAGGAAGCGCGCTAACCGTTCGGCAAGAGGGCCGCGAGACCTTCGCGAAAAGTGGGATAGGCGAGTTCCACGCCAAGCTCCTCGCGCAGCTTGCGATTGGAGACGCGCTTGCACGTCGCCCAGAATGTCGCGGCCATCGGCGACAGGCGCGCTTGCTCGAATGGAATTTCCGGCGGCGCTTCGACGCCGATGAGGTCGGCGGCGTAAGCAATCACGTCCTGCGGCGGCGCCGGCTCGTCGTCGCAGACATTGACGACGCCCCCGGCCCGATCGGTGGCCATGCACACGGCAATCGCGCGCGAAATGTCGTCGACGTGAATTCGATTGAAGACCTGGCCAGGCTTGACGATGCGTCGCGCGGAACCATCGCGCAGATTGGCGATGGCGTTGCGGCCCGGTCCGTAGATGCCGGCCAACCGCAGCACGAACACCCGGCGCGCGCCGGTCGCAAGATCGAGCCAGCCTCTCTCGGCGGCGACGCGCGCTTCGCCCCGCGTCACGGCCGGGTCGACCGGCGTCGTCTCGTCGACCCAGCCGCCGGCTGCGTCGCCATAGACGCCGAGCGTCGAGAGATAGACGATGCGGCTGATGTTCGAAGCGCCTATGGCGTCTCGATAGACGCGAAGCGCCGGATCGCCGCCGTGCGCGGGCGTCGAAACAAGCAATGCGTCGGCGCGCGCAATCTCGGCTTCGATTTGGCTATCTTTACCGCCCCCGTCGAAGACGTACGCCGTGAGGCCGCCGATTTCGCGCTCGAGCCGCCCGGCCTTGGCGGAGCTTCGAACAGTTCCGGCAACGCGCGCCCAATCGCGGGCATGCGCGTGAAGGTAGGCCGTTACAGAATAACCGATCCCGAATGCAAGCAATCTCATGATCCAGACCCCATCGGCCGCATTGCGCGGCGCCATTCGTCGCGGACTTGCGGGTCGCTCTCAAGCGGAAGGCGGGTCTCGGCCAGCGCTGCGGCGCGCGGCGCGTCAATGCGCGACAGCGCCCAGACGGCCGCGCCTCGAACGATCGGCGAGGAATAAGCGAGCTGGTTTTCGATCAAGGGCGCGAACGCCATCTCGCCGGAATTTCCCGCCGCGATCAGCACATTGCGCAGGAAACGCGCATGTCCGATCCGCTTGACGGGATTGGCTGAGAAAAAGGAACGAAACCCGGCTTCGTCCATCGCGAGAAAATCGCGCAGGGACGGCGCGAGCAGGTCCTGGCGCGCGGCGAGTTTCGCCTCGTGCGTCGTGGACGCGAATTTGTTCCAGGGACACGCGGCGAGACAATCGTCGCAACCGTAAATGCGATTGCCCAGCGCAACGCGGAATTCATGCGGAATCGCGCCCTTGTGCTCGATCGTCAGGTAGGAAATGCAACGACGCGCGTCGAGCCGGTAGGGCGCGACGATGGCTCCGGTGGGGCAGGCGCGGATGCAGGCGTCGCAAGACCCGCAATGGTCGATCTCGACTTCGTCCGGCGGCAGTTCGAGCGTCGTGAAGATCGAACCGAGGAACAGCCAAGAGCCAAATGAGCGCGACACGAGGTTGGTGTGCTTGCCCTGCCAGCCGATGCCGGCGCGTTCCGCCAACGGCTTTTCCATGACGGGCGCAGTATCGACGAACACCTTCACGTCGCCGGCGGCCCTCGCGACAAGTTTCGATGCGAGCAGTTTGAGCTTGCCTTTGACAAGGTCGTGATAGTCGCGATGGCGCGCGTAGACGGAAATGTTGGCGCGATCGACATGCGCCAGATTTTCGAGCGCGTCGCGATCCGGTCCGTAGTTCATGGCCAGCATGATGATCGACCGCGCTTCGGGCCAAAGCGCGCCGGGATCGGCGCGGCGCTCCATCGTCTCGCGCATCCAGGCCATGTCGCCTTCGGAGCCGTCGGCGAGCCAGGCTGCAAGCCTGTCGGCGAGACGCGGCGCATCGACGACACGCAAGACGCGGCAATCGTCAAAGCCGAGGGCGAGCGCTTCGGTCCGTATGGTCGCGACGAGATTCACGGACCGCACGATTGCGCCAGATGCGCGATCAAGCAAGCGCTTCGCGACCTCAGAAATCGAGGTCAGCGTAGACTTCGCTGGGCGCCATGCCGATCACGCGGTCGGCGAGCAGGGCGCGGAAGGACGGCCGCGACTTGACCTTCTGGTACCAGGCCTTGGCGAGTTCGTCCTCGTCCCAGGGCACGTCTCCGAGATAGTCGGCGACGGATATATGCGCGGCCGCCGCCAGATCGGCATAGGTCATGCGCGGACCGGCGAGCCAGTTACGCTCCGAAACGAGGAAACCGATGTAGGCGAGATGATGCCGGATATTCGTGCGCGCGGCGCGCACCAGCGTCATGTCCGGAGCGCCGCCGCCGGCGTTCGACGGCATGAAGCGCTTGTAGACCTTCTGCGTGACGAGCCATTCCGTCACTTCCGCGAACATCTTCTGGTTGAACCAGTCCATCAGGCGGCGGGTTTCGACGCGGCCGGCGATGTCGGAGGGCATGAGGCGAGTCGCGGGCGCGATCCGTCCATAGGCCTCGTCGAGCCATTCGGCGATCGGGCCCGCGCCCGGCACGACCAGGCCGCCGTCGGCGATGAGCACCGGCGTGCGGCCCGCGGGGTCGATCAGGAGGAAATCCCGACGTCGTTCGTGGACTTTTTCCTCGAACAAATCCGCATCGACGCCGTATTCGGCAAGCGCCAGACGGATGAAACGCGAATGCGGACAAAGCGGGTGATGGAAGAGCAACGACATCGCCCTTTCCATGCATTAAGCGTGGTTAACAGACGGTAATTTTCGCCCGATCAGGCCCGCGCTTTTTTCTCGCGGCGCCGCGCGTGCAAGACCGGCTCGGTGTAGCCGGACGGTTGCTCGCGTCCCCTGAACACGAGATCGCAGGCCGCCTTGAAGGCGACGCCGTCGAAGGTCGGCGCCATCGGCTCGTAAAGCGGATCGCCGGCGTTCTGGCGATCGACCACCGCGGCCATCTTCTTCATCGTCGCCATGACCTGCTCTTCGCTGCAAATGCCGTGATGCAGCCAGTTCGCGATATGCTGCGATGAAATGCGCAGCGTCGCGCGGTCTTCCATAAGGCCGACGTCGTGAATATCGGGCACTTTCGAGCAGCCGACGCCCTGGTCGATCCAGCGCACGACGTAACCGAGAATGCCCTGCGCATTGTTGTCGAGCTCGGACTGCACGTCTTCGGAGGACCAGTTCGGCCGGTCAGCAAGCGGGATGGTCAGAATGTCGTCCACGGACGCAGGGGCGCGTTTGGCGATCTCTTCCTGCGTTCTCGCCACGTCGACCTGATGATAATGCGTCGCATGGAGCGTCGCGGCGGTGGGCGAGGGCACCCAGGCGGTGTTCGCGCCAGCCTTGGGATGTCCGATCTTGATGCGCAGCATGTCGGCCATCAGGTCCGGCATGGCCCACATTCCCTTGCCGATCTGCGCTTTTCCGCGCAGCCCCGCGCGAAGCCCGACGTCGACGTTGGAATCCTCATAAGCCAGAATCCACTTCTGGCTCTTCATGTCGGCCTTGCGCACCATCGGGCCGGCTTCCATCGACGTGTGCATCTCGTCGCCGGTGCGATCGAGGAAGCCCGTGTTGATGAACACCACGCGATCCCTTGCGGCGCGGATGCATTCCTTGAGATTGACCGAGGTGCGGCGCTCCTCGTCCATGATTCCCATTTTCAACGTGTGGCGCGGCAGACCGATCGCATCTTCGACACGATCGAACAGATCGTTGGCGAAGGCGACTTCCTCGGGCCCGTGCATCTTCGGCTTGACTATATAGACGGAGCCGGCGCGGCTGTTCTTCAACTCGCCCGTTCCGCGCAGGTCGTGCAGCGCAATCGCGCTCGTCACCATGCCATCGAGAATGCCTTCAGGAACGGAAGCGCCGTTCAGGCGGACCGCGTCGATAGTCATGAGATGCCCGACATTGCGCACAAGCAGCAGCGATCGGCCATGCAGCTTCTTCCGCGCGCCGTCGGGCGCGGTGAAAACGCGGTCCGCGTTGAGGCGGCGCGTCATCGTTTTTCCGCCCTTGTCGAAGGTGTCGACGAGATCGCCCTTCATCAGCCCGAGCCAATTGCGATAGGCGCCGACCTTGTCTTCGGCGTCGACGCAGGCGACCGAATCCTCGCAATCCTGGATCGTGGTGAGCGCCGATTCGAGAATGACGTCAGCGACGCCCGCCGCATCGTCCTTGCCGATGGCGCTCGCACGATCGATCACGATTTCGATGTGAAGGCCATTTTGGACCAGCAGGATGGTCTTCGGCGCGGCCGCATCGCCAGTAAAGCCGGCGAATCCGCCCGCGTCCTTCAAGCCTGTCTTCTCGCCGCTCTTCAGCGTGACAACGAGCGCTCCGTTCGCCACCGAATAGGAAGTCGCGTCAGCATGCGATCCCTGCGCCAGCGGCACGCTGTCGTCCAGGAACTTGCGCGCCCAAGCGATCACCTGCGCGCCGCGCGCAGGATCGTAGCCGGGTTTCGCGCTCTCGCGGCCGGGCAGGGCGTCCGTGCCGTAAAGCGCGTCGTAGAGAGAGCCCCAGCGCGCATTGGCGGCATTGAGCGCATAGCGCGCGTTGGTGACGGGCACGACGAGCTGAGGCCCTGCGATGCGCGCGATCTCGTCATCGACATTTTTCGTCGCAATCGTGAAATCGGGACCAATTGGAACGAGATAGCCTATCCCGGTCAGGAAGCTCTTGTATTCCGCCGCATCGAACGCCTTGCCCTTGCGTGCGAGATGCCAGGCGTCGATCTTCGCCTGCAGGTCATCACGCCTGGCGAGCAACGCCTTGTTGCGCGGCGCGAGTTCGACGAGGATTTTTTCAAGACCGTCCCAGAACGCCCCCGGCGAAAGTCCCGTGCCCGGCAGGGCTTCGTTCTCGACGAACTTGTGCAGAACTTCGGCGATCTCGAGCGCGCCGTGGCGGACATAGGAGCCGGTCATCACGTTTCCTCACAAACTGGCATGCCAGTTTGTAAGGCGCGCACGAGCAAAGGGGAAGTCGCGCCGGGGTGAAAGATTTTCGTCTCTGCTTTGAAAACGGCGCCGCTATCAAGCGGCGCCAAGGGTCAGCGGCAAAGACCGCAGACGCCGTCCTGTCGCCGCAAAGATCGCGTTGGCGACTGCTGGCGCGATGGCGGGCGTGCCAATCTCGCCGACGCCGCCGATCGCTGCGCCGGAATTCAATATCTCGACGGAAATGGTCGGCGCGGAGTCGAGGGAAAGCAGCGGGTAGCCGTCGAAATTGGTCTGGACGATCCTGCCGTTCTCGATATCGACCCGACCGTAGAGAGCCGCCGTGAGCCCATAATTTATGCCGCTGCGGATCTGCGCGACGACATTGGGGGGATCGATTGCAAAGCCGCAGTCGACAACGGCATGCACGCGCCGCACCTTGATCTCGCCCTGGACGATCTCGACGTCGGCAATCTCGCCGACAAACGAATGGAAGGACTGGGTGAGAGCGAATCCGCGGCCGGCCTTCACGCCGTCGCTTGCGGGGCCTCGCGCATTCGCCTTGTCGAATTCGGTCATTTTCTCGAGCAGCTTCGCGGCGCGGCGCGCCGGCTCGTGGGCGCCGGCGCGCGCCAGCAGCTTTGCACGATAATCCAGAGGCTTGATGGAAGCGGCGGCCGCCAGCTCATCGATGAAACACTCGACGAAGTGGCAATTGAGGCTGTAGCCGACCGACCGCCAGAAGCCGACGGGAATGCCGAGGTCGACCGTGAAATTTTCGATGGAGCGCGTCGGCAGCCCATAGATCGGGAACAGCGCGCCGTCGACCGTCGAGCGGTCGGCCATCAGTCCGCCCTTGGCGGAGGGCATGACGCGCGCGACGAATTGATCGGCGACCGAAGGAACGGCGATGCGATAGACGAAGCTCGTCGGCAAACCGTCGCCGTCAACCTTCGCCGAAATATCCGCCATCGCAGCGGGACGAAACATGTCGTCACGAAAGTCTTCCGCGCGCGACCAGATCGTCTGCACCGGAATTCCCTTGAACTTGCCGGCGATCTCCACCGCCTTCACGACATAGTCGAGATCGGCGCGCCGGCCAAAGCCGCCGCCAAGGAAGGGCGTGAAGACCTCCACCTTGTCGCTTGGCAGATTGGCGGCGCGCGCTGCGACCAATTGGACGAGCGACGCCGATTGATGCCCCGCCCACACTTTCGCTTCCGTCTCGGTGACGAAGGCGGTGGCGTTCATCGGCTCCATCGTGGCGTGCGCGAGGAAGGGCGCATCGTACGTCGCGCTGATTTCCTTGCCGGCCGCCTTGGCGACATCGCCTGCGGCATCGATCACCCAGCGCGGCTTGTAGCCGACGCCCTTGTCCAGCGCCGCGCGATAGGCGGCAAAGACGTCCTTGCTGGACACGTTCAATGCGCTCGTGTCGTCCCAGACGACATCCGCCTTTTCGAGGCCGGTCATCGCAGCGGAATATGTCTCCGCGACGACGGCGACATAGTCGTTGCCCTCGACAATGCCGCGGACGCCGGCGATCCTGGCGGGAATCGAAGCGCGCGCAAGTTTTCCGCCAATGCGCGGAGAGTGGCGGATCGCCGCGTAGACCTGTCCGGGCTGGCGTGTATCGATGCCATATTTCGCTTCGCCATAGGTCTTGAGCGGAACATCAAAACGCGGCGCGCCTTTGCCCACATAGGCGCCCACAGCGAGCGGCGGCGGCTCGATGTCGTTGGGCTTCAAACGGCCAGCGTCCGCCGCAAGCTCGGCATAGGCGGCCGTGCGTCCATCGGGCGCGAGAAACGCGCCGCCAACGTTCTTCAAATTCTCGACAGGGACCTTGAATTTCGCCGACGCCGCGCGCGCCAGCATGTCATGCATGCAAACGGCCGCGCGACGGATTTGCTCGGCAATGTTGCGGGTCGACGTCGACCCGCCCGTGCCCTGCATGCCAAGCACGCGCAAGATCTTGTCGAACGTCCAGATAACCGCGTGCTTCGCCGGACCATTCGAGGCGTCGCCAAAGGGCAGACCGTCGAGCAGCATTACCGGATTGGCGTAGCGCGCCTCGACCGGGGCCGGAACGGCGCGCACCGCCTCGAGCGGCAGCTTCAGACCCTCGGCCGCCAGCATCACGGCGAGCGCATAGATGCCCTGGCCCATATCCTGATGCGGCACGACGACTTCGACGCGGCCGTCGCGCACGAGCCTTAGCCAGGCGCCGAAGCTCGTCTCGCCCTCGCCTGCGGGCAACGCATATCCATCGATCTGTCCGAGGCGCCAGGCCACAACGCCGGCGCCAACAAGAACGCCGCCGCCCACGACGCCGGCGCCGATCAGAAAACTGCGCCGAGCGACGCGCCCGATCGTCGATCCGCCCCGCGCGCTCATCGCGCGGCTCCCGTGCCGGGAGGCCCGTTTACGCCTTGCAGCGAGGCCAGCGCATATCCGATCGCGAGGCGGATCGCATCGTAGGTCCCGCAGCGGCAGAGATTGGAGATCTGCGAAAGAGCCTGTTCCGCTGTCTGTTTGACGTCAGCCGCAATCACGCTCGTCGCCGCCATCACGAAGCCTGGCTGGCAATAGCCGCATTGCGGGGCCTGTGCGCGAATCCAGCCTTCGGCGACAGCCTTCGCGACGTCCCCCGATAGGCCTTCGATGGTCGTCACGTTCTTGCCGGCGACGTCTCCGACAAGCGTCTGGCATGCGCGCGCCTGCTGGCCGTCGACCAGCACGGTGCAGGCCCCGCACAGGCCTGCGCCGCACCCGAACTTGACTCCGACAAGATTTCTTTCGTCACGCAATGCCCAGAGAAGCGGCGAATCCGACGGAGATTGCAACGACGCTGAGCGCCCGTTGAGGGTGATTTCGACACTCATCGGACGCTCGTCTCCTGCGCGACTCTCTCACGCTCGCGTAACCTAGGGCCGCTGGCTGACGAGCGCCAGCGTCGCTCCGATTACGCCGCGATGCGCTTCTTCGCCGCCAGATACTCGCGCTCGAGCCGATCCACCATTTCGGCCACCGGAACGACCGCCTTGACGGCGCCGATCCCCTGACCGGAGCCCCAGATGTCCTTCCAGGCCTTGGCCTTGGTGTTGCCGCCCGAGCCGAAATTCATCTTGGACGGATCAGATTGCGGCAGGTTGTCCGGATCGAGCCCGGCGTTGACGATGGAGGGGCGCAGGTAGTTGCCGTGCACCCCGGTAAAGAGGTTGGTGTAGACGATGTCCTCCGCGCTCGCGTCAACGATCGCCTGCTTGTGCGGATCGCTGGCGTTCGCTTCCGTCGTGGCGATGAAAGCAGAGCCGATGTAGCCGAAATCGGCGCCCATGGCCTGCGCGGCGAGCACCGCCTCGCCGGTCGCGATCGAGCCGGAGAGCGCGATCGGCCCATCGAACCACTCGCGCGTCTCCCGCACGAAGGCGAAGGGCGATTGCACGCCGGCATGGCCGCCAGCGCCGGCGGCGACGAGAATGAGGCCGTCGGCCCCCTTCTCAATCGCCTTGTGTGCGAACTTCTGGTTGATGACATCGTGCAGCACGATGCCGCCGTAGGAATGGATCGCCTTGTTCAGGCTCTCCTGCGCGCCGAGCGAGGTGATGACGACCGGAACCTTGTATTTCACGCACATGTCGACGTCGTGCTGAAGCCGGTCGTTCGACTTGTGAACGATCTGGTTGACGGCGAAGGGCGCGGAAGGCCGGTCGGGATGCTTGGCGTCATAGTCCGCGAGTTCGCTGGTGATCCGCTTCAGCCATTCTTCCAGCACCGGGCCCGGCCGCGCATTCAGCGCCGGAAACGATCCTATGATGCCGGCCTTGCACTGGGCGATCACCATATCCGGATTGGAGATGATGAAGAGCGGCGAACCTATGACCGGAATGCGAAGCCGCTTGCGGATGGACTCTGGTATGGACATGCGTTTCCTTCCTTCTGGAACCCCGAAATATCAGGAGGCGCGGGTGCGCCGCGGCTTTTGCTCGGGCCCACGCCGTGCGCCGCGGGCAAGCGTCTGGGTCATCTGCCGGTGCAGACCGCGCAACTCGGTTTCGCCGATCTTGCCGGCCATGAAGAGATTGACGAGGCCGTGGGTGCCCGCCCAGTAGATCAGGCCGAGCGTCTTGGGATCGCCGCTCATCACGCCGGCGGCGACCAGATCCTCCATGTAGTCCGTCATCGTCTTGCGCGAACGCGTATTCGCCGCCGCCAGGTCCGCGTAGCCGGATTCATTCGGCTGGGAGAGATCGAAGATCAGCCGATAGGCGTCTCGCTCCTCGACCGCGAATTGCAGATAGGCCTCTCCAACCGCCCGGCCACGCCGCGCGGGACTGCCGAAGGTGCGGCGCGCGGCCTCCAATCGTTCCGAAAAGCGATCCAGCGCCGCGGCGCGCACGGCGGCAAAGATTTCGTCCTTGTTGCGAAAGTAGCGATAGGGCGTCATCGCGCTGCACTCGAGCCGCTCGGCGATATGACGCATGGTGACGCCCTCGACCCCGCGCTCGACGAACAGCCGTTCGGCGACCTCGCAAAGGCGGCGCCGGAAATCGGCAATTTCTGTTTCGGTGAGCTGCGGACGCATCTCGATTTGGCCGGAGTTTCGGAGAGCGGAAAGTGCGTTATTAAATTTACGTTGTAAAGAATTTTTTCTTCCCGCCATTGCATCTGCGATGCTCGCTGCGATAGCCTTGGCGGCGAAACTGGGCCGCCGGGCATGTCGCGATCGTCAGAACGCGGCAGGTTTCGCATTGCGGAATCAAAGACGAAGGCTCGTTCCACTTCGCCAACGCATCAAGGAAACGCTCATGACTGAAGCCGTCATCGTCTCGACCGCCCGCACGGGCCTGGCAAAATCCTGGAAGGGCGCATTCAACGCCACGCACGGCGCGACGCTCGGCGGCGCGGCGGTGAGGGCCGCCGTCGATCGCGCCAACATCGGCCTGGACGAGGTCGAGGACGTGGTGATGGGCTGCGCGACGCCGGAAGGCGCCACCGGCGGCAATATCGCCCGCCAGATCGCGCTGCGCGCCGGCTGCCCGGTATCCGTCCCCGGCATGACGATCAACCGCTTCTGCTCCTCGGGCCTGCAGACGATTGCGACCGCCGCGCAGCGCATCATCGCCGGCGAGAACGACATTCTCGTCGCCGGCGGCGTCGAGTCGATCTCGCTCGTGCAGAACGAGGCCAACAAGGCGCACGGCAAGGACCCCTGGCTCGTCCACCACAAGCCGGAAATCTACTGGAACATGCTGCAGACCGCCGAGCAGGTCGCCAAGCGCTACAACATCGGCCGCGAAGTGCAGGACCAGTACGGCGCTCGCTCGCAGCAGCGGGCGCATGCGGCGCTGCTGGCCGGCAAGTTCAAGGACGAGATCGTTCCGGTCACCACCGTCATGAAGGTGACGGACAAGAACACCGCGCAGGTCATCGACAAGGAAGTGACGATCGATTCGGACGAGGGTATTCGCGCAGGAACCACCTATGAGGGCGTCAGCCAGATCAAGCCGGTGTTCGACGGCGGCGTGATCGCGGCCGGCAACGCCAGCCAGTTCTCCGACGGCGGCGCTGCCGTGGTCGTGATGAACGGGAAGCTTGCCGAGAAGCGCGGCCTCAAGCCACTCGGCGCGTTCCGCGGCTTCGCGGTCGCGGGCTGCGAGCCGGACGAGATGGGCATCGGCCCCGTCTTCGCCATTCCGAAGCTGCTGCACAAGGCCGGCCTCAAGGTCTCCGACATCGACCTGTGGGAGCTGAACGAAGCCTTCGCCGTGCAGGTGCTCTATTGCCGCGACAAGCTCGGCATTCCGGACGACAAGCTCAACGTCAACGGCGGCGCCATCGCGGTCGGCCATCCCTACGGCGTTTCGGGCGCGCGCCTCACCGGCCATGCGCTGATCGAAGGCAAGCGCCGCGGCGGCAAGCTCGCGGTCGTGACCATGTGCATCGGCGGCGGACAGGGCGCGGCGGGCCTGTTCGAGATCTTCTGATATTTTTCGCGCCTGCGCGCGGAACCAGAGGGCGCCGGCCATGCCGGCGCCCTTTTTGTTTCAGCCCGCGAGCAGGGCGCAGACGTGGTCGGCGATCGCGAGGCTTGCGGTCAGGCCGGGGCTCTCGATGCCGAAGAGATTGACGAGACCCGAGACCCCATGGTCGCGCGGCCCTTCGATCCAGAAGTCGGCCGCCAGCTCTCCGGGACCCGAAACCTTTGGACGAACGCCGGCGTAGGCGGGCTGCAGGGCGCCATCTTCGAGCGCGGGCCAGTAGCGACGAATTTCCGCATAGAATGCGTCGGCGCGGCGGGGATTCACCGCATAGTCGACGCCGTCGACCCATTCCACATCAGGCCCGAAGCGCGCAGCCCCGCCCATGTCGAGAGTGAGGTGGACGCCGAGCCCGCTCTCGACCGGCACGGGATAGACGAGCCGCGAGAACGGCGATTTCCGCGCCATCGAGAAATAGCAGCCGCGCGCGAAAAACTGCCGCGGGATGCGCAGCGCCGGCATGCCCGCCATCGCCCGAGCGACCGGAATCGCGCCATGGCCAGCCGCGTTCACGAGAATATCGGCCCTGAGCGCCAGCTCGTCGCCGTCGCCGCTCCGCGTTTCCACGACGATTCCGTCGCTTTCGATCCGTCCGGACACGGCCCGGGTTCGAAACGCTATCTGCCCGCCGCGGCTCTCCAGATCGCCCTGCAGGGACACCATGAAAGCATGCGAATCGACGATGCCGGTCGAGGGCGAAAGCAGGGCGGCCACACAGGCCAGTTCCGGCTCGAGCGCCAGGGCCTCGGCGCGCGAGAGCACCCGCAGATCGTCGACGCCGCACGCGCTTGCGCCCTCCGCGATCTTTGCAAGTCTGGCCTGCTGGCCTTCCTCCGTCGCAACGATCAGCTTGCCGAGCCGCCTGTAGGGGACGCCATGGTCTTCGCAGTAAGAGTAGAGGCGCCGGCGCCCCTCCACGCAAAGACCCGCCTTCAAGCTGCCGGGCGGGTAGTAAATGCCGGCATGAATGACCTCGGAATTGCGCGCGCTCGTCTCGGCGCCAATTGCGCCCGCCGCTTCCAGAACCAGGACTTCGCGGCCCGCCAGCGCCAGCGCCCGGGCGGCCGCCAGACCGACGACTCCGGCGCCGATTACGAGTGCATCGATCTTTTCCACGTAACGCGCTCCCCGCCGGAACTTGCGCCCGCCGGCAACCTGTTATACGCCCTCGCGCACCGGAGGGGTGGCCGAGTGGTTGAAGGCGCACGCCTGGAAAGTGTGTATACGGGAAACCGTATCGCGGGTTCGAATCCCGCTCCCTCCGCCATGGGTTTTGCGATTTGTCGGAAACCTGCGCGTCACGCGCCTCCCGCCGCTCGATGAAATGGTATTTTGCAATCAGCGAAAGCTCGCTGAGCCTGCAGTCCCATGACTGGCCGGGTCTGATCAAGGTCGCGGTAGCCTCGGCGCAGGCGCATACGCAGCTCGCGCCGCACCTTCTCTACGACGGCCAGCCGAACGAGCTGACCCGCTGGCTCGAACGCCGCGGCGTGACGGTCATCCATCACAAGGTCCCGTTTCTCGACGCCTTCGAGGCAGCCGCAAGAACGCGGGAACACGGCCGCGAATGGCTTTCCATGGTCGCCGGGGCCTTCCTGCGCATCGAAATTCCGCAGATCGAGCACGAGCAGGAAATCGTTCTCTATACGGATTGCGACGTCATGTTCCGCCCGGGGTTTACCCTGGACGACGTAGCGAGGCCGCAGTTTTTTGCGGCGACGGGCCAGAAGCGGTTCTTGCGGAAACCCGCGATCAACTCCGGCGTCATGGTGATCAACGCGCCGGGGATGCGGCGGGAATACACGCGGCTCGTCGAATTCATCCAGAGGAACGTGAGCCTGGGGCTCGATCAGGAAATGCTGATCGCCTATTTCGGCCGGCGCATCGACATCCTGCCCGACATTTTCAACTGGTTCCCGTATCGCGGCGTGAACCCGCAAGCGCGCATCGTCCATTTCCATGGACCAAAGCCCACAGCGCTCAAGATCGTGCTTGAAAATCCAGAAGCCATCGGCGGCTTCCCGGACGAATGGCGAGAGCTGCTGCAAACGGACATAGCTTCCTATCGGCATTACACGGCGCTCTGGCACGATGCGTTGAAAGCCTGAATTTCGAACTGCTTCCAACAACCCTCCGCTCTGGTCTCTCAGCGCGGGATCATTTATCCAGCAAGGCCTCTTTTTTCGCCATTCTTGGAAAGGCTGTCCCCATGAGCATCACCCGTATCGCCGTCGGCCCCCGCATGAGCCAGGCCGTCGTGCACGGCGACACTGTCTATCTGGCCGGTCAGGTCGCCAACACGACAGCGGGACAATCGGTCGAGGCGCAAACTCGCGAAATCCTCGAGACGATCGACTCGCTGCTTGCGCAAGCCGGCTCCGACAAGACCAAGATTCTGTCGGCGACGATCTATCTCGTCGACATGGCGACGTTCCCGGACATGAACAAGGTATGGGACACCTGGGTCGTCTCCGGCCACACGCCGGCGCGCGCGACGGTCGAAGCCAAGCTGGCGGCCCCGCCCTACAAGGTCGAGATCGCGGTCATCGCTGCGAAGTAACGCCGTTCAGCGGATTGTCCTCGTCCCAGCCGTAGACGAGCGTTTCGAAGCGCATCGCGCGGGCGTCGAAGAGGAGGAGACGGCCGACCAGGCCCTCTCCGAAGCCGACGATCTCGCGGATGACTTCCAACGCCATCATCGAGCCGACGACGCCAGTCAGCGCGCCGAGCACGCCGGCCTCTGCGCAGGTCGGCACCGCGCCCGGCGCTGGGGGCGCCGGGAACAGGCAGCGATAAGTCGGATTTGGCTGACCATCCGCGCCTTTCTCGAATGGCCGCAGCGTCGTCAGCGAAGCGTCGAAGGGCCCGACGGCCGCGGTCACCAGGGGCTTCGCCTCGTAGAAGCAACTGTCGGACATCAGATACCGGGTAGCGAAATTGTCGGAGCCATCGGCGACGATGTCGTAGCGCGCCACCAGCTCTCGCGCGTTATCGGTCGTGACGCGCACAGCATGGCGCTCGATTTTCACATGCGGATTGAGCCGCGCGATTGAGTCGGCGGCGCTGTCGACCTTTAGCCGCCCGATGTCGCTCTCGCCATGCAATACCTGACGCTGCAGGTTCGAAAGCGACACGGAATCGTCGTCGGCGACGCCGATGGTTCCGACTCCCGCCGCGGCAAGATACTGGATCAGCGGCGCGCCGAGGCCGCCGGCGCCGATGACGAGAACGCGCGCCGCCTTGAGTTTCAACTGGCCGGGACCGCCGACGTCGTGCAGGACGATATGGCGGGCGTAGCGTTCGATTTCAGACGCGTCGAGGAGCATTGAGGCTATTTACGACCGCTTGGCCGCCCAATCCAGCGCCGCCTGCAATCGATCGAAACCCCAGAACAATTCGCCGTCCGGCGTGACGAAGCTCGGCGCGCCGAAAATGCCGAGATCGCGGGCCTCATCGACGCCCGAGCGCAGCGCCGCCTTCAACTCCTCGGAACGGGCGCGCACGAGCGCATCCGCCGGCAGGCCCTGATCCCGCAGTAAACCTGCAACAAATTCTTCGCTTTCAATGGATCGGCCGGCTCCAAACTCTTCCGCAAATACGGCGCGGCAGAAGACGGCGCGCGCTTCGCCGTCGAGGGCGGTCGCTACGCGCGCGGCAAGCAGGGAGTTTTGAGGAAATGGATCTGGAGGGACGAACGGCAGGCCTTCCGTTGCGCAAATCCGTTCGAGATCGCGCCACATGTAACGTCCCTTGGCCGGATAGATGTTGAACGGCGAATTGCGCCATCCCTGCTCAGCGAATATCGGTCCCAGAAGGAACGGCCGCCACACAATCGAAACATCCCGGGCGCTTGCCCATTCGGCGATCCGCAGCGCTGCAGGGTAGGAATAGGTGCTGGCGAAATCGAACCAGAAGCTCAGGGAAGTCATGCGGAATCCTTCGTCGCTGGCGCAGAATGTCGAAGATGCCGAGAAAAGCCCAGTGCGGGCGACAGAAATGCGACTGCTCGTCGTGGCAGGCCTGACAGCCGCCGTGATTGTCATTGCCACGGCAACTTTTCCGGCGGTCGATATAGAGTTGGCCCGCCGCCTGATGCTTGCGCCGGACTCCGCGCTGAGACCGGCTTTTTACGCGCTGCGCGAAATATTTCGCCTGACGCCTTTTGCCGTCCTCGCCGGCGTTGCGCTCTGGCTCATGGCGGCGGCCTTCCGCGGCGCGATTGGAAGCGCCGTCGCGGCGCGCCGCATTGTTCTCGTGGCGGCGCTGTTCGCCCTCGGCCCCGGCCTTCTGGTCAACGCAGGCCTCAAGACCTATGCGCATCGCCCGCGTCCGATCCAGACTGCCGAAGTGGCCCACGGCGAAATGCCTTTCAGGCCCTTCTACCGCTTCGATGGGGCTTGTCAGACCAATTGTTCCTTCTCGTCCGGCGAGGCCGCCAGCGCCTTCTGGACGACCGCGCCCGCGCTGCTCGCGCCGCCCGCGCTACGCGTAGCCGCGGTCGGGGCGGCGCTCGCGTTCGGCCTGCTTGCCTCCACTTTCCGGATGTTTCTCGGCGCGCACTTCCTGTCGGACATCGCTTTTTCTGCTCTTGCAGTGATCCTGCTGACGCTGGCGGCTCGGCGGCTTTTGCCGCTCGCGTAACCGCTGGCCTGGATCGTGGGCCGTATTCGTGACGCGACGACAAGGATCGGCCATCGCCGGCGCGTCGTATTTCCGGCTCAATCGCCTATATTGTCGGATGAACGTCCAGCGCGAGGAAATGTATGCTTCGTTGGCTCTATATTGCATCGGCGGCGGGTCTGCTCATCGCCGGAGCGGCGGCGGGCCTCAATTATGCATTTCTACGACCCACCACCCTTCGCGTCGCGGTTTCACAAGGGACGGACGATCACAAGCTCATTGAGGCGATAGCGCGCGTTTTCTCCAGCCGCGACGGCGTTCGGCTGCGGGTCGTGCCGGTATCGACGGCCAACGCAAGTTCGGCTGCGCTGCAGTCCGAAAATGTCGACCTGGCCGTCATCCGCTCCGATATATCCATTCCGCCCAATGGCCAGACGCTGGTCATCCTCCATCGCAATCCGGCCCTCCTTGTCGCGCGCGGCGACGATGCGATCGCCTCGGTATCCGATCTGAAGGGCAAGACCGTTGGCGTCGTCAGGGGCACCGCGACCGGCATCGGCAACGTCAAATTGTTCGAGACGATTCTGGCGCAGTACGAAATCGACCCTGATCTGGTCCGCCGCGAAGTCATAGAGCGCGGCGCGATGGCCGATGCGGTCAAGTCGCGGCAGGTGGATGCGCTCTTTGTCGTCGGCCCTGCCACCGCAGACTTTCTCTCCGAAGCAGTTTCGGCCGTCACCAAGGCGGCCGGCGTCGCCAAATTCATCCCGATCGCCGAGGCGAAGGCGATCGCACAGCGGTCGAACGTGCTGGAATCGACCGAAATCGTCCGCGGCGCTTTCGGCGGCGATCCGCCGCGTCCGTCGGAAGCGTTCGAGACGGTCGGGGTTTCCGTCCGCCTCATGGCGCGCGCCACGCTGAAGGATTCCACGGCCGGGGAAGTCACCCGGCGGCTGTTCTCCGAACGGCTCTCAATCGCCAAGCTCGAAAAGCTCGCCAACCAGATCGAGGCGCCTGCGACAGACAAGGGCGCAGCATTGCCGGTCCATCCGGGAGCGGCGGCCTTTCTTGACGACGAAGAAAAGAATTTCTTCGATAGATACAGTGATTTCATATATTTAGGAGCTATGGCGCTGAGTGTCCTGGGCTCCGGTCTGGCGGCGGTGGCGACACGCATGTCCAACGCCCGCCATTCCGAATTTGACCGCGTACTCGAGCGGCTCCTGGAGATCCTGAAGGCCGCCCGAAACTCGGACGATATGAACGAACTGGACGATATCGAGAAGCAGACGGACGAGATTTTCGCATCGAGCCTCGCGAACCGGCGACTGCGGGGGTTGGACGCCCATGCGATGACCGCTCTCGGGCTTGCTCTCGACCAGGCCCGCGACGCAATCCGGGAACGCCGGGCGATCATCGCGAGGCTGCCGCGCCGCCCCGTCGAGGCGCCCAGATTGGCTCTGGGGGAATGATGTTTCCTTCCACGTCCATTTAGGGTAGAAGGCGCCGCAGCGCAGCACGGCGCGAATTTGCGCCCGCGACCCCTTTCACACGGCAGATTCATGAAACTCCGCAATATCGCGATCATCGCGCACGTCGACCATGGCAAGACCACTCTGGTCGATCGCCTGCTCCAGCAATCCGGCGCGTTCCGCGAGAACCAGCGCGTGGCCGAACGCGTGATGGATTCCAACGATCTCGAGAAGGAACGCGGCATCACCATCCTCGCCAAGGCGACCTCCGTCGTCTGGAAGGACACGCGCATCAACATCGTCGACACCCCCGGCCACGCCGACTTCGGCGGCGAGGTGGAGCGCATCCTGTCGATGGTGGACGGCGCGATCGTGCTGGTCGACGCCGCCGAAGGCCCGATGCCGCAAACCAAGTTCGTCGTCGGCAAGGCGCTGAAGATCGGTCTCAAGCCGATCGTGTGCATCAACAAGGTCGACAAGCCGGACGCGCGCGCCAACGAAGTCATCAACGAGGTGTTCGACCTGTTCGCCGCGCTCGATGCGACGGACGAGCAGCTCGATTTCCCGATCATCTACGGCTCCGCCAAGCAGGGCTGGATGGCCGACGCCGCCGAAGGCCCCAAGGATCAGGGCATGGCGCCGCTGTTCGACCTCGTTCTCAAGCATGTGCACGAGCCGATCGTCGGCGAAGGCGGCTTCCGGATGCTCGGCACGCTACTCGAAGCCAATCCCTATCTCGGTCGTATCATCACGGGCCGCGTGTTCGCAGGCTCGGTAAAGCCGAACCAGCCGGTGAAGGTGCTCGACCGCGCCGGCAATGTCGTCGAGCAGGGCCGCGTGTCCAAGATCCTCGCCTTCCGCGGCATCGAGCGCCAGCCGATCGACGAGGCCGAGGCAGGCGATATCGTCGCCATTGCAGGCCTCGAAAAGTTCAACGTCGCCGACACGCTCTGCGCGCTCGAACTCTCTGAGCCGCTGCAGGCGCAGCCGATCGATCCGCCGACGCTCTCCATGACCTTTTCGGTCAACGATTCGCCGCTTGCCGGCACGGAAGGCGACAAGGTCACGAGCCGCGTCATTCGCGACCGGCTATTCAAGGAAGCCGAAGGCAATGTCGCGTTGCGCGTCGAGGCGGCGCCGAATTCAGACGCCTACATCGTCTCCGGCCGCGGCGAATTGCAGCTCGCGATCCTGATCGAGACGATGCGCCGCGAAGGTTTCGAACTGTCGATTTCCCGCCCGAAGGTCGTCTTCCAGAAGAGCGAGGACGGCGAGACGCTGGAGCCGATCGAAGAGGTCGTGATCGACGTCGACGAGGAACATTCGGGCGTCGTCGTCCAGAAGATGTCCGAGCGCAAGGGCGAGATGGTCGAGATGCGGCCCTCCGGCGGCAATCGTCTTCGCCTCGTCTTCTATGCCCCGACGCGCGGGCTCATCGGCTATCAGGGCGAGCTTCTGACCGATACCCGCGGCACGGCGATCATGAACCGCCTGTTCCACGAATATGCGCCCTACAAGGGCGACATTCAGGGACGCCGCAACGGCGTGCTGATTTCCAACGATCAGGGCGACGCCGTCGCCTACGCCATGTGGAAGCTGGAAGATCGCGGCCCGATGATGATCGAGCCCGGCTGGAAGGTCTATCGCGGCATGATCGTAGGCGAGCATACGCGCGACAACGATCTCGAGATCAACGTTCTCAAGGGCAAGCAGCTCACCAATATCCGCACGCAATCGAAGGACGAAGCGGTGCGGCTCACCCCGCCGATCAAGATGACGCTCGAGAAGGCGCTCGCCTATATCGAGGACGACGAACGCGTCGAGGTGACGCCGAAGTCGATCCGTCTGCGCAAGGCGATGCTCGATCCCAACGATCGCAAGCGGGCGGAACGCGCGAAAGACGCGGCCGCCTGAGGCTCAGCTCGCCTTGCGCGCCGTCTGGCTCGCGAAATAGGCGACTTTTCGCGCCCGCATGATCTCGCCGAGCGGGCGGTGTTCGACGAGCGCCGCCCACGGGTCGAAGGACGCGCTCTCGATCCTGGCCGAGAAATTCGGAGGCGCTTCTGTTTCAGGCAGCGCAAGCAGACGCCCTACAGTGACGATCGGCGTCCTGTCCTCCGGCCAGATCTGCGTCGGGTCCTCGATCGGCGTCAGCCTGTCGTCCACGTAGAACTGCAGCTTCAGATCAAAGGAGACCGGGCCTTTCGACAGGAGCGACCGCATGTCCTCGACCGCATCGGCGTGGCCCCTGGAGTGAGGCTGGCAGGGGTCGAGGAGAACGCGCACCGCGTACGGGCCGCATGAGATCGGCGCGACGGAATTGAACCGCTCGCCCGCAAACCCGTGAAACGGCTTGGCGATGGCGCCAGCCAGCCGCCGCAGCCGGGCGAGGCCGCCAAACAGCCCGAAATTGCGGATGAACGACGTCAGGATCGCCGTCTGACCGCGTGAAGCCGCCTCGACCAGCGTCATGAATTCCTGGCTGGTCGGAGAACTAAACGTGTCCTGGTTGATCAGCAGAAAATCCTGACGGGCGGTCTCGCCGCCGAGCGCTCCGGGGCCGCTGACGCCGAGCACGGAAATTGCGAAGCCACGAATGTCCGGCTTGCCATTCGCCTGGATGTCCATGCCGCCGTTCGAAAGCCGAATGCGCGCCTCGTAATCTTCGGGCTTCGCGAAGAGGCCGTACCGGCAATAATCGGGCAGGTCGGGCAGGACGCTGAGCCTCGCGGGAAGCGCAAGAAGCCCCTTGCGGTGCAAAGCGCGCCCCTCGCCGTATTTCGCCCGGCGTTTCGACTGGATCGACGTGAGCAAGGCGGCGAAGGCTTCGTGACGCGCCGCTTCATCCGGCGCGACGACTTCTTTCCAGTCCCGGCTCGGCTGATATTCCGCCATTCCGACCGCCTTTCCGCCGCGCGATGTGAGAGACCCGAACAGACTACCTGCTGGCGGCCAATTGTCATCCGCCTCCGAAATGACGAATGTGCCGGCATGTCGGACCTTTCCATTGTCGATCTCGGCCACAGCGCGCGTCGCTTGCGTGTGGACACTCTTGTCCGGCTGCGTTGGCTCGCGGTCGCCGGACAGCTCGTCGCGCTGCTGACCGTTCGCTATGGGCTGGGGTTTCCACTGCCGATGGGCCTGTGCTTCGTCGCAGTCGTCTCGTCGGCGGCGCTGAATGTCGGGTTGCGGCTAACTTTCGAGAGAAATCACCGGCTTGCCGAATGGCCAGCCTCGGCGCTCCTGACCTTCGATCTTCTTCAGCTCGCCTCGCTTCTCTACCTGACCGGCGGCCTCGACAATCCCTTCGTGGTGCTGGCGCTTGCTCCAGTGGTGATCGGCGCGGTTTCGCTGCCGCGCGGGCAGGCGGCCTATCTCGTCGCATTGATGGTCGGCCTGACGCTGTTGCTCGCCTTCCATCATCTACCGATGCCCTGGATCGAGGGGGCAGCTCTCAGCCTCCCGCCCGTCTATCGCGCCGGCATCTGGATCGCGCTCGGGCTCGCGGGCATTTTCGTGGCTCTCTATGCCGGGCGGGTCGCACAGGAAGCGCGCCTCCTCTCCGATGCGCTGGCCGCGACGGAACTGGTGCTGGCTCGCGAGCAACACCTGAGCCAACTCGACGGTCTTGCGGCGGCGGCCGCGCACGAATTGGGAACGCCGCTCGCCACTATCGCCCTGGTAACGAAAGAATGGACCAAAAACCCCGTTACGCCGCCAGCGCCGGACGATCTCGAGCTGCTTTCCCAACAGGTCCGGCGGTGCCGCGAAATCCTGGGCAAGCTGACCTCGCTGGGCAGTGATCCAGGCAGTGTGCTGACCCACATGACCCTCGGCGTCCTGCTCGAAGAGGTCGTACAGCCGCACCGCAATTTCGACGTGGACGTCCGGGTGGTCATGGATGGGTCGGCGCCGGAGCCGGTTTGCTCGCGCAGTCCGGGCGTGCTCTACGGCCTCGGCAACATTGTCGAAAACGCCGTCGATTTTGCGCGCTCGACGGTGGAAGCGCGCGCCAATTGGGATGCTGCGGCGGTTTCCGTGACCATTACCGACGACGGGCCGGGCTTCGCTCCCGAGATCCTTTCCAGTCTCGGAGAGCCGTATGTAACGACGCGCGCCGCCGACCGGCGCGCCAAAATCGACGAAACGACCGGGCTCGGGCTCGGGCTGTTTATCGCGAAGACCCTGCTGGAGCGCTCGGGAGCCGACGTCCTCATCTCGAATCGCGCCGGACCGCAGACAGGCGCGGTCGTGCAGATCCGGTGGCCCAGAGCCGACTTCGAGCGCGACCGCGGCGCTACCCTATAGGTTGTGCCGATTCGTGGCTTGACGATCATCGGTCAAAGCCGGATAGAGCGAACATGACCAACGAGGCGCCCGTTCCGGACCCCCGACAGCCGACTGGCGACAGCCTGCCGGACGACCGCTCGTTGCTGATCGTCGACGACGATTCGGCGTTCCTCACCAGGCTCGCGCGCGCCATGGAATCGCGCGGATACAAAGTTCAGACGGCAAACTCGGTCATCGACGGCATCAAGGCCATCGAAGCGGCTCCGCCGGCTTTCGCTGTCATCGACATGCGGCTTGGGGACGGGAACGGGCTCGACATCATTTCAGAACTCAAGGCCCGTCGGCCGGACGCCCGCGGCGTAATTCTTACGGGTTATGGCAACATTGCTACGGCGGTGACGGCCGTCAAACTCGGCGCTTTCGATTATCTCGCAAAGCCCGCCGACGCCGACGATGTCGACGCCGCTCTGCGTTCGATCGCGCCCGACCACGCGCAACTGCCGGAAAACCCGATGTCGGCGGACCGGGTTCGGTGGGAGCACATCCAGCGGGTCTACGAATTGTGCGGCCGGAACGTCTCTGAAACGGCGCGACGCCTGAACATGCATCGCCGGACCTTGCAACGCATTCTTGCGAAGCGTGCGCCGCGCTGATCGCGGTCAAAATCCGACGCGGGACATGGGGTCGTGGATCGCCAGAAGGCGGTCGGCGGCAGTTTTCGCAAATCGCAGGGTAATGGCCTTGCGACGGGCGGCGGACAGTCGATGTTCCTGGCCCGCCCGCACGATCTGGGCGCCATACCCATCCGCCACGATCAGCCCGACCTCGTCCGGGATGATCGAAGGCGGCGTGCTGAGGTCGATGGCGAAGTACAGGCTGTCGCAAAAATCCCTGTAATCCGGCCATTTGCGATCAGCGCGGAAATCCGTGACGCATGACTTGATCTCGACGATATGTATCGAGCCATTCGGCAGCACGACGACGACATCGGCTCGTCGTCCGTCCGGCAGGCGCATCTCCATGATCGTCGAACAGCCCGCGGAAGCAAAGAGTCGGCATACCCCGCGCGCGATTGCCGGAGCGCGCTCCGCTACCGGACGATATTGAATGTCCGTGTCAGTCATGTATTGCCATTCGACACAGGCGCACGGACGAATAGGATTGCGTCATGAAGGTCTTCACGCTGCTTTCCCGGCTCTCCAAAATCGCAGTCGCCCTCGCGGCCTGCACGGCGCCCGTAGCGTCGTCAACGCCCGTGCGAGCGGATTCCGTTCTCAATGTCGCGAACTGGACAGACTATATCGATCAAAAGGCGCTCGAGGAATTCACCAAGGAGACCGGAATTCGCGTCGTCTACGATACGTACGATTCCAACGAAATCCTGGAGACGCGCCTTCTTGCGGGCAACACCGGTTACGATATCGTCGTCCCCTCCGCCACCTTTCTCCAGCGCCAGATAAAGGCTGGCGTGTTCCAGAAGCTCAACAAGACGCTGCTGCCGAACCTCAAAGGCATTTCCGCCGACATCGCCGCGCGTCTCGCGGTCTATGATCCCGGCAACGCCTATTCCGTCGCCTATATGTGGTTCACAACGGGCATCGCCTACAACACCGCAAAAATCAAAGAACGCCTGGGCGACAAGGCCATAGACACGTGGGATATCGTGTTCAAGCCGGAAAACATGAAAAAGCTCGCGGACTGCGGCGTCTACTTCCTCGACAGCCCCGAGGACATCCTGGCGATCGCCGCGAAATATGCGGGACTCTCTCCCGAACTGCGAGAAGCCTCAGGTATTCGCCGTGCGGCGGAAGTCGTCAGCAACGTCCGCCCCTATGTCCGAAAATTCCACTCGTCGGAATATATCAATGGCCTCGCCAACGGCGACATCTGCCTGGCGATCGGGTGGGCCGGCGACGCCTTTCAGGCGCGGACCCGGGCGCGCGAAGCTGGCGGCGGCGTCGACCTCGCCTACGTGATCCCGCGCGAAGGCACGCTGATGTCCATCGACGCGCTTGCGATCCCCAAGGACGCGCAGCATGTCGCGGAAGCGCACAAATTCATCGACTTCCTCCTGCGTCCGGAGATAGCCGCGCGCAACACGGGCGTGACCAACTTCGCCAATCCGGTGCCCGCGTCGAAAGCGCTGCTGCCCGCCACGATAGCGGACAACAAGGCGATCTATCCGGACGATGCGATGGCGCGGAAGCTTTTCACGGTCTCGACCAAGGAGCCGGACGTTCAGAAGATCATCACGCGCGAATGGTCCCGCGTGAAGCTTGGACGCTGAAGTCTTCTGCTACAGTTTGCGAAGCGCGACCTGCTCGATCCGGTGCGAGTCCCCCTTGGTAAGCACCAGACTCGCACGCGCGCGGGTCGGGAAGATGTTCTCGTGCAGATTGCGCAGATTGATGCGGGACCAGATGGACGTCGCAACCTCCATTGCTTCATCGTCGCTGAGATCTGCATATTTACGGAAATAGGACTGCGGATCGCGGAAGGCGGTTTCGCGCAAGCGCATGAAGCGATTGACGTACCAGCGCCCGAGTATGGCGTCGTCAGCGTGCAGATAGACCGAGAAATCGAAAAAGTCGGACACGAAGGGCGTTTCGTTGGCGTCCCGCGACAATCTGCTGGGCTGCAGGACGTTGACGCCTTCGACGATCAAAATGTCCGGACGATCGACTACGACCGACTCGCCGGAGATGACGTCATACGTCAGGTGCGAATAGACCGGGGCCTCCACGCGCGGCTGGCCGGCCTTGATGTGAGACAGAAACCGAATTAGCGCGGTCTGATCGTAACTCTCCGGAAAGCCCTTCTTTTCCATCAATCCGTCGCGTTCAAGAATTGCGTTCGGGTAGAGAAAGCCGTCCGTGGTGACGAGCTGCACATTGGGAGTGTTTGGCCAGCGCGACAGAAGCGCCTGAAGCACGCGCGCAGTTGTCGACTTGCCCGCCGCAACGGAGCCGGCGACGCCAATGATGTAGGGAACCTTCCCGTCCTCGGCGCCGAGGAAGCGCTGGGTCGCCTTGAACAAGCCCTGCGTCGCAGCGACATACAGCGCAAGCAGTCGCGAAAGCGGCAGGTAGATCGCGATGACTTCCTCGACGGAAATCGGATCGTTGATCGACTGGAGCTTCTTCAGGTCTTCGATCGTCAAGGTGAGCGGCGTGTCTGCGCGCAGCGCCGCCCACTCGCTGCGGGTGAAGTGGCGATACGGCGAAAGGGTTCCGTTCGCCTGGCTGTGGCCAACCCGCTCGTCCATCTCACCCCGCACTCTCAGCCTTGGTCCGAACGGACCTTACGCGTGGCTTTTTCCTGAAGGCCGGACTGTCTCGTCCGGCGCTGAAGTTCGGCGAAAACCTCTTCCAGCGCAATGCCTTTGGCGTGAAGCAGAACCATCAAATGGTAGAGGACGTCGGCGCTCTCGGAAATCATCTCGCGCGTGTCGCCAGAACAGGCGGCAATTACGGCCTCCACCGCTTCCTCGCCGAACTTCTTGGAAATGCGGGCGATTCCGCCGTCGATAAGGGAGCGCGTGTATGAGCCTGCATCGTTCGAGGCGGCGCGGGCTGCGACGATGTCCCGCAGTCGTTCCAATGTGAACGTATCGGACGCGGACGCGTCGAGCCGCATCGGAATGCCGGCTTTCGCCATATAGTTCTTCGCTTCGCGGACCGTAAACGTGCCGAAATGGAAGATCGAGGCCGCCAGCACAGCTGAAGCATGGCCTTCGCGCACACCCGCGACCAGATGATCCAGCTCGCCGACGCCGCCCGACGCGATGACGGGAACAGAAACCGCATCGGCGATTGCGCGCGTCAGTGCGAGATCGAAACCGCTTTTCGTTCCGTCCTTGTCCATCGAAGTCAGCAGGATTTCGCCCGCTCCCAGCGACACGACTTCCCGTGCGTAGCCGACGGCGTCGATGCCAGTCGGCTTCCGGCCTCCGTGCGTAAAAATTTCCCAGTGATCGCCCACGCGCTTTGCGTCGATCGCCACGACGATGCACTGGCTTCCGAATTTTTCAGCCGCATCGCGAACAAAGGAACGGTTGGCCACTGCGGCGGAGTTGATCGAGACCTTATCGGCGCCCGCCAACAGCAGTTTGCGAATATCCTCAGTCGCGCGAACGCCCCCGCCCACCGTCAACGGCATGAAGCACGCCTCGGCCGTACGCTGAACAACGTCGAAGATAATGCCGCGATTCTCATGCGTGGCGGTGATATCGAGAAAGCAGAGCTCGTCAGCGCCCGCTGCGTCGTAAGCGATAGCGCATTCCACGGGATCTCCGGCATCGCGCAGATCGACGAAATTCACGCCCTTGACGACACGCCCATCCTTGACGTCGAGGCAGGGAATGAGGCGTCTCTTAAGCACGATTGTTCTCGCGAGCCTGCTTGATCAGCGCCAACGCCTCATCGGCTTGCAGACGTCCATCGTACAGCGCGCGTCCCGATATCGCTCCGGCAAGCCGCGCACAGTCCGGCATGAGAAGGCGACGAACGTCGTCGAGCGAGGCGAGGCCGCCTGATGCGATGACCGGTATCGATACGGCGTCGGCAAGCGCGAGCGTCGCCTCTATATTGAGGCCGAGCATGACGCCATCGCGCATTATGTCAGTGTAAATGATGGCGGCGACGCCGGCGTCCTCGAAACGCCGACCGATGTCTATCGCGGTCGCCGTCGACGTCCGCGCCCAGCCCTCGATCGCGACAAGCCCTTCGCGCGCGTCGATCCCGACAGCGATGCGACCGGGGTATAGACGAGCCGCCTCATGCACCAGACTCGGATCGCGGACCGCGGCTGTGCCGATGATGACGCGGGTCACGCCCTTGGCGAGCCATCCTTCGATGGTCCGCAGGTCGCGAATGCCGCCGCCGAGCTGAACGGGAATCTTGAGGCGCCCGAGCATCCCCTCGACAGCCTGCGCATTGACTGGCCGGCCCGCAAAAGCGCCGTCGAGATCGACGACATGCAGGTATCCGAAGCCGAGCCTTTCAAATTCCACGGCTTGCGCAACGGGATCGACATTGAAGACGGTGGCCTTGTCCATGTCGCCATGAACGAGCCTGACACATTCGCCGTTCTTGAGGTCGATTGCTGGAAACAGAATCACGGGGACCACCGGAGAAAATTCGAGATGAGCTTCAGACCGAGCGACTGGCTCTTTTCGGGGTGGAATTGAACGCCGGCGATATTGTCGCGCCCGATCATGGCGGTCAGAGGACCTCCATAGTCGACCTCCGCCACGATGGCCTCGGCATCTCGCGGCCTGAAATGATAGGAGTGGACGAAGTAGGCGTGCAGGCCGGTCTCTCCCAAGGCGAGATCTTTCAGGAGTGGATGCGCCCGCCGGGCCGTCACGGTGTTCCACCCCATGTGCGGCACCTTGAGGGTCGCGTCGGCCGGTTCGATCTGCACGACGTCGCCCGCGATCCAATCGAGGCCTTCGACGACTTCGTGCTCCAGTCCACGCGTCGCCAGCAGCTGCATTCCAACGCAAATGCCGAGGAACGGCCGCGCACGACGAACAGCCGTTTCAATCAGCGCTTCGGTCATTCCTTCGACCGCGGTCAATCCGCTGCGACAATCGGCGAAGGCGCCGACGCCGGGCAGAATGACGCGATCTGCGAGCCGCACCACATCGGGATCGGCGGTCACGGTAATGGTCGAAGGCGACAACCCCGACTCACGCGCCGCCCGCTCGAACGCCTTGCGCGCCGAGTGCAGATTGCCGGACCCATAGTCCACCAGAGCCACCGTCACGACGCGGGCCTCTCTGCAGCGGCCCGTCCGCCAAACGCGGCGCGCGCCCAAACGTCAGCTTCGTCGGATCCGTAGCCATAGCCGACGATCGCAGAACCTCGTCGCTGCAAAGCTCGCCGACGCCATTCCTGAGCCTCCAGACCCACGAAAGCCGACACAAGAAACCAGGCGAGCAGAGCCTCGGTCGCGCCAACCACTCCGGTCCGGACTGCCACGGCTGCCCCTGCCGCCAGCACGACCAGGACGGCCGCGCGATACCAATGCCGGCGCCACAGGAGCCACAGGGGTCCGAACCAAAAGGCTCCCCAGGCAAAGCCGTGCGGCACAAACCGCAGCGAATCGCCGGAGCCGTCAGTCACGGCATGGGCCGTGAATATCTTCGACGCCGAAGCCATCGGTCTACAGGACGCCCTTTGTGGAGGGTATGGCGTCGGCCTGGCGGGGATCGACCTCAACGGCCTCCCGCAAGGCTCGAGCCAATGCCTTGAAGCACGATTCCGCAATGTGATGGCTGTTAGCCCCTCGGATGTTGTCTATGTGAACGTTTGCGCCGCAATTTCCGGCAAGCGCCTGGAAAAACTCCCTGACGAGTTCGGTATCGAATGTGCCGATCTTGGGCGTCGGAAACGATGCCTCGAACACGAGAAACGCGCGGCCTGAAAGATCGATCGCGGCGCGCGTCAGAGCTTCGTCCATCGGCACATGGGCGGTCGCATAACGCCGGATTCCCTTTCGGTCTCCAAGGGCCTGCTTGATCGCCTGGCCGAGCGCAATGCCTACGTCCTCGACGGTGTGATGATCGTCGATGTGCAGGTCGCCCCTGGCGGAGATCTCCAGGTCCAGGAGACCGTGACGGGCGATCTGCTCCAGCATGTGGTCGAAGAACCCGACGCCCGTCGAAATCACAGACTTTCCCGAGCCGTCGAGATCGACGGCGAGGGAGATGTCGGTTTCCTTGGTCTTGCGCTGGACGGTCGCGCGACGCATATCCGTAGCCCCGTGAATGTTCGGGCGCACTTCTAACCGGTATTTCCGCCGTTTGCCACGCCAGTCGCGCATGGCGGCCGGCGCCAAGCGGCAGAATTGCGGTTGAGCAGCCCTGCAAGGGAACGCCGAGGCGAGGCGCATGAAGAACGAGGAATTGCGCTGGCATGCGACCACTATCGTTCTTGTCCGCAAAGGCGGCCGGACGACCATTGCCGGCGACGGGCAGGTTTCCCTCGGGCAGACCGTCGTCAAGGGGAACGCGCGCAAGGTTCGGCGACTGGGCAAGGGCAACGTCATTTCTGGTTTCGCCGGGGCGACCGCGGACGCCTTTACCTTATTCGAGCGTCTTGAAGCCAAGCTGGAGCAGTTTTCCGGCCAATTGATGCGCGCGACCATCGAAATGGCCAAGGATTGGCGTACAGACCGCTACCTTCGGCGACTGGAGGCGATGATGCTGGTCGCGGACGGCTCGTCCGCCTTTCTTCTTTCGGGGACGGGCGACGTTCTCGAGCCCGAATCAGGACCGGATGGAGCGGTCATGGCGATCGGCTCGGGGGGAAACTACGCGCTCGCCGCCGCCCGCGCGCTTATCGACGGGCCAATGGACTCGGAAGCGATCGCGCGGCGGTCCCTCGAGATTGCCGCCGACATCTGCGTCTACACCAACCGCAACATCGTCGTCGAATCGATCGATTCGCTCTGAAATACAAGGATTTACGATGACAGACTTCTCGCCGCGCGAGATCGTGTCGGAGCTCGACCGCTTCATCGTCGGCCAGGCGGAAGCCAAGCGCGCGGTCGCGATAGCCCTCCGCAACCGGTGGCGGCGCTCCAAGCTCGAAGGCCAGATGCGCGAAGAGGTCCTGCCGAAGAATATCCTGATGATCGGCCCGACCGGCTGCGGCAAGACCGAAATCGCCCGCCGCCTCGCCAAGCTCGCCCAGGCGCCCTTTCTGAAGGTCGAGGCGACCAAGTTCACCGAAGTCGGCTACGTCGGCCGCGACGTGGAGCAGATCGTCCGCGATCTCGTCGAAGTCGCAATTTCCCTCGGAAAGGAAAAGCAGCGCTCCGCCGTCCGCGCCCGGGCCGAAACGGCGGCGGAAGAACGCATGTTGACCGCGCTGGTCGGCGCGAACGCCTCGCAATCGACGCGAGACTCGTTCAGGCGGATGCTGCGTGCGGGCGAACTCGAGGACAAGGATGTCGAGATCGAGACCACGGCGTCGGGTTCGTCCACGCCCTTCTTCGAGCTGCCCAATATGCCCGGCGCCGTCGGCGCGATCTCGCTCGGCGATCTCTTCGGCAAGGGCGCCAAACCGACGCGACGGCGGCTTAAGGTCTGCGAGGCGCGCGAGCCTCTGATCGCCGACGAGGCCGAAAAACTCGTCGACAACGATCGGATCGTGCAGGACGCGGTTCGCGAAACCGAGAACCACGGGATCGTCTTCATCGACGAGATCGACAAGATCTGCGTGCGCGAGGGGCGCGGCGGCGACGTTTCGCGCGAAGGCGTGCAACGCGATCTCCTGCCGCTCATCGAGGGAACCACCGTCGCCACCAAGCACGGCGCAGTGCGCACCGATCACATCCTGTTCATCGGCTCAGGGGCGTTCCACATCTCCAAGCCCTCGGATCTGCTGCCGGAACTGCAGGGACGTCTGCCGATCCGGGTGGAGCTCGCGACGCTTTCGGAGGCCGACTTCGTTCGCATCCTGACCGAAACCGAGGCTAGCCTGCCCAAGCAGTACCGCGCGCTGATGGCGACCGAGGGCGTGAACCTCGAATTCAAGTCGGATGGCGTAGCCTCGATCGCCAGTTTCGCCGCGCGCATCAATGCGACCGTCGAAAATATAGGCGCGCGGCGCCTGCAGACGGTGATGGAGCGCATCCTGGAAGAAGCGAGCTTCAACGCGCCGGACATTTCCGGGGAGACGATCATCGTCGATGCGGCCTATGTGGAGCGCAGCATCGGCGATCTGGCGCGCAACGTGGATCTGAGCCGTTACATACTCTGAATCCTGGCGCGGGTTTGCCCGACCGCCGTGGCTGGGATAAGACGCCCGCGCTTGATCGGAGTTCGGATCTATGACGGCTTTTCCCCAGCTTGTATTTTCCGGCGTGCAGCCGACCGGTAATTTCCACCTCGGAAATTACCTCGGCGCGCTCGTGAAGTTTGTGGAGATGCAAGCAAATTACGACTGCATCTATTGCGTCGTCGATTTGCACGCGATCACCGTTCCGCAAGACCCAGCGGAACTGACCGCGCACACGCGCGAGGTCACCGCGGCGTTCATCGCGTCCGGCATCGACGCCAAGAAAAACATCGTTTTCAACCAGAGCCAGGTTTCCGACCACGCCGAACTCGCCTGGATCTTCAATTGCGTTTCACGGCTTGGCTGGCTCAATCGCATGACGCAGTTCAAGGAGAAGGCCGGCAAGGATCGCGAAAACGCCTCCGTGGGCCTCTATGCCTATCCGAACCTGATGGCGGCGGACATTCTCGTGTATCGCGCCACCCACGTGCCCGTGGGCGAGGACCAGAAACAGCATCTCGAATTGACCCGCGATATCGCCCAGAAGTTCAACAACGACTTCGCGGATTCGATCGCCCGGCATGGTTTCGGCGACGGCTTTTTTCCCTTGCCCGAGCCGATCATCCAGGGGCCGGCGACCCGCGTCATGAGCCTGCGCGACGGTTCCAAGAAAATGTCCAAGTCCGATCCGTCCGACTATTCGCGCATCAACCTTTCGGATGACGCGGACCAGATCGCGCAAAAATTCCGCAAGGCCAAGACCGACCCGGAAGCGCTTCCCTCGGAAGTAGCGGGCCTCGCCGGACGGCCGGAGGCCGAAAATCTGGTGGGGATATTCGCCGCGCTCCAGGGCGCATCGAAGGATGACGTCCTCAAGGACTTCGGCGGTCAGAATTTCTCCAGTTTCAAGGCGGCCCTTGTCGAACTGGCTGTCGCCAAGCTCGGGCCGGTCGGAGCGGAAATGAAGCGTCTTCAATCGGATCACGCCTACATAGACGGCGTTCTCCGCGATGGCGCCGATCGGGCAAGAGCGATCGCGGCTCGCAACATGACGGCCGTCAAGGATATCCTCGGGTTTGTCCGTTGAAGTGGCTACAGATGGCCGCAACCGATTGAAATGGGCCACAAAGACCATATTTCCGCAAAATCGACGCGGCGCAGCGCAAAGGCAGGCCATGTTCATCCAGACTGAACCAACTCCCAACCCCGCCACTCTCAAGTTTCTCCCCGGCCGTGAGGTCGCAGGATCGCGACTGGCGGAATTCAGATCGGCGGCTGAGGCGCAAAATTCGCCGCTCGCGTCGGCATTGTTCACGGTGGACGGCGTTTCGCAGGTCTTCCTGGGCGGCGATTTCATTTCCGTCACCAAAGGCGCCGGCGAATGGCAGCATCTCAAGCCAAGCATTCTCGGCGTGATCATGGAACATTTCGTTTCAGGCGCGCCGCTCTTCCTGGACGGCGGTCCGCAGCAGTCGGAAGACGATGAGTTCTATGAGGCCGCGGATTCCGATACGGTCGAACAGATCAAGGAGTTGCTGGACACGCGCGTTCGCCCGGCGGTTGCCGGCGACGGCGGCGACATCAGGTTCCGCGGCTTCAAGGATGGCGTCGTGTACCTTGCGATGAAGGGCGCCTGCTCGGGCTGTCCGTCATCGACTGCGACGCTGAAGCACGGCATTCAGAACCTGCTCAAGCATTTCCTTCCCGAGGTTCGCGCCGTCGAGCAGGTCTAAGACCGGCGTTGATCGAGGGTCGAAATGTAGTCCCGATGGCGCAATGAAGATTCTCGCTATCGATACTGCGTTGGGCGCAGCATCCGCGTGCCTGTTCGACGGCGCGTCCAGTGAGGTGTTGGCTCGCGAGACTGTCTGGATCGATCGCGGCCACGACCAAACGATAATACCGCTCATTGATCGCGTCGTGGCGGAAGGCGGGGGACGCGCATCGATCGATCGGGTCGCCGTGACCGTCGGGCCTGGTTCGTTCACCGGCATCCGGGTGGGCATTTCGGCGGCGCGCGCCGTTGGACTTGCCATCGGCGCGCCGGTTGTGGGCGTTTCAACCTTGTCCGCCTATTTGGCGCCGCTGCTGCTTGAGTGGAGCGACGGCGTGGCCGCCGCGGCGATCGACGCGCGCCATGGACGCATCTACGTCGCCGCTTTTGCCGGCGGCAATCCGATCGTTCCGCCCCGGACGGCTTCGCCGCGCGACGCCGTGCGCGCCATGGGTTCCGGTCCGCTCCGGCTGGTTGGGTCGGGCGCGGCCGCCCTCGCCATCGAAGCCTGGTCCATGGGAGTCGCAGCGGAAGTCATCTCGGACGCCGCGGCGCCGGATATCGCTTTCGTGGCTCGACTTGGCGCGGCGGCCGAAGCGCAATCCGCGCCGCCTCGCCCCTTCTACCTGAAGGCGCCGGACGTGAAGCCTCCGGAACCGGCTGTTGTTTCGGCGGATCAATAAGTCCGCGGCGCGAACGGCGCCGTGTCGGCCGCTTTCCGCGTCCGCAGCGCCACGGTGCGCGGCTTTGCACGCTCAATCGTTCGCAACGCCCTGGGCGGCGGCGGAATTCGAAAGATTGCTGACAAGCGCCTCGGTTGTCGCCGACGGCATTGGCGAGCAGTCGAACCTCCAGGGCTTCGTGCTGTCTCGCCGCGCGGCGGACGAGGCGGAGATCCTTACGATCGCAGTCGAACCCCGCTCTCGGGGAGGCAGGCTGGCGACGGCGTTGCTTGGCGCTCACCTGTCACGCCTGTCCCGGCTCGGCGTGTCCGAACTCTTCCTGGAGGTCGACGAGGCGAATGCGCCGGCGCTCGCGCTCTATCATCGGTATGGCTTTCGGCAGGTCGGCCGGCGCCCGGCTTACTACGCCAAAGCGGATGGTTCTCGAGCCAATGCATTGATCCTGAAGTTGCAATTTTAGAGCGTCCGTCACGCCGCCGACACAAAATCCCTGCAAGGCCCGAGCATGGCGGCGATGAGATTGATAGGCACCGGGATATTGATCGCGCTGGCGGTCGTTGTCGGCCTTGCGCTTTCGCTCACGCCAGGGGAGCGCGGACGACGCGTCGCGCGATCCGCGCAAACGATCTTCTGTCGCCTCGCCTGCAAGACGCTTGGCATTTCTGTGGAAAGCAAAGGACAATTGCCAACCGGCGCCCCCGTCCTCATGGTAGCGAACCACATCTCCTGGACGGACATACTTGCGCTGGGGAGCCTTGCGCCGATCGTTTTCGTGGCGCGACACGACCTGGCGAACTGGCCAGTGCTCGGGCTGCTGGCGCGCTCTTATGGCGCCTTGTTTGTCGAGCGGGGGCGACGCCGGCAAATTCCGGAGATCAACCGGCAGATGGCGGCGCGGCTGGGGCGATCAGAGATCGTAGCCCTGTTCCCCGAAGCGACCACGGGCGACGGCACGCGCATGCGAAAGTTTCATAGTCCGCATTTTGCGGCGGCCCAGAACCTTTTGGAGCAGCAGGAGATCGCGTCCGTAATCATCGCGCCTGTGGCGATCTCCTATACCCACCGCCGGGGACTGCCTCTTGGCCGAAACGGCCGAGCTTCTGTTGCGTGGTATGGAGACATGGAATTCGGCCCGCATCTGGCCGACCTGGCGAAGGCGGGATCGACACGATGCGCCATCCAGGTGCTCGAGCCGATTCCCTTCGAACAAGGCGCAAATCGCAAGATTGTCGCCCGACGGGCCGCCGAGGCCATTCGAGGCGCGTTCAGCCGCGAAATCGTGGGGCCAGGCCCAGATCAGCCTTCGGCTTATGTTCTTTCGGCCCGACAGGTCGTATAAGCAAAGGCAAGCCGCGACGGGCGGCGGATTCGCGCGAGGAACGGAAAGGCGTGACTGAAGGTTCGAAGGCGCTGGGAGGCGGTTATGTAAAGTCCTACGGCTGCCAGATGAACGTCTACGACTCCTCGCGGATCGTCGGCCTCCTCGAGAGGGGCGGGCATGCGGCGGTGGACAGCCCTGCCGACGCCGATGTCATCGTCCTCAACACCTGCCATATCCGCGAAAAAGCAGCGGATAAGGTCTTTTCCGAACTTGGCCTGATCAGACAGCTCAAGAACGAGCGAGCGGCGCAGGATCGACCGTTGCTGATCGGCGTGGCGGGATGCGTCGCCCAGGCGGAGGGCGCTGAAATCCTCCGTCGTGAAGCCGCTGTCGATTTCGTCCTGGGACCGCAATCATATCACCGGCTGCCGGAAGCTCTCGACAAAGCGCGCCTCGGCGAGCGCCCCCTGTTCATTGATTTCGAAACCAACGAGAAATTCCGCGATCTGCGCAAACCCGGCGCCGAAGCGGATCGAGGGAGAGTTGCGGCTTTTGTGACGATTCAGGAAGGCTGCGACAAGTTTTGCAGCTTTTGCGTCGTTCCCTACACGCGCGGCGCGGAAATATCCCGCGCCGCCGCCGACATTATCGAAGAGGTCGAGCGATTGGCGGCCGGCGGCGTGAAGGAAGTCACGCTGCTCGGCCAGAACGTGAACGCCTACCGCTGGGAAGGCAACGGCCTTTCCTGGACGCTCGCGCGGCTGTTTGAACGACTGTCAAGAATTCCGGGGCTCGACCGGCTGCGCTACACGACCAGTCATCCTCTCGATATGAGCGACGATCTGATTGCGGCGCATCGCGACCTGCCGAAGGTTATGCCTTATCTGCATCTTCCCGTGCAGAGCGGCTCAGACCGCATACTTCGCGCGATGAACCGGCGACATACGGCGGATGATTACCTGAAGCTCGTGGAACGACTTCGCGGCGCCCGTCCCGATATCGCGCTTTCCTCTGACTTCATCGTCGGATTTCCGGGGGAAACGGACGATGATTTCCACGAGACCATTCGACTTGTCGAGCAAGTCGGGTTCGCCAGCGCTTACTCGTTCAAGTATTCAAAGCGACCCGGCACGCCGGGGGCCGAGCTTGGCGAGCAGATATCGGAACCCTTGAAGAAAGCGCGGCTGGCCATGCTTCAGGCCTTGCTCGAAAAGCAGGCTGCGGAGTTCAATGCGAGATGCGTTGGACGCACGCTGAAGGTCCTCTTCGAAAAGCCGGGACGCCATCCGGGCCAGATCGTGGGTCGCTCGCCATATATGCAAAGCGTTCAGGTAGACGGCGATGTCGACCTGATCGGCAGAGCTGTCGCCGTCAGGATCGTGGCGCCGGGGCCCCATTCGTTGTTCGGAGAGATCGACGCAAGCGGAAGCGGGGAGGCGCAGCTTTGAACGCAAGGGGCGGCGCAGGGCAACGCAGGGAATTCGAGCCGGTGAGAACCGCTTCGTCCGACGGCGATACAGAGATCACTCTGACATTTGGCGACAATCGCCACGCCTCGACCGTCTTTGGCCAGTACGACCACAATCTCGCGAAGATCGAGCGTCGACTGAGCATCGTGGCGGCCGCCAATGGCAATCACGTCACCTTGAAAGGGGCGGCTTCGAACGTGGATCAAGCGCGCAGGACGCTGGAGCGCCTGTATTCGCGCGCGGCGGCAGGGCATGCGATCTCGCTCGGGGAGGTTGATGGAGCTCTGGAGGAGACATCGCTGCAAGGCTCGTTATTCCCCGACGAGGCGACCGCCGATCCCCAGGGATTTGAGGAAATTCGCACGCGCAAGCGCCCGAGCGTGCGAGCGAGGACCAGCGCCCAGAGCGCCTATCTGCGAGCGCTTAAGAAGTTCGAGCTGGTGTTCGCCGAAGGACCGGCGGGCACCGGCAAGACGTGGCTCGCAGTCGGCCACGCGGTATCCCTGCTCGAGCAGGGCGTCGTCGAACGCATCATCCTTTCACGACCTGCCGTGGAAGCGGGAGAGCGCCTGGGCTTCCTGCCCGGCGACATGCGGGAAAAAGTCGATCCCTATCTGAGGCCGATCTACGACGCGCTCCATGATTTCATGGACGCGCGGATGGTGGAGCGCGGCATGCAAACGGGAATGATCGAGGTCGCGCCCCTCGCCTTCATGCGCGGGCGAACCCTCACGAACGCCTGCGTTCTTCTGGACGAAGCGCAGAATGCGACGACGATGCAGATGAAGATGTTTCTGACCCGTCTTGGCGAAGGTTCGCGCATGATCGTAAACGGCGACCCATCGCAAACGGATTTGCCCTCCGGGCAGCGCTCGGGGCTGAGCCAGGCCGTGAACCTGCTCAGCCAGGTCGAGGGCGTGGGTCATATTAAGTTTCTCGAAGGCGACGTCGTGCGCCATGATCTTGTTCGCCGGATCGTCGACGCCTATTCCAAGGCGGAGCGCGAGCAAGCGGCGACCGCCGTCGAACGCAAATGACCGTGCAGATAGACGTCATTGTCGCTTCCACCCTCTGGTCGAAGACGCCAGAGGCCGAAGACGCCGTCAGACGGGCAATAGCGGCTTCCGAGATATTCTTCGAGCCGATCGAGGCCGAAGTCAGCGTCTTGCTGTGCGACGACGCCGAAATTCGCCGCTTGAATGCGCGATGGCGGGGCAAAGATGCGGCGACGAATGTATTGTCGTTTCCGGCGGCCAGACAGACCGCGGCCGAACGCCATCTGGGCGATATCGCGGTCTCCTATGAAACGCTTGCTCGGGAGGCGTCCGACGAAGGCAAGATGATTGTGCACCATCTTTCGCATCTGACGGTGCACGGCTATCTGCATTTGCTTGGATTCGACCATGAAGCCGATGGCGAAGCCGATGAGATGGAAGGGCTCGAACGCGAGATTCTCGCGCATCTCGGAATAGGCGACCCTTACCACGCCGAAATTCCTGGACAGGGTCAGAGCGCGGGATGAGCGACGCCAGACGAGATCAGGAACAGTCTCACCGTGCGACGTTGCTCGATCGCATGCGCAATCTCCTGGGTCTCGCGCCAGCCTCATTGCGCGACGACATCGAGGATGCGCTCGAACAGCCCCAAAATGCCGACGATTTCTCTCCGCAGGAACGCGTTATCCTGCGTAACGTTCTCGAGTTGCACGAGCATCGAGTGCGCGACATCATGATACCGCGCGCCGATATCGTCGCGGTCGCAATCACGTCGACGCTTGCCGAAGTTCTAACGGTTTTCAGGACGGCCGGTCACTCTCGACTGCCAGTTCACGGGGAGACCCTCGACGACCCGCGCGGCATGATCCACATTCGCGACTTTGTGGACTATCTCGCTGGCGCGGTCGAATTGGGCATGCGGAGGCGCAAGCGCCACAGCTCCGACGCAGCAGTCGAGCCTCCTGAAACGGATTCCGAGACTCAGTTCGACAAAAAACTCCAACGGCTGGCCGCCGTCGGAGCGCTCGACCTGTCGACGCAGCTCACGCATTCCAGTGTGATCCGACCGGTCCTCTTTGTCCCGCCGTCGATGCCGGCGCTGGACCTTTTGGTAAAAATGCAAGCCAGCCGCACCCATATGGCGCTGGTAATCGACGAATATGGCGGGACGGAAGGGCTCGTTTCGATCGAAGACGTAGTCGAGATGATCGTCGGCGACATCGAAGACGAGCACGATTACGAGGAGGAACCGCGAGTCGATCAGGTGTCCGAAAAGGAGTTCGTCGTCGACGCCCGTGCAGATCTCACGCTCGTCTCCGACCGGACGGGGATCGACATTGCCGCCATCGCAGAGTCCGACGATGTGAATACGCTTGGAGGCCTGATCGCGGCCGCCGCGGGACGGGTGCCCGCGCGCGGCGAGATCATCCGCCTGGCCAATCAGGGTCTGGAATTCGAGATCGTCGACGCCGACCCGCGGCGGATCACGCGCGTTCGCATACGTTTGGTCGAGTCCGGTTCGGGACACGTCGCGGCTGCGACGGAGGACCAGGTTCCAGGACGGGGCTCGTCGCAATGAGATTGCTGGCTAACGGAGCGCGGCGTAGCGGTATTCTGCCTGTCTTCGACGTCGGGAATCGCATTTGACATGACCCGTGTCGCGCATTTCGTGATGCTTGCCGATGGCTGGCGACGCTGCGCAATTGCATTTGCGGCGGGCGCGGTTGGCGCTCTGGCCATGCCGCCGGTCGGATTTTTGCCTGCTCTCGTCGTAACCATGTCGGTGTCTGTGTGGCTGCTCGACGGTTGCGGCGCCAAGAACGACGCCGGACTGCTCTGGATGCGGCTCCGCACGGCCGCGCTTGCGGGATGGTGGCTGGGCTTCGGCTATTTCGTCGGCGGCTTGTATTGGCTGGGCGCGGCCTTTCTCGTGGAGCCGGATCGCTTTGCCTGGGCGCTGCCCCTCGGCGTTCTCGGCCTGCCCGCTGTCCTCGGGCTATTCACCGCTCTGGGCTTTGCAGTCGCTCTGATGGTTTGGAGTTCGGGCGCGGCGCGAATTCTGGCGCTGGCCTTTGGACTCGGCCTCGCCGAGCTGGCCCGCGCCTATCTGTTCACTGGCTTTCCGTGGAACGAGTTTGGAATGGCCTTCGGCCAATTCGCAGCGCTTGGGCAAGCCGCGTCGATCGTGGGGCTGCATGGACTGACGCCCGTCGTCATCGCTCTTTTCGCCGCGCCCGCAACGTTGACCGACGAGACGTTTCGGCAATGGCGCTTTTCGCCGACGGCAATTGCTGTTGTCGTTTTCGCGGTCATTTTCGGTTTCGGAGTTTGGCGCCTCCATCTCGGCTCGGTCGAAATGACGCCCAACGTTCGACTGCGCATCATGCAGCCAAATCTGGCCCAAGACGCCAAGTTTCGGCCTGCTGCCGGTCCCGAGATTTTGCGCCGCTATCTTGACCTGTCGGACCGATCAACATCGCCGTCGGTCGCGGGGTTGGTGAACGTCACTCACCTAATCTGGCCGGAATCAGCGTTTCCCTTCGTGCTGAGCCGGGAGCCGCAGGCTCTTGGCATGATTGCCTCGACGCTAGGGAAACATACCATTCTACTCACCGGCGCGATCCGCATGGAGAGCGGCTCGCCAGTCGAAGACAAGGCCTATAATTCGCTTTTGGCGGTAGACGGAACCGGCAAGATCATCGCCAGTTCGGACAAGGTTCATCTCGTACCCTTCGGCGAATACCTGCCAGCGGGCAGATTGTTGCGAGCGGCAGGCCTAAGACAACTGATAGCCTTGCCAGGTGGATTTACCGCCGGGACGGCGCGACGAACAATGAGTGTCCCCGGCCTGCCGGCTTTTCAACCGCTGATCTGTTACGAAGCGATATTCCCGGGAGAGGTCACGCCAAACGCCGGATCGGACAGCCCGGCGGCGCGACCGGCCTTCCTGCTCAATGTCACGAATGATGGCTGGTTCGGCTTGACGTCGGGCCCCTATCAGCACGCCGCGCAAGCCCGCCTGCGGGCTGTCGAAGAGGG
>WBZM01000188.1_pt1 | contig 66941 bp, 45 predicted proteins | sample 5204271 | NCBI WGS metagenome assembly WBZM01 (sample SAMN12344346, study PRJNA552823) | activated sludge metagenome | biome: Activated sludge suspended growth; feature: Nitrification reactor; material: Wastewater; isolation source: activated sludge from nitrification reactor of wastewater... | reverse complement strand
TCATCCTTCGTTTTTAAACCATAGCTTTCAACAGCTTCATCATAGAAGTAAAAGTAAAGATTTACTTCTCGATATCCTGTGGGTACTACTGCATGATAAACTTTCAATTTTTCTGGAAAAACAGCTTTTATATCAATTTTCGCTTCTTTTAAATTAACTTTCGACGAAGGGAATATGAACGACTTATCCATATCGCTTGGTTCATTTATTTTCCCTTCAAAAATCCTTTCTCCGTCTAAGTAGAGTGCGATTTCTTCATTATGCAAGTCAATAATTTTGATAATAACATCTTGGTTTTTATGGTATGGAATGAAATGGCCTTCTTTGATGCAGCTTGAAGTCGAAGAATGACAAGAATTTATTCTTACTGGTATGTCCAATATTCCATCATTTGAGTTTTGAGCTATTGTAGCAATTGGTAAAACTAAATATAATATGGGCAAAAAGTATTTGAAATAGCTGGTTTTTACCCTGTCGTTTTTTGTAGGTTTTATCATAGCTGTTTAATTTTTTTTTGTACTTTGCAAGCATCTCACCCAATGAAACTCCCTCCCCATTCTCCATTTGCTTTTGTGAGGTCTCAATGTAATCCTTCTTCGAATTTGGCAGTTCATCCCAACCATCCACCCCCTCCGAAGGCTTTCGTTTCGTTTGAATCAGCTTGGAAATTTCATCCAATAGCTTCTCATCTTTGAATAGCAAAATTTGTTGAATTAAGTCTAATTTATCTACCGTGACATTCATTGAAAACAATTTTGTTCCAACAAAAATAGAATAATCCCCGACTTTTGGCAACCCAATCACCGTCAACCGTCCACCGTGAGCCGTCCACCGATTGACTACCTCCTGTACCGCAAAATCATCCACATAGACATGGATGCCTTTTTTGCCAGCATCGAGCAGCGGGACAACCCCGAACTGCGGGGCAAGCCCATTTCATTACCGGCAAGTTTTTCAATTGCATCGCACAGACTACGGATAACCTGGGCGAACCAACAGCTTAGCTTGCACAGACAACCAATTACCTGTACATGCCAACAGCTTAGCTTGCACAGACAACCAATTACCTGTACAAGCCAACTGCTTAGCTTGTACAGACGACCGATTACCTGTACGAGCCAACTGCTTAGCTTGTACAGACTATCGTTAACCTGGGCGAGCCAACTCTGCTTAGCTTGCACTGCTTTTGCTTAATTTGAGCGGGGTATGCAGTTAGAAGGGCAATTGACAAAAAATGATAGAGCATCCAGACTACCTCCTTTACCGCAAAATCATCCACATAGACATGGATGCCTTTTTTGCCAGCATCGAGCAGCGGGACAACCCCGAACTGCGGGGCAAACCCGTGGCCGTGGGCGGCGGCGGGACGAGGGGCGTGGTGGCCTCTGCCAGCTACGAAGCCCGGCGCTACGGGGTGCGCTCTGCAATGCCCGGCATCACGGCGCAGCGGCTTTGCCCGAACATCATCTTCGTGCGGGGGCGGTTCGCAGCCTACCAAGAAGCCTCCCGTCAAATCCGGGACATCTTCCTTGACTACACAGACCTCGTGGAGCCGCTCTCGCTCGACGAAGCCTACCTCGACGTGACCGAAAACAAAAAGGGCATCCACTCCGCCATGCAAATCGCCATTGACATTCGAAAACGGATTGAGGCAGAGACAGGGCTGACGGCCTCGGCGGGTGTTTCCTTCAACAAGTTTTTGGCGAAAGTGGCCAGCGACATCAACAAACCAAACGGAATGAAGACCATCCTGCCGGAGGAAGCTTTGGACTTTTTGGCAAAACTGCCCGTCGAGAAGTTTCATGGGATAGGCAAGGTGACGGCGGAGCGTATGAAGAAAATGGGCATCCGCACAGGTGCCGACTTGCGAAATTTTTCCAAAGTCGAGTTGGCACAGCGATTTGGAAAGGCAGGAAGGCATTACTACCACATCGTTCGGGCGGAGGACAATCGGCCCGTGAACCCGCACCGCATCCGCAAGAGCATCGGGGCGGAGCGCACTTTTTTTGAGGATGTGAGCGAAACAGCGGAAATGAAGGAACGCCTCGTGCCCATCATCCAGACCGTGTACGACCATATGGCCAAGCACGACAATTTTGGCCGCACTGTGACCCTGAAAATGAAGACACCAGAATTCAAAATCATCAGCCGCAGCAGGTCGTTCGGTGGCGAAATCCGCAACTTGGAGGTCTTACAGCAAACCACTTTCGAACTTCTTGAGGCGAGCCGCCATGAGGTTGATTCAGTTCGGCTGTTGGGTATCTCCGTTTCCAACCTTGAAAAAGAGATGATGGGGGAGGGGATGCAGTTGGAGTTCGATTTTGGGGAAGAATTTTAATATTTACTCCAATTGAAAACTGCAATTTGAAATCCCAAATGGAATTACCTTTGCGCCCCGAAATTAAAATGCGTTGGAAATGGTGGATTTCAAAGCCATTTTCCCGCATCAAGTATCAAGAATCCAGTATCCATTCATGCTTACCGCTGCCAATATTTTCATCAAATACGGAGACCGCACCCTGCTTGACCATGTCAATTTCACCATTGGCGACAAGGAGCGTATCGGCCTTGTAGGCCGCAATGGGGCGGGCAAGTCCACGCTGCTCAAGGTCATTGCTGGCAATGTCAGGCCCGACGAGGGCAATATCCAGCGCCCAACTGCCTCCACGCTCGGCTTTTTGCACCAAGACATGAGCATCCCGAAGGGGAAAACCGTGATGGACGAGGCGATGACAGCGTTTGATGAAACTAAGCGCATCGAGAATCGCCTTGCCGAAATACACAAGGAACTGGAAGTGCGAACAGACTACGAAAGCGACGCTTACATGGACTTGCTCACGGAGATGAGCGACCTCGACCACCATTTCCATCTCTTGGACGGCGTGAACACCCAGGGCGAAGCAGAGAAGATATTGAAGGGGCTTGGTTTCAAGCAGAGCGACTTCACCCGACTCACAGACGAGTTCAGCGGTGGCTGGCAGATGCGTATCGAGTTGGCGAAGATGCTGCTACAGCGACCCGATTTCCTCCTATTGGACGAGCCTACGAACCACCTCGATATCGAATCCATCATTTGGTTGGAGGAGTTCTTGCAGGGTTATGAAGGTTCGGTCATCGTTATTTCGCACGATAAGACATTCCTCGATAACGTCACCAAGCGTACCATTGAAATTGAACTGGGCAAGGTTTACGATTACAAGGCCAACTATACTAAATATGTGGAACTGCGGGCCGAGCGCCGTGAAAAAATGTCTGCTGCCGCCAACAACCAACAAAAGGTGATTGACCAGATGGAACGCACCATCAGCCGGTTCATGGCCAAGGCCAACAAGACGACGATGGCGCAGTCCATGCAGAAAAAGTTGGACAAGATTGACCGTATCGAAATAGAAGAGGTGGACACCAGCACGATGAACATCCACTGGCCCGATTGCCCACGTAGCGGTGTTATCGTGGCTGAGGTAAAAGATTTGAGCAAGAGCTATGGCAGCTTGAACGTGTTGAACCACGTTGAATTGACCATAGAAAGGGGGCAAAGGGTGGCCTTTGTCGGGCAGAACGGCATGGGTAAGACGACGTTGGCCAAAATGATTGTAAACCACTTACAACCGACCTCCGGCGAGGTGAAGATTGGTCACAACGTACATATTGGTTATTATGCGCAGAATCAGGCCGAGGAACTGAACCCTAAAATCACGTTGCTCGAAACGATGGAAAACCACTCGCCGCCAGAAATGCGGACAAAGCTGCGCAATATTCTCGGCTCGTTCCTTTTCAGTGGCGAAGACCAGGACAAAAAAGTGTCCGTGCTTTCAGGTGGAGAGCGGGCGAGGCTGGCGATGGCCTGCTTGCTACTTCGCCCAATCAATTTCCTCGTTTTGGATGAGCCTACCAACCACTTGGACATGCTCTCCAAAGAAGTGTTAAAAGCCGCCCTTGAAAACTACGAAGGCACCCTGTTGGTCGTATCTCACGACCGTGATTTCTTAGCGGAAATGACCACGACAACGGTAGAGTTTAGGGATAAAAAACTGCACACCTACCTCGGCGATGTGAACTACTTCCTTGAAAAACGTAAGCTGGATAATATGCGGGACGTCGAATTGGCAACCAAGGCTGCCTCGGTTGTTGCGCAGCAAAAAGCCTTGAACAACGACGAACGCAAGGCCATGCAGCGTACAGTTTCCAATGCTGAAAAGAAGGTGGAACAATTGGAAGGCAAAATCTCGGATATCGAGAGCCGGATGGCACTTGCAGATTTCTACTCACGGCCAGATAGCCAAAAAGTAATGGATGAATACGCCAAACTAAAGGGAGAACTTGAAACTGCAATGACCGAGTGGATGGAAGCGCAAGAAGCCTTGGGCTGATGGGTTATCTCACGATTGCGGATAAGTCTGTTCCGTATTTATACTGAAAATCAGGACGTTGGGTGGCAAACTCACCGTTCGGTGTATCTTTGGCCTCGAAGGAAGGGTTTCTGCCAAATAAAACAGGTAACAAAAATTTCGGCAAGAGATTCTTTTACCTCCTTTTACCCTCCATTTGTTTTTTTTCAAGCGAATCAGTCATGTATCATCAAAACAGCGGCAAATAGCATGTTTTGATTTCCAATCGTCGGCTTGAGGGTAGAACCGTTTTTTTTGAAACCGGCTTTACGTTAGAACACCCAATATTAAGTTATTGGCTTGGCCAACGAAAAAGCCCGGCGGGGAAACCTGCCGGGCTTTTGAATTTATATATGACTTAGAATCAAGCCGAAAACGAAGTGCCACAGCCACAGGTCGAGGTGGCGTTCGGGTTGTTGAAAGAGAACCCCCGATTGTTCAACCCGTCCTCCCAGTCTATTTCCATGCCCAATAGGTAAATTGCATGGGCCTTTTCCATCAAAATACGGATTCCACCTATCTCAAATTCATCGTCGTTCTCCTTCTTGGTGTCAAACCCCAGCACGTAGGAGAACCCTGAGCACCCCCCACCTTTGACCCCAACCCGAAGGCCATGATCGTTGGAAATGTGCTCGCTTTCCATGATAGTGGTCAATTGGTCAATAGCTCCTTGAGTCAAGCTGATGGGCATTGTTGCGATGGTTGCGGACATTTTTTTTATTTTTTTGCCTCAAAATTAGGGAAAAATGACAATTTCCAGCTCAAAACAAGCCAAGGCCTTTAAAGGTTGACCAACGCAAAATGATTTTTGAATTACAGAGATTGGAGTAGTTTTGCGCCCCAAAAAAATTGACCCTGTTTCCAAAGACAATTAGGGTATCTTTACGAAAAACAAGCACTAAATGTCAAATTTGTTGTTAGCACTTCTTGAAGTTGTCAAAATAACGGTACCTGCTTTGGTGGTTTACTTTACGGTTCACCACCTGCTCAGAACCTATTTGGACAAACAGTACCAGCTCCGGGTCTTGGAGTTCAAACAGAATCAGAGTGGAACCACCATACCGTCTCGCTTGCAGGCTTACGAGCGGCTCTCCCTTTTCTGCGAAAGGATAGCGATTCCGAGCTTGATGCTTCGTTTGAGGGAGGAAGAACAGACAAATGCCGCTTTGCGAATGGCCATGCTGATTACCATACAGCAGGAATTCGAATACAATATCACACAACAAGTTTACGTAAGCGAACAACTTTGGCAAATTGTAAAAATTGCAAGGGACAACACAGTGCTTGACATCAATGGACTGTATGAAAATGTTGACCCCAAAGGCTCCTCAAAAGAACTTGCGAGTGTACTACTGGCACAAGATGAGAGCCAATCGGCCAAGTCGCTCAATACCGCCCTCTCAGCTATTAAAAAGGAAGCTTCATTGTTGATGTAAATACCTGTTCATAACTAGTTGATTATCAAGGGTTCGTTTTGCAACTAATTGATAATCAACTAATTGCAAAACAGCCTTGCTATCTCTTTGATTTTGAATGGTTTACGATTTTGTGGCTATTTGCTGCCATTTTTTCTCAAAAAAAATTTAAAAAAAAGCAAAAATTGGAAGGCCGTATTGATGGAAAATGCACACCTTTGCAACTCTCCAATCAAAGACGCAAGACGGTGTTCTTTTGATGAAAATCATGACTGCGTCAGGTGCCCAGAGCATTCACATAAGAGTCACTTCCTAATTTACTGATACTATATTTTGCCCGAAGAGGACGGGAACTGAAACCTTAATTTTTAACTTCCAACATATTTGGAGAATGGTAAAGGATTGCGTAAAAGTATGGGATAGTTGTCTGCACGTGATCAGACGGAACGTGAACGGACAGAGTTTCAAGACTTGGTTTGAGCCAATTAGACCAATCCGACTTGAAAACAATGCACTGACGATACAAGTGCCTAACAAGTTTTTTTACGAGTGGTTAGAGGAGCATTATGTCTCACTGCTCAAGATGTCCATCCGCAAAGAATTGGGCGATAAAGGCCGACTTGAGTACCAAATCCTAACACCTGGCCTTCGGCAGCCAAAAGGTGAGGATGGCTCAAAAACGACCGAAGTGCCAGTCGCCGCCAATGTAGCAGCTACAACCAACTTGAATCCGGGCAGTATTGATACCACAAGTATCAAAAACCCCTTTGTTATTCCCGGCATCAAGAAACTAAAGATAGACTCCCAGCTTAACCCAAATTATACTTTCGGCACCTTTATAGAAGGCGACTGCAACCGTTTGGCACGGTCAGCTGGCCATGCTGTGGCAAAAAAGCCGGGTGGAACAGCTTTCAACCCTTTGGTAATTTTCGGGGATGTGGGACTTGGCAAGACGCACCTGGCACATGCTGTTGGCAACGAGGTGCTGAAACTTCACGAAGGGAAATCAGTGCTTTATGTTTCTTCAGAAAAATTCACTGGCCAAATCATTGACTCCATCAAGAACAACGCCGTCAACGATTTTGTGAATTTCTACCAGATGGTGGATGTACTAATTGTGGACGACATCCAGTTTTTGGCCAACAAACAGAAGACACAGGAGATTTTCTTCCACATCTTCAATCAATTGCACCAAGGCGGCAAACAGATTATACTTACATCAGACCGCCCTCCAAAAGACTTGGATGGCATGGAGGAGCGCCTTATTTCCCGCTTCAAGTGGGGGCTTTCTGCCGACCTTCAAGTGCCTGATTTCGAAACAAGGGTGGCAATTCTTGAATCCAAAATGAACAGGGAGGGCGTTGAACTTCCGAACAGCGTGGTGGAGTTCATTTGCTATCATATCCAAAACAATATCCGTGAACTGGAAGGGGTATTGGTCTCTGTTATCGCCCAATCCTCCCTTAACCGCAGGGAAATTGATGTTGATTTGGCCAAGGAAGTCGTCAAGAATTTTGTGACCCAAATCAACAAGGAAATCACCCTTGACTTCATCAAGAACCTGGTTGCCGACCATTTCGACCTACCTGTGGATAAACTTGGGGGTAAGACCCGCAAGCGCCAGATAGTGATTGCAAGGCAATTGAGCATGTACTTAGCGAAGAACCTGACCGACAAATCGCTGAAAAACATTGGTGAAATGTTTGGGGGCCGTGACCATAGCACCGTCATCTACTCCATCAAAACGGTACAAGACCTGATGGAAACCGACCTTGTGTTCAAGGACACGGTTGCGGAATTGGAGAAAAAAATACGTTTGACGCTGAACGAAAAATAATTGGTGTGGGTTTTGCCTATGCGTCGAGGAAATTTTAAAAAATCAACATCTGAATATTTGGTTTTTTGAAAAGGGTGCTTACCTTTGCACCCGCTTCGGCAAAATCACTCGGTGAGATGGGTGAGTGGCTGAAACCAACAGTTTGCTAAACTGTCGTACTGGGAAACTGGTACCCCGGGTTCGAATCCCGGTCTCACCGCTTCTTTGAAAGTTTAGAGTTCGACATTTGGCAGTTTGCAGTCTTGTTTTGTTCTATTTGACCTTGACTGCAAACCGCCAAATGTCAAACTTAGGACTATAAAACGGGGTGTAGCGCAGTCCGGTTAGCGCACCTGCTTTGGGAGCAGGGGGCCTCAGGTTCGAATCCTGATACCCCGACACTTTTTCATACAGGAGAGCCTTTTGCAAGGTATCTCCTGTTTTTTTTGTATTCCAACCTTTGGGTAACAGCACATAACTTTTCGTTCGAACCCACCCTGAATTTTTTCGTTGTTTTTTTCTTGCCTTTAGAGTTGGCTTCTGCCTATTTTTCAAAACAACCAAAACCTTGACATTTATCAGCAGTTTGGCTGAGAATGATTATAAGCTTCACTACCTCCAATCAATACCTTCACGAACAAAATAAGGCTGCCTAATCTAAATAGAAGCAGTATGAAACCTCGTCATCAACTTTGCTTTTGGGTTTTCCTTCTTGTTTTGCCGCTTTCAATTCAGGCTCAAGCAACCGAACAGAAAAGCCGGATTTGGGGATATTCCTTCGGGGATTTTGTCTATAAAGCCCAAGGGGATACGCTCTATTGGGGCAACACAGAGTACGCTGGAATGGAGGAAAAGACCATCGGGACCAATCTTCGACGTTTGTTCATTGGCTATGATTCCAAAATTTCAGAAAACATCAAGGCAAGGGTGCTGGTAGAAAGCAAGGCCACCACTACCACCAAGGAAGGGCGTTTTGGCCTCGCAGTCATTTATGGCTGTTTGGAATGGGACAATATTCTGCCAGCCATCCCAAACTCAAAGGCAAGAATAGGATTGATTCCAACCCCCATTTTCGCATTGCCCGAAAAAACATGGGGCTACCGTTCAGTCGAAAAGGATGCGCTCGACCTTCGGGGCCTTGGCAAGGTGATTGACCAAGGAGCCTCATTTTCTGGCGATTTCAACAAAGAAAAAACGGCTGGTTTTACCCTAATGGTAGGCAATGGTAGCGGGAACAAGCCAGTTGTTGACAAGTACCTAGAATATTATGCCTCGGTTTACAAGAAATTTTGGAATAACCAGATAACGGTTGAATTCCTGGGGGACTTCATGCGGAAATCGCCCGAAGCGAACCAAGCGTTTGTCCGTAGTTTCGTTTCTGTGGAAAAACCCAAATGGACTTTCGGGGCAGAAGTCTCCCAGGCGTTTTCTGAAGAAGAAGTTAGCGGCGAAATCAGGCAGGTAAACCCCTTGTCATTCTCTGTTTTCCTTTCCAACAAGCTGGGCGCATTGGGCGAAAACTGGCGCAGCTTTCTTCGGTATGACTTCTACAATCCTGTGACCAATTATAGTGAATTGGGCATTTATCCAAGCCCCTCCGAGCATTATGAGGAGCATTCTTATTGGATGGGGCTGCATTATAAAATGAAGGAGAAAATCAATTTCATGCCCAATATCATCATCAACCAGTACAAACCAAAGAATGACAATGTTGTGAAACGCAAATCGGATGTCGTGCCAAGGCTTACCGTTTTTTTCTTGTTCGGTGATTGAGTAACTGGCAGAAGGAGTAGTGCTCATAAGCGAGGTCGAACTGAAAAGTTTTGCAAAACAAAACTTTTCAGTTCGCCTCAAAAACAAGAGCGGCGACGGCATCTTCGATGCTGTCGCCGCTCTTGTTTTTTTGCGGGTCTTCGGCAGTTTGCTGAGACCAAATATTCGGGATGGCTCCAGTTTTGTGATAGCCAAGCTCCAGCCCAATTGTGTCCCTTTATTTCACCAAGGTCACATCCCCCTTATAAACCCTGCTTGTCCCATCCAAGAACTCGATTTCGGCTACCCAAACGAAAACGGCTGGCTGCATTCGCTTGCCCCTGAATTCACCGTTCCAGCCAGTCCCAGCTAAGTTCTGGGGCAAATCATAAACTGCGAAAACCTCATTGCCGAAACGGTCATAGATTCTGAATGAACGCACAATACTTACGGAATTGCCCGTGAAAGGCATGAACTCATCATTGATGCCATCGCCATTTGGGCTGAATACGTTGGGAATATAGACCGATTTCCTACGAGTAACTTCCACAACGATTTCATCCATAGCCGTGCAGCCATCTGATGAGGTTACCACCAAAACATACTTCTGTGTGCTGGTCGGCGAGGCCGTTGGCGCGGGGCAATCGGAGCAACTTAGGCCATCTGTAGGGGACCAAACATAGGTCAATCCCTGTTGACTGGAGGAAGGTTGAAGCCGGATACTATCGCCTAAGTCTATGGTATGGTCGCCTCCCAAGTCAATTAACAACTCATCGGGGCCAATGATATTCGTTTGGAATTCCTTGATGCAGCCTCCGGCATCCCGAACGAAAAAGCTAACATCCCCTGCTGGGTAACCCAACAACTCGGTGGAAATGCCGAAACTGATGCCGTCTGTTGAGTAGTCATAAGGCGGGTTGCCACCTGTCACCTGCTCAACCGTTACAATGCCCGCATTGAATGGGTCAAGGCAGGTGATTTCATTGGTGCTTTCCACTGCCTGCATTTCAGTTGGCTCTGTCAAAGATGAGGAAGCGTTCGCTGTGCAGCCATTTTCATTGCTGACTGTGACGGTATAAGTCCCGGCTGGTAAGTTGCCGATAGTCGAAGTTGTTCCACCATTGTCCCATGCATAGGTAAATGTGTTACCATCCCCCAATGCAGTCGCCAATAATTCGCCTGTGTTATCGCCCCCGCAGGCGATTCCTTTTTGTTGCAAAATGATGACGGACACCCCCTCATTGGGCGAGTCAATGTTAACAGTGGCAGTTGCAATACATCCAGCAGCATTGGTGACGGTGACCGTGTAGGTACCACCAGTCAAACCATCAATATTACTCGTAGAGGCACCATTGCTCCATAGAATAGAGGTGGCATTTTCACTGGTCGTGACCTTCGCCTTTCCATCGCTTCCTTGAAAGCAGGAAACAGCCTGCTCCTGCATTGCGGTAGCTGTAAACTCAAATGGCTGCGTGATTACCTCGCTTAAAACAGCCGTACAGCCGTTATTGTCAACCACGGTTGCACCGTACTGACCTGCGCAAAGGCTGTTGATGGTAGTGGAGGTAGCGCCAGTGGACCATGAGGTAAGGTAGGGTGGGGTACCTCCGGCAATATTGAGGGATATTGCCCCATCGCAATCCATGAAACAGGTTGCATTGGTCAAATTGGCCACGGAAACAACCAGTTCATCAGGCTCAGCGATGCTTATCAGAATGGTTGTATCAAAGGCAATATCTGACAGGTGGATGGAGTAATCCCCAGCAGTTAGATTGTTTAGACTAATGACTTGGCCGTCAAAAGGGATTTGCCCAGTACCGCTGAAATTGTTGTCCAAACTCTGCCATTGGAACTGGTAAGGCGGTACGCCACCCAAGGCTGAGAACTCAATAGTGCCATTTGCGTCGCCATGACAAGCCAAGCTGCTGCCCGATGCAGAGGGGATGAAATTGACATAAAAAGGCATTGCGAAACAGGTATCAGTCTGACAATTGTTACCATCTGTAATTGTGACACAATAATTGTCCCCACCAACAAGATTGGTTGCAAGTGCTGTGGTCTGGCCGTTTGACCATTGGTAAGTATAGTTGCCTGCTCCGCCGCTTGCACCCGCTTGCACCTGACCGTTTGGATTGCCAAGTCCTACACCTTGATTTACGATTTGAATCGTTTGGTTCAATTGGGTCAAAACCGTGAGGTTCGTAATGACAATGCTGTCACACCCCCCCGCCAATTGAAGGGTATCGAAATAGATACCTGTTTGGTCATAGCTATTGTTGCCTACGGCAAAGGATTCTTCAAAGCAAATGACCGGGTTAAGGCTGGTCGTAGGTGTTTCATTCCCAGCATCTGTTATGGTCAGCGTGAAAATGCCTGCCTGAAGGGGTAGGGCGGCCCCATCCACCATGACGAAATAAGTAGTATTGGGGTCGAGGCAATGCAGTTCGAGGATTTCATCGTTATCTCCAGCAGTATGTTGACTGGCGACTTCCACCATGCCCGTGCAGCCATTCACATTGGAATAATAAACGGCCAATTGCAATTCAATCGGGTCAAGTGGCGAACTCGTTCCTTGAAGGAAAACATGCCCTGTTGGTGGAGGCGTGAACGTAAACCAAACGGATTTTTGCACCCCAAACGCAGAAGATGGAGAAGCGTTGGAGTTCATGGAGCAGGTATTGGTTCGTAAAGCCGTATTGATGGAACCACCCAAAGGCACTGTTCCAATATCCTCTGCTGAACAACGTAGTTCGGAAGCAGCCGTAACATCCAACTGGGTAACTTGCAAGCCATACCAACCCACCACCTCTGGACTGTTTGCATTCGGCAACGAGCCATCCACGAGGATGAAATAAGTGGTGTTCGGTTTTGGGCAACTAAACAATAACGACTCATCGAAATTGGCCGTATTGTGAATCTGGCCTACCAGGGTGAAGTTGCCATTGCATGCATTGTTATCGCTTTCAAAAATTGCCAATTGAAGATTGATGGGGTCGCCAAAATTGGATGGGTCACTGAAGGCTTCCACCAAAATGGCATCCGAAGGATTGGCGCTTGTGGCAAAAGTGAACCAAACACCTTGGTTGTTGAACCAACCACCGCCTGACGAATTGGGGTCAGGCTCGTTGAGGTTGGTGGCGCAGAAATTATTGAAAATACTGGTATCAGGAAATCCAACAGGCAGGCTTGTTTGAAGGATACCCAAAGGTATTGCGTTGCAAATATCATCGTTCACCCCACCGGGAATACCGCTAACCGCAATATTCATGCTGACTGAACCCGCCGAAGTTCCACCTGTGGGGAGCGAAATACTGAATGGTATCGTCCCCATGGGCGGAACAGGCACATCAATACAAAGCTCTGTTTGGCAACTGTAAACGGGAGTGCAAGGGCTTAGAATGCTCGCATCGTTTTCGTAAGCCCGAAAGCAAACGGGTATGGAAGCTGGTATATCAGCGAGGCAGGCATAAGTTTGGTTGAACTGTTCATTTGGGAAATTCGTGAAACATACCCCGTTCGATGGATAGGTGACCCACCCAGCATTGTTGATGTTGACCGCCCATTGAGGGTCGGGCTGGCCAATTGGGTCAGTACAGGTAGTGGTGGCAGATCCGGACAGTACGTTCATCGCTATCGTGAACTGTCCTGAAACCTGGTTCAAACAACAGCCAATGAGAAAGAAAAAGGTAATCGGGTAGAAAGTCAGTTTGTTCATTACCAATGGTTTAGTGTGCAATGTGCAGTTTTGGAAAAAACGGTTGGCAACGCCTTTTCATTGCTTTCCGCAAGTTTTCAGAGTTTCAAACAGTCAAGTTTTCATAAGCCCTAATTGTTAACAATTTTTACTTTTTGCGTAAGCTGAAATCAGGAGATTGTTATGCTATAATTATTTAATAGCTAAGATTCGCAAGTCTAAACCACCTCCACTTCGCTCGTTCCGCCACCTTTTTTCAATACCCGAATCTGAGTGGGAATCCGTTCCTTTAATTCCTTCACATGGGAAATGATACCAATGGTTTTCCCTTTCGATTGCAGGTTTTCCAAGGTGCCGATGGCCAGGTCAAGTGTTTGCTCGTCCAGGGTGCCAAAGCCTTCGTCAATGAAAAGCGAGCGGATATTGGCATTCCGGCCTGCAAGGTCGCTGAGTCCGAGCGCCAAAGATAGGCTGACCAAAAAGCTCTCGCCCCCAGAAAGCGTCATCATCGAACGTACGTTGTCGGCTTGGTAGGTATCCACAATGTCCAACTCGAGGTCTTCGCCTGGCCGCTTTATCACCACATAGCGACCGTACAGGTTGCCGAGGTGGACATTGGCCAATTGTACCAACCGCTGCAAAGTTAGACCTTGGGCGAACTTTCGGAACTTGGAACCGTCATGCGAACCTATCAGGTCATGCAAAGCGGCCCATCGGTTGTATTCAATACGTTGATTTTCAATCTGTTGCAAGATGCTTTCGCCTTCCGCCTTTCTTGCATCGTTGTCCTTTAGCTGTTGGTTGAGCGCCCCGATTTCCTGCTGGATAGTCTGCAAAAGCCCTTCTGTGGCCAGCTTTTTTTCTGCCAACTCCATCATAGGGGCTTGTGTGAGTTGCTTTGCCAAGGCTTGCCCCAGGGCTTGTTCCGCCTGTTTGGATTCCTGTTGAACCGCCACTTCACGGAGCTTAAGTTGTTCGGCCAAGGCGTTCAGACGCGCTATTTCAGCTTGGGGCAATATGACACTTCTCAAGGCTTCCAAGTTGTCCAAGCCTAGTTTTTCCAGACCTGTCAAGAGTATTTTTTCAAGTTCTTCCACTTGTTTTTCACCAATTTTGAACGCTGACTGTTTGCTTTCCAATTGCTGTTTGGTGAGTGCAAGCCGCTCGTTGGCCAAGGTCAGTGCTTCCCTGATTTGCCCCAATCCGCTCTCCTCCGAATCAATTTTGTGCTGCAATGCCTCCCGCTCTTGGATGGGGTCTTTTTCGCCAAAAATTTCAATCCGCCTTCGCTGGTGAATGGCCAAGTCCTCTGCCAAAACCGATGCCTGACTGGCCAGTTTTTTCCATTGCTCATCCAACGAAGTCAAGGATTCTCGCAATTGTTCCAAAGCCTGCCGAACCAGCGCCAATTGCCGTTCCATCTGGTTCTTTTCCGAAGTTTTGGCAGCATGGTCGCCTTCTTTTTCCCGCAGTTCCGAGAACATTTGCTTGGCGGTTTCCATGGAAAAACGGTAGCCATATTTGCGCACCAGCTTGTCCAATTCAACGGCCGCCAACTGGAATTTCTCCGCCATTTCAGCCAACAACAACGACTTGTCGGCAAGTGTGGCGGTTTGTTGCTGCTGCGCAAAACGGGTGTCCTTCAAGCAGTTTTCCAATTGGCGCAACTTCGCTTCCAGTCCCTCGATTTCCCGGTTCAGGTTGCCCAGTTGACTGCGAAGCAGTTTTTTGTTGGTCAACTCATGTTCGAAATTGGCCAATTTGTCCATCAGCCAGTCTCCGTGTGCCCGCCCAAAATCATCGCCATCCATTCCTTGCAGGTATTCAGCCAACCGCCTTTCCAGTTCCCCCAATTTGGCCTCCATTTTTGCCAGCTCAGCCGATGGCCCGCTTTCCATTTGTTGTATCTGGGTATTAATCTCGATATGTTTTTTCACCAAGCTGCTCCGCAACGACTGCCGCTCCTGCTTGATGGTCTCGGCCGCTTCGAGTTCCTGACGGGCCTCATCCACGAACGGCCTGACCTCGTGCAACCTGAAAGGATGGTCGGTGCTTAGGCAAAGTGGGCAAGGGTCGCCTTCTTTCAGGTTTGCCCGGTCTTTTTCATAGTTCGCCAAACGCAACTGCTGGTTGTAGATTTCCCGCCGGTATTCCAACAGCCTTTCCCATTCCTCAGCGGCTTCGTAGGCGGAGAGCAATTGCTTGTCAACATCCAGTTCCTCCAGTTTCAGTTGGCTCAACTTTAGCTCCAATTGGGCATGTAGGGCCAGTGTCGTTTTGTACTCGGCACTCAACCCGTTCAGTTGTGAAAAATGCTGGTGGTGCTCTCCAAGCCGCTCTATTTCATGGCCCAGTTTGTCGAGCAGGTCTTGGCGGTTTTGGATAAAATGATTAGGCGCAGCCTTCGAAAAAGAATCCGTCAAATTGGCCAATTGCAGTTGGACCTCCGCCAATTCGGCTTCTAATTGCGCTGCAATTGCTTTGTCCTTGCTCGCCTTCTGCTCCACCGCTTTGACCTCCTCTTTCAGTTTGTGCTGTGAAATGAGGTTGCCCCTCAATTGCTCCTCATAGATGATGACTGCCGGAAGGTCTTGCGGCAAAGCCGACCATGACTCATTGGTTTTCAACCAGTTATCAAGTTCCAGCAAACGGGCTGCATGGCCTTGCTCCTTGGCGCTCTGTTCAACAATTTGCGTTTCAATGCCTTGCCGCTTTTTCTCCAGGCCAGCGATTTCATCCTTTAGGTTGTGATGATTTGCTTCCAATGCCCCGATTTTTCCATCGAGCACCACCACTTCATCGAAAAGCCTGTGTGCCGCAGGCTGGCTTGCTTTCAGGGCGTCCAAAACCGCTTTCTTCTCCTCGAACGCCGCTTTGGTCACCTGCGAATTGGACTCGTCAGTTGCCATTTCCGCAACCAGTTTTTCAATCCCAATAGCCAAGGTTTTCGTCTCTTCCAGTTTTTCGTCCAAGCGGGCGAGGGTAGGGTGGAGCGGCAGGGTGTTTTGGTGCTTCGCAAGGCGCTCCTCCTCTTTTTGGAATGCCGTTTTGTCAGCGGCCAATTTGAGGAGGGAATCGTTTGCAATTTGTTGACGCTCTTGCAGTTCTGCAATTTGTTGCAACCACAGGATGGACGAATTCACCGCTTCCAGTTCTGATTTGGCCTGCTTTGCATCCGCCTCTTTTTGCTTCAACTGCGCTTTGTGCTCCGCAATTTGTTCCCGGGAAAAAACTTGGAGCGATTCTTTTTTGGCCACCAATTCGGCCAATTTTGCTTTTTCCAGATTGTTCCTTTCCAAAGCCGCTTTTGAAAGTTCAGAATAGACCTCCGTGCCCGTTATCCGCTCCAACAACTCGCTCCGCTCCCTCGGCTGCGCCTTCAAGAACGCAGCAAAATCGCCCTGTGCAAGCATCGCCGACCGGGTAAACCGTTCGAAATCCAGCCCTGAGACCTCCTCCACAAAAGCGTCCACCTCCTTCACTTTCCGCTCCGCAACGACCAAGAAATCCTTTTTCTCCTCATCCCATTCAGCTACCGAGCGTTCGGTTTTCGGCGGCCCCGGCTTTTTGGAGCGGGGCACCCAACTTCGCCATTGGCACCTTATCCTTCGACCATGCGCCTCGAAATCGCATTCCGAAAACCCTTCCTCTGCCCCATGCGAGAGCACCTCCTCTGGCCTTGAGTTGCGGCAGACCTTACCGTACATCGCCAAGGTGATGGCATCCAAAATCGTCGTCTTGCCCGCCCCCGTGTCGCCGGTGATGGCAAACAGGCCCGCATCGGCCAAAGGGCTGGCCATGAAGTTCAGTTCAACTTCGCTTCGGATGGAATGGAGGTTTCGCAATTTGATGCGGTGGATTTGCATTTTGTTGGATGCTGGATGCTGGATACTGGAACCCTAAACTTACGCTATAGCCTTTTGGAGCACATCTAATATATTGCCATAGACGGTGCCGTTTGGCGAAGCCAAAAAACCATCCAAATCGGCCCAGATGGCCTGTTCGATGTCCTCTTCGGCTTGGGGTACCAGCTGGGTTTCAGGGGTTTGCATCTTGTACCAATGGGTCGTTTTAAGGATTCGTTTGCCCTTTTGTTCGTAAGTGTGCCAAGTGTCGAGGAGATGGGGGCCAAGGCTGACCTGACGGAGGCCAGTTTCTTCTTGCACTTCCCTGACTGCTGTTTGAGCGGGCGTTTCGCCATCGTCCATTTTGCCCTTGGGCAAGTCCCAACTGCCCCGGCGGTGGATGAGCAACACCTTGCCCTCGGAATTGAAAATGACGCCGCCCGCAGCGGTGATGGGTTTGTAGATTTTGTTGAAATCGGCCCAGATTTTCTCCACGTCCGGGTCAAAAACCACAATGCTTTCAAACTTGTGGCTTGTCTCCAATTGATGGACAATCGTCATCAGGAATTTTTTCTTTCCAGGGTGCCGGAGAATCAGCCGCTTTTCCGTCGTGTTGCCAAATGCCGCTACCTCCTCGGAAGAAACAAGGAACAATGGCGTGCTGTTGATGTAAATTTTATACATTTGCTGCCCTTTTTGGGTACTTTGAGTTTAGAAGAAAAAATTGTTTGGCATCAAAGCGACTTGGTTTCATCTCAACTTTTCAGCATCCAAAGGCTTGTGATACCAAATTCAACAGCAAAGAAAGCAAAGGATGAATATTGCGTCGGAAATTGCCAAACGATTGCTGCAAATTAAGGCAATAAAACTCAGTCCACAAAAGCCCTTCACCTGGGCTTCTGGCATTCTATCCCCCATTTATTGCGACAACCGCCTGGTGCTTTCAAATGTGGAAACACGGGAGTTCGTGAAGGATTGCTTGCTGGAAAAATCGAAGGATTTTCCCAGTTTTGATGCCATTGCAGGTGTGGCCACCGCTGGCATCGCCCACGGGATGATGTTGGCCGATGCCTTGAAACTGCCCTTTGCCTACGTACGGAGCAAGGCCAAGGAGCATGGCCGCCAAAACATGATTGAAGGTGAACTACCCACAGGTGCTAAAGTTCTCGTCATTGAGGATTTGATTTCGACCGGGGGCAGTAGCCTACAGGCCGTGGAGGCCGTGCGAGCAAATGGGCATGAAGTGGTGGGGGTATTGGCCATTTTCAGCTACAATTTTGCGAAGGCCAACCGGGCTTTTGAAAATGCGGGCTGCAAACTTGAAACCTTGTCGAATTACGACGTTTTAGTGAGGGAGGCCCTTGCCATCAAATACATCAACCTGAACGACGTGGACATGCTGACCACTTGGCGAACGAAGACGGGAAGCGTGTGAGGGTTTAGAGGGTTTTAGCCTTTGCCCAAAAACTAAACCCTCTAAACCTTCTAAACACCCTAACCCCCCTAAACCAAAAAAATAGAGAGCTATTTAGCCGCACGATTGACAACTGATAATCCACAGCCAAACAATAGACCATAACCCAATCCGAAGCCCCATTAGGAAAACGGATTTCAAAACAAGCAACGAGAATGTCATTAATCACGACCCATTCCGAAACATTCCTAAAAAATTATCTGAACAATGCCTCTCCAACAGGCTTTGAGTCCAAAGGCCAACAGATTTGGCTGGAGTACCTGAAGCCCTATATTGACGACTGGGGCCTCGACAACTATGGCACGGCCTACGGTATCATCAACCCTGGTACGGGCTTCAAAGTGGTCATCGAGGGTCACGCCGACGAGATTTCATGGTTCGTCAATTTCATCACAGAGGAAGGTTTCATCAACGTCATCCGCAACGGTGGCAGCGACCACCAGATTGCCCCCAGCAAGCGGGTGAACATCCATACCCCGAAAGGCATCGTAAAGGGCGTGTTCGGTTGGCCAGCCATCCATACCCGTACAACCGAGGACAAAATCACGCCCAAGCTCGACAATATCTTCATTGACATCGGGGCCAAGGACAAAAAAGAGGTGCTCGAAATGGGCGTCCACGTCGGCTGTGTCATCACTTATGAGGACGAGTTCATGATGCTCAACGACCGCTACTACGTGGGTCGTGCCCTCGATAACCGAATGGGGGGCTTCTGCGTGGCCGAAGTGGCTCGACTGCTCAAGGAGAACAATGTCAAACTGCCCTATACGCTGTACGTGGTCAATTCCGTGCAGGAAGAAATCGGCCTGCGGGGTGCCCAAATGGTGGCTGACAGCATCAAGCCCAACGTGGCCATCGTCACCGACGTGACCCACGACACCCACACACCGCTCGTCGAAAAGAAACTCATCGGCGACGTGAAAGGTGGGGAAGGCCCCTCCGTCACCTACGCCCCGGCCGTACACACCAAGCTGCTACAGCTTATCATTGACACGGCCACCGAGAAGGGCATCCCCATCCAACGGGAAGCCGCCTCCCGCTCCACCGGCACCGACACCGATGCCTTTGCCTACAGCAATGGCGGCGTGCCTTCTGCCCTGATTTCCCTCCCACTCCGCTATATGCACACGACCGTGGAAATGGCGCATAAATCGGACGTGGAAAACGTGATTCGACTGATTTACGAGTCCTTGCAGAAGATTGAGCATGGGCATAATTTCAGGTATTTCTGAGGATTTGCGGCTTACAAAAAAAGGGCTGCCTTGTGTCAGGGCAGCCCTTTTTTTGTGAGGGTTGAAGGACGAAAATCAATGGACAATGACAAACCGCTCTACCGCTTGTAACGCTCCGTCTTCGAGGTATTGAAGGAAATACATGCCTGACGGCCAGTCTTGAACAGGGATAGTAAAATTGTCTCTGATTTTCAAACCACTATTTAATATTTGCCTTCCGGTAATGTCAATAATTCTAATATGGCCATCAGACATTAGAGCATGACCATTTATTTTCACATTCAAGGAGTTCGAGGCGGGGTTTGGATATAGCGCTAACATCCCGGACGGTATTTTTTCATTTGTACCAACCAGAAAATCGGTACAAAATAAGTCATTGGAGTTGTCAGCATCAAGGCCTAAATTGGGGTTAGAAGACCAAGTGCAAACCTCAAATGTTGAACCAGTAGGGTAAACGGTGGTATAAAAGCGTAATGTAGGTAAAGGAACTGTTATTTCTTCGCCAGGTTGTATTGTCGTTTCGAAAAATTCAGGCAAAAATGTTCCGTTGCGGATATAGAACTTGTTCACGGGTACGGTGCCAAAATTTCGCACCACGATTTTAGTATCAGGCATAGTGACATGGTAAGTAGGTAATGTGCCATATTCTTGTATTATTGCATTACTGCCCAAATCCATGCCCACAATCCCAATATCATCTTCGTTATTTGGCGACGTGCCGTCATACCAATATTCCTTTACGAAGCTTGATAGTGAAATTTTATTGGTTGATTCATCACCAAATATCGTTTCACCTGACAATGCAACTTTCCCATTCGACAATTCGATAAATTTGTAGCGTTCATTGCCAGTTAGTTGGAACTCCGAAATTAGTGACATGGAAGTCGTAAGCAATTTCACCTGATTCGAGTTTGCCAATATAGCCAAGGTATCATCCTTTATTGCATAATCTTTAACGCCCTCATCCGTCAGGTCCAATTGTCCATTCATTTGGTATTCGCCCGAAAGTACGGTCAATGAATCGCCTGACTTTCCAACAATCCATCCTTGGTCATTGCGTTTTATTTCTTCAAAAATTAAGTTTGGATGTATAGATGCAATATTGCCAAGCTTGTCCATGCTGAGCAGACCTTGTTTTGTCGCTATCATGATGGAATCCAAGGCACTAATCAAAAAATCGTTGGTCTCATATCCTGTAAGGTTTTTTATCCATATTGTTTCTCCATTCACATCTTTGAGGGCGATTTTGCTATAATCGTATAATAATGCAAAACTGCCATCCGAAAGTGGCTCAATGTCGCCATATTCTGGAAAAATAAAATCCTTGGCCAATTGCACAACATTGCATGCATTGTCCAACTTAATGATTGTGGAATAGGCCCACGCCTCTCCTGATGGCATGTCAACCCCATAGCTATATGTTTCGATGGCGATGGTTGAATCAGGAAAGATAGCCGCATCATAGACTTCATCAATTTCAAAGAAAAACAGATCTTCATTATCAAAACGGCAAACTTCCTTGCCAATGCCGTTTATTTCGGTCACTTCTTCATGAAAAATAGCGTAGCCACCTGTCTTTGTCTTCAATAGCTTTCTTGTATCATCTATGTTATTGGGAATATGGCTTGCCCATATTAGCTGGCCAAACAATGGTAATGATACAAAGAACCCAAACAAAACCATAAATTGCTTTTTCATAAATTGTATTTTAATGCTTGATGAATTTTTCGGAATGAATAACCCTTCCACTATCTATTAGTTGCAACCAGTACACCCCACTGGCCCATTCCCGCACAGGCACGATAAACGTGTCCTTCGGCGAGTCGCTTTTCTTTTCCTTCACCACCTTGCCATTTGCGTCCACAATGCGGAAGCTCGCCCGCTGCGGCAGCCTCGGCGACCTTAGCTCAAAGTTGAGGAAATCGCTCGTTGGGTTTGGATAGATGGCCAGCTTCATTTCCACCAGTTCCTCCGTGGTGGCATTAGGCCCATCATTGGCATTGCAGCCGGGTATGAGGCAGCCGTGCTTGTCCACCTTCATGATCCAGCCGGGCACATGCTGGCCCACGTTAGGAGAATAACCGACCACCACGTAGCCGCTGTCGGGTGTGGCCTTCATGTCCCATGCCTCTGGCGCCACGAACTCCCCATCGAACCAGGCGTAGTGCCTTGCCCAAAGGCTGTCGCCGTGGTTGGACACCTTCACCAACCAACTATCGTGGTAGCCCTCTGGCATCCCCACTGTATCCGCCGAGATGCCACAGACCACGAAACCGCTGCCGTCTGGTGCTGCGACCATCTCGGTGAGGCCGATGTTGGTGCTGTTCCAGTAGCCCCTCAGCGGCCGCTTCCAGACGAGGTTGCGGTCGGCGTCCAATTTGAAGATGAGGGCATCCCATTCAAGCCAGTGCGGGTTGTTGGGGTTGTTCCATTTCTCTACGCCCCTGCCGCTGGCCACCACGAGGCCGCCGTCCGGCGTACGGATCATGGCCTGCGCATCGTCCTGCAACTGGCCGACGGGGGAGAGCCACTGCCACTGTTCCACGCCAAGGCTGTCGGTTTTGATGATGAGGGTGCGGCTGTTGAAGCCTGAACTTGTCTGACCGTAGTTGGTGCGCTTCGCACCAATGAGGTAACCGCCGTCGTTGTCCAGGATGAGCGAACTTCCTATTTCATGCAATGGTGCGGTACCATAGATAAGGTAATTTACCTGATTGTAATTGGTATCAAGCACCAAAAGCGACATATCCAAGTCCTGAGGGTTTAGCGAAGCGTCGTGGGAAAATAGCATCAAATACCCTCCGTCGGGCTTAATTCGAACATCTTCAGTAAGCAAGAAATCGTATTCAGGAAAAAGTACACTGTCATATTCTTTGGTCAGCAATATTTCGCCGAATGAAGAATATTTTATTAATATGCCAACAGTTTTAGTAGGGTCACCATAGAATCCACCCTTCAATAAATTGCCATCTGGTGTTGGCAATAAATCGCTATAATCATTAAAATAAAGCCTATCAGGGTGTTTTAAAGTAGTTGCCAGCAAGGAGTCCCCCGTATTGCTGAATTTTAAGAACATAAGACCGGTCCTAAGCGGTGATACCGTATCAGTAAAAGTAGCAACCACATAAATACAACTATCAGTAGGAAGCACTTCAGAAAATCGAATACCTGGGAATTCAGTGTATATCAATTTATGGAAGGTATTCTGGCCAGCTACCGAAGTTAAATAGAGAAGAAAAGTTAATAGAAGAAGTGTCTTTTTCATATCAAAAATTGAAAGGGGCTGGCAATAGGCCAGCCCCTGTTAATCTTATTATTTAATTATAGTCAACTTGGAAGTAGAAGAAGTGCCGTCAGGTAATTTGATATGGTACAGATAGATACCATCGCTCAATCCCAAAGTGCTCCATTCCTGCTTGCCTGATTGTCCGTTGACCTTCAAAGTTTCCAACGTCCTGCCCTGCAAATCGGAAAGGGTAATGGTTGCTGATTCCATTCCGTTCGGCAATTTCCACTGGAAAGTGACACTGCCTTTGGCCGGGTTAGGGAAGGCTGTGACATAGTTGGTAGCAGCCACTGTGGAATTGGCCGCAGGAGGTGAAGGAATGTTAAGCTGCTGACCGCCACCGGACTGTGGCACCACCCGGTAGCGGTGGCCGTACCAGTTGTTCAGCAAGCCCTGGGCAATGGCACCAGCCCGTCGGGTGCTGTTGTCGGCGATGTTCTTAATTGCAGCAAAGGTGGCATCGTCCAAGGCATCGATGGGCGTGCCATTGGTATAGATTGCTTCCCAGATGTCCACCAAATCCTCGAAATAGCCGTGCTCTACCATATCGGCCGCATTGAGGGCGTGGGCGGTGGGCATGGTGGCTAATTTCTGGTCGGCGGTGGTGAAGTCCCCCTCCGACACGTAGCTGCCCACGATGGCGTAGTCCGCTTCGAGGCTTTCCTTATTGGCCAACCAAGTCCGCATCAGGCTTAGGTCGGTCTGCAGGCTGTCGTTGGCGATGTCTATCAACAGCACGTCGGCCTTGTACTGCATGGTGGCACGGTAGGTCCCCACCTCATTGTCTTTGGTGGTACGGGCAGTCTGGTTAGCGGCATTGGCCAATATGCCGTTAGCCACTGTAGTAGAAAAGGAAGCTTTCACCAAGTTCCAGGTTTCCGGTTCCCGCAGCCCGTCCGGGTTGGCGTTCAGTACCTGCACCACCCCGTTTTCAGTAAGCACCTGCATTTTGCCGATGACCGCTGCCAACGCCTCGTTGGAGAGATAGGGCGAAATGCTGAGCAAATCTTGCTTGACCTGCCCGGCGGTCTGGCTGGTCACGTCGTTGATTTGTGCCAACAGGCCCGCCGTGTTGCCGCCGTCCATCAGGGTCGCCAGCGCTGCTTTCTTGGTGTTCCAGCCCGTGCGGGCCGCATAGAACTCGTTCTCGATGCCCGTCCATTCGGTCGGCGTCAGCTTGATGATGCCATTAGTGCCGCCACTGCCTGAACATTGGTTAGATGAAGTAACGCCAATCGGAGGCAAAAGCCCCACATAATTAGTTGGTAAGTGTGCAAGGTCTCCCTGCTGGTAGTAGTAGGATATCGGTGGCTGATAATTCTCAAAGTCCGTCCCCGTGTGCGAGAAGGTGTTCATGGTGGCACTGCCGTTCCCTTGGCTGGTATGGATGCCGTTGCCGCTCGCCTCTACGAAGAAGCCAATGGGCACGTTGCCCTCATCGGTGTTGCAAAGGTATTGTAGCCCATATTTTTGGCCCCTGTTGACGCCCTTTGCGAAATTGCCCTCGTCGAGGTCTTTGTAGAAGTTGCGCTGAATCAAATTAGCATCGGCGCCGCTGCTCTCGGTCATAGTACCGTAACGCCCCCTACCCTGCACGGAGTTGTTGAAGTGGTTGCCCTCCACCGTGTAGCCGGTGCAGCTTTTCATCATGAGGCCGGAGGGGTAGTCATATGTGCCGGTGGCGCTCCTGATGTTGAAGTTGTTGTTCGTGATGGCACAGTTCTGCATCCCAAAGGTGATGATGCCATCGTGGTTGTCGGAGAAGCTGCAGTCCTTCACGATGATGCTCTTGAAGGCGCTGGAAAAGCTGGAAGCGGCATGGATGCCGACCTCAAGGTTGGTGAAGCGGGAGCCGAACACCTTGAAGCTGGAGCCATCTCCTTCCACCCCTGCGGAGAGCAGGCCAGTGGGGGCGTTCGTGATGGTGAAGTCGCAGTTGCTGAACCGGATGCCAGTGGTGCCCGAGAGCGAGGCATGGGAGTACTCGCCAGCCAGGTTGAAGGTGTCGCCGTTGCAGGAGAACCTGGTGTTGGCGAAGCGGGAGGTATTGGGCTTGTTGTAGGCATCGAACAGCGCCCCGCCCGAGTTGCGGATGAAAGCGTTTTGCACTATCACCATGGCACCGGACTCGGCCTGGATGCTCGTTTTTGCGCCCTCGATGGTGCCGCCCTGGTTCACCACGAAATAGCCGTGGTCAATTGGCGGGAAGGCCTGTGGCTTGTCGTGCGACCCATCCACGACGATGCCCTGCCACAGCTTGCCGTCGCAATTGTTGTAAACCTCGCCATACAGGAAGAGCCTACCGTTCTTCTCGACAGTGATGGAGGCACCCTCGGGCATGCCCACCCTGCATCGAATGTACAACTTGCCCCCGCCCTTTACGACGACTTCGGAACTCAACTGTTTATCAATATTCCAATTCACGGTTTCACCAGAATTGATGCTGATGATGGGCATAGTAATATCGCAATTGCCCACCATGTTGAAATTGGCAGTGCCGATTGGCTCATGTGGCCCAGCTCCTGTAGGGAAACGTTGTATGGCTGGGTGCAGCTTATCAAAATAGTAGTGGATTTTACCCAATTGGCATTGTGTGAGAGCGCATTTGGTGCCGTCAGCACCTGAAAAATCGCAGCCCAGGACATTTGAACTTGCTTCCCATGGCGTGTCAGCACAACCATCATCCCCATTCGCATGTGCAAAATGTCCACGTAGTGGGCCTATATGATCAATGCCCATAGCATGGTACAGTTCCCCAATGAACCCTACCCCAATAGCACTTGTATCCTTGGGTAGCGGGCCACTCACCGTACTGATAGTGTCGTAGCCAGGAATTGTCAGGCGTTTATAAGCTTCGTAGGCTCCTGCAAAACTGGCGATTGGAGTGGCCGGAGGTGGCATGCCAGAATCACAAACCATATATCTTAATACTGTATAGCCACCAGGATACAAATTGTAGCTGTCCGTGCCTTGGGGGTCTGGAATGTTATTGTTGTTGCAATCACGCCATTTACCCGCCGAGATGAAAACATGGTAAGCATTTCGTATCTCAGGGTCAGAAAGCGCCAGTTTTTGCTCCGTGGTAAGGCTAGAATGCCAAGAAGTGCCGCTGTTGCCGCCAGTAACATATTGTATCTCCATCGTTTCAAGGCCCAAAGTGTGATAACTTCCACAAGAACTGCAACAACCAGCACAGTTGTTACACTGGCTACAACAATCACCACAAGGACATGAATAAACATCGTAATAACCCGTTCCCCAACCAAAGTTATTTTTGTGGAAAAACACATCAAAATCTTTGGTGCCCGTGTTTATGATTCTAATTCGTGAATCAGATATATCTGGTGAGTAGTCGTCAGGTGAAGGGCAGAGATTGCCGAGGAAGTGGTTCATACCGTTTGGGCCATCGAACCATGACTTGATTAGCCCCATTTGAGCTTCTGTAAAGTTCTCAGGGTCGCCAGACTCCTTTTGGAAGATGTGCACCACTGCCCTGACGTACTTGATTGGAGTGGTCTCTGGATTCGTTGGGTCAGGAGCATAAAGTAGGGAATTGTCACAGTCTGGCGGGTTTGTCCCTTCTGGTGGCCAACAATCGGGATAGTCCTGGCCGCTTGCACCGTCACCAGGGCAGGTAGTGCACTGTATCAACCCCAAATCAAAGTCTTTTGTAAAAGTGCAAGCAGGGAGAGCAGAAAAAGTGGCAGTGTAATTCAGGTCTATCGGTACGGTTCCGACAGCGACCGTGAGATTTGTGAAATTGTGGGAAGAATCGTCCATCGTTAGGCTAATGGGGATACTGTCAGTGTGTGACCCAGTCAAAATCAAGAACCCCGTTGAAGGCTTATCGTTGAACTTCACCCTCACATCCAAGGTATAAAAATCGTCCATATAGTTTGTCAAGGTACCATTGTCGCTGCAAACAAGGTTGAGTATCTTAATATTTGTTATGGAACAGACAGCTACTTCGGCATCGTCAGGTTTGGAAAGCGACTCTACTTCGTTGTTTCTTGGTAATGGCAATAACAAGTTATTGGCTGTAGAAAAGCAGGCCGCCAAGAGTGTTAGCATGGCCAACTGTCTGGAGAACCGAGGCAAGATGTTTGGAATTACTCGTTTCATGGTAGAAAATAGTTTGTGGCCCACCTTTGCCAGTCAAACAAAGATAGGTCGGGTTATGGAAATATTGGATAAAAAGCAATACAAAGTCGGCCAGCTTCCTAACGAAAGCTGGCGCTTATTTAAAAGTCCTCAAAACTATCTCAAGCAGGTGGGTAAATAGGCGTAGCGCAAGCGGATTGATGCTGCGAAGTCTTAAACTGGGTTCGTACCTGAAATTTTTGTTAATGATGATGAATGGATTTGCAATTTTAGGAAGGATTTCAAAAAAATGCAATAACTCAAGTGTTAAAGTTTGAGTTTTTCTTCCAACTACAAATAAATAGGAGAGAACGTCAATGACGTCCCTCTGTACGTCATTGACGTATATCGTCCCGTATGTTTCCTGCCGGGGTATTTCATCTTCGTGTCGTAGTACATCAAGGTAATTCTGGCTTACATCACCTTCCGGACATCATAAGAAACTTTCCTACGCCTGTATTTCATTGCCGTATGGCCGGACGGCAGTGAAATACGATTATATTTCTTCTCCGTACTGCGATATTTATGGGCTTTTTTTCAGAAAATCAGGAATGTCATTATCACAGATTTATGATTGAAAATGTTTTGTTTTAAAGGAAATGATGGCATTTTAGCTACTTTTTCAAGTCACAAAAATTGAAAAACGGGAAAAAAATTAAATCTTGGTTAGACGACATTTGGAATACAAAAAACACAACCCTTTTACGGAAGTTTTAACACGACACCATGAAGTATGGGCTTTCTAAAAATTGGGAACGTGAGCGTGTTTGACGCTTTCCCAAAGGGATGAATTGTCGTGGCCAAAGGCCAACACTGCGTTTCGTTTTGACGCACTCCTTGATGCAGAGATGGCCTTCGGCCATGATAATTCATCCCTTTTGGAAAAGTACTTTTACCATGACTTCGTTTTTTATAAGAAAGCCCTGCTTGTACACGATACTCGCAACTATTCAATTCTATTTAACGCTAGTTGCGGATAACCCACCCTAAATCTCTTTTTCGGCGGCTTCTCCGCCGAAAAAGCGATTTAAACGGTGTTTTTGCGGGCCTCCGGCCCGCAAAAACACCGTTTTGAACTGAGGGCTATGGTGCTCTCCGCAACTTGAGTTATTTATTTCACCATTAAATGGAACAATGTAGCCCCTGCATTCGACCAACACGTTTAAATCATGATTCGATTAAAAGAACAAGCCAAACGGCTGCCAGTCCAGCCTTTTTACCTTTCCAACTCGGAGGAGGTGAACATCAAATGGGCCAACGTTTTTACGCCACAGATGGACACCCTCGGCAACCGCTACGGGGTGCCCGACGACCTGATTGTAAAGATTAAGGCCAATAATGCCGTGCTTCAAGTCATAGGCAGCTATGAGGCCCTACTCGGAAATTGGCAGGCCCAGTGGCGTGACACGAAGAACTCGCTGATGTACCTTACTTCCAGCCCAGTGCCCATCGGGCTGCCCGCTGTACCAGAAAGGTTCCCCGACCTGCCCACTGCCGTGACGGCCAATGTGTTTGGCCCGTTCATCCAGGCGGCTACCATCATCCTTGCCAACCCCGACCTGACCGAGGCCGACCGGAACTCCTTGGGCCTGGTGAAGGCTGAGGGCAAACCCTTGCCACCCGAAGCGAAAAAGCGGGAAAAAGCATCGCAGTTCAACTATCCGGTGATAAAGGCCGAGGTGAAGAACGGGGTGGTTTCCTTGAGAATCGTACGTGGCAGTAAGTTCATGGGGAAGGCCGTCCTTTTGCAGGTGGACAAGGAGGGCAAGGGCGTTTTTACCTCCCTTGTCATCACCACTGCCGCAGTGGTCACAGACAATATCAGCCTGCCGAGCGACATCGTCACGGCTTCATGGACCTACCGGGGCATTTATGTGGAGGGCAAGGTTCAGTTGAGCGATTGGTCGCCCAACCTCTACGTCAGCGTAACGAACGAGGCTCCAATCCCACCGACGGAAGTGGAGCCAACTGGGAAATCTGCATTGGATGCGATTACTGACGAGCAATTGGTGGAGCCATTGGCAACATGATTATGGTGCTAAGTGGGAATTGGGAATTGGGTAATGGGAATTGGGAATTGGGTATTCGGTATTGGGAATTGGGTGTTCGGTAATGTGTTGACAATCAATTGCTTGCGCAACGAATAATCTAACCTAATTTCACGGACGCACTTAGATTTCGTAATTAATAAATATATATTTAGCGCAGTAGCAAGTTGGGTTTGCTACTGCGCTATTTTTTATTGTGGCCAGACCAAAATCCAAATCCCACCCCATTTCGTAAGTCTTCCCATCAAGCCGCAATGGCTGGAATTTTTTACAAATCAAAAGCAAAATCATGGCAACAAAGGGTCAAAGACTTACGAACCCCGCCACAGGGGAATACTTCGAATTCGTGGAAACAGCCGCTGAGACCGGGGGCAAATATTCGACCGTGAAGGTGCTGCTCAAAAAAGGCGGCTTCAAGCCCGTGCTGCACAAGCACCTCGAACAGGACGAATCCTTTGAGGTTGTGTCGGGCAAGTTCACCTATCAGTTGGAAGGCAAGGCCCCGGTCACGATTGGGGTGGGGGAGCGGGCCACGCTCCCAAAGGCCGTTGGGCATACCCATTACAATGACGGCGACGAAGACCTCATCGTGCTGCAAACGGCCAGCCCTGCACTCGATTTCGAGCCGTTCTTGGAGGCCATGCACCTGAACATCGTGCGAGGGTTGGTGAAAAATGGCCAGCCGCCTTTTCTCCAACTTATGGTCTGGATGAACGAACTGGTAGGAAAGACCTGCGTGGCGGCAGTGCCTGTCGGGGTGCAACGCTTTTTGGCCGCTGCACTGGCCCCAGTTGGGCGGCTGAGGGGGTACCGGGCGTTTTATGATTGAGTCGGCAAATTACAAGTCAGTCTGACGGCTTTCCGAAAGTTGCGAACTTTCGGAAAGCTGTCGGACTATACCAAAACCAACAACATGAGCAATTACAATTTCACGACTATCTGGAAATTCAAGGCGCCAGTGGAGGCCGTTTGGAACGAAATAAAGCGGATGGACGCTTGGCCCATTTGGTGGGAATACGTGACGAAGGTCGAACTGCTTCGCCAAGGCGATGCCGACGAAATCGGCTCCATCCGCCGCATCACTTGGAAGACAGCCTTGCCTTATTCCCTCACTTTCGATTCGGAGTTGATGGAAATGGAACGGTATAAACGCATGGAGGGCCGTGCCTTCGGGGAGTTGGAAGGCAAGGGCACCTGGTTGTTTTCCCATGAAAGCGGGTTAACGACCGTTCAGTACGATTGGCAAGTGAACACTACCAAATTTTGGATGAACCTCTTGGCACCGATTGCCCGCCCCATTTTTGCATGGAACCACGACAAGGTGATGGAGGCAGGGTATGTGGGGTTGAAAAATCGGTTGACTGGTAGCTCCACGCATCGCCTGTGCTGATAAGCGGGACTTGATGAAGGGTCAGCAAAAAACCATTTTGCTTCGCAAAATTTTCGTTTCGCCCTCTCTGGAAAGTGGCAGGATGCTAATCGCATAGGCTGAATTTGCATTGACAAAAAAATCCCAATCTTTGCGGCCAATTCAATCACCTATATGGCCGAACTCAGGGGCATAGCTGAACACAGAAAGGGAATCCTCGCCATCATCATGGCAGCGGTGTTTTGGAGTACGGGCGGCGTATTCGTCAAACTACTGCCGCAGGATGCCTACACTATTTTGTCCTACCGGAGCCTATTGGCGGCGTTGCTATTCTTCGTCATTTTCAGGAAGCAGGTTTTCCTAATGAACCGACAGGGTTGGCTGAACGCTTTGTTCTATTGCTTCCTCGTGCTGAGCTTTGTGGTGTCCACCAAGATGACGACTGCCGCCAACGCTATCCTCCTGCAATACACCGGCACGATTTGGGTCCTGTTAGCTGAGCCTTATTTTTTCAAAATAAAAATGGAGCGGGCCAATGTGGTCACGATTTTCTTCTGCCTGCTGGGCATGGTCGTCCTTGTCTATGGCGACTTGGGGTCGGGCAGCATGACGGGGAATTTTATCGCCTTCCTGTCTGGGTTCCTGATGGCGGCCCTCTATATCGGCCAGCGGCTGAATGGGCCTGAGCGCCAAACTTCCTCCATTTTTTGGGGCAATATGATGATGGGTGGGCTGGGCCTTCCGTGGCTTTTGCAATCGCCCCTGCCAACGCTGCCAGAGGCGGGCATGTTGGCATGGTTGGGCATCTTGCAATTGGGCATGGGCTTCGTGCTGTTCACTTATGGGTTGAAGCGGGTCTTAGCCATAGAAGCCTCGCTGCTGGCCATGCTCGAACCGATGCTGAATCCAGTTTGGGTGCTGATTTTTTACAAAGAAAAACCCAGCAACGGGGCCATCATCGGCGGCCTTATCATTATTTTGGCCCTGGCTGTTCGCACTATTTGGATGGAGTGGCGCAAGCGAAAAAAACGAAGCGGTTAACTTTTGCTTCGAAAAAGCGTTTCTCCAATACCCCAATTTCCCAATACCCAATTCCTAATACCCAATTCCCAATACCTAATTTCCCACTATGCTCGGTTGGCAATTTTCAGAATTTACGCCCGAAGACGGCGATACCATTTTTGAGAAGCTGTTGAAGCTGTTTCAAGAACTGCTGCTGCACACGGCTGGCAACGTGCAGGAGGCGCTTTCATGGCTGACGGAACTCGACCGCAAGTACCAATTGACCACGGACGAGTACGGCATGGCCGATTTCATCCAAGACCTGATAGACATGGGCTATATCACCGAAGGTGAGACCTTAGGAATGCCGGGCTATGTGCCAACCTCCAAGATGGAAATTGCGTTGCGGCGGCAGGCCTTGGAGGATGTGTTCGGGCAGCTAAAGAAAACGAAGCTCGGCAACCACAGCACCAAGTTCGAAGGCAAGGGCGACGAGCCAGCCAGCGAGTTGCGTCCCTACGAGTTTGGCGACTCCTTGGAAAGCATTGCCGTGTCGGAGAGCCTACGGAATGCGCACATCAACCACGGTATCGAGGATTTCCAATTGACACCCGAAGACCTTGAAGTGCAGGAGACTTTTTACCAAAGCCAAACCAGCACGGTGCTGATGATTGATGTTTCGCATTCGATGATTCTCTACGGCGAAGACCGCATCACACCCGCCAAAAAAGTAGCACTGGCCCTGTCGGAACTCATCACTACCCGTTATCCGAAGGACACTTTGGACATTCTTGCCTTCGGCAATGACGCCTGGCGAATCGAGATAAAGGACTTGCCCTATCTCGAAGTTGGGCCTTTCCACACCAATACCGTTGCAGGGCTTGAATTGGCTATGGACATCCTGAAAAAACGCCGCAACCCCAACAAGCAGATTTTCATGATAACGGATGGTAAACCGACCTGCATAAAAAAAGGCAAGAAATACTACCAAAACTCGTTTGGCCTCGACCGCACCATCGTCAGCCGGACGCTGGGGCTGGCGCTTAAATGCCGTAAATTGGGCATCCCCATCACCACATTCATGATAGCCCGTGACCCTTATCTCGTACAGTTCGTTGACCAGTTCACCAAGGCAAATAACGGGAAGGCATTCTATTCCAATTTACAGGGCCTCGGCGAGTTCATTTTTTTGGATTACAAAAACAACAAACGGAAACGTAAATGAAATGACGGATTACGGTGGACGGCCTACGGATTACGGCCTACGGATTACGGTGGGCGGCTTAAAACATCCGTCAACCGTAAGCCGTAATCCGTAAGCCGACAACCGTAAGCCGTAAGCCGTCAACCAACTTAAACATGTACATTCACGAATACAAAGAGCGGGTACGCTATGGCCAAACCGACCAAATGGGCTATCTCTATTATGGTCGTTATGCCGATTTTTATGAAATAGGCCGGGTGGAAATGCTTCGGGCCTTGGGGCTGACCTACAAGGAAATGGAGGAGGAACACCGGGTAATGCTGCCTGTTGCCTCTATGGAATCGAGGTATATCCGACCTGCCAAATACGATGACCTGCTCACCGTGCGTACCACTTTGCGGGAGTTCCCGCAAGGCAAGTTTATGACCTTTCATGTGGAAGTATTCAACGAGGCAGGCAAACTGCTGAACGGTGGTAGGGTGCGGCTCGCCTTCGTGGACATGAACACCATGCATTCCATGTCAGCGCCTTTGTTTTTCACACGTTTGTTAGTCCCATATTTCCCAGAAGAGGCAGCAAAACAGGCGCAATTCTCCAAAGCTTGATAAACTTTCGTTAAAAGGCTTTACCGTACAAACAAAACAGGCGTACCTTCGGGTTTTTGGGTTGGGCGGCCAATTTGCGGGCCGATTCCCCATTCAAGAAATATATGGAAAACCCTACGCAAAAGGCTGAAAATCAGGTACATGAAGTGCACCACCGAAGCAGGTGGCAGCGCTTTCTCCCATTGCTGCTTAGGCGCTTGCTGCAATTGGTACTGATTCTCATCTTTTTGCCCCTCGCCATTTTCCAGATTCCCTGGGTACAGAACAAGGCCGCCCAAGAGTTGACCAAATACCTCAGCAGTGAATGGAAGACCGATGTGCGGGTCGGCAGGGTGCAATTGGGCATTTTCAACAAGGTCAAGTTGGAGCAATTTTACCTTGAAGACTTGAAAGGCGACACCATGCTCTATGCTGGTAATTTGGAAGTCAGCCATTCGGGGGTGTTCGATTTGATTTTCCGAAAATTCAAGATTGAAACGCTGCGGCTGGAAGATGCAGAAGTACGCATTAGTCGGGAGGTGGGGCAAAAGGCGCAGAATTTTCAGTTTATCGTGGATTATTTTGCCCAAAAGGACAAGAAAAAGTCGGAATCGCCTAAGAAACCATTTCAACTCGACCTTCGCCACCTCTACTTGGACCGGGTTCACTTCCTGAAACCCGATGGCGTCAAAGGCGAGTTGTTCGATATTTATGTAGCGCATTCGGAGGGGCATTTTGACAAATTCGACTTGGCAGGAAAACGGATTGCACTTGCTGGTTTTGTATTGGACGAGCCGGTGGTGAAAATCACCTTGAACAAGCCGAACCCACTTTCAGACCCCGTCCTAACCATTGTGGAGGAGCCAGTTGACTCAACGGACACATTGAAGCTGGTCATCACAATTGCCGATTTTGACCTGAATGGCGGCAAGTTCTCACTCCGCAACCACAAGGTAGAACCCAAGCGGCTCACCCCTGATTCCATCCTCAACTACAACTACCTCGATGTGATGGACCTCGAAGTCCACTTCAATGATTTTCGGTTTTCGGAACTGGAATTTGCGGCTGAGGTGGAGAAGATTGCTTGCAGGGACACTACGGGGTTTGTACTTGAAAACCTGTCTGCCAAGCAAGCAGCCCTTTCGTGCCGAGGCATGGAACTGTACGGCGTCAACCTGAAAACGCCCTATACAGAACTGGGCGACACCTTGATTTTCCGCTATGGCGGAAGCTATACTGCCTGGGAAGACTTCGTGAATGAGGTGAAAATGGATGGCCGATTTCATCAATCGAAAGTGGCATTGAGGGATGTGATGAAATTTGCCCCGGCGCTCGAAAACAACCCGTTTTTCAAGGAAAACAAGGAGCAAATCGTTGATTTGGATGGACAGATTAAAGGGCCAGTAAACCGTTTGGATGGCAAGAACCTGAAAATCAGGATGGCGGAGGGCCTGAAAATAGAAGGCAATTTCAGTACCCTGAACCTGGCGGTGCCAGAAGAACAGTTCCTTCACCTAAAGCTCGACCGGTTGCAAACAGATGTTTGGACGCTCCGCAAATTGATACCCAAATTCAAGCCACCAGACAACTTCAACAGCCTTGGCAGGTTGGATTTCAGTGGCAAATTCGACGGCTTTTTTGACGACTTTGTGGCGGATGGAAAACTGCAAACGGACATTGGCCGGGCCGAGATGTTCATGAACCTGAAACTGAGGGAAGGCCGGGACAAAGCCAAATATTCCGGCGATTTGTACCTGCACGACTTCGACCTGGGCAAATGGTCGGGCAACAAAGACCTGGGCAAAGTCACTTTAGATACCCATGTGAAGCAGGGCGTAGGATTGACCCTCAGCAAGGTGTCGGCAGATGTGGAGGGCATTGTGGACAGTTTGACATACAAAGGCTATATCTATCGGAATGCGACCATTGTGGGCAGTTTGCAGCGCAACAGGTTTATCGGTGATTTCAAGATTGACGATGGCAACCTGAACCTGGTATTTGGAGGTGAAATAAACATGACGGAGAAAATACCGTCCTTCAATTTCAAGGCTGAAATAAATAAATTGGACCTGAAGCCGCTTAATTTCACCAATAAAGACCTACAGTTTTTTGGGAAAATAGATATGCAATTAAAAGGCATCAAGCTGTCCGATATTTCGGGTTTTGCCAATGCCAGCGATTTTTTCATCATAAAAAACAGGAAGGATACCCTGACGATAGACTCGGCGGTGCTCTCCTCGGTTTGGGACTCCGAACGGGCCGAAAAACAGTTCAAACTCAATTCGTCCTTGGGCGACTTGAGCATCAAGGGCAATTTTGACATCGAGAAAATCCCTTCACAGCTTTCTAATTTTGTCAGCGTCAACTACCCGGCATTTGCAGAGCGGCTCAAACTAAAGCCTACATCCATGCGGGCCGACACGTCAAAGTTTGAATTTGACCTCCAAGTGCGCCAGTTGCAAAACCTGGTCAATTTCTTCGAGGAAAAACTCCAAGGCTTCGATGAGTCCATCGTGAAGGGCAGTTACGATGGTTATAAAAACAAGGCTTATCTTGAAGTGGAGGTGCCAGCTTGGGAATATGAAAACATCAAATTCAAGGACGTTTACTTGCGCAGCAAACTAAATGGGCCAGAAGGAAGCCTGCAAGTCGGTGTGATAGAAACGGCTTTCAGTGAGACCCAAAAGCTCTCGCCCGTTTCGTTGATAGGGACGGTCTATTCCGACACTTTGGAGTTCCTCATCATCTCTTCCAACTTTTACAAGATACTTGATAACATCAATATCAATGGCGTGCTTTCGCTTGAAGAAGGAAATGCCATGCGCATCAGTTTCAAACCAAGCGACTTGGTGGTGCTGAACGAAACCTGGAACATCAGCACCGACAACTTCCTGCGCATTGGCGATAATAGCATTGAAACAAGCAATTTCATCCTGTCTTCAGGCCAGCGGAACATAAAACTGAGCAGTGTAAAAGGGGAGGGCCTGGAATTGCAATTGAACAACTATCCAATTGATTCCCTGTCATTTATCAAAGAGGTAAAAAACCACAAAATAAGCGGCATTGGTGACCTGACGGCCAAGGTGAAAAACGTTTTCAAGTTCGAAGGACTTTCCACTTTACTGAGAATCAACGATTTAACCATCAATGGTGACAACTACGGAGTGCTGCGGTTGGATGCAACAGGCAACAACCTGAAAGAGTCCGTGACGGTTGGCCTAAGTATCGAAGGAGATACATCCATGTTGGTGGCGGAAGGGTATTTTAACCCTCCAGGTATCGAGCCTAAAATGGCAAAAAGCTGGAAGAAGGACGACCCGCTTTATTTTGATTTCAAGGTGGACATCGAAAAATATCCAGTAAAGATTGTCAACTATTTTGTGCCTGAGGTGCTCAACCCAGAGGGAAGCCTTAGCGCAGAAGACATCCATTTTTTCGGGAAACCCTCTAAGCCAGAAATAAGCGGCCTGGCCTCTGTCAACAATGTCAAATTTGGGATAAAGCCCATTGGAATGACCTACCGGGTGCCAGAGGGACAAGTGACCATCAACAATCGCATTTTCGATGCCAAGGATACTTGGGTGCTCGACCCAGAAAACAACCGGGCACGATTGGATGGAGGTATTACCCACAACCATTTCAAGGATTTTGGGCTGGATTTGACCATTTCGACGGAGACAAATCGCCCGTTCATCGGCATGAACACCACAGAAAAAGACAACCCTTCTTTTTATGGAAAAGCAGTGGGCACAGGACATGTCAGGTTTACCAACAGCTTCAAAAAGCCAGAGCTTAGGGTCAATGCCAAGACTACTGCTGGAACGCATTTGTTCTTGCCGATGGGGGCCACCACGGCTTCGAAAAACACTGATTTTATTGTATTCACAAAACCAATACTCGAAACGGACAAACCAAATGGCCCAACAGAAGAGCCTAAGGAATTACGGGGACTGAACATGTATTTTGACGTGGACATCACGGAAGATGCCGTCATGGAGGTGGTTTTCGACCGCACTTGGGGCGACGTGCTTAAAGGCACAGGTAATGGTAATTTGTTAGTGGATATCACCAGGGAAGGTGACTTCGTCATGAAAGGCTTATTCACCGTTGTAACGGGCGAATACCTGTTCACGATGATGCGTTTGGGCCTCAACAAACCCTTCAATGTGGAGCCGGATGGCACTATTTATTGGAGCGGCAGCCCTTACGATGCCACCATCAATATCAACGCAACTTACGAAGGCCTGAACACATCCGTCTATAACCTGATTGCCGAATACATGACCACCGCAAGTCAGGAAGTGCAGGATGTGGCCAGGAATAGTACCCCCGTCAACCTTACAATGGGACTTTCTGGTCGGTTGATGAAGCCCGATGTCAAGTTCGATATCAACATACCCAACGTGGCCTCGGAACTCAGGAACTATGTGGACAACAAGATGCGGACCGTCCGCCTCGACCCCAACGAACTCAACAGGCAGGTTTTCGGCTTGTTGATGCTGGGCCAATTCCTGCCGTCAGGGTATGCCATACAAGCCGATGATATTGGCATCAATACGGTAAGCGAAATGCTTTCCAATCAGGCTTCGATTCTCTTGACGGAATTCATCTCGGAATTTTTGACCGGAAAGAACCTGGTGAAGGGAATTGACTTTAACATTAAATACAACCGCTTCACTTCTGGCATTAGCCCTGGCGGTTCCTCCGCCAACCTGACAAGCAATTTTTTGCAAACCAGCTTGAAAGTCATCATCAATGACCGTTTTTCCATCAAAGCAGGTGGCAATTTCGGCAACCAAACCTACCTTGGCACAAGCGGCATCCTTGCAGGAGAGTTCACGGTCGAATATAGTTTGACCAAGGATAAAAGACTTGTTTTAAGAGCCTATGCCGGCACAGAGGCAGACATTTTCAGCAGTAGAAGGAACACACAAGGATTTGAAATCAGTTATCGGCGTGAATTTGATTCCTTGAGTGAGCTATTCAATGAACACAAATCGAATAGGGAGAAAAAGAAGGGTAGAAAGGCCAGAGGATAAGTGCTAACCATTTCACCACTCCAAATCAATGTACACCGGCAAATGGTCGCTGTAACCTCCAAAGTATCTATCACCACCATAAGTTCTATTGGGTGAATCCCCATATTTGGTATCAGAATATAGCATCCAAGGGGCTTGAAAAATATGCGCTTCGATACTATTATTCTCTTTGGAACTATAGAAGACGTTGCCAGAAACAATAATTTGGTCCAGCATATTCCAATCGCCTTTGTAGCGATAACTTCCCAACCCATCCTGCTCTTGCTTTGAAAAGCAATTGTACAAATGATTACTCACAAACTTATCGGATGGAAGGATACCAAGGCTTTGTGTCATACTTGCGTTGGAAGGTTCGTCATTCATGTCACCCATGATGATGATGTTGGCCTTGGGGGATTTAGACAAAATTGCATCAACTTCTTTTTTCATCAACTCGGCAACGTGCATCCTTCTTGCTTCCGTTTCTTTCATGCCATCGCTTCTTGAAGGTAAATGTGCGACGATAACATGTGTATAATGTTTCCCCAAAAACACACCCTCCACCACCAATAGGTCACGTGTGGTATAATCAGGTTTGTCGGGAATCATTCCTTTTGGAAAAACAACCTTTATGTGCTTGGATTCATTTACGGTAAACTGTGATTTTTGATAAATCAAGGCCACGTCAATGCCCCGAAAATCGGGGGATTCAAAATGTACAAAATCGTAGCCGAGGGCATTGAGGCTGGTTTTTTCGCAAAAATCCTTCAAAACGGCGGCATTTTCAACCTCAGCCATGCCAATCAGAGCTGGGTAGGCCATGCCTTCCACTACTTTGGCCAAATGGTCAAGTTTGGTTTGGTAGCGTTCTGGCGTCCAAGATTTTTTGCTGGCAGGTAGAAATTCATCATCACCAGTATTGGCAGGGTCATCCACCGTGTCAAACAGGTTTTCGACATTGTAGAACGCAATCCGGGTAACGGAAGGGGTGGCTGTTTCGGGGCTATTGACGACTTTTTTTGAACCAGTACAGCCCAATAAAAATGCAATAATTAAGCAGCTTATGAATTTTGAAATGGTATTGAATTGAATCATGTTCGAAGAAGATAAAGGCAAAAGGCTTTGAAAAGGTCATCAGGTAATTAGGCAAGTATGATGGCCAACCCAAAACGAGTGTTTTGCGGAGCAAAAAAACAACTTAAATTTGGCTTTTAGTTAATCTGAGCTTACCCAAATCCACTTGCCATGAAAACATTGCAAACTATACAGAACGAGCTTCGTGACCTTGTGCCACAGGGCAATGACCTTGTCCTGGCTGCCTTGAAAAAGACCCTCCAGCCTGGCACCGACAAGTACAATGATTATCTGGCATTGGAAGGCCGGTACCAGGACATCAGCAGGCAACTCTTGCAGGGAGTCGTCTCGAATGAGGATGCGACCCTTGAATTCAACAAAATAAGGCAGGCCATTATTGAATTTATTGACAGCTTGCAATCGAATGACATCCCGCAGCTTTCTTCCACCTCCAACCCCGGTAATGGGATGGCCGATGTTTACAACGGTGAGGTGTTGTACCGCATCCCCAAGAAAATGCAATTGGGTGTTGAGGAGGAATGCGTGGTCCGGCTTGCCTTCGACAGGCAGCGATTGATTGAGCAATTTGAAGTGCAGGTAGGTGATGTGATGAAGGATTTACGGATTTCAGATGTGATGGGCGTGGAGTTGTTGGACCCCAATTCCGACAAGGCTTTTTACATCACGACCATCCATGATACCGTCCAGTTTGTAGAAAAAGACTTAGTTACGGAATGGATTTTTTGTGTGACCCCTTTGAAAGAAGGCCAATACCCACTGGTGCTGAAAATTTCCATTATTGAAATCATCAATGGCATTGAGCGGAAGCGGAACGAAGTCTTAAAGGAACAAGTGGAGATTTTGACCCAAAAACTGCCTGAAGATGAGCCTGGCTTCGTCAGTGCCGGCTATACTTGGCAAGTAACAGGTGCCGCTGAACAAAGAGCCGTAGCCAAGGACAGCGGCGGTACCGCTGAAGTTGAAATAGCTTCCCCAAAAAGCCAACCCTCTATTCCGCAACCCACTCAAGTCGTAAGTCCGAATGCCCCATCGCCCCAAACTTCAAATAGAGGATTTAGGAAGATAGGCACTTTGTTAGGGGCTTTGGTCGCTTTGGTGGTAGCCGTGATAGCCATGAAAGGCCTATTGTTTAATGAACACTTGGCGCCAAATGGAGATAAGGTAGTTGAGGTGGGAGGGGATGACCCGGAATGGCAAGGCGTCAAGAAGCGGCGACAGAAAAAAGAATTGGAGGATTTTGCAGATAAATATCCCGGAACACCAGAAGCGACCATTGCCTTGAATATGTTGGACACGTTGGAAGAAGAGGCGTGGCAAGACGCTGTGGCTATCAACGATTACGCCGCAATGGAGCAATACATCCGAATTTACCCAACTGGGAAATATGCACAAACAGCGGCCTTGCGCATGGATGAAATCAACCATGCCAAGGATTTGGTAAAACTGGATTCGCAACAAGTCGAAATTGTGACACCTGTACCAAAACCCATAGACACTGGAACTGGGCGAAACCATGGGGATAGGCCAAGAAACAATGCCCAAAAACCTAAACCAAAGCCACAGAAAAATCAGCCGCCACAAAAGAAACCATCAACGAATACGGGGCAAGGCACCAAGCCCGCCCCAGAAAAAACGAAGCCCAACTTGGATAAAACAGTAGAGGCTAAGCCCAAAAAGCCAGACCCCAATCAGCCCGTGTTGCTGGTTTCAGCTGCCCGCAAGCCAATTTTCAGGCGCTGTGGCAACAAGAACCAGGAAAAGGAGGAAAAATGTACCGCAGAGCGCATTCATGAATTTTTGTCCGACAATGTTCTTTATCCTGAAATTGCCATAAAAAAAGGCATAAAAGGGACAGTGGTGGTCAGTTTCGTCGTGGAGCGGGATGGGTCCATCAGCAATGTGAAAGCATTGAACAAATTGGGGGGCGGTTGTGAGGAGGAGGCGGTCAGGGTCGTAAAAACCCTGCCCAAGTTCACGGCTGGAAAGAATGTCAAGGGGGAAGCCGTAAGGGTTCAATACACCCAGCCCATCACTTTCCGCCCAGAAAAATAGCCTGTAAATGATGTTGTTGGGTTAGCTTTGCGGGCCATTGCGAACAGCAATTCACCATTTATGTTACAAATTCTTGACGACAAGCTCCAAGCCCTTCGGGCACATATTGACGAAATAGCGAAGGACTTACATGAGTTGACCATCGAAATCGGCCATGATCAACTCCGCCAAACGGTCAGTGAGTTGAGGAACCGCATAAACGAACCGTTCATGTTCGTTATCGTGGGGGAAGTCAAAGCTGGAAAAAGCAGTTTTATAAATGCTTTATTGTCAACAGGAAAGGAGGTCTGTAAAGTGGCCCCACAGCCGATGACGGATACCATCCAGCAAGTGATATGGGGTGAAATGGAGCAGGTTATTTCAATTAACCCCTACCTGAAAAAAATAACCCATCCGGTCGAAATCCTCAAGGAAATAGCCATCGTGGATACTCCAGGCACGAATACGATTGTGGAGCACCACCAGGAAATCACGGAGCGTTTCATCCCATCCAGCGACCTAATTGTTTTTGTATTTGAGGCCAAAAACCCATACCGCCAGTCTGCGTGGGATTTCTTTGATTATATCCATTCAGAATGGCGCAGGAAAGTCATTTTCGTACTTCAGCAAAAGGACTTGATGGCGGAGGCCGACCTGCCAATCAACATCAGCGGCGTCTATCAACATGCGCAAAAAAAGGGCATCGAATCTCCACAGGTTTTTGCAGTTTCTGCCAAGTTGGAGCAGGAGGGGAACCACGCCGATAGTGGCTATTTGCCCTTGCGTGATTTCATACGGGAAAACATAACAGGTGGAAAGGCACCTATACTAAAACTGAGCAATAATATCAGCACTTGCCGCAACTTGAATGAACGGATTGGCAAAGGTATCGCTGATAGGAGAAGGCAATGGGAGGCCGATATTCGCTTCCGCAATGACGTGACAGAAACCCTTCAGAAGCAAGAAGGGAAGTCACTGCGACAGGTTGAAATGCTGGTGGAGAACCTATTGGCGGGATATGACCGCATCACCCTCCAAAAAGAGGAAGAACTTGAAGAAGGTCTTGGGTTTTTCAGCCTACTGAAACGAACAATAGCTGGTATTTTCACCAAAAAAGCCAGCGCACAAGAGTGGCTGGAAGCACTCGCAAAAGACCTCGACCAGCAGCTACACCTCGAACTCCAAAACAAGCTGAACGACAACGTGGCCGACCTTGCCGATAGCATCCAGCAAATGGCCAAGACCATTGACCAAAAAATCCATCACAGCGAAACCATTCTCAGGAACAACCACGATATTTTCAGTGACATCGCCGAGCGACGGGCCACTGTCATGCAGGATTTGCAGGAGACCTTTACCCGCTTCCTCAACCGTCCGGAGAATTTTAGTGCCGACCAGCTTTTTCCCGACAAAAAAATGGGCTCCGCCAGCATTGCCACGGGCAGCGGTTTGGCTGTTGTGGGTATCATCCTTGCCGCCGTGACGAAACTCTCCGTTTTTGATATAACGGGTGGCGTACTGACTTCCATTGGGGTGCTGTTTGCAGGATTTACCTCAGCGGCCAAGAAGCGAAAAATAGTGGAAGGCTTCCAGCAGGAAATCCAAAAGGGCAGGGGACTACTTCAAGGGGAACTTTCCAACAAATTGCGAACCTATGTGACCAGCATCAAGGAAAAGATTGACGCCAATTTTGAAGGCTTCGATAGCATGTTGGAAAAGGAGGAGGTACAAGTTGGTAAATTGGAAGAGCGGCAAGGGGGCATTGAAGGCAGGCTGCGTCAGGTGGAAGACAAAATTCATTGAATTGCTATGCTCAAATTTCCTTAAATTTGGAATCCAAGATTAACCAAAAAAATAAGGTTATGAGACCCTTAGTTTTTCTAATTACCATTTTGTTTCTTGCCAATGCTTGTCATAAGGGAAATGGAAATATGGTGGATGATGAAAACCCGATTGATACAATACCAGTAGATACCATTGAGCTAAATCAGGATTCATTAAATTGTGCAAAGTCAAGTACGTTTCAAACAGTTCCCAATGGCTTTTTTTCGAATTATGTTGATGAAGTTCTCATATTTTCTGATTCAACTCAATCTATATTAGACACTATTGTTTGCACCAGAAATGAAATCAGCTATCAATTTGCTGATGGCTGGGTCACTGATATTTGTTTAACATATCTTGAAGCAGATTATTTGACTAGTTGGTTGCCAATGAAAGATTCAACTATTCTGGAATTCAGGAAGGAAATCGGCTATTTTGGTATGTCTCCTTGGTTCGCCTCCATAATCGGTGGAGATTTTTGTGCTGACTTTTTTAATGATGGCGTCTTTGATGTTGATTCAATGCAAGTCAATGACTACACGATTGACAAGGGCATCCGGTTCGAATGCCAGACAGAAAATTGTGATTGCAACGTTGCTGAATCTTTGATTATTGAATATAGCAAAGGCTTGGTTGCGTTTAGGCGCAATGGAGTTTGGTTCACCCGTTATAATTAAATGAAAGAACATATCAAATTCGGCTTCTTAATAAGCCTTCATTTATTATTAATTGGCTGTAAAGCCGACCCAAATGTCCTTTCCGACGATGACCAACCCACACTCATATTCCCAACGGATAGCCTAATCTGTGATTCCCTTTTCGTACCCAATTCCTATTTTTCCAACACCATCGGCGAGGTGCTGATTTTTGTTGATTCGATGGGTACTTCCTTCGATACGTTGGTTTGCGCTGAAAACGAGGCATGGTCGGAAGTGTCCGATTTGGGCAACAGCAGTCAAGTTTGCAGTGAGCACTACCGAACCGCCTTCACCACCAACTGGTTGCCAAAACCAGATTTGTATGCGGTTGAGTTTTCAATTTCTAAGTCCTTAATCAGCCGTCACAGTGCACAGTCAATTCTCCAATCAGACTTCTCCTCTACATTTACGGATGCTGGTGGTCAACTGGAAAACCGTTACAACTCATTCATTATCAATAATAAAACCTTTCTTGATGTTGACTTATACAACTGCAATACAGGAAATAACTGTGCTTTTGTGGAGTCTTTCGCCCTTGCAAAAACCGTTGGCCTTGTAGCCTTCAAGCGTGATGGAATTTGGTGGACAAAGCGATGAGTGCAGCGTTTCATTTCATTTTTCAGTTAATGCTCAAAAAATGAAAAATGACGAGATTCCAACGCTACTTCTTTCTGGCCATTGGGTTTTGGGCCGTCACATGCATCTTTATCAGCTGCTACACCAACCTCTCCGGCCTTCAATCAGGTAAGACCTTGGGGGATGGCAATGTCGAAATCACCGCTTCCCGCAATTATATCCAAGCCGCCCCCCATACATTTGGTGACGACGAGCCACCCGAAAACTCGGTGGAAGAGAATATCAAAGCCACTGAGATTGATTTTAGGTTAGGGTTGTCAGACCGGTTTGACCTTGGATTCAATGCTGGAGCAAATAAACTTGGCCTCAACTCAAAATTCAACCTTTTTGGAAATGATGGAATGTTTGCTGCATCCTTGGGGCTTGGTGCAGGGGTTACAGGATATTATGGCTATGCCCAAGGAAATATACATACTTCGTTCCATCCAAGTAAATGGTTGACCATATATGCTTCTCCTGGTATTTCTATGATAAAAATTGGAGAAAACAATATCATTTATGACCCTACCCGGCTTTGGATGAGAGGTGGTAATTTTGGCGTCCTTGTTGGTAAAAACTTCCAAGTTGGGGTGGATTTTGGGCGTTATAAATTGGATGTGGGAGAAAAGATTTACTCCGTAAAAAATCTATCACTTGGAGTTAAGGTGAGAATTGGCGAATATAATTATGAAGATTATTGGAAAAACGAGCATTGGTACTGATTTGGAGGTGACTAAGGAGTTCCTGGTTCAAGGCCAGCTTGTCGCCATCCCCACCGAGACAGTCTATGGTCTTGCCGCCAATGCCCTGAACGAAGATGCCGTGCTTGAAATCTTCAAAGCCAAAAACCGGCCTCATTTCAACCCGCTTATCATTCATTTGCCCGATTGGGAATCCGTTAAGACTTATGTTCGGAACATACCCAGCGAAGCAGAAATCCTCGCCAAGGCATTCAGCCCCGGCCCGATTACTTTCCTTTTGGAAAAAAAAATCTCGAATCCGAATGAAGGAGTCAACCATCACCCATCTTCGCCCATCCCTGATTTGGTCACGGCTGGCAGCCCTAAAGTTGCAGTCCGCATGCCTGCGCACACGCTCACAAGGCAACTTTTGAAAATGTTGGACTTTCCCTTGGCAGCCCCATCCGCCAATCCTTTTGGCTATGTCAGCCCGACAACAGCACAGCATGTATTGGAAGGGTTAGCAGGAAAAATCCCTTATATTTTGGAGGGAGGGCCTTGCCAAATTGGCTTGGAAAGCACCATCGTTGACTTTGATAATCAGCAAGTTATCATCAGGCGAAAGGGTGGGGTAGCGGTGGAGGCCATCGAAGCTGTGCTGGGCAAGAAAGTACTCGTACAAACCGGCGTTGAGGAACATCCCGTGGCACCTGGACAACTGAAAAGCCATTATGCCACTGCCACGCCACTTTACCTGATGGATGGAGTTTCTTTTCCAACTGGTTATTCTCCAGAAACTGCTTGTGTTATTGCCTTCGGCAATAATATGGATGGAATCATGGCCAAGTTTCGTTTTCAACTCTCGGCTGAAGCCGATGTTGACGAGGCCGCAAAACAGCTTTTTGCCACCATGCGGGCGGCAGACAATTGCGGAGCAAAAATGATTTTGGTAAAAGCATTGCCAGAAGAAGGACTTGGCCAAGCCATCAATGACAGGCTAAGAAGGGCTGTTTTCGAACCCTAAACGGGTTTCAGCCAATAAAGCATCGGCTTTTTCGTAGGCGCATCGGCACCGATGTCCAGCCACTCAAACTGACTTTGCAATTCTGACTTTGGCAAATAACCTCGTCCCCTCCAGAATTCATCCAGGGGGCGATAGCCCTCTGGCCTGGCTGGGTGTTCGGCTGGGCGCACGACACCACAAAAACAGGTAAACTTGTAATTGCCGAACGAGCGGGCATGGGCTTCTCTCTCGTTGAAAAAACGGTGACCAAGGCCCTGCCCCCGGTATTGCGGCAGCAAAACACTCTCTCCAAAATAGAAAATAGTGGAAACATCCAAATTTGCCAATAAGAATGGTTCCTGCACATCGGCTGTTTCATCGGAAAGCGGGATGCAGGTGGTGGCGCCGATCATTTCATCACCATCTAAAGCTGCAAAAAGAAAGGAACGGGGCGAATTGGCGTAGGTTCTCAAATAGGAAACCTCATAGTCCAAGCTCCCTTCGTAGAGATAGGGCCAGTCCTTGAAAACGGCGATTCGCAATTTGCCCAGCGGTTCGAAAACGGATGCAATTTCAGTACCCCGATAGGTCTTAAAATTAAGTTCCATCATTCAACTCACCAGTTTAATCCAAAGTGGCAAATTGTAGAAAGTTGCCACCCGTATGATTTTTCCATTTTTCACTTCCAAAAAACTGGCGGCAGGTAGGACGTAACTTTGGCCGTGAGCATCGGGCAGACCTTCCTCTGCTTTAAGGTATTTTCCGTTCACGATGAATTCAGCGGCAATACCGATTCCGTCTTCTCCAACATAGAATTTCATGTCGGACAGGGTTTCATCGTAGCATGCCTCCATGTGTACCACGAACTCGGAGAACATGGCCTTGCCAATCCGAAGTTCGCCTTGGTTGGGTTCGTGCCGGACGTTTTCATCAAGCAGGAGTAGCATCCCTTGGTAGTCTTTGATATTGAAGCAGTGGTAATATTGTTTTACCGTCTGTAATGCTGTCATTTCAAGAGGATTAATGCGAATTTGAGGAGAAACACCAAAACTAAGTTTTTGCTTCTGTTCGCAACGTGATTGCCACCTAAAGAGATGTGTCAACTTTCTGACTATAACGATCTGTGGTGATGGGGGCAAATACTTGCAGGGGTTTCAATTTTCCTTCGATTTGAGCCCCACCGGGGCGTGGTAATCCGCCTCGCTGGGACTCAAATCGAAGGGTTGGCTGGCTGCCACAAATATTTCACGCCGCTGGGGCGAATTAAGCAATCTCTTTCCTAATGGAAAGAGATTGCTGATTGTGGTTAACTCGACTTATTGCAAAGTGACCTTATAAGTCAAGTTGACAATGTCAATCTCAATCAAATAAAGCCCACTTTCTGTTGGAGTAGAGATGGCTGAAGGGTCAGGTTCAGATTCCGTTGGGCGCAAAACGAGCGCACCAGCGTTAGGAGTTCCAGCGCCATCTGTACCCCATTGTGGGGCCCACTTGCCGCGTTCATCAATTATTTTCCAATTTTTTCCACCTTCCAAGTTAGTGATAATGGAGTATTTGCCATCATCGTCCACCTTTGTAAACGGAAGCGCCTTAGTGTTATCCCAACCAGCCGCTGTACCATCGCCGAGCAGCCAAACGTCTCCGTATTCAAAGATTTCATATGCCAGATTGATAGTATCAAATGTAATTTTGAATTGACTCGTGAAATCTGGCGCAGGGATGGCAGGTGGGTCGGCCACGTCTTCCGTTGGACGATAGACGAGTGGGCCATTTACTGAAGTTCCAGAAGCATCGGTACCCCATTGTGGCGCCCATGCTCCCAACTTGGAAATAGCCTTTACAAACTTGTCGGAACCCGCCGTAAGCGTAGTTACTATTTCATAATAGTTGCTGTCCAAGTTATAAGTCATTGGCAGTGCATTGGCATTATCCCAGCCAACTGTTGTGGCTGAACCGAGCAAATAAATCTGTTTTAGTATCACAGGAGCACTAAATGGCGTGATGGTGAGTACTACTACTTGGGAATAAACTTTGTCAGATTTTTGCTCCACCGACGCACTAACTCGAAGCTCCAAAGATATTGGCTCGTCAGGCGCTAAACCTTTCAGAATCAACAAGTTGTTGAGTTGTCCAGCTGTCAATTCAATAGAAAGTTCAGTGGTAGTTCCAAGATTGATGGGGGCGGCAAAATTGTTGCCAGCCACGTCCATTTCCAAGTTGTAGTAGGTTTTGCCTACATTGTTGAGGTTGTACTCTGCAGCTGTCCAAGTGATATTTTCCCAAACATCATCCTTGGAGTCAAAGGTGAGTACATAATTTCCATTGCTTGCAGGATTTGTAATGGCTTGAGCCTTGTTGAGGCTAAGCACAGGGTTCAGTTCGTCTTTTTTGCAAGACTGTGCTGCAAGCAATGCAATGATTAATAGTGATAAATATTTCTGTGACATGTTTCTTTTTTTTTGCAACCCGTGCTTTGCGATTTAATCAATATGATTAAACCACAAAACACGGGTTGCGTATTGCTTAATAGCAATCGTTCTGTTTTAGGTTCGGATTGGCGTTAAGGTCTTGGGAAGGAACTGGGTACAAATCACGGCACGCATCCACAGCCGTCCCTTCTGGCACACCTCCTTTCCAAGGCCAACGATAGTTGCCGTCGGTAAACTGGCCGAAACGGACAAGATCGGTGCGTCGGTGTCCTTCCCACAACAGTTCCCGAAGCCTTTCATCCAGAATGAAATCAAGCGTTAGTTCGCTTGCAGTGATGTTGCCAATAGTGCTGCCATTGTAGGCACGTTGGCGAACTGCATTCACCGCAGCAACCGCTGTTTCGTCGGCTATACCATCCCTACGAATGACCGCTTCGGCATACATTAAGTGCGCATCAGGAAGTCGGAACATTGGGAAATCGGTGTCAACAAAAGTATTGTCTTTACCTTTTTGCCCTGTTGAGCTTACGTTACGGAACTTAGCGACAGCATACCCTTCAGTGAACTGGGAAATATCGGTAATTTCCAAGTTCTGTTCATTGGTGTAGAACGGATAACGACTATCCGATTCAACGGGAAGTTTTTCGATATAATAGGAATGGTCGGGCCTGTCCAAAAACAACTTGATTAGATAGGGGCCATCCGCACTTATATCAATATCTGAACCTCCATACTCCAATATACCGTTTGCTTCGTTGTCACCAAGGTTGATGTCCCAACCATCATTTGCCCTGAACTTGATTTTTCCCGCAACTAGGTTGGTAGTGATACTCCATGCATTTTCGCTGGCGTCATACGACATATTTATGTCACTGTCCCAGCCATTTGTCGTGGAGGATCCTATCAAGCCCCAATCTGTTTTAGTCATGGTATAGGAAAGCATAGTTGGGTCAGACAAGTCAACCGTCAAGCGGTAAAAGCCCGCTTCGGTTACCATAATATTTGCACCATCCGGTTCCAAGCTACCGTCAGCACCATTATCGCCCCAGTTAAATGCCCATTCCCCTTTGGCAAATTTGAATTGGGTGCCAGCTTCAAACCAGAAATATCCATCATACTTTTCATCCCCAGCGACAGATGCAAGTGCGGTGGCGTTGTTTTCAGGTTTCCAATCTTGGTAACTGCCAGGTACGTTTAATAGCGCATAGTTTTGATTGCCCTCGTTTTTATCAACGATGACACTGCCACCACTGCCAGGTGCAGGGTATTTTGCAACTGCTGCACTTGTAGTTCGTAGGCCGCCCCAGCCTCCATCTATGCCGAAATAAGCTGGATCCATTTTACCACCTACGGGTGCGTGAACGAGGAAAGTCATTCCGCCGTATGTGCGGGTATTGGTTCCATCAAAATTCACAGAAAAAATAGTTTCTGAAGAAGTATGGTTGTCAGCCAAGAAATTATCGAAATAATTGGCTTCCAGTTCATAACCTGCATCCATCACTTTCTTGGAGTAGGTAGCTGCATCAGCCCATGCTTGTTTGCCAACATATACTTCGGCATTCAAGTAAAGTTTAGCAAGCAACATCCAGGCTGCGGCCTGGTCGGCACGTCCATACTCATTTGTACGAGGTGCAGGCAACTCGTTCTCGATGGCCTTTAATTCGGTTTCCAACCAAGCATAAAGATTATCTCCGGTGATTTGCGTTGGGAAGAATTTACCGATAGGGTCTTCTTCTGTAACAAACGGAACATTGTGGAACAAATCCAAAGCATGATAATAACTCAAAGCCCGCAGGAAACGAGCCTCTGCACGGTAGCCTTGAATCTGGGCCTTGAGTGCGTCGTCCACCCCACGTTCAGTCAATTTTGCGTCCGTTGTTTCACGAAGGAACTCATTGCAAATGCCAACTTGGAAGAAGATACGGCTGTAACAAGCGTAGATAAAACCATCGTCAGCGTTCCAATCCTGTTCGTGAAAATCCTTGATAGTGGCATCGTTCCAGCCAATCACCGCTTCATCGGTCGGCAGTTCTTGCAGGTACCAGTACATGCGCAGGTATTGCCCAAAGCCTTCGTCAATATCCGAAATATCGGCTTGACCAGCCGGGCCTTGTTGGCCTGTGACGGCAAGGCCTGAATACAGCCTTGCCAGCACCTTGACGTAATTTTCAGGATTCTCGTAAACGGCAGTAGAGGTAAGCTCGTCGTTGTCCGTTGGAATGGTGTCGAGATCCTTGAAACATGACGAGAAAACAACGAGGATGCTCGTCATGAAGGTTATTTTAAAAAATGAATTAATCTTCATTATTAATCAAGTTTTGATGGTTAGAATCTTGCGTTGATACCAAACAAGAAGGTACGTGACCGAGGATAGAAGTTCCTGTCAATACCGTTGCTGATGTCCGGGTCAACTCCCTTGTAATTGGTAACCAATATTGGGTTCTGCACAGTAGCGTAAATCTTGAGGAAGTCCATCTTGGGAACCATTTCCGTTAAGGTATAGCCCAACGTGATGTGGTCGAGTCGGAAGAAGGATGCGTCCTGTACAAAATAATCGCTCAAATACTGCGGATTGTTGAAATCGAGGTAGGTGGCAATACTGTTCACATTGCCAAGATAGCCCGTTGGGTGGTAAAGGTTGGCGTAGCTCTGGGTGGACTGCAAGTTATTGTAAACATAGTTGCCAATGTTTGCACGGCCCGCAAAGGAGAAGTCAACCTTGCCCATCCTCAAATTGGAGGTCAAACCCAAGAAATAGTCTGGTGCAGCTTTCTCGTAGCGATAAAGGTCATCAGCGTTCACGACACCATCTTTGTTCCTGTCAACGTACAATCCTTCAATAGGAACCCCAGCATCGTCATAAACTTGCTCGTACACAAAGAACGAATTTGCGGGGTAGCCCACACTGTGTATTTGCACCTTGTTGCCAACACCCCCATCAATATCTCCAACCTTAACACCCTTGTATTTAGGGTCGTCGGAGGCGGTCAACCTGGTGATTTTGTTCTTGTTGGCAGTGACGTTTACGCCAAAATCCCAATTCACTTTCTCAGACCGAACTGGGTTGAGGTTCAGCGCAAACTCCACACCACGGTTTTCCAAGTCACCGATGTTGGTGTTCACGAAATTGGAAAGGTTGGAACCAGCTGGGACGGCAATAAAGTTCAACAAGTCCTTGGTCAATCGTTTATAGATTTCGAACGTACCATAGATGCGCTCATCCATAAAACCAAAGTCAATACCACCATTATAGGTAGTCGTTTCTTCCCATTTAATCTTATCGTCATAGGCATTTGGTCGAAGGGTCTGGACGAAATTATCCCCAAATTGATAACCAGCGTTTTCAAAGCTGGCCAAGTAGCGGGGCAGGTACACGTAGTAATCGCCGATTTCCTGCTGCCCAGTCACACCCCAACCCAAGCGAAGCTTCAAGGTGGAAACGGTCCCTTTGCCATTTCCATCTACCAGTTTATAAGCAGCTGCAGCAGCAGGGAAAAGGCCCCAGCGTGAGTCCTTGTTGAACCGGGAGGAGCCGTCACGACGGATGGTACCAGTTAGCAACAGACGGTCGAAAAGGGTGAGGTTCGCACGTCCAAACAAAGAGATTAAATATAGTTCACCAGAATTATCTCCTACGGTTGTGTCCGTTTGCAGAAGATTGGAGTTTCTAAACTCGTCTTCAAAATAATTCCGTTGCCAAGAATATCCACCCATTATGTCAAGTTTCGTATTGCCCAACTCTTTCACATAATTCAGGTAAAACTCCAATAGTGAATTTACCTTATCTTGACTATAGGTGTTTTGATTCCCCCCATCCAACACTTTTACTGTGTCAATGTCAATTGGATTTTCACTTATAGTGTCTAACCTTTCGAAAAAGGAATAGGCAAAGGAGGCGTAATCAGGCACATTTATTTCACCTTCTCCATGCGACTTATCATACGCCAGGTTCAGGTTCGCCCGCAAATCGGGAAGAAATCCAAAGCGATAATCGAATGACGAACTCACTATAAAGCGATTTACAGTTGATTGGTCATTACGCAGTTTAATTTGAGCCAGTGGATTCGCAGGTGAAAGAACATTTGGGTCTCCATTGTTTTGTACCCAAGTGAAATAGCCACCGTATGGACTTCCGTTTGAGATTGACTGTGTCGGGTCGAAAAATGAAGCTCCGCCGATAGCACCTCGGTTGCCGAAGGTGTTGTTGGTACTCATGCCTTTCAGACCGAAGTTTATTTGCAACCTATTGTCAATCAATTTAGGCGTAAGGTTGACAGAACCTGTGTAACGCTCATACTGGTCGGTGAGCAGGATACCCTTTTTGTTGGTATAGCCCAAAGATGCACGGTAAGGAACAGCACCGATACCGCCACTGAAATTGAGGTTGTGGTCATGGCCAACGCCTGTTTCATAGATGACATCGTTCCAGTCGGTGTTCTCAGCACCTACCAGGGCACGGGCAGGGTGGTCGTCCGGGAAACGCTCCTGAATCAGGGCACGGTATTCATCCGCATTCAAAACGTCTGGGGTGCGCAGTGCATTGGCGAAGTTTACGTTGCCATTGTACTCCACTTTCAGCTTTTGGCCGAGCTTGCCCTTTTTTGTCGTGATGAGGATAACACCATTGCTCGCCCGGCTGCCATAGATAGCCGTTGCGGAAGCATCCTTCAAAACCGTGAAGGTCTCGATGTCGTTCGGGTTCACGAAGTCGAAGATGTTCCTTGCACCAGAAATGCCCCGGTTGTCGAGTGGAATGCCATCAATAACGATAAGTGGGTCGTTGGAGGCACTAAGCGAAGAACCGCCACGGATGCGGATCTGGGCACCGCCACCGGGGTCTGAGCTTGGGGTGATCTGGACGCCCGCCACCTTGCCTGCCAACAACTCTTGTGGTGCCGTGATAGCTCCCCGGTTGAAGACCTCTGAATTGACTTGGGCAACCGCACCTGTGGCATCTTCTTTCTTGACCTCGCCATAACCGATTACGACCACTTCCTGCAGCAGGGAACCAGCCACCATTTTAACATCAATGGTGTTGCTTGCCCCCAGAGTGACGGAATAGGTTTCGTATCCAGTATAACTGAACTGTAGCTGTGTGGCACCTGCCGGAACGCTGAGGCTATAGGAGCCGTCAATGTCCGTCACAGTACCCGTTGAGGTGCCCACCACAAGGACGCTGGCACCTATCAACCCCTCCCCGGAGTTGGCATCGGTCACCATGCCGCTGATGGTCCTCTGACCAAAAGCAAGCCCAGGCAACGCCACCACCAGGAGAAGTAAAGTGTGTTGAAGGAATCGTTTCATACAATCTTATTAGTTAGGAAATGATTAAGTTTCAATTTTATGCCTAAACCCACGCCTTGGCACAAACGCAAATACGTCGTGCAAAGCTGCCTAAAGAGCCAATCCCTAATGGATGATTTTTGTCGGGCTTTTCAAAGACTTTTTACCAATCACGTTGACTTTCAAATCAAATACAAAGGCAAGAACATTTCATGGCTTGTTCTTCTTCTTTTTTTGCATAAAATGGTGCTATCTTAGCACAAATAGCTCGATTCGACTTTTTTTAGGGTAATTTTGCTTAATTATGAAAGCAACGTTTGAACAAATTGCTGGCTCATCGGACTCCTCTTTTCTTTGGAGGCGCTTTGCACAGGCCCGGTTCGATGCCCCTTTCCATTTCCACCCAGAAATTGAACTGACGCACATCCTGAAAGGACGGGGAAAGCGAATGGTAGGCCGTCAGGTTTCCGATTTTGAGGAAGGTGACATGGTCTTGCTTGGCTCTAACCTGCCACATACCTGGACGAGCGAAGAAGTACCCGGCGACGACTTGGCTGCTGAACAGGTGGTCATTCAGTTCCGAAAGGAATTTTTGGGCAGTTCTTTTTGGGAAATCCCCGAAATGGCAGCGGTCAATGCGCTTTTGGAGCGGGCCAAGTATGGTATAAAAATCACTGGCAAGACTTGCGAGCAGGTGTCCAACCTCATGAACCAAAACCCGGTGCCATCTCACTCCCGCAAGCTGATGCACCTGTTCGACATCCTGCTGCTCATTGCAGAATGCACCAACTGCGAGGCCATTGATTCCGACTTCATGGAGTTCCCGCCCACCACGCAGGACACGGAGCGGTTTCGAATGGTCTATGCCTACTTGGCAGAAAACTACCGCTCGGAAGTGTCCTTGGAGACCATTGCATCGGTGGCCAACCTTTCGCCAACTTCCTTTTGTCGTTTTTTTAAAAAAATCGCCCGACAGACCTTTGTGGATGCACTGACCAAGTTCAGGGTGAACCATGCTGCCAACCTGCTCGTGTCAACGGACAAATCCGTTGCCGAAATCTGTTATGAAAGTGGTTTCAACAATATTTCTTACTTCAACAAATCGTTCAAGTCCTCCTTGGGCTTCAGCCCATTAGCCTATCGAAAGCAAAACACCAAGCTCGGTTAATTAGCTGTATTTGCCCCCAATCCGAAATCCCCGATCCGAAATCCGCATTCGTTTTATCTTCGCCGCTATGATTTCCCGTCCGCCACTCATCAGCATTATCACGGTTGTCTATAACGGGGCCTATTACCTTACAGGCACTGCCCGTAGTGTATTGGTGCAGACCTACCCGCATATCGAATACATCATCGTGGATGGCGGCTCCACTGACCACACGCTGACCGCCATCAAACTGGCGGAATTGCAGAACGAGAAGCTGCTGAACGCCAAGATTTTCCGGTACGTGAGCGAGCGGGACAAGGGCCTTTACGATGCTATGAACAAGGGCCTCCGCATGGCTACTGGCGATTTCGTTTGGTTCCTCAATGCGGGCGACCAACTCATGGCTGCTGACACCATCGAGAAAATGATGCAGCAGTACACCCCAGATACGGATGTTTTTTTCGGTGAAACAATGCTCGTGACTTTCACCCGCCACCCGCTCGGCACCCGCTCGGCCTTAACCACGCAGAAGCTGCCGCAAACTTTAACTTGGGAAAGCCTCCGTCAGGGCATGGTTGTTTGCCACCAAGCCTTTGTTGCCCGCAGGGCAATAGCACCTGCCTACCTGGAAGGAAACCTTGCCGCCGATATTGACTGGGTCATCGAAGTGCTGCAGAAAAGCCGTAAGAATGTGAATACAGGTATGACCTTGGTGAGCTACCTGACCGGTGGGGTTTCCAAGCAGCGCCATCGGCAATCGCTGAAGGACAGGTATGAAGTGCTAAAGCAGCGATATGGTTTTTGGCCAAATATTAGTGCTCATGTGAGAATCGTGCTTCGGGCCATGTTTTCGAAGTCGAGCTATTAAGTCCCAATAACACCCTTCATCTTTCATTTTTATAGCGGCATTCACGCATCGCCGGAAGGCGGGACCCCCTTAAAGGTGCTGCGAATTGTTTTTTTGCCTCAGCAAAAAAACAATTCGCAGCACCTAAAAAATACTTTCCTGCAGCGGCGGCTAAGCCGCCGCTGCAGGAAAGTATTTTTGGTTGTTTATGAAAAATTGCCATTCAATTTTTCATAAACAACCTTTGCTTAATATTGATGCACGTTCTTTATCACTCCTTCAACTGATTCATAATGCCCATCAGGTCAAGCTCCTGCCAGCTTCGATAAATCTTCCCTTCCTTCATATCGTACATGACGATGCCCGTGGAAGTGAACTTCTTCCCGGTTGGTTTCATGCCAAAAGCCTCGCCCATGTGGGTGGCCTGCACCTCATACCTTACCGCTGCATAATCTGCATCGGCAAAAAGGTGGGTTATCTTGAATTTTGCATCTGGGAATGCCTCTTTGTAAAACCTAACCAACTCGTACATCCCCTCCAATCCTTCCGATTCCGGGCGGATTGGGTTGCCGTCGCTCCATTCTGGATGAAAAACCCTTGGTATCAGCTTTTCATTTTGACCTTTGTTCCATCCTTCCTCATACCAAACCCGAATGGTTTCTTTGTTGGCTTCGGCAAGTTTTAGGCTTTTGGTAGCGGCACATGAAGTGAGCAAAATTCCGGTCATCAAACAAAAAGACAGTTGGAGATTTTTCATGGCTTGCGTTTTTAGTGATGGACAATCAAAGAACTGCCAATCTAATGAAAGCCAATTGATTGTCATAGCTTTGCCCATAAAAAATTATAGCCGACGGGGTTGCATTGCCATCTTTGCAAAAAGCCCTTGTCCGTTAATGCCAGCGCTTTACAACAATTTCGCCCGAAAAGCGTAAATGTAGCTTTAACTCAAGTTGTGAAGCACCATAGCCTCCGTTCAAGACGGTGTTTTTGTGGGCCTCCGGCCCGCAAAAACACCGTTTAAATCTCTTTTTCGGCGGCGAAGCCGCCGAAAAAGAGATTTACGGTGGGTTAGCTGCAACTTGCGTTAGCTCTAATACCCCAAGCATCCAGTATCCAGAAACCGTCTTCCCCAATGGGGTAAACCAGCATCAAGTATCCAAATGCAATTTTTAGCTCCCGGTTTTTTGTTTGCCTTGGCCGCTTTGGCCATCCCCATCATCATCCACCTGTTCTACTTCAGGCGGTTCAAGAAGGTCTATTTCACCAATGTTCGGTTCTTGAAGGAAGTGAAGGACGAGACAAGTTCTCGTCGCAAGCTTCGCAACCTGCTGGTGCTGTTGGCTCGTTGCCTTGCGGTGGCCATGCTGGTGTTCGCCTTTGCGCAGCCCTTCATCCCGCAGGACGTGGAGGTGAAACAGGGGGAAAACGCCATTTCCATTTTCGTGGACAACTCCTTCAGTATGAGCGCCTTGAGCGAGGAATCGCCATTGGTGGAAAAGGCCAAGCAGCGGGCCAAGGAGATTGTCTCCGCTTATGGCGTGGAAGACCGTTTTCAAATCCTGACCAATGATTTTGATGGAAAACACCAGCGGTTGGTAAGCAAGGATGAGGCGATAGGACTGGTGGAGGAAATCAAGGTATCGCCAGCCGTGCGCTCGCTTTCGCAGGTGCTGGCAAGGCAGCAGCAAGCCCTTGGCAGCACCAAAAACGGCAACAAGGTCAGCTTTATCATCTCCGATTTTCAAGCCAATATCTGCGACCTGGAGAACATCAAGGACACCCTCACACAGGTGAACCTCGTGCCGTTGCAGGCCGTGCAGGAGCGCAACGTGAGCATTGACAGTGCCTGGTTCGACGCCCCGGTGCAGATGCTCAGCCAGCCTAACCCGCTCGTGGTAAAGGTGCGCAACTGGAGCGAAGAGGCCGCCGAAAACGTGCGCCTTACCGTGAAATACGATGGCGAGACCAAACCGGTAGGAGAGATGAGCATCCCCGGCAAATCCTCCGTGCTGGATACGGTCATCGTGACGATTCAAAAACCCGGATGGCATGAGGCGGAACTGGAACTGACGGACTATCCCGTGCAGTTCGACGACCATTATTTCTTCTCCTACAACGTGGCCGAAGTCATCAACGTGCTGGTCATCAACGAGCAGGCACCGAGCAGCTACCTGGAGGCCGCCTTCAAGGGCATCAGCTATTTTAATGTGAAAAACCAGACGGCCAGCCAGATTACCTACTCCGATTTTCCGAAGAACCAACTCATCATCGTCAACGGCCTGACGAATATTTCGAGCGGTCTATCCCAAGAATTGAAGCAATACGTGGACAATGGCGGAAACGTGCTCGTGTTCCCTGCTTCCAACGCCAATATCGCCACCTACAACAGCTTTTTGGCCAATATTCCAGCCAACCAACTACAACCTTTCGAGCCGCAGGAGCGCACCGTGGCAGACGTGAACACGGAGGAGTTCATTTTCAAGGATGTGTTCGAGAACAAATCGGCGAACCTGAAACTGCCCATCACCAAGGGCAATTTCAAGCTGGGCACCTCGGCCAGCCGTGGCGAGGAAAAACTGTTGAGCTATCGTGACGGCAGCACCTTCCTCGGCAAGTACAAGTCGGGGCAGGGCATCCTCTACCTCTGTGCCGCCCCGCTGAACACCGAAACGAGCAACCTCGTGAACAGCGGCGAGATATTCATTCCGATGCTCTATAAAATGGCCATCGCAAGCGCCCGCAAGCGCCCCATCGCATATACCATCGGCAAGGACGAGACCATCGAATCGGACAACCTCGTGAAGGGCGGTGAGAGCGTCTATAAAATGAGCGCCGTGGCGAAGGACGGACAGGTTTCCGAGGAGTTCATCCCGCAGCAGCGCATCGTGGCCTCCAAGGTCTTCATCGGCCTACAGAACCAAATCTTCGAGGCAGGGCAGTACAACCTGTTCCTGAACGCCGACAGTACCCTTGCCAAGTTCAGCTTCAACTACGACCGGCGGGAATCCGACCTGAGCTATCTGACGGGTACTGCGCTGGAAGAAAAAATCACCGTGCCCAATATCAGCATCCTCGACAACGAAGACAACGCCGACATCGGCGCCGTGGTGAGCGACCGCAGCAAGGGCGTGGTGCTCTGGAAATGGTGCATCATCATCGCACTGCTGGCCTTGGCGGCGGAAGTGGCGTTGCTGCGGTTCTGGAAGGTGTGATGTAGGATTAAGGATGCGTTAAAATTCGACCAATAAACTAAAAGCCGGATAACTTTGCGGCTTTGTTCATGCTTAACAATCAACAATGAAATCTGTACTTATTTTTTCCGCCATACTGATGGTGGCCACCCAATTCTCCTGTTCTGCCCAGACGGAAAACGCCCCTGCCAAAGCCGACGGTTTGGAGTGGCACACTGATTTGGCCAAGGCAAGGGCCATCTCCGAGGCGACCAAGAAGCCTATCTTCGGGTTTTTCACGGGCAGCGACTGGTGCGGCTGGTGCCACCGCCTACAAGCCAACGTGTTCGCCAAGCCCGCCTTCGTGGAATGGGCCAAAAAGAACGTGGTACTGTTGGAACTCGATTTCCCACGCCGCAAGCAATTGCCAGCGGAATTGGCGCAGCAAAACGCTGGCCTCCAGCAAGCCTTCCAAGTCGGCGGCTATCCGACCATTTGGATATTCTACGCCATCCCCGATTCGAGCGGACAGCGTTTCAACCTCAACGCATTAGGCTCCCTGGGCTACCCAGGTGGCGCTGAACCGGGCAAGGAAGAAGTGAAGTTCCTCGCCGATGCCAATGCAATACTTGCGAATGGTACGGCGACTGGCGGGGGGAAATAAGGGGTAATTCCCAGCACTACATGCCACAAGGCATTGACGGATTCCAACGGAATGACAAAGGGGAAGTGCCGTACATTGGACAAGATGTTTGATGTACGGCACTTCCCCTTTGTCATTTCGTAGGAATCTGTCCACGTTTAATGGGGAAGAAGAAGTTGCGGCTGGGTGGCGCTTCGGGCTTGAGGTTCCGGCGATGGGTAATGAATTGGTAAAGAACGGTTAGTACACCTGCCGTAACGTTGGCTCGTATAATTTTGCTATTTGACTTTGTCAGCAGGCGCTGATTATTTTACTTATTTGAATGAGCATTTTTAAATGAAAAAATGCTCATTCAAATAAGTAAAATATCATTTACTTACAAAAATATTTTTTGCATAAGAAGATTTTGAGTTATTGATCATTAATAAATAGGCACCATCCTCTATGTTTGAGGGTATTTCGAATTGCAAATTTTGCTGCCCTTCAATTTTTCCCAATTCCTTTTCTGCAATTAATTTGCCTGCAAGCGAATATATTTGAACACCATAATTATCTAAATTAGGAGCATAAAAGGAGATATTAACATTGCCACCAAAACTTGGATTTGGATACACTTCAAAATTAATGTCTTCTTTTACTAAATCAGAAACACCTACCATTGTTAAGATGGGGTCTTTTGTTGCATTTAAGACTTCACCTGTTTTTGCATAAATAACTAAAGTGACCACCTGTGCATTGTTAGGGTTAATATTGGATGGCAAGATGTAATTAAAAGTATGTGATGCATTAGCGCCATTACCGACTGTATTAGGTAATGATTCATCTAATCCATGAAATCCTCCAATTAAGACGCGGCCTACATGGTCATGAACAGCTCCTGGAATGGATCCTGGTAAATTTTCATAACCAAACATTGGTCCTAATTGACCACCACTATAAGAATTTGCTTGATCCCAAATGTGCTCTTCACCTGTTAGGCTATCTTCAACAATTATGGAAGCAAATCTCAGATCTTCATTTGAAAATTTCGTTCTAAACTCAGCATTGGCTTCAATGGAAACATTTCTTGTCGTATTATCATACGAAATATTTTGTGTAACATATACAGGAGTCGCAACAAATTGTCTATCATAATAATAATTGCTTATAAGGAATGGATTACTAGGAATATCTAACTCATGCATTTCTGGCAATCTATCCACATTGCATGTTGGATGACCGGCATTATTTATTCCATTTTCATATTCAGGAACCGTCATAGGGTCGTTCCCTTGAGTATGCACTGCTATTCCTATAAACGTATGATCCTTGACGAGTGTATCCATATGTTCAAAAGCCACAATGCCTCTAGGACAATAGCCACACCAAGTGCCGGTTGCTTCTTCAATTAGTACTTTTCTAACAGGATTATTTTTTATAGTACTTATTTTTATAGGTTTTGTATTATTACTTGGATTTACGTCAGTTGCTGTCGTATTGATATTCTTAACGATTACATCCACATTATACTCATCAGCAACAGTTTTTATGAAAGGAATTGTATGAGTAAAAGTATAAGTTTGAAAAGGAGCTATATTTAGTCCAGATAAAACCATTTCATTTGGTGTTCCGCCATCATTCCACTCTATTGTTAAACTGTTTACATTTTCATTTCCCTCGTTCTTTAATGTCCCCGCGATAGCTATGTCTGTATCAGTTTTTTCATATCTCTTGGTGGTAATGTCCATCAAATTCACATCTGTTCCACTAGTATATACGGTTTGGATATCATCAATTAATAAGAAAAATCCAACAGATTTATGTACGAAAGCAATATAGACTTGTTGACCTTCATAGGGAGTTAGATCGACAGAATGAAATTGCCATACTTCTCCAGGTTCTCCATTAATAGAAAATAACTTTGTAGAAAATGCACTTGTATCTGTATTATTTGTTGTGCTAATGCGGACTTCGTACGATTCTGGATCCCATTGACTTTCTGATAGTCCATACCAATTAAAATGTATCTTATCACTACTATTCACTTTTTCTGGCACCAAAAATTGTTTAGTGAACATCCAATTATTAGCAGCTTCTCCATTTAGGTAAAATGATAAACTTGATGCAACTGTATCTAAAGGAGAAGATGGAGTCAAATAAAACTCTTTAGTTATCCAACCATGATCCAAATTATACCCCAGAAAAGGCAAGTGCAATGGATTATTATGATATGGATGTTCTGTCCAACCAGTGGGCATTCCCCCCACATTAACAGTAGTAACTGTTGTGTTAAAAGGTTCTATGTCAACATTTGAAAAGTTTTCATTGATTTGAGCAAATGCAGATTTGCAAATGAAAACAAAAACTGTGGTAAATAAAATTCTAAACATTTTTTTTAAGATTTTAGTGAAGAAACAACACTTTGTAACAAAATTCTCGGCTGATAGGGGGAAGAACACATTGATAAAAAAAGGCAAAATTTCATGTTTGTGGTGCGAATCATAAACCAATTTTTGCCCTATGAACGTCGAAACACTCACAAATGCAATGTTACAACAAATGCCGAAACAAACAAATGGCAAAGCGTTTTTTTTTTCAACACCTGTTAGGATTGTTCATGTGCATCTGAGGGCGTGCGTTATACGTATTTGAACTTCGCCAGGTACGGCAAAAAGAACGAGTTGACCTACCATTCTGGGTTCGACTTTGGGAAGTTTAAACTTGCCCTGGTTCTTTCTCACTGTTTGGAAGTCGCCCACGTTTTTATGGGAAAGAAGTTGCGGCTGGGTTGCGCTTTGAACTTAGGGTTCCGGTGAGGGTTGGAGAATTGGTAGATAACGTTTGACTGCCGCCCAGCAGCCGTGCGTCGGGATTGCAGGCTGGTTGTTCGGCGGTATGGACAGCAAGCCGTTGTTAGTGCCTTTTTATGTCTCTGCTAATAGTCACTTATTGTAAATGCTACTTCAAAGTTATTTTCATCAGCAATTGATAAACTTTGTTTGATTTGGTCGAAGTGAAACTGGCTACTTCTTATTTTTAGGATTGCTTTTTTGATTACAGACTCGTCATTGCCGGAATTTACAATTCCATTAATAAAGTCATCTTGATCAGTTTCAAAGTATTTCTTCTCGACCTTTTTGAAAATGCTCAACCATTTGTTTGCAGTCTCGAAATTCGGTTCTTTGTATTCTTCATATTCTTCTGAGATACTTACAGCTTGTTCATCGTAAGTAACTTTTTCAAGCATTTCAATTTCCTCTTGTGAGAGTAATTCTTGCCTTTCAAACTTAAAGCCTGAAGTGCCTGCTGCAAAATTTGGGCAAAGAGCAAATAGCAGATCATGCCATTCATTGATGTTTATCCTTAGTATTCTTTCCTTTGAGGAATTATTCCTTGTTGTGATGAAAAATCCAAAATTTACCATTTTTTATTTTAGTTTAGGTTGTGAAATGATGTTGTGAAATTTTGTGCTTCCTCTCTTAGCTGTAGCTAACGGTTTGTATAGCTGACGTAGCGGGCTTTTGTCCGCAATGGGCAGCTACCCTGTGTTGGGCGCAGCATTCTTTTTATTTTCTGAATAATTTATCCCAAAATCCTTTTTTCTCTTTGTTGTGTTCTACTTTTAATTTTGGGTTATTTTCTAACTTTTTATTTGGTATTTCTGTTTTTTTATTTTCTGGATTCGGGATATCCACACTTTTTTCCTTCATATCCATAAAGAAAACTCCTTCCTGGTTCATCCCGATTGGAAATGAAGTTCTTTCAATCCAATCATTTGCCTGCAATTCAGGAAGGGGTTCTGATTCAATGCTCTTCTTAAAAATCTCTTTCCCTTTTTCGATGATTTGGTCTTCGATATTAATTTTTGAGGCCGCAAAAATCTGAACTCCTTCTTGCGGAATATTTAAAAGTAGAATTTGGGTTTTCCCGTTTTCTTTTTGGATGTCTAACACTTTGAAAAAAGCTCCTGATTGTATGATTATATGCCCAAACTCAGGGTTTGGGCTGAACATTGATAAATCTTTTCCTTTCGATGAAGCAACTAAATATCTGCAATTCTTTGCCATTCCACCTATTTTGTGGCTCACATCCGTAAATCCTCTTTCCATTAAAATCTGATTTGACTGATACTTCGAGGTAAGATTTTCATCTAAGTCTAAGTCTCGGCAAAAAATCGCCAACCCACCAAAAGTGGAATTCATAACTGCTTGGATTTCTTCGTTTGTCATTTTTTCTTTTTTATTGTTGCACCCAACTACTAAGTATGTCCGCTTGAGGCAAATTTACCAAACCGCTTCATTCCACCAAATCCCTTTTTGTATTTTTTCCCACCGTTTACAAGCCCAGCCTCACCCGTTTCGAATCAAGGCGGACACGCCAAGGGTCAAGAAGAACCTTTGGAGCGCAAACAATGACAAGGTGTCGGCAAGGGGTAACAGCTTGCGGGCGGCCAGTGAGTGCTTGAGCGAGAACTGTTTCCATTTGGGCTCGGACTGCGCAAGGTGAGCGTACTTTGTTTCCATTTGCGCTTAGGCTGCGCAGGGTAAGCTCAAATGGAAACAGCCTAAGCGTAGGTTGCAAGGGAATTCAGGGAAAATGGGCCGTTGTAAGTGTAAAATATATCAATCAAGTAATTAACAACCAATTTTTTACAAAAACTGATAAAAAATATGTTACAAAAAATGGTTGAAGGTATTGACAATATGAAAACTTACATACGACCTTTGTAGTATTGATTTTTCACAGAAACTTTTGGGTCAAGCACATTGCTACTTATGGGTTACCGGACGGTGTTTCCGGCCCTGGTACGATAATTCCAAGGCGTTCGTTCCCCAGCTATTGAGCCTGCTTATTGCGGGGCGTGGGCGCTATATTTCATCATCATTTAAATATAAACCAATGGCAAAATTACCATCAGACCCCATTTACCTGCCTGTGGCAGAGGTTCCAAGAATGGAATGGGCGGTCAATTATTCTGCTAAATTGAAAACACTTGGGCCTAAATACAATATACCGCCGGAATTGGTCTCGGCAGTGGAGGCCAATACGACCATTATTGCCGCATTCATGGATAATTTCAAGATGACGAAAAAATTAATGGAGGATTTAATAAGGAATAAAAAAACCTTGCTGTTGGTCAACCTGCCCAATCCGAACCCGTTAGTGGAGTTGGCAGTATTGCCCAAGTTCACGGATTGGCCGGCTGCGGCGGTGTCGTCCACCTTGCTTGCTCCTCATATCGAGTCCGCCGAATTGCTGAACGTGAACCCGAACCTGACCGCCGCCGACCGCACCTCGCTCGGCCTCGACCCTGCTACCAAGAAGCCTACCAAGCGCAAGACCGCTGAGGATTTTAATTACCCTTTGGTGACCTATATGGTAGAAAACAACAAGATTATCCTCAAAATCACCCGTGGCAACCTATGGAAGGGCAAGGTCTGCCAGGTGGTGATGGCCACCAATGATAGCAACAAGTTCACGCCGCTTACGCCTACGGCCAAGCAGACGATTGAGGTGCCATATATTATTCCAGAAGGCAAGCTGGCCGCAACTTTTGTTTTTCAGGCCACCTACATGGATGGTGTCGATATGGTTGGCGATTGGTCGCCGAATATTGTGGTGGCCGTCAGCAAATCGAATGAGCCGGAGATGGCACAGGCGGCGTGACACTATTAAGTCATTAAATCATTTATTCATTTGGTAAAGGTGCGTGCGGCCAAAGTCAGGCGGTGACTTCAATCCACGACAATTCATCCCTTTGGGAAAGTGACTTGAACTTCATTTACGGATTTTTAATTTTACTCATAAGGAAGTAATCCTGGCCTGGTTATCAGGCCGGGATTTTTTTTGCCTCAGTGTTTTATTCAAAAAAAACAACGTCAACAGTAACATTCCAGCCCCTGCCTTCGTCGCTTAGGGACAGCTGGTGTGGCGGGAAAAGTCCAGCCCACAGTTTCTTTGAAGAATGCTCGGATGCAATACCTTTACACCCTTAACGCTGTGCTAACAACCGCAACGACGAATCAAATGAGAAAATCAAGAATTTTCCTTTCCATTTCCAGGATTGCATGCTTAGTGGCGGCTTTGGTGCTGTTGCAATGGAAGGCCGATTGTCAGACTTTGAACAGTGACACGGTGGCGGGCCGCAGCCTGTTCGACCTGATTGGGGAGGAGGAAATGCAGCGTCTGAGCCTCGTCGCCGATTTCGATTCCATCAAGGCCAATATCCGCAACAAGGACTATGTGTATGGGGAAATGGTGGTGGAGCACGACCGGAAAACGCAAACCAGCTTGCGGACGAAGCTGCGGCCCCGTGGCAAGTCCCGGCGGATGATGTGCGATTTCCCACCGCTGAAGTTGAAATTCGAGAAGGAGTCGCTGAGCGCCATCGGCTTGCAGCCATTCAATGATTTCAAATTGGTGACGCACTGCAAGGCGGACGAATCGGCGTTGGTGGCGGTGCTGCTGCGGGAGTACCTGGTCTATAAGCTGTTCAACGAGATGACCCCATACAGCTTCAAGACCAAATTGGTGGAAATCACCTATCGGAACACGGGCAGTTCCTTCAAAAAGACCAAGCAATTGGCCATTATCATCGAGGATGCGGAGAGTATGGCCTACCGCAATGAATGCCACGAATTGTCGAACAAGGTCATTCAATTGGATTCGTTGCACCGCAACCAAGAGAAAATCACTTCGGTGTTCCAATACATGATTGGCAATGCCGACTGGAGCTATCTCATGGGCCGCAATATTGAATTGGTGCGGCACAATGAAGGGGCCATCGTACCCGTGCCCTACGATTTTGACTATGCGGGCCTGGTGCGTGCACCCTATGCCCGTGCGAATTCCACCCTTGGCCAGAAAACGGTGCTCGACCGGGTTTATCTCGGCAATGCAAAGTCTTACGAGGAACTTTCTGCCATTTTTTCCTATTTCAAGTCAAAACGTGACGACCTGATGCGGGTGATTGATGAGTTCAATGCCATAAACGCTGAAGATGCCAATACGATGAGGGCTTATTTGCAGGAGTTTTTCGACATCATCGCCAGCCGGGAACGGGTCGAGATTGAGATGTTGAAATTGGCGAAGTAATACCGGCATCCACCCAAATAGTGTGCTCCGAACATTTCGCACAGCGAAATTTTCGGAGCACACTAAAAATTCTTTGTGGCTGCTGGCGGCGGAGCCGCCAGCAGCCACAAAGAATTTTTAGGTGCATCGGATTGT
>WBZM01000275.1_pt2 | contig 67176 bp, 64 predicted proteins | sample 5204271 | NCBI WGS metagenome assembly WBZM01 (sample SAMN12344346, study PRJNA552823) | activated sludge metagenome | biome: Activated sludge suspended growth; feature: Nitrification reactor; material: Wastewater; isolation source: activated sludge from nitrification reactor of wastewater... | reverse complement strand
GATGAGTTGTCTTTATCCAAGGTCACTCGAGGCGGCGAAGCTGCCAAGTCTGTCTACTCGGCGGATGGTTTGCTTTTGACACTCGATAACAGCCCAACGTCGCCAGTCTCGGGATTAAAAAATTTTTCATACCCCGAATGGAATTTAAAAACTGGCAACTATTTGGCAAACCATTGCTTGCTTATTGAACAAAATGAAGGACCTCCAACCTCGCTTGAAACAGCTCCTCATTTTAAAAAAAAATTAATAAAAACACATCAAAAAGAAATTTCTCATTGGAAAAAAATGGTGGCTAGTCTTATAAATTATCCCCTATGGAAAAACCGTTTATACGAAGGTGAAGAGATTGATTTTGATAGTTTTTTACATGACTTTGCTAGTCTCAAAGCTAGTACTTCCGCCAATCAAAGATGGTACTCCAAAAAATGGAAGTCTCAGCAGGAACTGGCCATTTTGATTCTCTTTGATCAATCCATGTCAACCGATTCTTGGGTCCAAAATAAAAGAGTGCTTGATGTCATCATTGATTCCGTCGGCCTAATGGGATTGATTTTTGATGAGCTGATTCCTCATATCCAAGTAGCAGGTACCTATAGCGAGACTCGCCACCATTGTTATTACAAAATCTACAAAGAAGACGATCAACCATGGTCAGATTATTTTGAATCTGTAGATCAAATTCAAGCAATGGGCTACACTCGTCTTGGGCCAGCCATAAGACACGCAATATCGAAACTTCAAAATTATAAAGCAGAGAAAAAATTATTAATCCTCATTACCGATGGCAAACCGACGGATCTTGATGGCTACGAAGGAAGGTATGGAGTTTCTGATATAAAAAAATCTTGCACCGAAGCCGAAATTTCGGGAATTCTCCCCTTTGCTTTAACTATAGATAAAGAGTCAAAAGAGTTCTTTCCAAAGATGTTTAATCATTATACGGTGTTGAACTCTCCTGAAAAATTACCTCAGGAATTATACCGTCTTATTGTTAAACTGATGAGGAGCCTAGAATCATGAACGCCATTGAAGCCGCATTGAATGAACTGGCAGGATTTGAACTGTTTGCTGGTTATGAAAAAAATCAAATCTTAGAGTTATGTCATTCTGGTCAAATCATCAGCTCCAACCACAGAGATTTTTTGTTTCATTACGGTAAAGAGGCCCATTTTTTTGGAATTATTTTAAGTGGTGCCTACAAGCTAACGAAACCTTCCCCCAAGGCGAAGATGTCATCGTTCATTTTGCCACACCCGGAGAAGCGCTGGCTGCTTTTATTATGGCTCAACCCTCACCTCTCTATCCTGTTTCGGCTATTGCCATGGGACCCTCTCGTTTTTTAAAAATTCCGAAGATAACTTATATCACTTTATGGAAAAAAAATTCGTAATTAATTTTAAGAGTGCAAAATATGCTATCGAACCGAATGAATCTGTTACAAGAACAAAAAGTCATGTCGAAATCCCCTTTATCACACAAAATCGCCTCCCTGCTCATTCACCTCCTTGATAAAGAACCAGAAAAAGGGAACGCCACAAACGATGTCAAAAGCAATGCTTTAGTCAAGTTACCCATGACTCGAAAAGAGATTGCTGATTCATTGGGCGCTTCTGTCGAATCGGTGATTCGCATTATGAGCGATTGGTCCAAGCAGGGAGCTATTCAAACCGTTGATCAACAAATATTTATTTTAAAAGTTGATAAAATCATTGAACACTTGAATGAAGTTCCTTAGCACGTATTTGAAAAGTCTAAGGTTAAATTCTGAGGAACATGATGACTTAGATCATAAACCATCCTGGTCAACTAACCGTAAAGTGAACTGTTCAAAACAAGGAGTTTTTTATGAAAGCTATCAATTTAGGATTTTTCGTTTTATTTTTATCTTTAGTGGGACTTGCTGAGGCTCCGATTAAAGGCGAGGAAAATGCCGTCTTAACTTCTCCGCCGGAAGTGCCACCCCCCATCACGAGGACTCATAATACGAAAGTGATTGTTAAATTAGAAGTCGTCGAAAAAAAGATGAAAATTGCCGATGGCGTGGAATACACGTTTTGGACCTATGGGGGCACCGTACCTGGAAGTTTTATTAGAATAAAAGAAGGGGATCAAGTTGAGTTTCACTTGATGAATCATCCCGCAAACAAAATGCCTCACAATATCGACTTGCATGCAGTGACAGGCCAAGGTGGCGGTGCTGCCGCTTCTTTTACTTCTCCGGGACATGAAAGCATTTTTTCATTCAAGGCCTTAAATAAAGGCCTGTATGTCTATCACTGTGCTACAGCCCCTGTTGGAATGCATATAGCAAATGGGATGTACGGGTTAATTCTGGTTGAACCTAAAGAGGGTCTTTCTAAAGTGGATCGCGAATACTATGTCATGCAGGGAGATTTCTATACAAAAGGCAGCTATGGAAAACAAGGCTATCAGCCCTTTGATATGGAAAAAGCCATTGATGAAAAACCTACCTATGTCTTATTCAATGGCTCTGTCGGATCCCTCACTGGCGAGAAAGCGCTGCAAGCAAAAGTTGGGGAATCTGTACGTTTATTTGTGGGAAACGGCGGACCTAACTTAGTTTCATCATTCCATGTTATCGGAGAAGTCTTTGATAAAGTTTATACGGAGGGTGGTGATAAATTTCAGACCAATGTACAAACAACTATAGTACCCGCAGGCGGTTCTGCCATTGTGGAGTATAAAATAGACGTACCAGGAAATTATATTTTAGTGGATCATTCCATTTTTAGAACTTTCAATAAAGGTTCATTGGGCATTATGAAAGCCGCAGGCACCGAAGACAAAACCATATTCTCTGGCAAAACTGCTGATAATGTTTACCTCCCTGAAGGTGGTGCGATTCAACAAGTTAAAGAAAAGGAAGAGCAAACCACAGCTAAAACGCTGGAAGATCGAATCTCTATGGGGAAAAATGTCTTTACACAAAACTGCGCTGCTTGCCACCAACCTGATGGCAAAGGGGTTTCTGGAGCTTTCCCTCCATTGGCTGGTTCTGATTATTTAAAGAATGATATAAATAAAGTTATTTCTGTAGTTAAAAAAGGCCTCAGTGGAAGTATCAAAGTCAACGGTGATAAATACGATGGAGTGATGCCTTCCTTAAGCTTAAGTGACGAAGACATTGCTAATGTTTTAACTTACGTTTATCATTCTTGGGGAAATTCAAAAAAGACGATTTTACCTAAACAAGTAGGTTCTGTTAAATAGTGCTTACTTAAAGTAAGCGAGAATTGAGAACAAAGTGAAACCATCTGCTAAAATTTTATTTTTAATATTTTTTCAGATGGTTTTTTCTATTGCAGAAAATGTTAGAAATAAGACTTTTGAAATGGTTGCCATTCCTTCCGGAAAGCTTGAACCTTTTTGGCAAAGTTCACTTTCTTCAAAGAAAAACAAAACAGGTATCCATGTTGATAAAAATAACCGGCTCATTCCTATAAAAGGATTTAGAGCTATGATTTCACAGGTCACTGTGAGTCAGTTCGAGGAATTTTTAGAGAAAAATCCTGAATGGAAAAAGGAAAACGTCCCCTCTTTGTATTCTGATGATAGTTATTTAAAATCAATTCATTCTGAAAATAAATTAGCACCCATCACTTGGGTATCTTGGTTTGCAGCTAAGGCCTATTGTGCCTCATTGAAAATGCGTCTTCCAACTATCAACGAATGGGAATTTATGGCTCAAGCTTCGGAAACGAAAAAATCTGCTTTTAAAGATAAGCTTTTTTTAAAAAGAATTCTAGATTGGTACGGCGAACCTCAAAATGGAAATTTAAAGTCAACAAAGAGTATTTATAAGAATATCTACGGCGTTTGGGATTTACATGGACTTGTTTGGGAATGGACCGAAGATTTTAATTCCATTTTTGTTACCGGAGAAAGTCGCGAGGACACCTCATTTAATAAAGACCTATTTTGTGGAGCGGGAGGGATGAACAGCACTGATCAAGAAAATTATTCATCTTTTATGCGATTTGCATTTCGCTCTAGTTTAAAGGCAAAATCTTCAATCTGGAATTTGGGTTTCAGATGCGTAAAGTAGGAACTAAGATAAAAATGATTAGGAGTAAACAAATGACTAAACCAATGAGTATTTTGATATTTCTTTTTTTATTTATTTCTTCAATTAGTTTTGGCGAGGAAAAATCGAGTCAGGACTCCATCTACCAATTAAATAGCACCTGGATAGATCATACGGGCAAAGAGAGAAAACTGAACACTTTTAAAGGGAAACTCGTCTTAATCACCATGGGATATACCAGCTGCGCCCATTCGTGCCCCTTGATTATTTCAAAAATGAAAACAATAGAATCTGAACTCAAATTAAAAAAAATATCGAATTATCAAATTGTTTTTGCCTCTTTTGATACCAAAAAAGACCGGCCAAAAGATTTAAATAAATATATTCAAAAAAAGGAATTAGATACTCAAATCTGGACGATGATTTCAACTTCAGATGAAGCTAACGTCAGAGAACTGGCCAATGTATTAGGAGTCAACTATAAAGATATCGGTGATGGCGACTTTGTCCACTCGAATGTGATCACCGCGCTGGATATCCAAGGGAACATTATTTCTAGACTTGGCAGCCTGAATGAGGACACCTCTCTCCTCATTAAAAAAATGGAAGAGAGCCATGGAAAATAAAAAACTCGAACCCTATTCGATATTTTTTTCTATGGGCTTACTTTCATCCCTCTTTGGAGTTCTGCTTTGGCTGGGATTTCAAACTCGATTCATTTCCTTTTTTCCAAGGCAAGCTCATGGAAATTTGATGTTTTTTAGTTTTATCTGGTCTTATGTTGCCGGCTTTTTAATGACCGCAATTCCTAAAATGACCCGAACTGAAAGTCCAAAAACAATTGAATTATTTTTTGCGATATTCATGGTGATTCTTCAATGGGTCTTTAATTTAAGAAACGAAACTCTCCTTTCGATTTACCTCTATGTGATACAAATTCTGTTTATATTATTCTTTCTTTTAAGAAGAATTCGACACCGGCAACAAATACCCTTCGAAGGTTTTATTTTTATTCCTTTTGCCTTTCTTTCAGCTTTTGTCGGAGCTTGGATCTTTATTTCCAGCCAAAATCAAAACTTCCATCATTTCTATCTCTTTGCGGGACAATCCTTTATTTTGAATTTAATATGTGGGCTTGGATCCAGACTGATTCCCGTTATCACCAGGGTTCCAGCCTCTATCCCTCCCGACGTGAACACTGTAAAAACAAAATACCTTGAATTTTTTATCTTGGCCGCATTACTCAACTCAAGTTTTTATTTGGAATTTTTATTCAATCCTCAACTTGGTAATTTTTTAAAAGCTTTTACCCTCGTTTTCATTGCCATTAAGTACTTTAAACTCTTACAGCTTCCAACAACCAGGTCTTTTCTTGGCTGGGGAATCAGAAGTTCTGTCTCACTTATGATCTTAGGCTATGTTGGTTTGGGAATGACGACAGAATTTTCTTTGCCTTTGTTACATTTGGTTTATATTGGTGGCTTTACATTGATCACTCTCATGATCTCAACGAGGGTCACCTTGGCCCATGGCCCTCAGAATACGGCCCCAGAACTTGACTCTAAAGCTATCGTCCTGACGATTATATTTTTCATTCTTGCTGCCTTTTCCAGAGTTTTGGCTGGAACGTCTTTGAATAGCCTATTCTTGAATCTTTCTATTTTCTTATTCATTGCTGCCCTTTTAACTTGGTCGATTCGATTTTTAAAAGCGCTCTTACGTTTCTCATCGTGAGCACTGGCCCCAGTAGATAATCTGCGGCCCTTCCTTACTCCGAAGCCCTTGCTTACTCCTATGACCTGGCCCTAAGAGCAGAATCCACCCAGACCCTTGCCACTTCCCTGAGTCAAAGGTAAATTTAGGAAATGCGCTGCTATCTCAAGAGAATCCTTCTTATTGTAATTTTCCCTATTTTCACTCCCGATATTTCTCAATCACAAGTAGTTGAGAAAATCATACTTACCGAGGAAGAGATCAGGCAACAGATGATCGTGATTTCAAGGCAATTAGGTGTTACCTGTACAGAATGCCATCTTATAAATAATTTTTCTGATTCCTTAAAGAAATCCTATCAAGTTTCCAAAAAACATTTTAAAATTGTGGAGTTATTGAAATTAAATGGACTGAGTGGCACCAATGGTGAGCCAGAGGCTAGTTGTTTTACTTGTCATAAGGGTCAGTTAAAATTTCCTCATAAAGAATCCTTGAATGACCACAATCGCCACGACAATCTTCTAAAAAAGAAAACCAAAGAAAAAGAGGAAATCGTTTCTGAGAAACCTCAAGAATAACAAATAAAATAAAAACCAAATTTGTATTATGGACTACTTATTAAGGATTACCTATTACAGAGTATATATTATGGATTATATTTAATCCGAATTGAATTGTAAGCCTCTTCCAGAAACTTTCTTTGACCCGTGTCTGATTTGACATGCAGAATTTCGAATTGTTGTTTCACCTTATCCATCGAAGAACCTGCGGCAAGGCCTAAAACTTCAAAGGCGTCCCAGGTGTGCCCATTCCACATAAAAATGACATTAAGTGACTTAGGTGGCGGGGCCTCTATTTTTTTGACATTTCTCAGCTCTTTCTGGACTTCTAGATCTTTTTCTAAATTCAATACCGTCGGATGAGGGGTTTGTCCTCGCCTTGACAAAAACCACCAAATAAAAATTATTGAAAATACAAATTGTATAATCAACAGTACTTGATTATTCATCCTACTGATATTATCACCATTTTGCGTTATTTTTTCAAGAGTCGGATAGCTCTTTTTAACAGAAAGGTTCCTATGACCACACCTCACACTACAGCCTCATCGTCTCCAAACCCCTTTGATCAACAAAAAAAGATTCCCAATGTGAAACACATCATTGCAGTGAGCTCTGGCAAGGGCGGCGTGGGGAAATCTACGGTAAGTGTTCACCTGGCTCTTGCCTTATCTAAAAGATTCAAGGTGGGGTTATTAGACGCTGATATCTATGGTCCAAGCCTACCAAGAATGTTGGGGTGTCTTAATCAAAAGCCAGCCATCACATCCGAGCAAAAACTCATTCCAATTGAACGGTATAAAATAAAACTTATGAGTATTGGGTTCTTGATTGACGAAGGTTCTGCCGTAGTTTGGCGTGGTCCCATGCTTTTTAAAGCCATGGACCAGTTCCTCCGAGATGTCGAATGGGGTGAGCTCGATTATTTGATTGTTGATTTACCTCCAGGAACGGGCGATGTCCAACTGAGTTTGGCACAAAAAGTTCCCTTAAGTGGAGCTGTTGTGGTCACCACCCCGCAAAATATTTCTCTTATTGACGTTAAGAAAGCGATCGATATGTTTCAACGACTTCAAGTTCCTATTTTAGGTGTCGTTGAAAATATGAGTTACATGCTCAACCCCCTTAGTGGAGAAAAAATTCAGCTCTTTCCAAAAGGTGAACTAAATTCCTATATGGATGCCAAACATTTCAAAAAAATAGGAGAGGTTCCATTTAACCCTTCCATCGGAATGGCCTCTGAAGCGGGGATACCTGTGACAGAAAGCCACTCAGAAAGTGCCGAGAGCAAAGAATTTGAAGCCATGGCCAAGAGAATTTCAGAGCTTGTTGGGTAATATTTTGACAAAGCACTTCCTATTTTAGAAGTGCTTCCTGTTCTTTAATCTCTTGAATTAACTGAGCTTCTGATTTCCCGAGCTCACTATACATTAAAGCAATTTAGTTAGCGTCCAATGACCTCAATTGTTTAGCGAATGCTAATCTTTCGGCAGCTCCGTGCTCGCTAGGATTGCTGATAGTTAAACCACGACAAAAAAATCTACGCACATACAAAAAAGCTCCTCAGTGCCTGACTTATGAATAATTTTATGGGATTTTTCCACGAAATTTCCGATGAGTTTCTGCAAGTCTTCGGCGTCCTTTATGTCTATTGTAAAAACTGAAGAGAAATGTACCGCATCTTCGGGCTCAGCCGCTATTGAGCGAATTGCAAGCTGTCTTCGATTTAGTTGAAGAGACGTTTGCCACGGGGATTCTTTGGGAATATGAATGGCGCCGCCTTTATAGGACCATTTGTCGCCTCTTTTTTCTACGAAGCCCATGTCTTTCAATAAATTAAGAGTGGCAGTAGTTTTGGATACAGAAATGCCAAGCCGAGCTGCGATTTCTTCTGGAGTTTTGATCGACGAACTTGTGAGAAGGTGGACGGACGAAGGAATCCATGAGCTAAAGTATTTTCCTAAATCTTCCTCAGAATGAATGAGTCGATCTGCCTCGACACGTTCGCTAAGATTTGATTGAGCTTTCTTTGATCGGGATGCAACCAGCTGCTCGAGCCAGCATGGCCTGAAATCCTCTTACAGCCTCAGGATGGCGACAGGCATCTGCCAAAAATTCTCTATAATCAGTGTATTCAAATGGGCTCATATGAATATGTATAATAGGTGTTTATGCCAATTAATGTATATAATATATATATCTTTACGCGTTAGAATCTGATAAAACTCCTACAACTGAGCTTTTAAGGAGAAACCCATGAGTCACAAACTATTGATTTTAATTGCTTTATTAATTTCGAATATTTCTTTTGCTGGACCTTCGGTTAGCGGAGGTGGCGGCGGTGGCAACCTGAGCATTTCCTCGAAATTTTCACCTGCAGGGTCACTGTCAGTATCCATGCTTTCGAAAGGAGACGGAGCCCTAGCAGTAGTTTTGAAATACTTTGTGCTCGCAGGTGCTCAGCAAAGTAATAATGCCATCGGATCAAACTTCGCGATTCCGGGTGCAACAGATATGATGTTCGCAAACAATTCGCAGCATGAAGCTAGAATGGGATATAAGTATCAGGTCAACATGGTCATAGCGGCTGACCAGCTTCAAGAAATTCGAAGTGGTTTAAATAACTCAGCAGTAGCGACAACAATTTCGTTCAGTGGCACATTGGCCGATGCGCTCTACCGCGGTATGGATAAATCAGGAATTGCTAACTCAGGAAAGACTTTCGATGTAAATAACCAGGTGTTGGGATTCATTTACAATGATGGTGCTCTCTATTGTGAGAAAAGAGCCACTGCCGTTTGTTCGGTTACAATGCAGCAATAGCCAAAGGTTTTGCTGTATTCAGGAATTTTGGTTGAAAGCTTAGTGTCGAAGTTTACATATTGTTAACAAAAAAAATAGGAAACAAATTTAGAGCAAAAAATTCGTATTATTAGGCCTTACACTTTTGTCGGCCAATGTAATAGCAACACCTATTCCTCAAGCGAAATTGGCCTCGTATCAAGACGCCGTCCAAATAGCTCTGGATCAAAATCCGTTAAACTGTACAATGACACCTAATTTTGGATGGGCCAACGGAACTCTCGGGAATACAATTAAAATCACAAACTCTGGTGACTTAAGTGCAAATGGCGCCCAGCCATTATTGGTTTTCTCCTATGATAATGGTTCTGCCAAATTTTCCTATAACATTACGACATCCACCAATTTCAACTTTGTAATTTCAGTGACCTTTCAACAGGAAAGCTGTTCATGACAAGATGTGAATTTGGGGGGGCTTTGGGTTAGGCTTTTTCGCTCTAGTCGTTCTGATTTTGGACTGTAATACTTTAAGTAAGTAATATTCTTTTATAGATTTCCACATAAGATGCATATTTTTCGGTCCACTTTTGCAAACTTTTTGAAGAAAGTTTACCTTTTTGATTTTCCAAAAATAACTCTCTATAGAGCTCTTGGAATCGTTTATAACAGACATCTTGCCAGTAAGATTCAAAATTTGAGTCTTTCATTTGTTCAAAGCTTTTTAAAGCAGCCAGAAGGCCCTTTTCCGACAACAGCAAATTAGCATCAGGACCTCCGCTTGACGCTTCTTGATCTGCAAGTCGACTTTGTTTTTGTTCCTCCGATATGATGTCGCGGGACATTTGAATACCCAATCCAGCGGCACCAACTGCGATCGAAGTGCCAATGGTTTCGATGATTTTTTTCGGAACAGCGGAGCGAAGCAAAAATGAAGTTAGTGGCCCCCAAAGCGTTTTTGCAATCACCCACTTCACACCTTTATAAATAAAAAAACCACCTACAAAATTGATCGCTATTCCACCCACGGTGCCTTGAATATCGGCCGCAATTAGTTGAATAATATATGATCGTTTGGCAATATCATCCGATTCAAAACAATCTGACAGTGCTAAATGTAACCCCAATGAATTAAGTATTACTGCTGCCATAGGAGAAAGGCCTCTGCGTTGGTAAAGGGATTTCATTTTATCGATATCTAGATCAAAAACCATGGTGGCCGAAGACTTTGCTCCTTGGTAAACAAAGTTAGCTACTTTGATTATATTTCTGGGATTACTACAAGTCTCGTAAACAAAAGAATAAGCCATTTTTTCATTTATGTCTGACGATTGGCGAACAATTGGGTTTTGAATAAGATCGGGATCAAACGAGAAGCCCAGAGTGGATACTGGGCTAGCAAAAGCGAATTCGGACAGAGCTAAAAGAAAAAATGCAATCCGAGCAAAAATCATTTTTCACTTAGTTTCACTATCATAGCTTCGGCGCTTACGACCGATAGCTTCAAATCTGCTGCTGATCGAATCAGTTGGTTGTATTCTGCCGAGCGTTTTGTTGAATCGAGAGCTTTGACTTCGTTATAGTAACTATAGTCAACCAGTTTTTCTAACCCTTCCAAAGTGAAGTAAGAAGTCCACAGCAATATAATTGACGTACCCATGCCGACGACCGCAGCTCCGCCCAAAGGAACATTCCTGAAGGCCCCTAGCTTGGTCATGCCGGCAAGAACAAACGCATCAACCGCAACCACTGCCGATATTTTTGTGGTTGTTTCGTATTCCATATATAGAGGAACTCCATCTTTTGATGATATCGTTTCAATTATTTTAACCTTAGCCGCAGTTTGGGCAATTTTTTGACTATCAATTTTGATCTGTTCACGAAGTGAACGGATTTGATCGTCTTGCAACAACTTTTGAGTTGGGGTGCTTTGTGCCAATGCCCCAGGAAGTCCTACAGGACCCCCAATGGCAATTATAAGAGATAAGGTCAGAGATGCTTTTTTAATACTGCTGAACACGCGAAATCCTCCTTAAAGATTATTTTAGTCGATGTCTCTATTTGTTAGATACAGTTGCAAAATTGTTGGGATATATTTCCCATGGATTTCAATCAACGGTATTTACAGATGACAGTATAAAGTAATACTTTAAGCATTTCTAGTGTAGAGATTTAGTCAGTTTAGATTTTAAAGTGTAGAAGTTCTTTACGGACTTCGTAGTGTTAAACCGTTGTCGACTGATTTTTTTTTGTTTGTGACAAAAATAGTTATTTTCTTATCACGTTTTATGAGTTTAAATTTTTTTAAGTATTGGTTTCCTTGTTTTGATTTTCCATTCTTTTGGACTTGATGAAAACGTGGCCTTTTTAATGTCGAAGCTTTATCTTCATATTGGCTCTGAAATTTCATTAAAAGATTTCTCGTTTTCCCAGTTAGCTGACGGAACTACCCATACTTCTGTTGATCATTTGTAAGGGAGGTCTTTTCGTTTTTCGTTTTTAATTAAGTTGAATGCTTCTCTGACGGGAGAATTTTCTGGTAAGTAACTATCTTAGTATTGTCCCAGAGCTGATTTCGGGTTGAATCTTTCAGATAGACCTTCGCGATGCGTTTGGACAGGTGTTAAACCGAGATCAAGAGCCGTCGTGAGGGCCATCAATATTCGCGACATTCGAGCAGCGAAAAAATGAACCGCCATCCGTCGATACTCTTCTGGGCTGACTTTCATTTTCGGGGACCAACTGTGTTCCATATAATAAAGGGTTGTCGAGAGAGCTCTCAAATCGCGTAATTCTGGAAATCCAGTTTCTAGGTCGCGAAGATAACCTATCAAAGAATCAGTTGATACACGTCGTGGACTTAAGGGATTTACTCCGGGGTCCGGTGGAACCTGAATTCCATTTTCTTCCAACATGACATTATTCAAGCTAAAATGTGCAAGATTTTCATAAAAATTGTAGCTGTCGCGGCTCCCGCCACCCTGACGGTAAATAAGCGGAGAGAGGTTTTTTGCAAAAGCTTCAACAGTGGTCAACATTTCACTTTGGGGTAGGACTGATAATTTATTTGAAATGGATTTAACCAAAGCCTCTAAAGTGACACCCTTAGAAAAGCCGTATTGACGTGCTAATTTTTCAATTTGATCAGATTTCGTAATTTCAGGTAAGGCGAAAAATTCAAAGAGTAGAGATTCTCGAAATTTCTTTTTTTCATCAATTGTTTTTTTCTGCCTTTGCCGAAAGCCATATTGACGAATTTGGGCGATCAACGAATCTTTTCCTTTGGCAGATTGAGAAAGAAGTTCGGTTAGATGGCCTACCTCGTGATCGAAGAAAACTCCGCCGGGCACTTGAAACAAACCTCTAGTAAACAGTTCAATAAAAACATTGGGAAGTAACTGTGAATTAAAGTAGGAATCAGAAATATTTTTATAGAGGGCAGGATCTGGCCATACTCCTGGCTTATGAGCTTCGCTGGCTCTAACAATGAGGTAGTCGTCAAATTTGGTTGGGAGACGATTCAGGTTGGACTTGATGAAGATAAACACTAGTTCCAGATTATCTTCAGGTTTTATTTGAATTTCCTTTTTCCATTTTTCAAAATTTTTAATAAAGAGAGCTAGACTCTGTGGTGGACGCATCACCACAGAGTTATATTTATCTTTCAAAAGTTCAAAACCCAAATGCTTTTGGGCCAGTACAGCGTGGTCTTCCCCTGCTGCATGGCGCACGGCTAAGCGGTAAGCCCATTTGTGATACGGGTCTTGTGATTCAGGCCAAAAAGAGTTTATTTGGTACCAGGAATCTCGAGCGTTTCGATACTTTTCTTCAATATCGACTAACCAGTGTCTGTCAAATTGAATAGAACGAGTAGAATATATTTACGTGCAAGAGGTCTCTGCAGATGCCGGTACATCAGTCCCAATAACCAAGCTTAAAATGAAAACTATCAATTGAAGATACAATTTTACCGTATAATTTGATTGAGCAAAGTGCATGCTTTTTTTATTGAGGGTATTGAACGTTGCAGGAGGAAGTCCTTTTGAGAATCTCGTTGAGAACTAACAACCATCAACTTAATTATCAAAATGATACAACTATATGATAATACAGCATATTTATAACTTTTTTATGGATTTTTTTTCTCCTTATAGTATGATGAACTCATATTCCATCATTGACGATGGAACGTAAGCGATAAGATTCTGAAATATTGGATCTGAAAGTCAAACGGAAGACGGCGCCTAAATAAAGGAGGTTTCCTAGAGGTAAATAACCTTAATTGGTTTTACCTTCCTTTGCCTCAAGGCAAATTTATCGAAAGATAAAGACGCAAAGCTATAGGGGCTAATGTTTATTCAAAGCCAGCCAGCTACCAAAGGTAAGAACCCGAGGGAAATTCGGAGTGACAAATGGAAGGATCAAAACAAAAAAACATATTCATGGATTGGTTTCATTCCCCTTAGTCTACAGAATATCATGAAGGATAACTGTAGACTTTTTATTTTTTTAAATACAACACTTACTGTTCATCGCTAGTTTCATGATTTTGTCATTATCATCTTTTAACAATTCTTAGATGGGTTTTCTTTACTTTCTTTTGTGACGAGTCCAAAGTATTTACGACTGGTTCTACTTTACCCTTCGATTCCTTTTCTGAGGCTACATTTGGAAGCTTTAATTTAATTCCCACCTTTAATACTCTTCCCCTGCGGATTTGATTTATTTTTTTTAACGCCTGAACAGAGGTGTTATACTTTTGCGCAATACTAAATAATGAATCTCCATTTTGAACAATATAATATTTAACATCGCCATCAGATAAAATTTCTGGTTTCGACTGAGGTGAAAGCTCCTGTGTCGTCGTACTCGCAGCCACTTGATTTCGTTGCTGAGCTCTCGAACGATCAGGGACAAAAATGCGCGATCCAGCCCGTAATTTCTTTTTTCTTGGAATATCATTTAGATCTCGTAAATAAGCTACTGTGGTTCTGAACTTCCTAGCAATCGTATGAAGCGAGTCCCCTCTTCTAATTTTATAAACTTGGGTATTTCCAGTATCTGCAATGAATTCTACCTTATCTACTTTTGACTCAGCTGCCGCCAATTTAGCTTGCTCCAAAGAACCAACAGGAATTCTTAAACTCAATTTATTATTTGAAAGAGTTGCCACTTCTCCTTTGAATTTTGGATTTAATGCTTTCAAATCTTCATAGTTATAATTCATTTTCTCTGCCATCTGTTTTAGATTTATGGGAGATTCAAATGTCATCGAATCAAACTCGATCGGGGGCATGTAATCTATGCCATCAAAGCCATACTTATCAGGATTCTTTGCAATCATTCTGGCGGCAATGTATTTAGGAATATAGTTCACTGTTTCCTTAGGTAACCGTTTCTTTTTGGCAATTTCCCAAAAATCTCTGGTATCATTTTTTAAAGACTCACGGCGAACTTTTCCCTCTCCTACATTGTAAGAAGCCATTGCGAGGTACCAAGAACCAAACATTTTATATAGTTCACGAAAGTAATCTGCAGCCGCTTGAGTGGCCACCACTGGGTCTCTGCGTTCATCCACAAATTTATTAATTTCCAATCCATATCTTTTTCCCGTTCCTCTGATAAACTGCCAATAGCCAACTGCCGACGCATGGCTAGTGGCGCTGGAGGTAAAACCTGATTCAATAAGGGCAATATAAAATAAATCTTCAGGCAAACCATTATCTCTTAAAACTTTTTTCATCAACAGTTCGTAACGAGTGGAACGAGCCAAATATCTTTCCATGTGAGGACGACCACGCCCCTGAAAGTAGGCAATCCATTTGTCCACCAAAGGATTTACTTCCGAAGGAATGGAGTCAAATTCAGCAACAGGAGGTGATGTGGATTTATTCTCGTCAAGGTGAAAAGAAGTTAAGCCATTATTTAATTCCGCTCTGGTTCCAGATGGATCTGTTTTGGCGGATTCCGTAGGTAATGCTGAACTTGATTTTTCAGTCTCAATGGTTGTTGCTGCCGTGGCCGGAACTTCTTTACTTGATTTCATCAAATGAGAACAGGAAACTAACCAAAGAGAGATGAAAGAAAGACAAAGTAATTGATTTTTTTTAGCATTGATTATTTCTACACTTTTCATATTCAAAATTTAGAATATTAATTTTCGTTTTTCAACGCAAATATGTCTTTAGCAAAATTCAATTATTGAGTAATGACTACTAAATCTCGCCAAAAGTCAGGCTCTTTACTTAAAGATTTTCCTTGAATTAAATGATAAATCAGCGAATTTCTGAGAATAGATTTAACGTACCCTGTAGTTTCGGCCCATGGCATTTCATCTATCCATAAATCGCTAGAAAGAATATCTAGCTTTTCATTCATGATCATTTTTGTTTCATTCCTTAAACTCACAAATGTTTTGATTTTATGGGGTCCAGCATTGTAACCCGCAAGAGCCAAGGGAACATGGTTATTAAACTCTTTTAATACCTCACTATAGTAAAATACACCCATCGGAATATTGATTTCAGGTCGATAGAGGTCTTCAGGAAATTGAATTTTTAATTTGAGTTTCCCGGCGACCTCAATGGCCGTAGGTTGAATCATTTGCATGAGACCTGCGGCCTGCGAACTAGACAAAGCTCTTAATCCAAAAGCACTTTCCTGGCGAATCAAGCTCATAATAAGAACAGGATTGATCTTGTACTTTTCAGACTCAATTTTAATTTTTTGAGAATAGGTCAAAGGGTAAATGCTTTTAAGCATTTCTAAATTTCTAATATCGTGAGTATGCTCTAACAATTGATTCATCAACCTAACGGAAAGGGGATGCTGAAAGGCCTTCGACATCAGAACACTAAAATAATAAATGTTTACAGGGTTTGTTGGAACTGGAATATTCGCGGCTTCACTTTGGGCCTCCATCAGCCATCCTCTTTGGCTTAACTCCCTAAAACGGATCCAACCCTGTTCGACCTCGCCAAGGACCTCCCATCTTGAATTTGGAATTTTAGTGACGTCCTTGAAAACACCTGAAGTCTCTTCTTCGGATCCAATTTGTATTTTGAGTCCATAATATGAATAAGGAAAATCAAATACAAAACTCTTCTTCTCTGATAAAAACCTTGGATCATCCGTCAGCTCCAAAGTCTTTAACCACCAGTACCTTCCTGTAATATCGTATTTGTCTAATTTCAATGAATACAAAGTTTCAAAAAATCGTTTGGCTTCTTTATAATTTTTAAGCCGCATGCAAACTAAACCAGAACGAAACAAAGCCTCTTGTGTTTCATCAGATTCGGCATATTCATTTATTATTTTTTGAAAATAATAAATTGCCTTATCATAGCCACCCGTAAACTGATGAGATCTTCCTAACATCAAAAGGAAATTTGGATAGGACTGGGTAAATTGAAAATACTTTTCCATTTGGCTCGAAACCTGAATTAAGTTTTGATATTCCATTTTTCTGTAAGACTGATTTAACAATTCCATTAGAACTTCTTTATCCACCTTAAAGGAGTCTATACCTTGATTTTTCAAAAAAGGTTCCAAGTTTAAAAGTTTCTCTTTTGCTTTTAAAGGTAATATATTTTCCGGATTGAATATCTCTTCTTTTTTAGCTTTAGGATTTAATCCAGGGAATTCTTTTTCTGTTTGATTGTGTGCCCATTTCTTCAATTCCCCATTAAAAGAGATGTATTTATTAAAAATAAATTTTTTAATTCTTGGATAAAAAAATTCTGACCTCGTTTTATCTTCAGAATTGATTATCCAAAGAAAAATCTTTTGGCTAAGGTTTTGTAAGGAATTCTTCCAAGGGCCGGAATCAAGCAACTCTTGATTCTTTTCTAACGTGCTTAAAAAAGAATTAAAAGATTTTAAATCTTTTTGAATCTCTAAAACCTTTAATTGACATTGACCCCAGACCGTCAAGATCCATCCTTGCAATTTTTTATTTTTTTGAAAAAGTGACGGGGCTTTTTTTAAACACTCTGAATAGTTTTTTTCAACTTCCAAAAGTCGCCAAGCGCTCAAGGGATGTAGTTTTTTCTTACTCTCTAACTCGTACAAATTCAAAAATTTTATTTGATTCAGATCTCGCGGGAACTCTAACACTGCCGCAGAAAGCGGAGTGACACTTAGAAAGATTAAGGCGGTACCTACTAAGGAAAGACAAATAAAATTACAGAGATCTGCTTTTCTTTTTATCATGCTTTGTTTTGCCTGGCATCCGCACATAGAGACAACAATGCTATCACTTTATCAAATTGCTTTTTTACATTCGAATTCTTTTCAACCTCCGAGATTACATGATCTGGGGCAAAACTTAAAGTTTGAAAATATTCAAAAAGCTCCATGAGCTCTTTACCATACTGGCGCCTCAAACTTGATGGCATTTTGTCCATCAGTTTCGTCATTTCTTGAGTTCCTCCAGCTTCTCCGGCAAGAACACCTAACGCAAAATAAAATAGGTTGGTCACCTCAATATAATTTTGCTTAGAAGAAGATTTGTCCCATTTTATTTCAATTTGATTTATTTTTCTCTCCAATTCTTTTTTAAAACTTCTTTTCTGATTCCACCAGCCAAATGAAAAAACTGAATAGCTTACAAAAAATATTAAAATCAAAAGATAAATCCCCATCCAAATAAGCCCCATAGGGAAATCTCTGCGATCAAATCCCTTAAACTCTTGTATCGGATTTGGCAAAGTCTGCTTAGATTCCTCTTTGACCCCTTCTGTTTTTTTCTCCATGCGATGGAAATTCTCATTATTTTGTGGATTACCAGGTTGAATTTGTAACGGGATTACCTCTGATTTTTCAGCATAATATTTTCCCGTTTCAGGATTAAAAAAACTCGCTTCAATGGCCGGTATTGTTAGAGATCCCTCTTTTCTTGGAATCAAAATCACATCAAACTCTTTAAAACTTTGGCCATTTTTTAAAAATTTTGAATCACTCTTGACTTCGAATAATTCCAATCCCTCTGGCCAAACTATAGGCGGTAATTCCAACCCCTTTGCATTTCCAGTACCCTCAATTCTAATTTTTAAATTAATCGGCTGATGTGCGATAGGTTCAGAGCCCTGAATGTTTGATTTAATTTGAAACTTACCAACAGCACCTGTGAAATTGGCGGGGCGACCTTCCGTCGGAAGCGGTTTGACTGAAATTTTGACTCGTTGTGAAGATTTGGTAAACTCATAGGATTTGGTATTCAATCCCCATCCTTGCTGGGGAAGTCGAACCTTCGACTTGATTTTAAATTCATCAATAAATGTTTCCCCTGCTTTGAAAGGGAATAAGGCATGACGGGCCAACATGGCTTTTTTAAAAGGAATTCCATTGATGACCTCTTGGTAAAATTGGATCGCAGGAACTTCCTCAATAATTTCTTTCCAGAAACCTTTTAAATCAGGAAACTTAGTTCTGTCTAAGCTCTCCAATTGCCCACGAGTCAGCAAGTACCAACTCACAAGAATCTGCTCTCCTTCATAAACTTCAGTTTTATCAACTTCAACTTGAATAAAAAAAGCCTCGTCATTATTTTTAGGCATCGAGCGAAATTGAGGTTCTTTTTCATTGCCTTGAATCGTTGGCTCATCCTCTTGATGGAAGGGGTTTTGCATTCCTCTTCTTTTTAAAAGTTGATTAAACATTTCTTCTTCCATGCGATCCATTTGCATAAAAGGATCCTGCTCTTCATCAAACGGAAATGGTTGCCCGCGGCGATTTTGACCTTGCTTTAATTGTGGTTTCCCTTGTGGTGTTTGACTTACCTCAATTTGGATTGGCGACGTCTTGTATTTCTTTCCATCCACCTCCACTTCAAAAGACCCAATGACGCTTTTTCCTAACTTAGTAGGGACTAGAACATAATTGTATTGAACCGTTTTCTGCGTGACATACTCCATCCCATTTGCACCAGCTTGCATCCGAGTAGAAATTTGAGTACGTTGATTTGATCCCTGAACCTGAACTTCCTTCATTTGCGGAGGGATTGGTTTTCCAATACTTGCCTGTGATGTTGTTGTCACGCTCAATTCTAATTCAAAGGCTTGATCTATTCCTACCTTATCTTGTGAAATTTGAGCTTGAACAATAACCTGAGCGCTCACCTTTGTAGAGAAAAAAAGATTTATTGCAAAAAGAAGCATGAGAATTCTAAAAAGATTCTGGAACTGTCTACCAATCTTTTTCACGAGGTGGCTCCTTAGATTGACTTTGTTTTGAAAATTGAGATCTCATCTTTTTTTCCTGTTGAGAGATTTCTCCAAAAATCTTTTGCACACTTTCCTTATTCAGTTCACCCTTAAACTCTCGAGGTTTGTACTTAGGCGAAGTCGAATACTCCTTTTTATCTTGTTCCTTCTGATTTTTATTATCCTTATTATCCTTATTATCCTTATCGTCCTTTTTTTCTTGGTTCTCTTTATTTTGGTCCTTCTGATCTTTATCCTCAGAATTTCCATTGCCTGATTGATTTTGTTTTTGTTGCAGTAGCAACTCGATATTCGTTTTGACTTCCTTAGAAGCCGGATTAATTTCTAAAGCTTGTTGGTATTTTTCGAGTGCTTCATCAATTTTGTTTTCACGGGCAAGCAGCTGAGCTTGATTAAATAAGGAAATAAACAAAACTTCAGGATGGTGAGTCGGATTAAAAACACGCAAAAATTGATTTTCAAAAACAGGTTTTTTCTTTAAAAATAGATCTTCCGCATTCTTGTACAAACGCAAAGCCCTATCTGAATCTTTTAGAACATCGTAAGTTGTCCCTAGATTCAAATGAATTTCTTCTTGAAGGGGCTCCCTTCGCATTGCTTCCAAATAGCCTTCTTGACTCTCTTCAAGGCTCTGATCCTTAAATTTTGAAGCTGTCAAATTATTAACTCGTATGGCTCTCAGATCAGGAAGTCCCGATTCACATGCCGATAAGAACAAAATGAACAGTCCTAGAAGATATCTACTTTTTTTGCGTAACATATCTTCCTCTCCAAAAAGTAAATTTAGTTTGTCTCTCACCCATCAAAAGTTCCACTATTGAAAGAATCACCCCGATAAACAAAAATAATTGAAATTTTTCGTCATAGTCAACAGTGGCTTTAGAATCAAACTCTGCTTTTTCAAAATTGGAAAAATCTTGGACCAAATCTTTTAAATGATTCCCGCCAAATACTGAAAAATAAAATGACCCTTTTCCTTCAATAGCTAATTTCTTTAAAAAATCACCTTTAACTGCGGTGATTACTGTCTTTCCCTGATGATCTAATTTATTGCCCGTCAAGTACCCCAAACGATCTCTTTGAGGAATTGTCCCGCCTTTTTCAGTGCCATAGGCGATGGTAAAAATGCGAACTCCTTTTTGCGCCAGCTCTTGTGCCGCCTTAAGAGCGCCTTCCTCGTGATCTTCACCATCGGAAGCAATCAAAATTACTTTAGTCACTTTAGTAGAGGAATCATTCGCGACCCCTCCTCTATCAAAACTTTCCTGTGCATATTTAAGAGCCGACTCAAAATTGGTTCCTTGATTTGAAATCATCTGTGGGCTCAAAGAATCTAAATACATCTTAATGGCTGAAGCATCATTAGTTAAAGGAGATATCAATGCAGAGGAACCAGCAAAGGCTATTAATCCAATTTTATTTCCGGGCATTAAATCTAACAAGCGATTCAGCTCCAGCTTAGCTTGATCTAATCGTGAAGGTTTAACATCTTCAGCCATCATACTTTCAGAAACGTCAACCGCTAATATGATCTCGAAACCTACAGACTTAATTGTTATTTGTTTTTCTCCTATTTGTGGCCGAGCTAAAGCTATCGTAAATAAAACAACAGTTATGCCTTGTAAAAACCACTTCCATTTTCTTTTACTGAAACTTAAAGACTGGGTCAAAAAGGGAGCTAATTTCTTCCCAATATACTGAATATATTTTTTCTCTGCTTTTTTATGAAAAAAGTAGCTAACGCTAAATAAAATCAAAACAATAACAAAATAAAAAAATGCAGAGGGATTTTCAAATCTCATATTTAAGGACCTCTCCTCAACCAAGTAACACTTAAAAGCCAAGACAGACAATAAAGAAAAAGACTCCACTTGAGGAGGTTCTGAAAAAGCTCTGTATATTTTGTATACTTATTAATATCCATTTTTGTTTTTTCAAGTTTATCAATATCTTCAAAAATTTCTTTTAGAGAATCTTCTTGGCTCGCCCGGTAATATTTTCCGCCGGTTTCGCTGGCCATTCTCTTTAAAAGATCCTCATTTACTGTGGATTCAAATGGTTGATAGCTTTTTATCTTATTTCCCATAAAGTCTTTTGAGTAGACTGGAATCTTGGTGGGGCCATCCTTACCAATACCCACCGTATAAATCTTTAATCCAAATCCTTTTGCTAATTCCAAGCCTGTTTCTGGATCAATCGTTCCACTGTTATTTTCTCCATCCGTCATAAAAATAACCACTCGGGTTTTTGCTTGGGAATCCTTCAGCCTGGCAACGGCATTGGCCATTCCAACACCTAGGGCTGTGCCCTCCTTTATCCTTGCACTTTGCGCAGTAATTATTTCAGAGACTCGCGTTAATAACAAATCATAATCTAAAGTTGGCGGAACTAAGGTAAAAGCTTCGCCGGCAAAAATAACCACCCCAATCTTATCTGATGTTCTTTTTGAGACAAATTCCTTTATTTTTTCTTTTGCCGATTCCAAGCGATTCAGTGGCTTCATGTCCTCAATCAACATACTGTCTGAAATATCCAGGGCAATAATAATATCAATTCCTTCAATATTTTTTTTAATTTTTGTATCGGCCTGCTGAGGGCGTACAAGGGCAAGTACTGCTAAAATGATAGCTACTGTTTTCAGGAACAAAGGCAAGTGTTGCAAATACACTCGAAGTGATTTGGTCGTGCTTTTAAGCCCAGCAAGCGAAGAAAATTGCAATGTGGCTGTTTTGCTTTTTAAGGACCACAAATGATAACCAACAGCAAAGAACAATGGAAAAAGTAAAGCCAAAAACTCTAGGTTTTTCCAAATCATACTTTTAAACTCCTCAGCTTTTTTAATTGGCTTCGGTCTTTTCGTTCAATGGCGTCCATAAGATTTTCTGAAAACTCAATAAATAATCTTATTTTCTCGGATATCTGAACCATATCTTTCGCTGTTAAACTCTGTAAAGAAGACCTGGCTTTTTCTATTTCTCTAATAATATCCTTCAAATCCAAGTGCTGAAAGGACATATAGTCCCCATGATATTTTTGTAAATCTTTTAAGGTATAATTCCAATTCTTACTCAAAGCTGGTGTTTTGAATTTCCTTACCAAAAATAACTTTAAAGCTGATTCTAATTCATTTAAAACAGGACTTATTTTTAACTTTTCTTCATCTCGTAATCCTTCATTCAGAATTTCATTTCGATAAAAAAAAGGATTCTCTCTTTGTACTTTTCTATGCGTAGCATAAAACTGCTGTAAAGCGCTTGAGGAAGTTTCGTATTCCTCGAGTTTTTCTAACATTTTCTTCCTCTTCCACTTTAAAATAAAATAGGAGGAGATCCCTGAAACGATTGAAAAAATAAAAAATACCAATAAAGTCCAATATAGAATTGGTATCTCCATTTTAATTCCAGCAAAAGGGCCAAAGGGCTCCGTTTTTTCTTGAGGATTGAGAATGGTGTTAACTTTAAACTCCAGGGCTCCTAAATTATAAACTTCTTTATCTTTTTCCAACACCAGTTCTGGAAAGCTTACCTGACCCACTTGATAGGAAGTAAACTTAAATACCCATTTGCTGTCTTGATTCTCCGAGGAGATAAGCTTTAAGGTGTATTTTTGTTTCTCATCTAGTTTTTGGATTTTAAAATTTGAAATAGAATTCGATTTAACAATGGAAACGTCTGGCGGTGAAGAACAGGTCGCATAAAAAACGTCCCCCACCGTTATCTCTTTGTTTTTTGAAAAAGGAAAAATATACTCGCAATTCAAATTCATTATCATTTCTTTCTTCGAAAGTATTCTAACAGAGGCTGGACATAATCGCCTTTGGTAGAGATATTGATTCTAGCAATTTGAGATTTTTTAAGAAAAATGTCGCGAGATTCATTTTGCAAAGAAAAGTTTTTACGCATGGTCTCTTGAAACGTCTTTGAAGAAGTATCGACTAATTTAATCTCTCCCGTTTCTGGGTCCTGCAGTTGGATCAAGCCTAAATCTGGAATTTCATTTTCCAAAGGATCTTGAATCACACAGGCAACAAGCTCATGTTTTTTTGCTAAAAACCTTAAACTTTGATCGTAACCTTGATCCATAAAATCACTCATTAAAAAAATAGTCGCTTTTTTCTTTAAAAAGCCTTGTAAAAAATCGGAACAAGATGAAATTTTTGTTTTTTGATGCTTTGGTTTTAGATAAAGTAAATCCCTCAGCATTCTTTGCAGGTGACCACGTCCTTTCTTGGGGGGAATAAAATGTTCAACATGATCGGAAAAAAGAACTAGTCCCACTTGATCCTTATTTTTTTCGGCAGCATAGGCCAACAAAGCTGTTAAATATATAATGATTTCACCCTTAAAATTTTGACACGAACCAAAATCCGTGGAACCACTAATATCCACGGCCAGAATCACTGTTAACTCACGCTCTTCTTCAAAAGTTTTTATAAAGGTTTTTCCGGTTCGTGCTGTTAACGGCCACGAGATCACCCTTACGTCATCCCCCGCAACATACTCCCTGAAATCAGAAAAGGTCATTCCCTGTCCCTTAAAGTGAGTGTGATACTCCCCCGAAAAAATATTGTTTACTTTTTTTCGGGTTTGAATTTCAATTAGCCTCACTTTTTTTAGAACTTCCTTTGGAATCATGCAGGCACTTCAATTTGGCTGAAGATATCTTTAATGATATCATCTGTTTTCATGTTTTCTGCCTCTGCCTCATAGGTGAGGATTAACCGGTGACGAAGCACTGGATAGCCAATCGCCTTGATATCTTCTGAGGTCACATAGCCTCTCCCCTTTAAGAAGGCATGGGCTTTTCCTGCTCGTAACAGACTAATCGTGGCTCTCGGCGACGCACCTACTTGAATTAAATTAGCAATACGACTCAAACCATATTTATTTGGTTCGCGAGATGACATGACCAAATCCACGATATAATTCTTAATTTTTTGATCTACATAAATCATATCCGCTTTTTCACAAGACCTTAAAAGATCTTCCTTACTGATAACGGGATTTATTTTTGGTTTATCATTTTTACCCATTCGATTCAAAATTTCAAGTTCATCTCCTTTTGATGGATAAACCACATTAATCTTAAACATGAATCGGTCCATTTGAGCTTCGGGCAATGGATAAGTACCCTCCTGCTCCAAAGGATTTTGCGTCGCTAGAACTAAAAATGGATTTTCTAATTTATAAGACTGCTCTCCGATAGTCACTTGCTTTTCCGCCATGGCCTCTAGCAAAGCACTTTGAACCTTTGCGGGAGCGCGATTAATTTCATCAGCAAGAACGATATTTGTAAATACAGGACCTTTCTTTGGAGCAAATTCTCCAGACTTGGGATTAAAGATCATTGTACCAATTAAGTCTGTTGGCAAAAGATCTGGAGTAAATTGGATCCTTTGAAATCCCAATAAAATCGATTGTGCTACTGAAGAGATCGTTAATGTCTTTGCCAATCCAGGAACACCTTCCAGCAATATGTGCCCACCTGTCAACAAACCCATCAAAATACCATCAATCATCTCGCTTTGACCAACAATCACTTTGTTTATTTCAGTCTTCATCTTTTCGATAAATTGACTTTCTTGTTTGATCGCTGCATTCAACGCAAAAATATCCGCTTCCATTGATACTCCATCCTCGTTAGTTATAACATTATCTCTAAAAGTCTACTCTCTTAATCATTGTTTTATTACTGAAATTCCATTTGACGCCAGATAAAAAAATATTGCTTAAATCATTATATTTAACAATAATCAGGTTCGGTATGTTTTCAATTACAGGTTCGACCAAAGTCTTGTTATTTATCCTTCTTACAAGTTTATCCATTTTGATAATGGGTTATCATTATGCTGAACGCCTGGGGCTTATCATTGGATTTCTTATTTCAATTGCCATTAATATCTTAATTTTTATATACGGTGACTACAAACTCCAAAACAATTTTATAAGCCAAGAACTAGCAGGACAAGATCCCTATGGTGCCAATAAAATTTTGTCTTCTTATGTTAAACAACTTCATTTTTCCCATCCCAAAATAAGGATATATGACTCTGAATCGGCAAATGCGTTCACGCTAGGATTATTTTGGAACCAACCAACTATTTTTCTTTCAAAAAAACTTCTTAATCTCCTCACTCAAGATGAGCTTCGTTGCGTGATTTTATTATGCTTAAACCAAATTAAAAGAATGGATACGTTTTCCTTTGGAGTTGCGAGCCTTATTGCAAATACTCTTATTGGGTTTGGACATTTTTTAGATCACATTTTTTTGTTTCATCTTTACTTTAAGAAAACTCACGGCCCCTTTACTTATTTTTTTAATTCTCTTTGCTGGTTGTTACTAAAGTCCATAGCCAATCCAGATACTTATTTTAAAAATGATAAGTCCAGTTGTGAGATTTTAGGAGATAAAAGAAAATACTGTGAACTTTTGTGGAAACTGAATGGCTATTCTCAAACAATACCCCAATCCATTCCCCACGGCACAACTCATTTATTTATTATTCCACCATCTCAATCAAATTTGTTTTGGTTTGATAAAATTCAACCTTCAATCCCCAAGAGGATCATCAAACTAATTGGACACAGCCCTTTATAAATTAAGGAGACCCTATGGAAAACCTAAGCGCTAACTTTTCAACTTTAATCATGTCAATAGCTTCCAGTGCTGCCATGTCCTTGGGACTAGCGCCGGATCCTCAAACTGGTAAAATTCATAAGGACAAAAATATAGCCAAATTTAATATTGATTTATTGATCATGTTAAAAGAAAAAACCAAAAACAATCTTAATGAAGAAGAAAATAAATTGATCACGAGCCTTGCGAGTGACCTCCAAGTTCATTTCCTTAAAATGTAATCTTATAAAGCTTCTTACAAGTAAATTGGCGCATCGTAGCTTCGTATTGCTATGGCAAAGAAAATATTGTAGTTTCGCTTTCTAGAGGTGAACCATGCCATTCAATAAAAAATTGATTCGTATTCTCGTCATTCCATTTATATTGTTAGGGTTTTTGTCTTATTTTTTTTCAGGAAAAGAAATCCAAGCGCAATTTGTTTCCAAACCCCCTCCCCCACTTAAACTCAGCGACCCTCTACCCTCCAACTTGTTTGTTGAACTTGCTAAAAATATTAATCCAACCATTGTAAATATCTCTTCAAGTGCTTTGATTCGAGGTCAACGATACCGTGATCCCATGATGGAAATGTTCGAACAATTTTATGGTGTACGTCCCCAACTGCGTCCCAACAAACCACAGAAAATTTCCCTAGGAACTGGATTTATCATCAGAGAAGATGGACTCATTTTGACCAATAACCATGTCATTCAAGGAGCTGATTTAGTTGAGGTTCAACTCTCTGAAAAATCTGAAAAACTTTATAAAGCAAAAATCATCGGATCTGACGCCCGAATCGATGTGGCTCTTATTAAGATTGATGTTCCTCAAAAATTAATAGCCGCCTCCCTAGGTAGCAGTAAAGATTTGGAAGTTGGAGAATGGGTTGCTGCTTTTGGAAATCCCTTTGGTCATGGTCATTCTGTAAGTAAAGGAATTATCTCTTCCATTGGCAGAGATCTTGAGGAGATAAACAAAGTGCCCCTTCTTCAGACCGATGCCAGCATTAACCCTGGGAACTCCGGAGGACCTTTAGTTAATACAAAAGGTTATGTTATCGGTGTCAATCAAGCTATCGATGCACGCGCTCAAGGAATTGGTTTTGCCATACCCATCGACGAAGTTAAGCGAATTATTCCTGAATTAGAATCCAGAGGTTCCATCAGAAAAGGCTATATTGGTATTCAGTTAGGAGATCTAGACCCAAATGCCGCCGAGCATGTAGGTTTAGAGGATGGTTCTACCGGCGCTGTGATCGTGGGTGTCGAACGAGGAGGCCCCGCTGCTAAAGCTGGATTTAAAGCTTATGATATTGTTCTCAACTTTAACGGAAAGAAAATTAAGAACTCAACAGACTTGATGGATGCCGTTGCGGATGGTCAGATCGGTGACAAATTAAAAGCCGTTGTTTTAAGAGGCGGGAAAAAAACTAATTTAACTGTTCAAATTGCCGAACGTCCCAGCGATATGAAGCTAACTCAAAAAGCCATCGATCCAAGAAGCTCAGAAGTTAGGAAAGCTCCCAATAATATGGGTTTTGTTGTCACAGATCTCACAGACAACCTTCGTGAACAATGGAACTACCCAGAGGAGGTTGTCAAACCTATAATTTTGAGTGTCGAAGCAGGCTCCTTAGCCTACCTAGCCGGGTTAAAGGCAGGAGATTTGATTTTAGATGTTAATAAAACAGAAGTAACAACTGCTAAAGAGGTTTTTGATAAATTAGATAAAAAATCAAATACTTTTCGTATTGCCAGAGGCAACCGTATCATCGTCGTAACTATTTCTGAATAGTTTTTAAGCAATTAAAGAAAAGACTTGATAATCTCTCTTTTTTTCTTTAATTCTTAATTCAATTGTATTGATGTTCTTTATTTTTATATTGGGGTATAGCCAAGTTGGTAAGGCAATAGATTTTGATTCTATCATTCCATGGTTCGAGTCCATGTACCCCATCCAATTTTCCTTCTTAAAATTTAGACCCCAAAAAAACTTAGTAAAGTCGCGGTAGCGGCTTAATTTCATTTAGAAAATCGAGTGGATCGGTATTTCACGATATTTCGAAGCATTTCCGAAGTTTGGTAACAGAATGGTAACACGCTGGTAACACTGTTCCGAACGCAACTTTTGTTGGCCCACATCAGGTTTGAGAACCCTTTCTAGTACTGGAAATTCCAAATTCTAGGAATCGGATTCTTAATTTTAGGACGAAATCCATCGTCCCTCAAAGTTCCAATGCTCAAAACCAAACCAACAAAGGAGGTCCCATGGGACTCGATAAACTCATTCAATCAATTGCGATCATTGCGGTTTTGGTGGTCGGAAGTGGCCACTTACCCAAAGCCCTTAAGCTCGTCAGACAGGCGCAACTACAACTCATCCAAGATTCCAAAGCATCCAAGTGGGGGCAGGCATTTTTGCTGCCTCCATCGAAATAGTGAACAGCTAATTTTGAAAAACTCAAATTTCTTGAGTCTCGAGAATTTGGTTCTTAGGTGACCGTTCACTTTGGCACAGATCTTATCTCACCTCTCCGCACGGACATCATGCCTACCCTCTAAAGCGCACTCGCGTGCGACGGGTTGTCATGAGTCCTGCCGCTTTCGCGTGTCGAGGTGCGATCTGTGCCGACGTTCACTTTTTTCCTCTTCGAGTTCCTCAGCCGTAGTTGAAGGAACCTCGAAAGAGAAAAAATACACCGAACCAAGGAGACTCAGATGAACAACGAAATTTTAGAACAACTCAATAAACTAGCATTCAAACGTTCAATTCCATTTTGCTACAGCTGCTACAAAGAAGCTCCAACTGGCTGCTGTAAAGTCTGTGGATCAGATGATCTTATGCGCTTGGTTCCTGGTGTCGGCTGCGAATATGGCACTGACTGGGTCATCAAACATATTCTTGAAACTGAACTGACCGCTGTCGATCTAGAAGAAGAATTCGAAGAATCAATTCGCCAATGCTATCCCGAAGAGACTCAAGTTGGCTGGATGACTTTTGATACTGTGAAACTTATGAGAGAGAATGACCCTGTCGGATGGCGCTGCGCTTTTTCTGACTATGAATCCGAAGAACTTAGTGAAGGTAATATTGTTTCTTTTGATGGTAATTCAACTTTCTACAGAATCAGCTGCATCGAAAACTTATTAAAGGACAAGTAAATCAAAACTTTAATCTCATTCAACAAACTTAATTTCAACATCAAACCTGGATCTATCTGGAAAATAAGCCCAGCCTTTCAGGTCCAAACTATCTTTGTTAAGTCGAACGATAGCTAAGACGACAAAATTTGCACCGACAGTTTCGTCACAAACTATATCCAACATTGATTGATCATCTCGCAAACTAGGAAAAACTTCATAACTTGGATGTGAGTGCCACTCTCCAAGATAATTGAAACGGCTGTAGTCGTGATTCGTCCTGCTAAAAAAACGTTTACACGAGCCTAGAGCGTGTTGGATTGATCTTTTGAAGCTAGCAATCAGACCCTGTTCATCTATAGTCAGTTCGACAACTCTAAAGTGTTCAGTATCGATATGTTCACCAAAAAGAATGCCTCCAACTTCGTTACTTCCTGAATTACGACAAGCTTCGGTAATTTCACAAATAAGATACTTAGGAAAATCAATTCGCATTTACGAAAACTCTCACTGATTTTAGAATTTCGTCATATTGCTTTCGCTCCTCAGATGTAAGAACAGAATCATTTTTAATTTTTCCCCAATTGGCTTCTCTTGGATAATCTTCAGGCCTGCAAGGTACCCGCTTAATCTCAAAAGGCTGCTCAAAAATCCATTCCTTGGAAAACCCAACAATCCAGCAAGGTGTTTCATTCTGATCATTTTCGCCAAGGAGTATTTGCTTTGCTCTAAAAACCATCATGTTTGCGACGATTGCGACAGAGTTATCATCAGCTATCAAGGGACCACCCTGATAGCGCTCTGACTCCAATTTATATGGCGCTTCAGGTTGAACGCTGAGATAGTCGTGAAGAGCTCGTCTGACAACAGCTGGGCTCGGCGTAAATGTAGGCTCTGCGCAGCCAACAATACCGCCAATACCGCCTGCAAATACCTCACCCCAGACAAGTGGTTTTTCATTGATCGAACATAAAGCTGCAATGGTTTGAAAAACTTCACTGCTAGCAGTGCAATCAATAACCAGATCGGCACTCAATACTTCACGTAGAACTTTCTCATAGCGAGCTGGGTTTTCTTGTCCACCTATTCGAATTCTTTCTTTTTTTACGATGGGCTCAACAGGACAGATATGGTGAATTAGATCACCAACCATATCTACCTTGTGTGCAGAAACATCAGCCATAATAGCTTCATGGCGAACAATATTTCCAAACTCTAAAATCTCATCATCCACCAGAATAAAGTCACGAATACCAATTCGAGCCAAGGACACGGCGACTTTGCTTCCCACAGATCCCAAGCCAATAATCGCAACCTTTGCTTTTTCAAAAGCTTCAAGAGTCTTCGGATCAGTTCTGTCTTGATGAGCAAATTGGGTCGACGGAACAACTTTTAGTCTTGTTTGCTCCTCATCTCTCGAAGTTCTTAATAAAAGCGGGTGACTTCCTTCAAACAAAAATAGAGAGAAAGTTCCGTCTTCCAATGCATCAAAAGCAGTAGCTACATCTTCTCCGAGTTGTTCCGAAATTAAATATTTTGCGATCTTGGGAACAGTCACCAGGTCTTTGCCTGTGACGCCTTCAATAGGATTTTTCAGAATAAAATATTTTACGTGGCGATCAAAAGACTTCCCGTGCTTCATCCCGTGTGGAACTGAAAGCGCAGTGCCTTTTGGAAGCTCGTTGAGCCACATGATTCCAGTTTCTGAGGCGATCGTAGAAGAAATTATGCAGTCTCCATATTTCGGAAGATTTGCGGTTGCAACTATTCCTTCTGGAATTACAAATCGAAGAAAGGAGCCTCGTAGCTTCTGTCCTTCAGTTTCCTCATGCCGAGAAGCCACTTCTGGGACCTCTTCGCCTCGCTTTGTTTCACCATCGATCAAATTTTTCAAACTTCGTAATATATCGAGTCCACTAAATTTATCTTGGTCCCAATTGTCTGGTCCAATTTCCAGACAAATAGTACCGCCTTCACCATATTGGTGAGATGACCATCGCTCATTCTCTTGAGGTCTTACGGAAGGGCACACAAGTGGAAACAATGTTGGATAAACAAGAAAAAACTTTTTTTCAGAATTATCGAGGATTAGTCGTCCTTGAATCAGTAGCTCCGTGCCCTTAAATTGAGGAGGCTCCAATACAAAAGATTTATCCTCTTCACAAAGCTGCTTTAGCTCTGCAATTTCTTTTAGAAATCGTTTTGGATCGGTCTCCCACCATTTATCACTCATGCAAATCCAGCTGGTTTATTGGGAATTACAGGGCGAGCCGGAAAAGATGCATCATTACTTTTCGTAACCGACAAAGGAAACTTTGAACCAAAAACTTGCCGCCAGTACTCCGTGGCTTTTGCAGCATTTGTCTCTGCACATGCGAGATTAATAGTCAGAAATGCTGCTACAACTCTATTATAAAAAATTTTGAAATCATTCGGATCTACTCTTGCTGCAACATTATGTTTAGGATTGCCAGGATCTGGCAAAAAAGGAACGGTCCCGTACATAGCATGAGTGTGATAGTTTTTAATAATATTTGTGAAGAGCGTCTGAATGTGCTGAGGATATGAATCGCAATTCACATTGATATTCTCGGCGACAATCCTCTCTAAAATGTAACCCTTCGGTCTCTCTGGTGTGGTATAAGTTTCTTTGCGCCACCATTTAAATATCTTCACTAGGGGTACAAAGTACCCATTTGCCTGCTTGTTTAGATCAGTCGTAGCTTGTAGCTGAGCTTTGGGGTGGGTTTCAACCCATTGGCCTCGATCTCTATCTGGGATCAACAGGGGATGATCTCGCCAGTCGATGTCGGCTTCATTAAGAACGAGTGATTTAGAAAGAGTAACAAGCTCTTGATCTCCATGATGTCGTGAAGTTGCAATCACAACATCAAGATCGACATAGGACAGTGAAATTCCGAAAGATCGACCCTGGGGTTTCCATTTACCTTTGTAGTAGCGATCCAGAATCTTAGGCATGTAATCGTAAACCTCTGCGACGGTCGTCTTTTCTGAATCCAAGTTCGTAACAACGACAATATCAACATCCTTTCCTGGGTGAATGGCTGTATCCCTAGCATAAGAACCCTGAAGAAACGTATTAACATGGTACTGTCCAAAATCCTCATCCTCTCTCAACCGCTTGCGAAGTGTTAAGTGCCCGGTTCGTTGGTCTTCTAGGTACGACGATGATGGATTAATGTTGCTAAGAAACTCTTTGAAGTATGATGGAAGCTCGTGCATCTGTCCTCCTTAGGGTAGATGAATACTGGGTGAATATTTGTGCGTACCCTCGAAGTCGAATTCATAAAGCAGCACTGAGCCCAGAATGGCGGACTCTTGTCCCATGCGGAATGCTAAACCGCCGGGAGCGCCGAGAAACAAATGTACTTGCGGACGTGTACCGTATTTTTTTAAGTGAAAACTGACGGCATTGCTAAAGCTCTCGGCTAAAGACCATGCTTCGTCACCATTAGCCACGGAAGTCTGACCAATGTTCGGCGCTGTGAGTTTTAGGACATCAAAATCGCCAAAATGTTTTTTCGCTGCATTCACTACGTCATCATGCACATCACGCGATACAGCGACCGAAACCACTAAGTTAGCGCCAGAATGAGAGCCTTGAAAATCAGAATTAAGTTGCGCACCGCTATTTGTCTGCTTGCTCTTCCAAGTTTCAGCAGAACCCCGAACTCTCTGGCGTAAATCAATTTCGAATCCTTTTTTAGGAGAAAGAAGCCTTCCAGCGGAATATCCAATACTCAGGTGACAATCTAAATGCGCTTCAATCGGATTTGCTAGTTTGCCAAGACCACCGATCTCGAGGGCTGAAGAAAGTTCTCCGTAAACGTCTTTGCTCCAATCAAATTCGGTCTTGATCATGCGACCATTATTGAAGAGATGGGTAAGATTGACCTCGAGTGCTGGCGTTGCACTATCAAATACCTTTGGAAACGAACGAATCGCTAGTACGTTCTGGCTATTCGTGCGCACAGGCTCGCCAGCATAAATTTTATTTTGCTTTGCGAACTCAGTTAGAAACGCACGATCAATCTTCGTCTTTCCAGCCTCGATCAGTCTCAATCCCAAGTCATCATAAGGGCTGTGCTCAACCTCTAAATCAATTGGAATTAGACCGGCGAGACGTAGACGATCATTGAGCGCTTCCCTCTGATCAACGAGATCAAACGAAGAACGAAGGGCAAGGCGATTTGCAAAAGATTCGAATGCAGCTCTGTCACATCCAAGCTTATTTATCCACAGCTCGACAGCATCTTGCGCCGCCTTTGATTTTACATATCCCGTATTGAAGTGCGCCCTTCGCACGACTTCTGCCAGTGCATCAGTATGATCCCACCGCCAATTTGTTACTAGATTTAGGCGACTGCTTCCTTGGTCATTCAACTTTTTAAATGCTATATAAAAGCGCTCGAGGATAGATTTTTTGGTTGAAACTGAGCTTTCATCTATCAAATAGGAGTGAGACAAAGCACCTGATTGGTTTACGTGGTATTTAATCTGATAGTAATCGCTTTTATATGTGAATTCAGTACCTTGAATTGGTCTAGGTTGATTGTATCGACAAATAATATCATCAACAACTTTGGTGGAATCGCTTTCGAATTCCACAATTTCTAGTGAATCATCAACTAACAGCTGTGAGGCATAATACCAAAAGGCGCCAACCTGATATCTGTTTCCTGATACTATTGAACCCAGTGCTGACAAAATCTCTCCTATTTCTTTTTAAAGTCGATCAAACATTAAATCACCAAGACTCAGATAATTTTTCTTGAATGTCTTTTCTGGACAGAACCTTTGAACATAGCTCCCATCGATTCTGATCTGGATCGACTGTTTCTTTATATCTCAACTCAAAAACATCTTTTGCTTTCTTTCGCAGGTGAATGAACTGATCCATTTGCTGTTCCAAACTCTCGATGTTATCAATCCAATCATCTTCAATTGTGTCAGGTAATCCACCAAAGATATCAAACTTGTCTTTCAATCTTTGGGACAAAACTTCATATACAGTCTCATCTTGAGTCTCATGATAAACCAAATTAAGCATGTCGACTGTTCTGCGGGCTTGTCCGAATCTTTTGATTCGACCAAGACGCTGCTCCAATCGCGACGGATTCCAAGGCAGATCTATATTGATTAGAGTTCCCAAGGTCTGTAAATTCAACCCTTCACAAGCTGCATCCGTAGCTACAACTAAGCGAATGGTTCTTTCCTTAACGGCTCTCTTTATTTCTTCTCTTTCAACAGTGGCGAATTCACCGTTTCTAAAGATGCCGCTTTTTCCTACGCCTGCGTATACTGCAACTGGCTCGTTAGATAATGCCTTTCCTAACTCCTCAGCAATCCAATAGGCAGTGTCATAATACTGGCTAAATACTATTGATCCATGTTCAAGCCATGTCTTTCCTTCAGAACGCACTTTTGTCAAAAATGAGTGTACAGCCTGAAGTTTTGGATCTTTTGCTTCTGGTCGGCTTAATTCTTCAATTATAATTTTTAATTGAATAGATTCATCGACAGTTAACTCATCTAAAAAGCTCTGCTGTTGCTCTTCAAGTTCATCAAAATCAATTTCCTGATGACTAAGAAGTTTCTCTGCTGTTTTTAATCCAGACTGAAAGCTTGAGCAAATTCGCTGCAACAGTAGTGTCTTCATAAATCCAGCTGACTTGGTTCTCTTTTTAAGAAGACTTGTAAATTCAATTGCAGCTTTATATGCAAGATCGAACGGATGGTTAGTGGTTAATCCAAGACCCTCGAAGACCACGTCTTTATACGTTCCAGCTGGAGTTTCTTTTAACGGATGAACTTCAACGGCTACCTTTTCAAGTAAACCTTGTTCTTCGAGTGTAGTACGTCTTCGCAACACTGTATGTCTCAAGATAGGGTTATTCTCCCTAAAAAAATCATCGACTAGAGTTTGAGAAACAATTTGTTGCTCAATCGGCCCAAGAGATCCATACCCCTTGTCCGTAAAAAATGATCTATCAGAGATTCCTAACTGCATACGAAGCTGGGAAAAAACGACATTCTCTGAAGATGGTGCAATCGGATTTCTCAAAAGATCCCATGCTTCGCTTTCGGTGGTAGGTCGTGTTTCACCCTTTATCAAAGGAAGCGCCCTATCAATTCTCGGCCAAATCGAAACCAATTCTTTTCCAAAAACAAAATCTGTACCGCGATTTAAAATTTCAAAGAGATCCCAAAGCTCACTTACATCTGTTTGAATTGGCGTGGCAGTCCCTAACAAAAGGTGATCACATCGCGCGGCAACCTCTAGCATAAACTTCAATAAATTATTTGGACCTTCACCCTTTTTACCCAATCCTCCTCGTTTTCGAGCTTTGTGGGCCTCATCTAAGATGACAGTTCCAAATTTAATCTTTGCTAAATAGTCACGTTCAGCAGACTCATGAAAAATGAGTCCAGTAGAAACAATTCCGATTCTGAAAGGACATCTCGCAATATCTTCTGCACCTCGTGTTTTTATAGTTTGGCCATTATGATCTATCCAAACTTTTTTATTTGAAGACCAAACAGCGCTAGGAATTCCTAATTTGTCTTTTAACTCAACTTGCCATTGAAAGGTCAGGGTAGATGGACAAAGAATCAAAACCGGCTTCTCATCCAGTAATGCTGAAATCATCGCACTTGCAGCTAGTGACAAGGTTTTTCCAACTCCAACTTCATCGGCTAAGAGAAGGCGAGCTTTGCCATATAATTCACGATGCTCCAAAAAAATTGATACAAATGATCTTTGCCATGGTTGAAGCTGCTCTCCCCCTCGATAAATTGGGGATTCGGCTAGAACCGCAGCTGGTAGGTCTGCACTCTTCGCTTCAGCAAAACGAATCTCAACACGATCCGCGACTCGCTTTACTTCTTCAATAATTGCATCTGGCAAAGGCAGTCCCTCTTGCCATAAATCCTCAAACTCTTTTTCGACCCAATCTACTCCCTCTGCTGAAGTATCTTCCCATAAAATTTCATAGTTTTGAGCAAAGGCGCTTTTAGTTTCATTTATGGACCCCAGAAATGAAGTCTTAGTACCATCTCTGCTTTCAATTACTCCAGCTTTGCCGTGTAGAAATACCCGATCTTTTGGTACGACACGAATTTCAACTTTTCCACTCGACAAAAGATTATAGAGCTGACGATATCGATCTCTGTGAAGAAGAGCTTCCACCTCAGGCACAGCTTCATTCCACTTTTCTTTTAGTGCTGTCTCGCGGACATGCTTAGAAATTTGAATATCAGCAGCATCTAATTCACTATTACAAATTATTCTTACAGAATCTGCTTGGGAAATTTCTTCGCCTACTAACTCAAAAATTGAACTCCTAAAATATCCAGCGATACGTCGATACGTTTTTGCGTTCCTTAATTTTTGATTTAGGAAAGCATGATCTAGGCGCTGCCTGCGAGATGAAAACCTATTAATCATCCGAGCCTCTGATTTCGAACAAGCTCAGCTAAAACTCTTGCTGATGAAGCTTCTTTTGGGCGAAGAACTTCTAGCTTTTTCGCTAAATACTCGGAAATCGCGACAACCAGCTCTCTTTGTGAAGGCACTGCAAAATAATCTTTTACATTGAAGCTAAGATGCTGAAGAACTTCGGAGGCGTCTACCTCTCTATTTAGCTCGTAAACTGCATAATAAATTGCTCGCAGGGTGGATAAGTAAAGTTCGGACCCCTCACTTAGCTCAGTCTTTCCAAATTCTGAAGCACCCTTTAGCCGCGACTCATTAGCCTTTTTCTCAAACATAAAAGGCATGAAGTCTCTAACTTTAAATGCCTTGGCGAAGTTTTGATAATTGTCTAATGTCTTTAAACCTTTCGATTCCATGTCGGTCATCTTTAGAATGAATCGCTCGGCAGGCATTAGCTTGTCCCAAATTGACTTGTCTAGGCCTTCAGGAACCAATGATTGGTTTGCTGTACTCACGGCAAATTCAATAAGGCTGTCAACAAATGTTGTTTGACCACGAACTCGCGGTTTGACAGCCTCACTCGGCATATCTCTTCCATCAATTGTTGAATATTTTGTTAGCACTCGCAATGCGGCTGCGTAACCTGCCATTTGCAAATCAGCATCTTCAAAAACGTTTTCATTTCTATTTTGCCGTTTTATTGTTTGATTCAGTCCGGTTAATTCTTTTACTTGTCTTTCAACTTCTTCTTGAATTTCCCAAGCCAGATCGTCCCGTGACGTTTTTTTCTTTCCTATTCTTTTTCTTAGTACAAGCAATACTGTTCCCTTAACGTAGCTACCATCTCTTAGAGCACTATCTGTCTCAGTTACAACGTACCAGGCTGCTGTTACCTGAAGCCCGGACGCCCATACAATGTTAGCCATATCTGCCCAGATAGCTCCAGATTGATGAGTAAACATAATGATTTGCAAACCAGAGTCCGACATCTTTTCAGTCATTCTGGAATATGCTGCAACCATCTCCCTTCGAAAGTCTTCATCTTCTCCTTTTATCGCAAGGGCACGCCGACTATCCCAAATCCAATTCGAGAATTCTCGAGGCGGGCAATTTCTTAACCAGCCAATAAAGTACTCCAGGATTTCCTCGTATTTAACAGCATCACCATATGGTGGATCTGTTACGAAGATATCAGCGATACTTTCGAGCGAACTTGCGGGATGATTCTCAATTTTTACTGAAATGCCAGAAGAGATAGGAAAGTGTTTAAATTCTTGAGTTAGAAAGCCTTCACAGAAAGAGGTTGCGCGAGTCCCATAGTTGAAGAGAGTATTCAATGCTTGATTGTCAAACACGCTGGCTGTTTGACCAACACCACTCCGCGCATTCCATCGACTTAATTTGCTGTTATTGTTTAGCACCTGGAAAAAACCAAACTTTAATGAAGCTGACGTTAATTCATTTATTGTAGCGCAAATCAGAATCTGTCTTGGGTTGAATAAGTGATGCCAATAGGTCCAACCGCGTTCGCTAAGTAGCCTATCTGTCTCTTGACCAGACTCAATCTTCATATCAGGGACAAGTCCCTTTTTTTGCCACTCCGATAGGTGATCTCTTACATAAGAACTTACACGCCTTTCTCTTTCTAAATCGTCCGCCCCCACCTCACGAAACTCATGATCAACTGATTTCCCATTACCTTTTTTTGTCCAGAGAATTGCATATAGACGCTCACGAAAAATATCATCACCTCTAGGTTCAAAGTCAGAACTCACCCAAGGCCTAAGACGATTAGAAGTGAGGCCATTTTTAGCCACGTAATCACCTCTCAAGGTAGATATCTTCGTTTTATAAACGTTCCCATCCACACTGTGGATTAGGTATGAATCCCGACCTTCAGAACGTACTGTGCCAAAGGCATTTGCCATCTCTTCTTCTGTAGCATTATACTTAATTTTTACTCGATAAGTTTTCGATTCCGCATTGGGTTCCAATTCAGCAATTACCTTATGTCCTTTGCTAATTAAGAGTGAAGGCAACAAAGGCACTGTCCAACCACTTTGTGGACACGTTGATTCTGTGCAATAAAGAAACGCTTTAGCCAGCCAACCATTGCCATCGGATTCAATACCCATTTCTTCAATTTTTCGAGAGAGATTCTTGAATAAACTAGATTGGGCGGATTGTAGTTTAGTATAATTCTCGTTGGTGGCTCCGACGATGTTAAACGCTCCCCAGGTTAACATACATGCAACCGGATTTAAATCAGATGCATATACATCACAGCCGACTCTAGCAGCTTCGAACGGAATTTGTCCTGAGCCGCAGAATGTATCAGAAACTATCGGCCTTCTTCCAAATCGCATGAGCCCCAACTGTTCCGTTAGTTCTAAAATATTGACAGCAGAAGTACCCAAATGTTCATTAACTATTTTCCAAACATGATCATAAAGTGACTCATTAACTTCCTCAGGACGCATGGCCGTCGCCGCAAGCTCTCTATAGCTTAATAATGGAATTGAGTCAGCAGGCCCGAGTCCGAGGCGCTTTTTCATTGAAAGATCATCCATTGCAAGAAGCATCTCAAAAACTTCGAGATCCTTTTCCTTGTTTCCGGTGAAGGGCAGAAGCGCTCCCAGAACACATGCCCTATTGAGTATTAAAGGCTTTCGACCTTTCCAATAACTTCCTAAAGTAGTCAGTGTTTTGCTCTGCCTCGCCTCTTGCTCGTTAAATGATTCTACAGATAGTTTTTGAACTGGAAGAAGAACCTCAATTAACGACGGAGCATCTTTCAATGAAAGGGGCACTATGGCTCGCTTCATGACAATTCTTTTCCACCAAATAGAGGTAAATCATAGACATCAGATTCAAGCGGCCTTCTTCGCTTTTTAGCTGTAGTTTTCTTTGGTCCTTCCGAGAGTGCATGAAATAAAGCTTTACGCCAACCACGCCCGCTATCATCTGGCAACCCTGACTCTGCAACTGTCATAGAAAATAGCCACCAGCGCTCTTCAGGACGAAGTGCCGCCCACTTAGTGCAGATAACTCCCACATTCTCTTCATTACTACCTTCGGCCGCCCAAGCCAGAACACAGAGCTCTTTCCCAAGCAGTCGATCCAAAAGATTTTCTCCCGAGTGCCAGCGCCCAGTCGGGATTTTTGCAGTTTTTAACCGATCATTAAATTCGCGTTTTGCGATATCTGAGATTGAATTCCAGATGGATCTCTTTAGATAAACTCGCTCTTCCTCTTTTGGGATTCCATTTTCGGAACCTTTATAGCCATAGTCTTCGACAATAACTACTTCTTCCGTTTTGTTGTCGGGAATTTCCACTCTAAATATATGGGCACCAAAAGTACTTGGCGCACCAAAATCAACATAGACATCATCTTTCTTTTTCATTGTTCCACCTCGCCATCAGCCAAGACGATCCCTAGTTTTTCTGAAAAAGTCTTCAGATCATGACCAGTGCCAAACTTGGCTCGCTTAAATCTCATTGTAATTGGTGCAGTCGCCTCAAAAAGCGCCTGCATTTTTGTAACAAGCTCCTCCAACTGCAACCCAGATACCGAAACGTCCGTAAACATAATGCTACCTGACTTGTTGCCCTGTCCGATCGTTATCGTAACCCCTTCGAAACTAATCTGATTCTCTTTCGAGTACTTAAAAGCACTAAAAGTCTTTGCCGTATCATCGAGCGTTTTAGGTCCCTGCTTTGCGCTCAATATCGCAGGCTTCGCATCGACAATTACAACTCCACTTTTTCCCTTCGCCTGGAAAGGAAAGGTCTGTTTTGTTTCCACACCATGCGACTCCGCGAAAGCATAAACTGTTATGGCACTATCACCAATTTCAAATGGCCCCGAATACTTCAAACCATTTCGTGCTTCCGTTCCATCAACCGAATATCGGATCTCACCCTCGGGCGAAACAAACAATTCAACAAATCTCTTTCCATCTTTAACCGACAAATTTGTCCGAAGCCGAAGAGAGTTTCTATAATCTACTGGATCACCGGTCTCGAACTGCTCCGTAGGATCAACGATAAGAAACTGCACTTTTACGGCTTTGGTTTTCACTGATAGTTCATTTAATTTAGTGCTACTCGTACTAACAGGTCCGTTTTCTTGAAAATATATTATGGGCCGTGGACCAGCATTCAATGGATTTAGTCTTAGGCGAATAGTACCATCTTCAGATGGCTCACCCTCCAGAGTAACCTGAACAGAAGTTTTCTTTTTCTTTGGCTTCTTTGAAATATAGCCATTACCTAAATCCTCCCATTTTCCTTGAGCTATCGCTCGCGCCTTCAAGGTATCTAAGCCTCTGGGCGGCAACCAATACATCCCGGCCTGTTCAAAGTATCGATCTTCAGCATCCGTCCAGCGAACCTCATCGAGTCCTTCTGGCCAAAGAAGGTCCTGAGCTTTATCCAAAATCGCATCAAAATTTTGCTCGACATCTAAGAAAAGCTTTATGGGATCGGAAATGAGTGTCTTTTGAATCTGCTCTTCACCGTTATAAGGGAGACTTTGATTCCAAGTCTGATCAAGAGCCTTGTGAGTTAACTCTGCTTCTCGACCTGATCTCTGACGCGGAAAAAATACCTTATCAAATAAGTTTAAAACGGTAGTTCCAAAATCCTTGTTGTAAGACTCTTTTTTTCGTTCAAGCTCATCTCGCTGCGGATGACCTTGTGGAATTCGGTGATCTGCCTTTTGCACGGCAAAGAATTGTCTGGCAGATTTTTCGACAGTCGCAATTGCCGTTTTATCACCTGACAAAACACAGACATTATTTTTTTGAGTAATTCCACCAAAAAACTTACTTACTTCTTCAGGTGGAACTTTTGAGTCTGGACTTACAATTAATAAAACACGACCGCGTCGTACGCGATCTGTGGCGTCTTCTAGTTTTGGAAGCGCTAGAACTTCTTCATAGACCGTTTTTCTCGTAGGCTTGAACATTTCATTCAACCTATTTCGAATCAAATCTTCGACCTGATTTTCAGGAGCGTCATTAGCTAAACTTTGAAGTAACTTAGTCAAATTTTCTTGGCGATCAAAATAGAATCTCTCGTCTTGGGTATAATGAAGATACCAAGCATTCTTCTCAAGCTCTTCAAATGCGTTTAAGAATTCTGAAGCATTTCTGTGTGGGGTAATGAGACACTCAACGATTTCTTCTCGTGACAATCCCTTCACTGCGTTTACGGCAGTAGATAGACTTGCTGTAAGTAACAATGTACCAACCTGACTCGCAGAATCTTTTTGAAGGGAAATATCAATTAACTGAGAGTGAGCACTTTTCTGCGCATCCCAAATGTCTCGAGCAATAACATCTCTCATTCCTGAAATTTCAGTGATCTTATCGCGAACAAGAGCATCAGAGAGATCAAAATGCTGTGGGCCAATTAAGTAGACATCATTGTCTTTTCGATTCCAAACCGACCTCAAAAGTCTCGAAATAAGCTCAATTAGTCCACGCGTCTGTTTAAAGTTTTCATTCTCTTTAAACAACGCAATTACATTTTTTAGCCTAGGATGAAAAGGGTAGGTGTCATAGATTTCATCTGCAAGTGACTCAGCTCCTCGATTAACAGTTTTTGATTTTGAAGCTTCAGACAAGCGCTGCCCATAATTGTCAGCAATCTCTTGAACATCTTGTTCTGAAGGAAGCTTAGAGAACAATCGTTTCTTCAAAATTGAATAAATCTCATCTGTTGCTAGATCTACTGGGGTAATAGTTCGAACCCCACGACCGAGTTCTCGCTTTGCAATATCGAGTGCCTTGTTTATAAGGCTTGAGCCAGATTCATATGCAGCCTCAAGATCTGAGACTACAACACAGACATTCTTCTTTTTCCCAGCAGCAGAAAGTAAATTTGCAAAAGCAGTAGTTGCGACATCTGCGACGGTACCTTGACCAATTGGATTCTGAAGGTACTTATGAAAATACGGAGGCATCTCATCTAATAAAATTAGAGTAGGCTCATCGCCATCCAACAATTCAAACCATGCATTTTCATCTGGCGCTTCAGGTCCACGACTCCAATATTTTTCAAATAGCTTTCCTTTGCCAAGTTGATTCGCAATCTCTCCCCAAAAGTAACAGGCTGGATAATTTCGGCCATTAAAAGCTGCGACTTTGGCGCCATTGAATGACTTTGCATGCGGATGATCTGCAAGATAACGCTGTCTAAGATCTTTATGCTTTGCAAGCAACCCAAAACCAACTAGTAAATGCGTTTTACCGCCACCCATTGCTTGCTTTAATTGAAAATTGGCTTGTGATGATGCTCCTGCAAGTCGAGAAATACCCTCGACTACAAGATCTTTCATCCCTTGGGTAATATGTGTTTTTGCGAAAAAAGCACTTCCATCGCCCTCACCATTAATCAATTGATCGAGTTGCTCAATTTGATCACTCAATTTAATATCTAGGGCACCTGATTGTAGTTCTACAGCATCACGAACTGTCTTCATTTATTTCTTTCTCCCTTTTGCGGCAGTCGAGATTTTCTCCGGCGCCACCATTCAGAACCCAAACATCAACTTCGCTTGGCTTAAATTTCCAAAGCTTTCCCATTCTATGCGCGGGAATTTGCTTTCGCTCCAGCCAGCGATAAATCGTTTCTTTCGAAACTCCGAGATGACGTGCGATTTCTTCAACCGAGAACCAAGGCTCGATTGTCTGCTGCATATTGCCTCCAACTGCGTGTCAAAAAATTGTCTGAGACGATCACAGACAAGTAAAGACAAAAACGAAACACCTGGCATATTGCGCCGCATTTTCGCGTTAAACATAGCATTATCTAGGGAGATTTGAACGACCCAAGAATATACTGTAGGTGCGTAGGCTTGATACCCAAACGGCGGGCAGCTTCAGCTTTTGTTCCAACTTGCTGAATAGTTTTTTGAATGAAATCGATTTTGTCTTTTTGCTGAAGCTCTTCAAACTCTGAAAGCTTCGTCTCCGAAGGGACAACCTCACGGGACTGATACAAAGACAAATCGATGTCATCAGGTGTAACAACATCATCACACTCAACTAGGTGCTTCTCGATAATATTATCCAACTCACGGACGTTTCCAGGCCAAGCGTACTTTCTTAGAATTTCCAAAGTCCTGCGTTGAAAGTACTTACTTTTGCCATACTTTTTATTGAAGACCTCAGTGAAGTGCTCAACCAGTGGCTCTATATCATCGAGTCTTTCACGAAGCGCTGGTATTGAAACCTCAACGGCATTCAATCTGAACATTAAATCAGCTCGAAAGCTTCCATTTGCAACCAGCGTTTGCAGATTTTTGTGCGTGGCCGAAAGAACTCTAACATCTATTTTTTTTGAGATCGTTGAACCTACTGGCTCGACAACTCGCTCTTGCAATACACGAAGTAGTTTTGACTGAAGTTCCATTGGCATATCACCAATTTCATCAAGAAATATCGTACCTCCATTTGCGGCAGAAAACTTTCCTTCTCGATCATTTATTGCACCAGTGAACGATCCTTTTTTGTGTCCAAACAATTCGGATTCTAAGAGCTCTTTGGGAATAGCAGCACAGTTAATCGCAATAAAGGGTTTCATTCGCCGAGGAGAAAGATCATGAAGGGCTCGTGCAATTCGCTCCTTGCCAGTTCCAGACTCTCCACGAATTAAAACTGACACGTCAGAAACAGCTGCCAACTTCTGCACCTTTAAAGCCAGATCAGCCATCAAGCTGGATTGCCCGATAAGGCCGATGCTTTCAATCAATTTTTGATTTTCATTTTTTGACCTACTGCTAGATTTTCTAATGGTCTTAAGCAAGGTATCGTATCGCTCGCAGTAAAGCTGAACTCGTTTCAGAATTTCCTCAGGTGAAGAACTTTTTTCGATGAAATCGACCGCACCAGCGCGCAGGCTTTGCTTGACTGCATCTCGAGTTAAATCACAGGAAAGCATTGCTACTTGTTGATTGGGAAATTTATCGCGAATCATTGATGCAGCAACGTCACCCATTGTCTCTGGCATATGGTAATCGAGCAGCACTAGCGCAAACTCGTCTTTACTCAGAATATCAAGTGCTTCGGATACTCGTTGGCAAACTGATAAAGAATAGCCACACCGTTCAAGATAACCTTTTACAGCTTTGATGTTTTTAAGGTCATCGTCGACCATCAACAGTCTATGTTGCATGGATCACCTCTCGAACCAATGGAAAGGAAACACGCACAGATGTTCCTTTTCCGATTTCACTGTCTAATGCAACAGTGCCACCTCGTTGATGACAAATATGCTGCACAATAGACAGACCTAGCCCTGTCCCCAAGCCAGGCTTTGACGTGTAGTCAGGCTCGAATACTTGTTCCTGAAGATGTTGAGGAATGCCACATCCGTGATCTCGAACTTGAATTGTGGCTTCATCCTTAAAGCGCGTAACACTAATTTCGATATTGTCACCACTCGTTGAGGCTTGAGCGGAATTTAAAACTAAGTTTTGCACGACTCGACAAATCTCTGCTTTTGAGACCTGAGGTTTTAAGTTGGGTTCACCAATGAATTCCAACTTCAAACCAAGTTGGGAAATTGATTTCGAACCTCTTAGGTTTTTCACTTCTGTCGATACAAGTTCGGACAAGTCATAATCATCAAATTCATCGCTGTTGTGATCTAAGGATTTAACTTGTGTTGCAATCGCTGAAATCCTTTTCAATGAGTCAGTTAGGTCATTGATAACCTCAGAAGAGTCATTATCTAACGACATTGTTTTAAGAGACGCTAAATGAAATTGCATCTGCGCCACTGGACCGAGGAGGTCATGTGCAATTCCTCTTAGAACTAAAAGTTTTGCTTTATGGCCAGCTTGGTTTTCAAAGCCCAAAATCTTTGAATTCAATCCTTCAATTGCTTTTTTCAAAGTGTTCAATTCTGAAAATGGCGCACGACTTAAGGTTGCTACATCTTTTGGATTGTCTTCAAGTCGTTTCGCCCAAAGCGAAATCTCATTAGACAACTTGCCAGCAGCGCTTCGGGTAAGATTTGAAAACCCAAAGTACAATAAAAGATAGCCGACGAAGAAGATTGAGAACGTAAGAAAAACAAAGAACCAATCAACTCGAATATTTCGAGACAGATAAATATAGCCATACAAACTTGTTTTTTCTGAATCGAAATATATAGGAGAGAGTATTCTTGCTGTCTTATAGTCAAAACAAGCCTGTCCATCCGTAGGACAAATTTCTATCTTGGCATTTGCAGCAGCAGTATCTTGATAAATTCGTTGCTTGTTCTGATTCAATATTAAAACTTGTTCGTCTTCGCCCAAATGCAAAAGTTCGTGTAACTGCGTCTGCGCAACTTTAATGTCACCTTCAAGGATTCGACTTCGATAAGCTTTAGATACAGCTGCGGCGCTATCTTCGATGTCGGTTGCAATTTTAATTCGAGATACCCCATAGGATATCGCAATTGAGAAAACACTTAAGATCACTAGAACATAGATCGAATGTTTTAGAATTTTTCTTTCTAAATATGTTCTCAGTGATCTTGCATCTTTCATTTGAACTTTACCTTAGAAAACGCAACGGTTTCATCTGACATCGGTACAGCACTCAAATCCATTCCTGATTTCGCAATCACAACAGTTGAGTAGTGAAATAAAGGAACAATAGATCCATGTACGGTCGCCTCTGAAAATATTTTTCGGTATTCGCTGTTTCTGTCAGACTGACTTGGCAACAACTTAGCTTTTGCTACTCGCTCGCTAAATGCCAATAGTCCAGCTCCTGCGTCTGGAATAATTGGCGGGGTAAGCCCAAAGAAAAATCCCATTGCACCCTCTACGTTTGGATCATTCACTGGCAATGCTCCCGCAAGAAAGTCATAGTCTTTTTCGGCGCGCGCTTTTTCAAAGTCACTGAGCTGAACAATTTTAAATTCTGGCTCAATACCTACTGCTTTTTTAACGGCAGTTTTAATGTTTTCTTTCAATCGGCTGTTCAATCGCGATGCTACACCCAAGATTTTGATCGGACGACTCTGGAATCCCTTTGGCAAGGCTGCCTCAAGAGCCCCTTTTTTAAACTCGGGATCAAAAAGAACATAGCCAGCAGGAAAAAACTGTTGAGTTAAATTAAATCCGCTTAGACCACTAGTTAAAATTGAACGATCAATTTCTTTGTTTAAGAACCTAAAAAGTTGGCGCCCTTCATCATTGGCAAGTCTTGTTCCAGGAGATAGGAAAAATATTTTATCAAGACTTCTGTTCCATACCGCATACTTTCTTTTTTCGAAAACCTCATTTACCGATTTCTCGACAAGTGAGGATGACGTCATAATGTTGACCCATTCATCTTTCAAAAATGAATCTTGAACTTCGTCTCCAACAGGCGGACGACGTATTACAACCGAAGTTGCCATATTTGCGTGAAAGCGAAACCAGTTCTTATTTTGTTCTAACTCTAAGGATTCATTTGTCGCCTTTGACAACACAAATGGACCGACCGTTTTAGATAAATCAATTCCTCCGTCATCTTTCACAAAAACTAAGCCATACATCGGCTCTGTGAGCTTTGTTAGAATTCCGCTAGAACTAGCATCAACATTTAGGTTAAACGTGATTGTTCCGTTTCCAGATGCAGAAACTGAAATGATTTGATCAAATAAACTTTTAAGAGAATCTCCATGATCTCTTTTTGCTCTTTCAAGGCTTTTCACGACTTGGCTTGCCGTTACAGCGCTGCCATCAGACCACTTCACCCCATCTTTAAGCTGAAATTGAATTTCGTTCTTGCCAGTGATCTTCCATGATTTAGCAAGGCCAGCAACCAGCTCCCTTGAATCGCTCCACTCAGTCAGTGTTGAACCCAAGGCATAAGACAAATCAAGATCAACAAGTGTTCGCACCTTCGCAGGATCAATCGGAAGCCCGAAAGACATGTAGGTGTTTAATTGTTTTGAAGTTGATTTAGCCATTGCCGCTCCATTAGTTAAAAATATAAGTATTACCAAATTTAATAACAATGTCATTAAATTGGCTCCGTCCAACAAGAGGGACTCGCTATTATCGTTCCCTGTTCTTCTTTAGACCTACCCCGAAATACCAAATTTCCTTCTTCGTCTAGTCCAACTACAACTGTTTTAAAATCGATTTTGATATGTTTTAAAAGAGCTCTAACTTTTTCTTCTACAAGAAAGCGCTGCTCGGGTGCCAATTGCTCATATGGGATAAATCCTTTGCTATTGCCTTGCCCGCTAGCATGGGCAGGCATAGCACTCAAAAGCGCTGCTGTTACCAGAACGTTAAAAGCATTTTTCTTTTTAATCATGACCCCTCCTTTAAGGAATAATATGCGGTTTCAAATTAATGTTAGATTCGTAAATAAGACGTTTATCTATTTTCCCATTGAGTCGAATCGCAAGCGACTCAAACTTCTCAAGTCCCCAGCTGAGTTCAATCACCGACTCATTTTTTGCTTGATATACGAAAAGTGTACCTGAAGAAGCCATTGTAAGTATAAATGCAGATTTACATCTACTAAGGTCTTTATTTTTCAATGACCAACAATTTGTTCCAGATTTCAAATCGATACTTTGCCCGAAAATCCACGAAGGTAATGGCTCTTGATGTGCATAGTAAACACCGTGCGAACCAGTCTCAACTTTTATGTTCTCGCCTGATTTCATCTTTTCAGTGTCGCAAAGGTATGTCTTCAAAAGATAATGCTGTGCCATTCTGCAAGACTCCTCGATGGCTCCTTCGATGGAGTCAATAATTGATTCTTTTGAGCAATGACCAGTGACTCCGTAACCATCTTTATTCATCAAAACTGCCGAAACACTCGGTCCATATCCCAAATGTGAGATTAAGATTTTAAGCTCTGGAAACTCAGATCTGGATAATTCAGTTTTAACCCACTGTTGGATATGTTCTGGAAGTGAATTCAAATTGAGGACGTGGAATGGCGTCCTTGTATACCAGTGGCGAAGTACTGCATCACGCTCCACAAGCTCACGTATTGCATTTTCTTTTGCCTCTACCTCGCTAGTATGCGCAGCCCAGCCGTTTGATGTTTTGATCTCGGGTTGATATGCCGAAGTTTCGATGAGTGAACATCTTTCGATGAACTCAGCAACTGCCTTGGTGATCGCTAATTCTTTTTGATCGGCTTCACCAGTAACCAAAATGTCTTTTCCATTTATCTTGCCTGCAATATTGAAAGAGAATTTTCTGAAACGAAAACCTATTGGGCGAACAGACTCAGCAACCACGACATCCGAAAGTTGGAAAGGCAAAGTAGTCCACCATCCCATGGATGAATTGCGTTCAGGTAATGATTTTGCTGGTTCCCCCATAAGCTTTGCCCCCAAAGCGAATGAACCGAAAAAATGTCGATTCTACGGGAAATGAAAAGCAAACAAAGTGCCAAAAGGTTGAACATATAAAGCGCTGTGTACTGAGCTATATTTAAGTTCACCGCTTTAACTTTTGGTTAAGCGCGCAAAAGTGGTGTCACTTCGTTCAGAAATTCTGAATGAAGGATGCTTTAAAACTTCGACTTTGATTTTAAGTATCCAAATCTATTGAGATTTTTGAAAATATATTTTCTCATTCAGTTTTCCTGAATGTACTTGTATTTTTTACATGCTTTTCAGCCCATGCACCTAGCAATAAAACTTCTTTTAGCTAAGGACAGTGAAAAGAAAAATCTAAAAGCCAACGACTGACGTCATAGCTATGCCGTTCATCTTCTTAACTCAGGGGTTTCAATTTTCCTGATTGCGAAACTACTCGGCAATAGCGTGTTGGTCTGCGAAAAATATTATCTCGGCTACGCCCCCCACAAAGAAGGCATCGAAATGATTCACCAGATGATGAATCAACCAAGATTAAAGATGGTTTCTTAAAAAGAGGCCTATTTTATCATAGGCCTCTTCCCTTTCAAACCAACGTCTTCAGGATTTGCCGCGTAAATTAAATGGTCAACCCATTTGCCATCTTCAAACCAATACCGTTTTTTAATACCCTCTCTTTTCATTCCAATTTTTTTAGCTAGCTGAATAGATTTTTTGTTATCAAGATTTATGGCAGCCTCAAGACGATTTAATTTTAAATGTTTAAATCCAATCAATAGACCACGCTTTGCTGCCTCATACCCGTAACCATTTTGCCAGTGCTGATTAAAGATTTGATAACCAAAATTTGAGAATTGATGGGTGCTTCTGACATAAATATCAAAATCAATCTGCCCAACAATTGCACCAGATTTCTTATTAAGAGCCTCTTTCAAAATTAACCCTTTGATTTCAAAATTAATTTGCTAACTTTCTGAATGCAATAAGGGAGCAAGCCAAAAGTAGCATGGCTTCGTGGGGTTCTGCCGTTCTTTCATAACGAGTTCGAAGTTTTCTGAACTGATGTAACCAAGACAAACTTCGCTCCACTATCCATTGTGTCTTCTGTAAACCCTTTGGATAGGGTTGTCTTCGTTTGGCTAGTGTTGTTTGGATATGCTTTTTTTTAATTTCCGTCGGTGAGATTCGGAATCATAGGCCTTATCGCCTTGCACGCGCCGAGGAAGTTTCTTGGGACGTCCACATTTACCCCGAATTGGAGGAATAGCTTCCACTAATTGGATAAGCTGGGTGATGTCGTGACGATTCGCTGAAGTTAACTCAATGGATAGTGGAATGTCATGGGCATCTGTTAATATGTGATGTTTACTGCCAAATTTCCCTCTGTCAGTGGGGTTTTGGCCGGTTTTTTCTCCACCTCTGACAGCACGAATTGAAGAGCTATCTACCATTGTGCGTTCAAGGCTTAGTTTTCTTTTGGATCGAAGTTCCGAAAGGATCGATTGCAGAAGCTTTTTCCAAACTCCAGCGCGGTGCCATTCAATAAGTCTCCGCCAGCAAGTAACCCCCGAAGGCCAATGAGAAGAAGCCGGCATACTATCCCAAGGCACGCCTGTTTTAAGAGCAAAAACAATTCCTTCAAAAACCCGACGATCATCAATAGGCTTACGTCCCGCATACTGAACATGCCGGTTACGATGTGTCTTAGGAAGAAGAGGTTCAACACGTTGCCAAAGATCATCGGAAACAAGAATTTTTGCCATTGAAAATCCCCCTAAGATTTATCCGTGCAAAAATCCCACCAAAATCGTTTTAATTTTGAAATCAAATGGTTAATTTTGAAAGAGGCTCTAATTATGTAATAACGATAATAGTCGTCAGTCTTAGCCAAATGCTCAAGACGTCTCATCAACTTTTTAAAAGCATTTCGCGAGCATTTTTTCTTTGATAGTGGTCCTGAATCCCATTTGCTCTGCGCTGGCCTACAATTAACATAAGCATCAAACCAGACATCATAATCATCAGATGTGAGGGCTCTTAAAATCAGTCGGCGAGTTTTGAAAATTTCCATTTTCATACCGTTACCTCGCTTCCGATTGGAAAATTCCATTCCTCCATTTCACAAAATCTCGCGCATCCATTGCCTTCAAAGAGCCGAATCATACTTAAGTTAGTTGATGTAGTTCCTCCGTGATAGAGCAATCCACCTTCTTTTTTCATTACTTTAAAACTATAGCGGTGGACCCAGTTGCCCAAATTCTGTTTTCGAAATTTGGGTAGAACTCCCATATAAGAAATGCGAGACCATCCTGTTTTTGGGTTTCTTTGAACAACAGTCAGTGCCGCAGTTTCACCTTTTAAAAAGCCAATATGGATACAGTCCAAACCTGATGTTAAAACTGGGTCAGCCAAAAAATCTTGAATGAATTGAAGTGGGTCATCCGTCGGGTCCGTATCAGGGTCACCCTCGGAGACTTGATTTAAAATTTTAGCAATGCAGTCTGGATTTAGTCCTAATTCTTTTGCCGTTTTCCAGTATAGTGGCGAACCTTTATCGTCTGGAAGGTCCGCGACAGATTTTTTAAATTCAATCCGTTCATTTTTCTTCTTAAAACCCAGAGCTGGTAGAAGTTGACCAATTTGTTGAGAGGCGATTTCTCCTTTAATGAGTCTATAAATAATAATTCTTGCATTGTATGTTTTAGCAACCCCAAGAGCCTCTTGAATAACCTCTTCCAAATTACTAAGACCATCTAAAGACTGAATTTTTGTTTTCAAAGCAAACACATCAGCCCACAGGTGCTCAATAGATACGGTACCCAGGTCATTGCCATTCAAGCTAACCAAGGGAAACTTTTTATATTTTACTTCTTTGTTCATTAGTAGCCACCTTTCTTGAAGTGGCTTTTTTCTCGGGCCCGAATGGATAACTTTTTCCATGCCTTTCGCTCTTGAGATGCCATAGCCTTATTTTGTTTTCTTTCGGCAAACTTCGCCTCAGCTTCTAATTTTTGATAGCTACTCCATCGGTCAAATGATAAGGTCCCGTCATCCAAGGCACTTTTGATTGCACAATCAGGTTCGGTGCCGTGTTGACAATCTGTAAAGCGACAATTTCCAAGTAAGTTTTCAACATCTGAAAATTGTGAGCTTACTCCTTCGATATGGTCTGAAAGCTGAAGCTCTCTCATCCCCGGAGTATCAATAACCAACCCACCATAGCGGCTGACGTAAAGATGTCGGGAGGTCGTTGTATGCCGACCCTTCCCATCACTTTCACGGATGCCTTGTGTTTTAATGATTTCGTTATTTTCATCTGAGCCGATGAGGTAGTTAATAAGCGTGGACTTACCAACACCTGATGAACCGATAAAAACTGAGGTTGTTCCTGAAGCTAAAAGTTCAGACAGAAAACTTGCTGATTCAAAATTTTCATAACTCAATGAATGAACAGAAATCCCAGAGAAATGATTTTGAATACCAGCGATTAAGTTCTCAATATCTCCTTTGTAGACATCCGTTTTGGTTAGTAAAATAATCGGTTTGGCTCCAGAGTCCAAAGCTACTGAGAGATACCGTTCAACTCTCCGATAACTAAAGTCTTCATTTGCGGAGGTTGTAATAAAAACGGTGTCTATATTTGTTGAAAGAATCTGCCTATCTGCACTTGCTCCAATCTGCTTTCGGTAAATGGCCGATTTCCTCGGAAGAATATGGTGAATAACTCCACGCTCTGATTGCGGAGGCAATTCAACCACCACCCAATCGCCAACAGCGGGGTAATCCATGCGAGTGGACGCATTGAAGTTTAACTTTCCACTTACGGAAGCCCAAAAAAATTTATTAAGCCCGGCTTGTAAGCGATAGAGATTTCTTTCTTCGCAAATGATACGGGCAGGGAACGCTTGATTTAAAACAGGGTCAGGGATTTGATTTTCAAAAAAATCACCCCAACCAAAAAGGGACAAAAATTCCTTTTCGGGAATGAACATAAAACTCCTTAAGTTTATTTAAAAATAAAACGACTTAAGGGCCTTAGCTTACAAGACTAAATTGTATTGATTAGTTCAGGTACGAAAGAAGGCCCTTGATGATTGAAAATTTTGACATACGGACCTCCCTTTAATTGGTTTATCACTCACTTCTAACGCTACCGGCACATCTCGTCAAGATAATTTTGGACAATTCTCGAACACTACAGACGTCTGTAAGAAAACACCAAAGCCCATGACTGTTCAGTTTATCTGAATTTCGAATTGATCTATTGGCTGTTCAGATTTTCTGAATGTCATACAGGAAACCTGAACGCTACCTAACCTTCTGAGAGTTCCCAGCTAATTTCAACTTTTTGCCAAAAGCATTCAGGATCTCTGAATCATTCGGCACGACAAATTTCCAACCGATTTTAAATATTCGAATTTAATTTCCACAACTTAAATCAAAACACACACATTCTTGGCATCCCTTGCTTTTTAAGAACTTCGAACGGCGACAACAACAAACGCCGAAGGGAGGAAAAGTGAATGGGTATTTTAGGAAAAAATCTAATTCGAAAAATCAAGAGGTAGAGCCCCTTGATTTTAATCAGGTTGAGTTCGTTTCAGATGACGAGGATGACGTCGATGCACTCGATGATCGGCTAAGACAAAAGAACATATACGAGCACGGCTACAAGCATGAGTGTCCACGATGTGGATCGATTCAAACTGTAGCTTCACGCTTTCCATATTGCGCTTACTGCAACTGGGATTCACTCGTTGATTCTCTAGGAGCAAACGACGAATGGGTTGTGTAATTCTTTTCGTCAGCGTTCTTCTAAAAATTAGAAAACGATCGCTCACGACAACTGTATTCCAAGTGAGAAATGGAAACCAAACAGAGTGGATCACTCAAAGTGAGTGGCTTGCTCAACAAAAACATTATCAACAAAACAATAACCTCGGAGGTATTTTTTATGAACAATCAACAAACAAACCAAGCATCGAAGCAGTCGCAGTTTTACCGTTTTCAAGTTATTCAGCCCCAGATGAAAATCGATGGACATAATGAAAAACCACGCTCGGTGGGAATGGCTTATCTAAAAGAAGGTCAAAATACTTATACACTTCGTCTATGGATGCTTTTGAATGAAAAATTCTATGTCATTCCAAACAAAAACGATTCGAGTCGATTTTTAATTCTCACCCGAGAGCCAAACAAAAATCCACTCGGTAAAAACAAGTACTTTTGGAACATCGTTGGCAATGGAAAGGCAGATACAACAACCGGCTACATCAAACTGAACTTTGACCTATTTGAAAAACCAATTTTGATGAGCCTGTATCCAGAATCCTCTGCGAATTCTGTGACTCTACCAGATCCCAACTCTAACGACGAAGTCGCCTAACTTAAAAGGGGAATTTATGAATCGGAATAAAAAAGCACTTCTATTTACTGTCATGGCAATGAGTTGTTTACTCGCACCTGAGTTTGCGTTTGCGGGTCTTGAATCAAGCTTGATGGGAATCAAAATGAAGCTCACAGGGGTTATTCTACCGCTGTTGTCTGTGATCGGAATCGCAATCGCCGCGATCTCATTTTTCACAGGAAATCCAAATGCAAAACAGCATATCGTCTATGCAGTTCTTGGTTGCATTTTCGGGTTCGGAGCACAGGCCATCGTTGATTTCATCGCACAAACGGTTCGATGAGGCAACTTATGGATGAATCAGAGCTAGAAACAACCCGAGTGCCTCGGGCATTGGAAATGAAAACAAAATTATTTGGCTTTGAATTGCCAGATTTGCTTCTCATTTTCTTCACCTTGGCATTTACGAACTTTATTTTTGGCAGCACATCGTTTCGATATCCATTGGTTTGGGGAACAACGCTTTCATTGGCGTTGTTCCTCTTCTTCGCCAAACGAGGCAAGCCAGACAACTATTTGCAACATTTAGGCGAGTTTATCACGTCACCAACTTACTTTGCAGCTGGCGCAGCTGATCAGTCTTATAAACAAATGAAGAAAGGTGGAACACATGTCAACAAATCGCAATGACTCATCCCTAGCCGGACAATTGCCATACTGGGAATTTTTTAGCGAACCATTCGGTCACATCATATTGAGTGATGGTTCGCTCGTCGCGGGATTAAACTTAGGACTAAAAGATATCGAATGCCTTGATGATGCTGAAATTAATCAATTTACTTTTCAGCTTAGATCTGTTTTGAATTCGATTTCTGAAGATACCTCTGTGCAATTTCATTTCAATGTTAATTCAGATTTCGCTGAAACTATCACAAACCATATCCAAAGAAAACAGCCTGAAGCTCATCAACTCATTCTTGATATTGCAGCACATAGAGAAAGCCGACTTCTCGAAGACTTGAAGTCCGGCGCTCTCTATAAACCAAAACTGACAGTCTTTTTAAAGACCAAATTGATTCAAACAAAAAAAGCAGCATTTTTCTCAAAGCCGGAACTGTTTTCGAAAAATGCGGTTGATAGTTATAGTGAAACTCTAGAAGTGCTCAATCAAAATATTGAAAGTTTCCGTTCATTCTTTGAAAGCAGCGGCTTAAAAGCTAACCAGTTATCGCGAGATAAAATTGTTCAGCACATTTATTCATTTCTAAACCCAAAACGAAGTGAATTAGAGCCATCACCTAAGTTGATTCAGTCCCAAGACGGAGACCTACCTGAGGAGGTTCTATCAGATTCGCCTTGGCTAGCGACTCAGTCTCCAAGGGAGCAGTTAGTTTTTGGCGATCTTCTTTTAAACTATGAACAGTTCACTTTAGATGGATTCTACCATCGGATCATCTCGCTGAAGACACTTCCTGAAGTGACATTCGCAGGACAGCTGTCATCATTTTTAAGAATGCCCTTTCATTACGATCTTTTCTTAAGCTTTGAAGTGCCTAGTCAGGCTGACGAAATGGCGAAGCTTAAGCAAAGAAGAAATATGGCGCATTCAATGGCAAGCACTCAATCAGGCAAAGCTTCTGATCTAGAAAGCGAATCAAAGCTTAGCTCAACAGAAGAATTGATTAGAGAACTTTTGAATTCTGGTCAACGTATCTATGCAGTTCAGATGACTCTTGTTCTAAAGGCCCCTGCGGATACTGAGGGGGCCAAAGAACTCAATCGACAATGTCGCGAGGTTCTCGGGCGATTTCGATCGCTCAACGGGGCCGAGGGACTTGAAGAAAGCGTTGGTGCATGGAAGATCGTTCGCGGAAATTTGCCAGCTGCTCCAATGAATTTAGAGCGCGCAAGAAAAATGAAAACGAATAATCTTGCAGACTTTTTACCAGTCTATGGTTCAAGAGAAGGAGATCGTGATCCTGTGGTCATTCTAAGAAATCGAATGAACGGAATAGTGTCCTTTGATTCTTTCGATTCCGGGCTTCCTAACTACAACAGTTTGGTCACAGGTTCTAGCGGTGCTGGTAAGAGTTTTTTGAATAACTGTATTTTAATGCAAGAGATGGCGCGAAACCTTCGTGTTTTCATAATCGACATCGGTGGTTCGTACAAAAAGCTAACAGAGTCATTAGGTGGTCAATATCTTGATGTGAATCTGTCTCCTGAATATCAAATGAATCCATTTCATATTCCAGATGCCAATCTAGAGCCGAGCAACCAGAAACTAAAGTCTCTGATCGCTGTTGTTGAAAGCATGGTGACTGAAGATTCAAACACTCGTCTTCCGAAGCTTGAACGTGTTCTTTTAGAAAAGACAATCATCGAACTCTATGAGGAAAAGCGCAGATCATCATTGATTCCAAAACTCTCTGATCTAGCAGATCGACTCAATAAATCAACCGAAGATAAAATGAGAAATCTTGGGAAAATGCTTTACATGTGGACCGGAGATCGCCCTTTCGGGCGACTACTTGATGGACTAGGAAGTCTTCGAACCGATGCTCCAATATGTACATTCGATTTGAAAGGTCTCTCAAGTCACCCAGATCTACAAAGTGTGATGATACTTATCTTGACAGATTTTATCCTAAATCAGGTTGAAAGTGACAAGACGAATCGAAAACGAATTATTTTGGATGAAGCCTGGGAACTTCTTAAATCTCCAGCTGCTGCATCCTTTATGGAGTATTGTGCTAGAACCTTAAGAAAAACTGGATCTGGAATCACCTTCATCACACAAGGAGTTGAAGAAATTGTAGCAAGCCCCATCGGAGCTGCAATTCTTAACAACACAGCAACTAAATTCATCATGCTTCAGCGCGGAGACACCGAAATTTTAGCTCAAACCCTAAAACTGAATCAGCAAGAGATCAGTCTGATTCAGTCACTTGAACAAAGAAAAGGTGTTTTCTCAGAAGGGTTCTTGATTGAAGGAGACCATAGACAAGTCATTCGTGTCTATCCAAGCGCAACTGAATACTGGCTATCGACAAGTGATGCGCAAGACAATGCATTTATTGAATCGCTTCGTGCAAAGGGCTCAAGCTTACCTGAGGCAATAAAAACTGCGGCACTTCAATTTCCAAATGGAATTGCCGAAGCAAAAAGGAACAGTGCATGAAAAAGCTAAGAAAAATTGCACTAGCAGTTTTGCTAAGCCTAACACTTGGATATCCACAAAAAAGCAGAGCTGATCTGTTTGGTGGTGACGTCGTAATCCTCACTCAAATTTTAGCCAACGCTATTCAGCAGCTCGTTCAATTGCGGCAGATTCTATCAACGGGTTCAGACTCATTGAATCTTTTGAGAGATATCAATCGAGGAATTCGGGATGGGCTGACTGTCCTCCAGATGATTAACCCGCGATTTAATCCAGGGCTATATGGCGATTTGGAGACAGCAGATCGAGTTCTGAATGTCATTACTGATTTGTATGGTCGCATTCCTCAGACAGCTGAAATGCGATTGCAAGCAGCTCAAGACAGATCTGTATCTGAAAGCATTGCGATGAATGGTAACTTATTTCGATTTGCTGACCAAGCCGACGAAGAGAGCAAGCGGATATTTAATCATTCGCAAGGAGTGAGTCCTCAAGGGGCAGCAAAGCTAACAGCACAGTCTGTAGCAGTTCTGATTGGTGTTTCAACTCAGGTTTTAAGAACCAATTCGATGATGCTAAAAATGATGTCTGAAAATATGGCCCTACAAAACAGAAAAGAGAAATTGCAATCGGCTCAATTCAAATCTCAATACGATGGTTTATCTAATGCGCTTGGCGACTTACCTAAAGAAACAAAACTAAAACCACTGGAAGGAGGAAACTAAATGCCACAATTTGAACTTCTTGGCTCTTTGATGAAAGATCTCCACCAACAGTTTGTGACGATCTATTATCTAATGCTTCCTGTTTTTTTCGCGCTTTCAATTGCAATGGCTTGGTTTCGTTCACCACAAGGAAGCATTGAGTTCTTGGACATTCTTAAGCGAGCAGTCATTGCAACCTTGTTGTTGGTAGCCTTTCCAGACATAAGCAGAGCCATCATATATGTGGCTGACGGAATAACTGAGAAAATAGACGCCTTAAATTCAATTGATGTCATGGTTCGAATGGCCCAAGAGAAAAGTGAAGCCTACTCAGCCTCTACAACAAGCTTACTGCTTCAGTTTAATGATTTGATTATTGCCGTGCTTTCATTTTTGAGTTTTCTTGTTCTTTACATAGCTCGGTACATCACGATTGCAATGTATCACTTTTTTTGGATCTTTTTTATGATCACAGCACCACTACTTTTACTTTTTAATCTCTTTGCGTCTACTAGCCAAATTACAATCAATCTGTTTAAAGGAATGATGGAAGTCGCTAGCTGGAAGATCGTATGGGCAATCTTAGGCGCAATGTTGACAGCACTTTCTTTTGGCGATGCCTACAAAGCCGAAGGCAACTATCTAACTCTGATCGTGATGAATTTCGTAATTGCGATTGCAATGTTGGCCACGCCAATGATGGTTAAATCGCTAGTAGGATCTGGTTTGCAATCCATGTCGTCTACCTTAGGTGCAACAGCCGTCGCAGCAATGGTAGCAGCTCCAGCTCGTGCCGCGATGGTCGCTACAAAAAGTAGAAAAGCCTTAAACGCCACAAGTAGTTTTGCGCGAAACCAAGTTCAACGTTTCCAAAGACCTAAAAACAATCCTTACAAAGGAGTTTCATGAAAAACTATAAAGAACACCTTCTCAATCACAACTTCCCGAAGCAGCTTTCTGATCTGATGAACTCAAATCAATTTCTAAAAATTTTTTCTGTTGCAGCACTTGGTCTGGCCGTTTTTGCTTTGATCACATTAATGACACTTGGCTTTAAACCACCAATCGTCATCAGCCTCAGCGAAAGTGCGATTGAATTGAATCAGAAAGATAGTCTTCCCAAGCCCGAAGATCAAATTCAGCAGGCTGCAAAAAAATACGTTTCACTGAGGTATAAATGGGAACCAACTAATGTGGTGAAAAATCTAGAACTTGCGGATGCATTCATTCACCCAACAAGTAAGAAAGCATATCTTGCTGCTGTTTCCAATGTGGTCAGATTTTCATCTGAGAAGCAAGTCTCACAAAGAGCTTATGCGAATTTAGTTGCCGTCAATTTGCAGTCAAAAACTGTGACTGTTACCGGAGACAGAATTACTTCAATTCAAGGAATGATAGCTGCGGGACCGTTAAAAGTCGAACTTACTTTTGAAAATGGAGATCGCACAAAAGAAAACCCTTGGGGTGTGTATTTTATTAAAGAAAAGGAAAGCTTATGAGACTTTTAGCTTGTCTCTTAATATTCGCATCATTTTCAGATTTGGCGTTTGCAAGAGTTCGAAAGGTTCCTGTTTCAGGTGATCAAATTGTTACAGTAAAAACTGCGATTGGAATTGCGACAATCATACAAGTGCCAGACAGACCAAACAGCGTTGTTGTCGGCGATCAGGAATCTTTTAAAGTGGAGTATCTAGATCAAGCAATCACAATAAAGCCATTGCACTCAGGTGCTAAAAGCAATTTGTATGTCTACACTGACTGGAAGCGATACAATGTACAGCTGACGACTGGGACTGAAGCTATTGCAGATTACGTTGTCTATCTAGAATCACCAAAGACTGCTAGTTCGAGATCGCCCACAACCACATGGCGTTCGTTTGCAAATAGTTTGAGAAATGAAAGCCTAGCTCTAGAAACTCGAAAGGTTGGCACTCCACGAGAAAATCTAGTTGCAATTGAGTTCGTAGTTTCGTCCTCTAAAAAGGAGAAATTCGATCCCAGTTGGATTTGGCTGACACAAAATGGACAAACTAAGGTTATTCACAATCTTTTTGTGTCGAATTTGAATCTTGAACCTCAGACAAAAGTTAATGGCGTCATTCAGATTTTAAAATCCGATATTAGTTTTAATGAACCACTGCGAATCGAACTGAGAAGAAAGAGATTGAGTTATCTCACAATACCAAAGGTGGATTCATGGATACAAATGAAAGTAGCACGTTAATAGGTAGAATTTCAAAACTCTATCTGAAGGAACAAAAGCCCTTCACCAAGAAGCGTGACGTTAACTGGAAAGCACTGAAAGTTTCAGCTCTGTCGGGAATAGTTTTAGTCGTACTCATTCTATTGTTAATGCCCTCAACGCCTCCTGAAACAGGGGACTTTTCGGAGAAGATCGACAGCAATGGTTACAAAATTCAATCCGTGGCTGAATCAAATCCAACCGCCGATACATGGGCGCAGATGCAACAATCACAACTAAACAGTGGCAGTGCTCCACGATCACTTGATTACCTTAATGGCTCTGGTGGCAGTCCTTCAAATTTTGGATCGAATGCCAAGCCTGATCGGAGTAGTTCAATGATCATCGGACGAACTGGCGTTGATTCGAAGACCCAGCTGTCGCCCGGTTCAAAGATAAAAGTCAGATTGAATGATTCAGTGACCTTAAGTACAGAATCGGTTCCTGTGATTGCAACAGTAGTTTCAGACGTTGAACACGAAGGAAGTAATGCAATTCCCAGAGGGGCAAGAATCATTGGAGAAATTGCTTTTGACGAGTCATCGGAAAGAGCAAGTGTCACGTTTAGGTCTCTTCAGCTACCAGATGGTAGAGAGCGACAAATATCAGCTATCGCCCTAGGAAATGATGGTCAGTATGGAATTGAAGGAAAAGTAAATTCTGCCGCAATCAGAAATACAGTCGGTCAAACTCTAACACGTTTCATTGGTGCCTACGCTGATGGCTCAATTCAGCGCGGGCAATTAGGAGCATCGCAAGGTGGCCATGAAAATGGAATGAAAACGGCTGTAGCCGAAACCGCAAAAGATCGCGCCGAAGCTTGGGCCGAAGAACTTAAAAAAGAAAAGAAATGGATCGAAGTAAAAGCAGGCAAAGAGTTTATTGTGATCATTAATCAACCTTATCAATTTAGAGACCCTGGTTCGTTTTATGGGAACTGATAGCAACAATGACATGCTTTTAATTTGGGGACTTGCGATCTTTGGCCTCTGTGCAGTGGGTTCAAAACATCTAGAGACACTCAAGTTAAAGTTCAATAACCCAGAATTTCAAATTCTGTTTTCAGTCATTGTCGGTATTGGCTTTGCGGCAGCAATCTATTTTATATATCAAAGGTTTGAAATCGCATTAGCAAAAAAGGAACAAGAGCATGCCATTCTGGGTTACGAAGCGGGATCGGCCTTCTGCGGAACTACGATTGACAATCAAGACGTTTACATAAAGACAAAGCAAAGAGCTATGCATACACAAGTCATCGGAACGACGAACGCCGGAAAAACTGAATCTGTAATCTTGCCATGGGCAATTCAGGACATTGAAGCAGGTCGTGGTTTAATTCTGATTGATGGGAAAGCAGATCGCTCACTGTTAGATAAACTTTGGTCATACACCGTAAAAGCCGGACGCCAAAAAGATTTCAGATTGTTTTCATTAGGGAAAATCGAAAGCTCACATCAATTTAATCCCTTGATTGGAGGTTCTCCAGAGGAAATTTCTGAGCGAGTTTTCAATGCATTTGATTTTGAAAATCAGCACTACAGAAGCTTGCAATATGAGATCTTTGTACAAGTCATGAGAATTTTCATTTCTGCGAATGTGATCCCAACATTTCAACGACTTCACCAGGCGATTTCAGACCCGCAATACTTAAAGACTGTTGTTCAAGGAACCACTGTTAACGAACAAAAAGAATGGGCTCAAAATTTTGCGTCACTTCCATTGAATGAACGTTTAACTAGAACAAGTGGTCTAACGACAGCTCTCAGTCACTTTGCGTTCGGAGCGACCGCTCAGTTGTTTAATACTGAGAATCCAGAAATTACATTGGAAAAGGCACTCAGCAACAACTTGATCGTATACTTTCAGCTGCCTGTTTTACTTTCTCCATTTTTAGGCACAGCCACAGGAAAGATGATTCTACAATCACTTCAAAGTTCTGTGGCAAATCGCCATCGAAGCCAGAAAGGAAATCCAAAGTTTTTTTCAGTCTTTCTCGATGATTTTTCTGAGTATTTGTATCCGGGATTTGTGACGATTCTAAACAAATCTCGAAGTGCGAATGTGGGCATTGTGTTTGCCCATCAAGCCCTAGGAGACATCAAAGCATTGGGGGATGCGGTCGCCAATTCAATTCTAACAAATGCGAATCTAAAAGTATTCATGCGTGGCAATGACCCAGAATCTGCGGAATATTTCTCAAGCGTTATCGGCACGGTTAAGGCTTTTAAATCAACAGAGAGAGCAAAAAAAGGACTCTTAAAAACAGAAACAACAGGAGATCAAAGTCTTCGAGAAGTGGATGAGTTTATCATTCATCCAAACAAATTTAAAAAAGACCTCGGAGTTGGTGAAGGAATTATGATCGTACCGCACGAACGAGGAAGCAAAACCATACACATGAAATTTAAAAAGTGGGATGACTTACCTCCAACATCTCTTGAGCCTGCTATTAAAACAATTGCTCAACCACTTTCACTTGCGCGTCCTTCTGAAAAACAGAAACTACAAACTCAAAAGGACAATCCATGAATAAATTTAAAAATAAATATCTTCTGATAGCACTCATCTACTTAGGTGCCCTGTTACTTGCATCAGGTTGCGCAACCCAAGGGAAATCTGCTGGGCTTGGCGCAGCTATTGGCGGAGGAACTGGTGCGCTAATTGGTCACATCGCCGACCCAGGAAAAAATGGAGAGTATCGAACACGAAATGTCATACTTGGTACAGCAGTTGGTGCCATGGCAGGCTCAATTGCTGGAGATCTAAGTTACAAAGAACTTGAATCTCAGAAGCGAGATGCCTTTATTAAAGGGAAGGCTTCAGCACCTCAAGCTAGGGATGGTGCGATGCCGACACTGAAAAATCCCAAAGTAGAATCTCGTTGGGTGGAAGGCCGGATCTCAGGAAACAAGTACATAGAGGGACACTATGAATACATTATTTCAGAACCAGCTCGCTGGGAGGAGTAATGCCTCGACCAAAAATAATTCCGATTGAAGCAATCAACCTTGCTGCGCGCACTGGCTTTATCACAAAGGCTTTGTTCAAAGAATTTATTTTAAGGAATCGCCCTAAGAGTTCTGTCAACCGAAGTTGGAGTGAACTTGTCAATTCTGGATTCTTCAACAGACATTCAGATGAGCGGATGGCCGATGTCTACTTGCTGAATAAGCGTAAAAAAGAGCTTCAAGAACTATTAATTCAGCAGCCAGCACCTCCCCCATACACAGGAATAATCAGACATGATGAAATTGCACTTCGAGGCATTCTATTGATTGAAGATCGCGGGTTCCTGGAGACTTGGAAGGTAGAATCTGAATTCAAGAAGACAAGACAAGGAGTCATTCAACTTGAATCAAACAGCCAAAATCCAAAGTTTCCAGATGCAATTTTAAATTTCAAGGCACCCCATAAACCTATTCGGGTTGCGATTGAAATTGAGCTTACACAAAAAGAAAAGCGACGATACGAGCGAATTTTAAATGCTTACTCCTTCGCACAAAATTTGGATCTCATTATCTTTGTCTGTGCGAACAAGCAAATTGAGAACGCAATAATCGGCACGGCAGCAAAATTCTTCTATCCTTCGGCAGGAGCAGAAGTAGGAATCATGTCAAAAACGGATTGGCTAACCGACCCTGTGCTTGGAGACCTTCGATACCAGAACACAGTATGTTCACTAGGGACTTGGATTGACGATCAAGAAAAGCTTCAGATTCAAAATATAAGATAAGTGATTTGTTATCGATTCGATGGCTCACTTATTTTGGACGTAATTGATTTTGTTAAAATGATCAAAGACTGAGAACTACTAACAAAAACACCCCCGCCGCTCCTGTCGGCGTCCTCGAGCCGTTACTGACCACCCCCACTCTACGATTGAAGGTGGTCAGTAACTAGGACTAGACAGTAACGGCGGGGGTAATAGGTAAGAATAGGAATAATTATTATGAATGAATTTAAAAAAGAAGAAGAGAGAGAAGAAGGAAAGAAGACAGGAAAACAAGAAACGAAAGCAAAGAAGCTAAAATCAACTGAAGATGATCAGTATCGAGTCGTGATTCAGAAAGAGTCTAACGATGCTCTAGAAGAATTGGTTCGCAAGACTAATGACGGATTTGAAGGTGGCGAAGTGACGAAATCAGATGTTGTTAATTTTCTAATTTCAAATCATGCAAAATCATTTTCAGATTCTGATGTTAAAAATCTTCGCCTTCTTCATTTTGACGAAAAGAAAGTTCTAAGAGCCCTGCTACGCAAAGCTGGCGACGACGGAGATTTACCAAGTGAAATTAAAAAAGTTCTTAGAGAACACTTAGGTATCTCAGACAGTTCCAAACGTCGCATTTCGAAAGGCACACTCGACTTATCCACAGAAAAATCTGTGGATAACTGATGACTTGATTCAAAAAGAATATAGACCAATTGCGCAACTTCCTGACGTCTCAAGTTATCTTTCTCAGCCTTGCTGAGACCAAGATTCAGGAGTACAATTATGTCTGGATCACAAATCCAAAGCTCTAACGAGCAACAGATCTTTGATAATAAAATAGAACCCATGTGGGCTTCAACAAAGGTTGCCGCCGCCCTTCTAGGGATTAGTCCCAATGCTCTACGAATTAGAAAATTTCGCGGGCAAATAGAATGTCGGTATTTTGGAAATCAACTTAGATTCAACGTGAATTACATCCACTCACTTCTTCGCGATACGCGAGAAGAACGAAAGGAGTAATTTATGGCGATTACGAGATTGATGATCGATGGCAAACCAATGTATGAAGTCTTTGTAAAAATAAGAGATAAGTCCGGCAAGCAAGTTGCGAAACGAAAAAGATTTCAAAATGAACGTGAAGCTAAAAAAGCTGAACTTGAAATCTTGATGAACCTAGAAGGTCACAAAACAAAAATCACTTGGAAACAATGGATTGATCATGTGCTTGAAAAGTACAGAGTTGAGTATCGTACATCGACCTACTTCAATTATAAGCACTGTTTAAATAAATGGTTTGATCCTGTCTGGAACGAAATGTTCCTCGACGACATTAAACCTAGCGATGTTCACAAAGTGATTTTTGAAAACTGCAAAGGAACTTCTAGCTACACTCAAAGAGGACTTCTAAAAATCGTAAAACGTGTTTTTAACGTTGCGATTGAGGAAGGCATCATTGTTCGAAATCCTGCTGTAGGAATTCGAGTTCGGTGTGCTGATGCGAACCAAGCAGTTTTGAACAAAAGTGAAATCGAAGTCTTATTGACGGAAGCTCGGCGCACAGAGCACCGATTCTTCCCTCACTGGACTTTGGCTCTTCTAACTGGAATGCGTTCGGGCGAGCTGTACAGCTTAAGGTGGACCGATGTTGATATGGTCACTGGAAAGATCAGCATCAGCAAAGCTTGGACTCGTTACAACGGCGAGGGTCCAACCAAGACTGCTAAAAACCGGATTTATCCAATATCAAATGAAGGCCGAAAATTTCTTGAGGAACTTCGAGCAAACTACACTAAGGACTCTGAGTTCGTACTTCCCAGATTGTGGGAGTGGAACCAAGGAGACCAAGCAAAGGTGCTTAAAAGTTTCTGTGAAGAGATCGGCATTACCCCGGTAAAGTTCCACGACCTTCGTGCAACTTTCATAACGCAGATGCTTAACAACGGGGTTCCACTTTCTAAGGTCATGGCTATCGTTGGCCACTCTTCCTTAAAGACCACGCAAGGCTACTTGCGATTGTCAGGTAAGGATATTGAGGGAGCCACTGAAGGATTAAACATCCAAGTGCCTCAGATTGAAGAAAACCTAGGAAACGTTGTTCAGTTAAAGCGAAAATGATGGACAGCTGTGGTAACATTTTGGTAACATGGGTCTAAATTTGGTTGCAAATTCAATGGGTTACTCGATTGGCGAGTTGCCCATCCAATTTAATACCCGCTTCACAGGCGGGTTTTTTATTTTTACGGTTCTTTTAATTTTATCAACAACTTAGCCAAAAGAAGTTTCTTGAACTCACCAAACCCATATCATCGCTCATCATGCAGCATAATTGATCTTGCAAAGTCTTGTCGTTGGCGGCTGTAGTTGACGGCCCAGTAGTCGTTAGCATCGTCGTTGATTGAATGATTCAGCCCTATTGGCACAATCACTGGGGCAGTTGGGACAAGTGGATCAGCGTGATGATCGAATCGAAAGTCTGGCAACGGCCCACTTCGCAAGTGGAGTGAGTTGGTGCTGATTTAATTCGCTGGGCTGATACCACTTCCAACCACTTGTGTCCTCACTTTGACTCTCTGGCTGGTTGGTTTCAGGATCAAAAACTGAAGCTCCATAAACAATCGCATTGATGTGCAATTTCTCGTGGAAGTTGGTTTGTGGCTGCCACTCTTTAGCAAATGTCTTCACTTCCCACAATGAACACCGATCCAAAAGATGAGATGTTTCTTCAAGAATTTCTCGGGCCAATGCTTTTTCGGGAGTCTCGCCGTACTCAATTCCTCCGCCTGGTAAATCCAAGAACCCTGAATACGGCCCTTTGGATTTTTGTACCAACAAAATTCCTCGGGGATCATGGATTACGGCGTAAACTCCTGTGCGAAAAACCGCATTAGCTGCATCCACCAAGTTCATACTCAAAAAAGCCAACCAAATGTTAAAGCCACACTAATTGAATCCCGCAAACTTTTCTCCAAATCATCTTTATGTTTTTGAAGATAAGTACCTGATTGAAAATCAACAGTTGGCCTTTTCAGCCAAAAGCGATAGCCAAGCTCTAATCCCATCGTGAACGATTCCCCAAAAACATCATAGGAACCAACACTCGCGTTGGCTGCATATCCATC
>WBZM01000360.1_pt1 | contig 67270 bp, 72 predicted proteins | sample 5204271 | NCBI WGS metagenome assembly WBZM01 (sample SAMN12344346, study PRJNA552823) | activated sludge metagenome | biome: Activated sludge suspended growth; feature: Nitrification reactor; material: Wastewater; isolation source: activated sludge from nitrification reactor of wastewater... | reverse complement strand
GGCGTTCCGTATTTCAAACCATTGTCGAGAAGGTTGGCCAGCGTCTGCGCGATCAGTTCGCGATTGCCGCGCACAACAAGGCCGGGCTCGATGGCGCAGGCGAAGACGACGCCGCGCTCCTCCGCCGCCGCTTCGTAAAGTTCGGCGACGTCCTCGGCGACGCGGCTGACGTCGAGCGCTTCCATCTTCGGGCCGCTGCCGGATTCGGCGCGCGCGATCGTCAGCAGCGCGTCGAAAATGCGCATCAGGCCGTCGGCCTCGCCGATGACCTTCTCCAGCGCCTCGCGCAGCGCCTCCGGATCGCCGGTCTGGCGCATGGCCGCGTCGGCGTTGTTGCGCAGGCGCGTCAACGGCGTACGAAGATCGTGCGCAATATTGTCGGAAACTTCCTTCATGCCGATGAGCAGCGCCTCGATGCGCGCCAGCATGGCGTTGAGGTTTTCCGCGAGACGATCCATTTCGTCGCCCGATCCTGCGACCGGCAGGCGCTTCGACAGGTCGCCGCGCATGATGACGGCTGCCGATTCCGACATGGCGTCGACGCGGATGAGAACGCGGCGCGCGACGAAAAGACCGCCCACGGCGCCGATCGCCACCAGCCAGATGAGCGAATTGCCGAGCGCGCGCCGCAAGATCTTGCGCAGCCGCTCGAGTTCCTCGACGTCGTGGCCGACGAGCAGGCGATAGTTGCCGGGAAGTACGAAGACGCGAACCAGCGCGCGGCGGCGCGCTTCCTTTTCGCCGGGGCGCTGATAGGTCGTCTCGACGAGGCCTTCGCTCGACAATGTCGCAGTCGGCAGCGACGCGACGTTGCCGACGATCGGCTCGCCGGCGAATGTCGTCAGAAGATAGATGTCGCCGCCGGGCTGGCGAATGCGCCGCTCTATGGACTGCACGATCTGCTGGACGCCGCCCTGCGCATATTGGTCTGACAAGCCGCGGATATCCGCGTCGATCGTTTCGGAAATCTGATCCTCGAGAACGCCGCGCACGTTGCGCCCGACATTCATGACGACGAGGCTCGCCGCCACGGCGAAGACGATGGAATAGACGACCGCGAGCTTGAAGGCCGTGGTGCGGAAGAGTTTGAGCAGGGCGGTCACGCCGCGCCGTCGCGGATCATGTAGCCCGCGCCGCGGATCGTGTGCAGCAGCGGCGGCTCATGGCCCTTGTCGATCTTGGAGCGTAGGCGCGAGATATGCACGTCGATCACGTTGGTCTGCGGATCGAAGTGATAGTCCCAGACGTTTTCGAGCAGCATGGTGCGCGTCACCACCTGGCCCGCATGTTTCATCAGATATTCGAGCAGGCGGAACTCGCGCGGCTGCAGGGGAATTTCCTTGGCGCCGCGGGTCAGCTTGTGGGACAGGCGATCCAGTTCGAGATCGGCGACGCGGTAAACGGTTTCCTGCGCGCCCGCGCCTCCCTTGCGACGGCCCAGCGCTTCCACGCGCGCGAGCAGTTCGGAAAAAGCGTATGGCTTCGGCAGGTAGTCGTCGCCGCCCGCGCGAAGTCCCTTCACGCGGTCGTCGACCTGTCCCAGCGCGGACAGGATCAGCGCCGGCGTTTCGATTTTTTGCGCGCGCAGGCTCGAAACCAGCGAAAGGCCGTCGAGCTTGGGCAGCATCCGGTCGACGATGAGCACGTCGTAGTCGCCCTCGGATGCGCGCGCATAGCCGTCGAGGCCGTCGGCGGCGTGGTCGGCGACGTGGCCCTGCTCGCGAAAAGCCTTCACGAGATAGGCGGCCGCTTCGGAATCGTCTTCGATGACGAGAAGTCGCATGTCCGACATATAGCCGCTCCGAAAAGAAAACGGCAGGCCGGAAGGGGGCTCGGCCTGCCGTTCATTGAGATCGCGGACAGGGCGGACCGCGATCTCGAATGGGCGCCTTTTACGAGGCGCGGGTCGCCAGAGCCACGAAGCGCGTGGCGTCGCCGCTCTTGACCCGCAGCAGAACGGCCTTCTGTCCCTCGGCGCGGGCGTCCTTGATCGCCGAGACGACTTGCGCCGGCGTGGAGACGGGCTTGCCCGCCGCCTCGAGAATCACGTCGCCCGTGCGCAGGCCCTTCTGGGCGCCGGCGCCATCGGGGTCGACATCGGCCACAACGACGCCGGTCTTGCCGGCGCCAGGCACCGCCGCGGCCGGCGCCAGCTCGAGGCCGTAGCTCGCCATCGACGCGGGCTCGGCGCTGTCGGAGCGGTCCGCCTTGGCTTCGCGCTCGCCCGGCAGCTTGCCGAGCGTCACGGCGACGGTCTTCTCCGAGCCGCCGCGCAGATAGGTGAGGTCCACCTTCTTGTCCGGGCCGATGCCGGCGATCTTGCGGGCAAGCTCGCGCGGGCCGTCGATCTTCTCGCCGTTGACCGCGACGATGACGTCGCCGGACTTCACGCCGGCTTCAGCCGCCGGGCCGCTCTTGGCCTCGGCGACGAGCGCGCCCTTGGTGTCCTTCAGGCCGAGACCATCGGCGATATCCTGCGTCACCGGCTGGATCTGCACGCCGATATAGCCGCGCGAAACGACGCCCTTGTCTTTCAGTTCGGCCACCACCTGCTTGGCGGTGTCCGCCGGAATGGCGAAGCCGATGCCGACCGAGCCGCCCGAGGGCGAGAAGATCGCCGTGTTGACGCCGACGACCTGGCCGTTGGCGTCGAAAGTCGGACCGCCGGAATTGCCACGGTTCACTGGCGCGTCGATCTGCAGGAAATCGTCATACGGCCCCGAGCCGATATCGCGGCCGCGCGCCGACACGATGCCGGCGGTCACGGTGCCGCCGAGACCGAAGGGATTGCCGACCGCCACGACCCAGTCGCCGACTCGCGGCGTCTTGGCTCCGAATTGCACGAACGGGTAGGTGCCGGCGTCCTTGATCTTGAGGAGCGCGAGGTCTGTCTTCTTGTCCGTGCCGATGATCTTCGCGCCGACCGTCTTGCCGTTGTCGAGCACGAGCTCGACGTCGGAACCGTTCTGCACGACGTGATTGTTGGTCACGACATAGCCGTCGGCCGAGATGATGAACCCCGAGCCGAGCGACATGCCCTTCTGGGGCTTGTTGCGAAACTGGTCGCGACCGCCAAACTGCCTGAAGAAGCGCTCCATCGGATCGCCCTGGCCGAAATGCGGCATGCCGGAACCATCTTCGTCGGATGAATCGGTTTGCACGGTCTTGACGCGCACGGACACCACGGCGCCCTTCACCCGATCCACGAGATCGGCGAAGGAAGCCGGGCCTGTCGGCGCGATCGCCTGGTTGAGCGGGGCCTCGGCATGCGCCGGAAGCGCCACGAGCGAGGTGTTGAGCGCGGCGCCGCCAAGCGCCAGAGCGGAAACGGCGCCCATCAACAGGACGCGGGCGCGCGTACGCGGACGCGGCAACGAAAAACCTTCCGAAGGAACGGGCTCGATATTGCGGACAGTCATGAATTCTCTCCGTTCGGCGAGTTCGCCCCGCCGTGTCTGGCGAGGTTCGCCCCGCCGTCGAGGGAGAAGATGGGGACCGGCCCCTTACATGTGCGTGACCGCGAGATTAAGCTTTTGTAATCGGCCCATCGGCGCTTTCATCCGCGCCTTCGATCTGCGCGAGTTCCGCGCGTTCCGCCTCGGTCAGAGCCGTCACGGACGCCGGCCTTTGGGCGCGCAGTCTCGCAATCGTGAATCCAGCCGCTCCCAGAAGCACAAGCACGGGCGTGATCCACAGGATCAGCGTGTAGGGACGCAGCGGGGGCTTCAGCAGAACGAAATCGCCATAGCGGGCGACGAGGTAGTCGCGCACCTGATCGTCGCTGTCGCCCTTCTTCAGGCGCTCGCGCACCAGCAGGCGCAGGTCGCGCGCCAGCGGGGCGTTCGAATCGTCGATATTCTCGTTCTGGCAGACCATGCAGCGCACGCCGCCGGAGATTTCGCGCGCGCGGTGCTCCAGGGCCGGATCGGGGAGAATCTCGTCGGGCTGCACCGCCTGGGCGGCGAACGGCGCGGCAAGCGCCATCGCCAGACCGAGCAGGACTACATGCAAGCGCGTCATTTGCCGCCCTGCTTCCCGTCGCCCTTGGCGGCGGCCTGCCCTTCGTTCCAGACGCCCTGCTTCTTCAAGGCGTCGGCGACTTCGCGGGGCATGTAGCGTTCGTCGTGCTTGGCGAGCACATTGTCGGCCTTGACGACGCCCTTGGCGTCAAGCGCGCCTTCGGCCACCACGCCCTGCCCTTCGCGGAACAGGTCGGGCAGGATGCCGTCGTAGGTCACGGACACGTCCTTTTCGCCGGTGTCGGTGATGGCGAAGGTCACCTGCTTGCCGGCGCCGCGGACAAGCGAGCCGTCCCTCACCAGGCCGCCGACGCGCACGCGCGTTCCAGGCGCCAGTTGCTTGGCGGCCAGTTCGGTCGGCGAATAGAAAAAGACGATATTGTCGCGCATGGCGAACAGCACGAGGCCGAGCGCGCAGCCGAGCGCCGCGAGGGCGGCGGCGATGAAGACGAGGCGGCGCTGCTTGCGGGTCATGATGCGTTCGCGGCTTGAATGCCCGAATGTGGCCGGGCGTTACGTCCGTCTATCCTGCCTCGGCGCGCAAGGGAATGCGCGAATTGTCTCAGACAGAACTTCAACAAAAAGGCCGCTGCTGGCAGCGGCCTTGGATTTCGTATCCGGAGCGGCTCAGCTCACGATCTGCCATGCGCCGTCCGGGCCGCGGCAGGCGACGCCTTCGGCGGCGCGCGGACGCCCGTCAATGTAGATGCGGTGCGTATAGCGGCGGCAATGACCGCGGGTGTCGTCGAATTCCACGCCCGGCTCGATGTAGCCGTACGCGCGCTGGCCGCGCCAGGGGCGACGTTTGCCCGATTCGAAGGCGGCGTCCTGCGCCTCGATCGCGGCCATGCGGTCCTGCTCGTCAAGATCGCGACCGATGGCGTTGCCGGCGAGCCCGCCGATCGCCGCGCCGGTGACGGCGCCGACCACCGTGCCGCCCGAGCCGCCGACCGCGCCGCCGATCAGGCCGCCCGCGATCGCGCCGGCGCCGGCGCCCAAAACCGTGCCGCCCGCTTCGTTCGGGCCGGAGGTCGAGGCGCAGCCGGAGAGAGCCATCCCGATAAGGCCGATACAAATCAAATTCAGAATTTTCACGTGCGAATCTCCATCGGCCGAAGCAAGGCCCCGGCCCGGCGGGCCGCATACACGCGAAAAATCGGGCGAAAGTCTGGCCGTCACGCCGCTGGCAGCCGCAGGACCGCCCGCAATCCCCCGAGTGGGCTTTCCTCCAGCGCCAGCGCGCCGCCATAGGCCGCCGACAAATCGGCCACGATGGACAGGCCGAGGCCGGACCCCGGCTTGGTCTCGTCGAGCCGGCGACCGCGCCGTATCGCCTCGGCCCGCATCCCGGGCGCGAGGCCCGGCCCGTCGTCGTCGATGGCGAGGACAAGCCGGGAGCGGCCGGCCGCCGCCGGCTCGAGCGCCAGCGACAGGTGGACCTTCGAGGCCGCCCATTTGCAGGCGTTGTCGAGGAGATTGCCGACGAGATCGTCGAAATCCTGGGCTTCGCCAAGAAAGCGCAGGCCGGGAGCGGTTTCGGGAAAGACGATCTCGCGTTCGCGATAGATCTTGCGGAAGGTGCGGCCGAGCGCGTCGAGCGCCGGGCCGACCTCGGTCGTCGCGCCGATTGCGCCGGCGCGGGCGGCGGCGCGGGCGCGGTCGAGGTAGAACGAGACCTGGTCGCGCATGAGGGCGGCCTGTTCGCGCACCTTGCCGGCGAGCGGATCGGCCGCGTCGCCGGCCTCGTTGATGAGCACGCTGAGCGGCGTCTTCAGCGCATGGGCGAGATTGCCGACCTGCGTGCGCGCGCGCTCCACGACCTCCCTGTTGGCCGAGACCAGCAGGTTCAGTTCGTCGGCGAGCGGCGCGATTTCGGTCGGGTAGTCGCCCTCCACCCGTTCCGCCGCGCCGCGCCTGACGTCGGCGACAGCCGACTCCAATTGCCGCAAGGGGCGCAGGCCGAAGGAGACCTGGAACGCCGTGGTGGCCAGCAGGCCGGCGGCGAGCAGCGAGAAGGCGACAGCCAGCGCGACCTCGAAGCGATTGATCTGGGCTTCCAGATCCTCGGTCGTCGCGGCGACCTGCACGAGATAGAGGCCGGCGTCGCCTACCGATATCTGGCGCTCGACGATGCGCAGGTCCCGCCCGTCTGGCCCCGCCGCATAGCCTGCGCGCGCCCCGCCCATGTCGGCCGGCACGCCGCTTTCGGACAGCTTCGGCAGCCGCGCGGCGAAGAGCGAGCGCGAGGCGCGAACCTGCGGCTTCTCGCTGTCGAGCCGCGTGATCTGCCAGTACCAGCCGGATTGCACGAGATCGAACTGGGGATCGCCCAGTTCGCCGGGATCGGTGTGCTGATCTTCGCCGGAGCTTGCGACATCGGCGACGAGCGCGCGCAGGTAGACGTTGAGGCGCTGGTCGAAACTCGCCTCCGACACGCGGCGGTAATAGGCGGTGAGCAGGACGCCCGCCACGCCCAGGATGACGACGATCCAGGCCGCGGCCGCGAGGAACAGGCGCCGGGCGATCGATTTTCGCGCGACGAGCGAGGCCGGCATTATCGGGGATTGGGCCGGGCCGATCCGGCCTGCTCGTCGGGCGGAGCGACCAGATAGCCGAGCCCGCGCACGGTCTGGATGATCTCGGCGCCGAGCTTCTTGCGCAGGCGGCCGACGAAGACCTCGACCGTATTGGAATCGCGGTCGAAGTCCTGATCGTAGAGATGCTCGACGATCTCGGTGCGCGAGACGACGCGGCCGGTGTGGTGCATGAGATAGGCGAGCAGGCGGTATTCGTGCGAGGTCAGCTTGATCGCGGCGCCGTCGACATGCACGCGGCCGGCCTTGGTGTCGAGGCGAACCGGGCCGCAGACCAGTTCGGCGCTCGCATGGCCGGTCGCGCGGCGCGTCAGCGCGCGCAGGCGCGCCAGCACCTCCTCGAGATGAAAGGGCTTGGTGACGTAATCGTCGGCGCCGGCGTCAAAGCCGCGCACCTTCTCGCTCCAGCCGTCGCGGGCGGTGAGAATCAGGACCGGCATGGTGCGGCCGGCCTTGCGCCAGGCCTCGAGAACGGCGACGCCGTCGATCTTGGGCAGGCCGATATCGAGCACGACGGCGTCGTAGGGCTCGGTCTCGCCGAGAAACTGGCCCTCCTCGCCATCGAAGGCGCGGTCGACCGCATAGCCCGCATGGCCCAGCGCCTGCGCGAGCTGACGGTTCAGATCCTTGTCGTCCTCGACGACCAGCAGCCGCACCCCGAGCCTCCCTGTCCTACCTGCGGCCCTGCTCGGCCGTGAGATGGCCGGAGCGGGCGTCGACACGGCTATGTATCAGGCGGCCGTCCCGGCGCAAAAGGTCGATCTCGTAGACATAGACGTCGCCGTGGCGACAGAGCTTGACGGCGATCGGCTCGGCGCGCTGTTCGGCGGCCTGCGCGCGCAGCAGCGCGAAAGGATCGGCCAGACCGTTGGCGAGGATTTTTTCGCGCGTCTCGGGGGCGTTGTAGCAGGCGCGATCGGGGACCGGCCGATTGACGTCTTCGGCCGCCGCTCCGCCTGCGGCGGACATCGCCAATGCTAGAAGCGGGATGCCGAGGAAGCGCATGTCGCCATCGTCTCGCGCCGGGGATGAATGGCGCCTGAATGGGCGATGGTGGAGCAAGCGCGCCCGATCCACAATCACCTGCCCGCGGAGCTTCCGCCCAAGGCTTCGCAGACCGCCATCGAAACCGCATGAACCTTGCCGGCTCGATCGATCGCCGCCTGCCCGGCCTCGACGATGGCGGCGATGTCCTTCGATAGCGCCGCGCCGGAGACGACCAGGCCGCAATCGATCGCGACGGCTAACGTCTTGAGATTGGCGGCCGCCTTCTGCGCCCGGTCGGAGGCCAGCCATTCCGCCGCCTGCTGCCCCTGCGCGCATCCGGCCAGCGCAAGCGCAAGCGCGATCGCAACGATCTTCCTCATGTTTAGGCTCCTGTCGAAATGTTCTGGCCGCCCTCGCCGCCCGTCGCCTTGCCCATGGCGGGCGAAGCCGGGTCGGCGGGATGGGCGGAGAGAAATTCGGCGAGCGGCGCCAGCCGCAGCGCGAGCGCCGCGCCGCGAACGCCTGCGGCGGCGGCGAGCTGAAGTTCGGCGAGGACGACTTGTCTGGCCGCCGCCTTCCAGTCATGCGCCTTCAACGCCGCAATGAAGCGCGGCCCGTCGTCGCGCGCCAACGCCTGCGCGGCGTCGACAAGCGATTGCGCCGATGGCGACAGGCTCACCTGCCCGTCTCCGTCGCATCGGGCTTTCCCACGGGCGTCGTCGTGACGAAGCGCATGAGGACGGCGACGACGCCCGAGACGAAGAACGCCCCGGTCGGGCCGAGCAGCGCGCTCCAGTCGACGGCGCCGAGATATTGCAGGGCGGCGGGGCCGATCGCGAGAACGAGGCCGATGAGAACGGTGCGATAGCCTTTCATGAGATCTGCTCCATGGAGTTGCACGAGATTGGCGAGGCGGACGCGCGCGGGGTCTGGCGCGTCGAGGAAATGCGCGGGCTCGCTGGCGGCGGCGCGATCCGGCAGGCGCTCGCCCGGCAGCCGGCCGGTCAGGAACCAGGCGCGCTCGCGCTTGCGGCGGGCGACGAGGCCCGGCGCGACACGGCCGCCGGCCTTCGTCCAGTCGAGAAATTTCTCCGCCGCCTTCGCCTTGTCGCCGGCGAGATAGGCGCGCAGCAGCGAGGACGAGCGAAAGGCGCCGAGACCGATGTTGAAGGCGAGATCGACGAGCGCGTCGAACTCGCGCTGCAGGACGTCGCCCTTCGCCTTCGCCAGCGCCGCGGCGACGCCGCGCTCGAAGACGGCGAGGTCGCGCGAGAGGATTTCGTCGGCTTCCGCATCCGTGATCTTCAAGCCCGGCCCGACCTGCGGCGCGCCGGCGCGCGACGTATGGCCATAGCCGATCGTCCAGACGCCGACGCAATCGCGGTAGGCGTTCAGGCGCTTGCCTTCCGATGGCTCGGTAATCTTGCGGCGGCAGGCCGCCGACATTTTCGTTGGCGTGGTCATGATCGCGTCCCGATGAATACGCGCCGGCGCGGCCGCGCCATGCGCGGCTGCCGAAGGTTGTGTGCGTGAAGAGAGAGCGGCGGTTAGAAACGCGCGGCGAGCGTCACGGCGGCGGTCGGACACGCCGGCCAGGACCGGTCGTCGGCAAAGGCCGCCTCGCCCGCCGCGATCAGATCGGCGCAAGCCGCGCGCATCGCCTGCACCCAGGCGAGCGCGGCGTTGAAAGCGGCCCTTTCGCCTTCGTCGGCCTGACCGCTCGCGATCCAGGCCGTCATGTTCATCTGGCAGGTCTGCGAGGCGACGGCGTAGATGCGGCGCTGGCACTCGCCGGCGATCCGCGCCGCCAGGATTTGCGCGCCGCCATGCGGCGCGGTCTCCGGCGTCCCGCCGTCGGCCGTCCAGTTTCTGAAACGCTCGGCGTCGACATTGCCTTCGCAGAGCGGCACGAAGTGAATCGAACCGTCGTCGTCGTGGCGCTCGACCAGGGACGTCGACAGCGCGCCGTCGTGATCGCGGGGAACGATGTAGCGCATGGTCAAATCTCCACGCTGGCGTCGATCCAGCCGCTGGTCGTGTTGAACTGAACGAAGATCGCCTGGCCGGATGAAAGACCCGGCGAGCCGCTGACCGTCATGCCGCCGTAGACGCTGACCGAACGCCGGCTCGCCTGCGGTCCGTTGATGACCGATATCGCGTAAAGTGAGGTGGCGGCGGCGTTCCATGCCGATATGTGCGTGGGAGCGGAGAAGCCCACCGTGGCGCCGTCCGCGCGCATCTCGACGGGGAGTTCGAACAATTTCCCCCATATGCCGAGGCCGAAGGCGGACATCATGCAGATGACGTCGTTATTGCTCGCCGAAACGCGGCGATAGTAATAGCGCTGACAGAGAGCCAGCTCGAAGGCGTGAGGGCGGCGCTCGAACGCCGTGTCGGCCGCGCCCGGCTCCAGTTGCGGCCTGAGGATCGTTCCCGTCGAAAACTCGACGTTGGTCTGCGTGTTGGCGACGAGGCTCGCCGTCGTGAAAGGCGCCGCGGCATAGGCGCCCGACCCCGTCGAGCCCGTTCCCTGCCAGACCCGCGCCTGCGCCGCGCCGGCGTGCGACAGGCGATAGACGCCGCCCTCGATCAACCTGTCCTCGATCGGCAGGATCAGCGTGCCCGAGACGATGGTGATCGTGACATCGACGCCGCTCTGCGCGAACGTATAGGCGCAGCCGCCCGCCCCCGCCTTGGCGCCGTCATGCCCATAGGCGCCGGCGGCGAGCGTCACCGTGCCGCCGACATTGCGCTGGTTGACCAGAAACGAGGCGTTGCGCAGGCGGTTGCGAAAACTCGCGAGGCCGCCGCCCGCGCCCGCCGGCAATTGCGCGGCTGGAACCTTGCCCGACGCGTCCAGCGTCGCCAGGCCGTTCGCGGCGCCGGCGGTTTGCGGCAACGAAACCAGTCCGGTCGCCGGATCGGCGCTCAATGCGTCGCGCCACGTCGTCCCGTCGGCCGACACCTTGATGCGGAAACGGTCGTCGCCGGTCAGCCCCGTTTCGGCGCGGCCGGAATAATTCGTCTGATAGAGCTGCGAGACCGTATTGCCGGCCGCGCTCTTGTTCAGCGCAAGACGCAGGTCGCCCGTGCCGCCTTCGCTCGTGGCGCGCGCCGTGAACAGCGCGCCGTTGAGCTTGGCGAGCACCGGGTTCGCAGCGTCGGCCGTCGCGCCGACGCCGAGCCGCGACAGGTTCTGCAGGCTTTGCAGCGAAAGGCCGACGTCTTTCCACGCGGCGCCGTCGAACAGCAGGAAAAGTCCCTCGCTTTCGACATAGACGCGCCAGCCGGCCTTCGGCGCCAGAAAGGCCCAGCCGCCATTGTCGAACGCCGCGATTGCGTTCGCATGGCCGGCGAAGCCGCCGGTCGCGCCTGAAGGCACGAGATAGCGGTCGCCCTCGAGCGGCGACGCCGGAGGCGCAGAGACGTTGCGCGCCTTGACGGCGAGATGCACGAGCGCATCGAGCGCGACGAGCGCTTCATTGTGGGTGACGTGCTTCTGCGATTGCGCCGCGTCGATGAAGGGCAGCGCAAGCCTGTTGCTGTTCGACATGTTGCCTCACTGAACGGAAACGTGAGCGACGAGCGGAAATCCCGGACCGACGGCGGCGCTGACCTGGCGGATCGTCAGATCGAGCGCGCCCGGCGGCGCGCCGAAATCCGCGACGATGTCGGCCGTCGCATAGAGAATCGCGGGCGTCGTCGCCGTCAGCACGCGCGGACCGCCCGAGGGCCGCGCGATTTCGATCGTGTATTTTTCCGCATCTTCGCCGAGCGGAATCTCCATCGGCTCCCATGCGTCCGCGTCGACGCGGCCACGCCGCACGAAGCCGATCTGGATACCGGCCGCGCTCGCGACGGCGCGCGCGCGAACCGGCGCGTAAGGCGCCAGGGCCTTCTTCGTCGCCGTCGCCGTGACGGCGACGAAAGTCGCATCGCTGACGTCGCGGTCGGCAGGGCCGACGCGCAGATCGAGCGTCACGCCGATCGACGACAGGCCGGAGGCGAGCGGCGCGACGGCGCGATCGAGCAGCACCACCGTCGCGCCGGCCGGAACGGTGCGGCCGGCGAGCGATTCCTCGCCGCCGAGGCCACGCAGCAGGCGCGACAGCCTGTAGGTGTCGCGCGCAACAAGCTCGGCCTGCGCGAAGGCAAAGATTTCTCATGCGCCGTCCGGCCCGCAGATCGCCATGCTCGCGCGGCCTTCGAGCGCAAGCGCGTCGCCGACGCCGGCAAGCGCGCCGGAATGAAGTTTGACCGTCAGCTTCGCGCCGCGATCGAAGCGCGCGACAGGCCCGGGGCCGAGATCGTCGAGCGTTTCGCCGATCGTGGCGGAGGCAGGAAGCGTCAAGAGAGGATCGAGCGTGAAGCCGTACTTGCGATAGACGACGAGCGCGCCCGGCCACGGATCGGCGCAGGCGGCGATGAATTGCGTCGTCGTCGGATTGTTGCGCGCAATCGCCAGATCGAGCACGACGACATGCGGCGGCCCCGGCGCGCGCGGCTTTTCGCGCGCGCGACGCGCATAGGCGGGCGGCGCGCGATCGTAGATCGTGGCATCGACGGCGCGGGCGAAACATTCGCGCGCCGGGCCTTCCATGATGCGCGTGATCTGCCACGAGATCGCGCCGTTTGCCGGCAAGGTCACTTCATCCCCGGGCTCGACCGTCGCGGCCTGCGGCGCCAGGCGAAACTCCGCGGTCTCCCGCGCGCGCCATGTATCCTCGAGCCAGACGTCGGCGATGCGCTGCGCGGCGGCGCGGTTGGTCATTACCGCCGTCTCGTTCTCGCTGCGACGCTGCGACCAGCCTTCGAGGCGTCGCGACAGCACCGTCGCCGTCTCGTAGTCGTTGTCGGCGTCGCCAAACGTCAGCGCGATCTCGTGCGGCAGCTCGCTTTCCTGCGCGCGCGTGACGCGAACGAGCGCGCCATCGCGATCGGGGACGAGATCGTCTTCGGACAGGGCCAGCGCGGCCTTTCGCGCGCGTTTCAGAAAGCGCACGGCGCCGCCGGAAACGATCGGATCGAAGGCGAAGGCGGCGGCCAACGGCTCGATCGCCGCGCGCGCCGACATGGCGCGGTCGAGCACGTAGCCGTCGACGAAGCCGCGCACGTCGGGACGCGGCGACGACACGCCGTCCTCGATCGCCGGCGCGGCGAGTTCCGCCACGAGACGATCGAGCGTGAGGCCCTCGAGCCGCCCGTTGAGCCAGTGGCCGGTTTCCCAGTTCGGCGCATCCGCCCACAGGAGACCGAGATCGGGAAAGGCCGGAAACGGCCGCGCGTCCCAGGCCCAGAAATGAATGTGCGCAGCCTCGACCATGCGGCCGCCGTAGAGCGGCGACAGGGGATTGCAGGCCGGATCGAAATCGGGCGCCGCCGGATCGAAACGCGCGAGCGTCGCCTCGATGAAGCGCGCCTGCATCAGGTCGTCGCGGAATCCGCGCGAAAAATGCGGCAGGCCGCCTTCGCTCGACTTGCCGTCGGGGAAGACGTTGGGCGCGTTGGCGCCGCGATCGACGGCCGGGCAGCCCGTCTCCACCAGCCAGATCGGCTTGCTGCGCGCAACCCAGCCGGTCGCGCCCGGCAACTCGGCGCCGCCGACGCGCTCGACATGCGCGTTCGACCACCAGCCGACGAGATCCTTCTGCCTGAACGTCCAGGGCTTGCCACAGGCGCCGTCCGTGATCGGCGTGCGCGTTTGCGCAAGCCGCGCGGCGGCGTCGGCGTAGAACCAGTCGTAGGCCTCGCCCGCGCCGATGCGGCGCGTGAGATAGGCGAGGTCATAGATATCGTCGGCCTCGGCAGCGTCGAGATGCGGGCCGTCGCGCCAGTCGGACAGCGGCCAGTAAGCGTCAAGGCCGACGAAATCGACCGCGGGCGACGACCAGAGGACATCGAGCGGAAAGCGCACTTCGGCGCCGTTCAGCACATGCGCGCCATATTCGGTCCAGTCGGCGGCATAGGAGACTTTCGTCGCGCCGCCGAGCTTTACTTTCACGTCCGCGGCGAGCGTCGCCAGCGCCTGCGTGGCGGGATAGACACCGGGGCTCGAGCGCACGCGCGTCAGGGCGACGAGTTCCGAACCGACCAGAAATGCGTCGACTCCGCCCGCCTGCGCGCAGAGATCGGCGCAGTGCAGAACGAAGCGACGATACGACCATTCGCTGGCGCCGGGCGCCGACGAGCCGAAGAAGGCGGCGACCTGCGAAGCGGCGACAGGCGTGGCGTCTACGGTCGCCGGCCGGCCGGGCGCGGGATCGCAGACGATGCGGCCGCGCCAGGGATAGGCCGGTTGGGACGCAGCCCCGGTCCATGGATCGGGCAGCGCATTGTCCGCCTCGATATCCATCATCACGAAGGGATAGAGGACGACCGAGAGGCCGCGCGCTTTCAGATCCTTGATCGCGGCGACGACGCTGTCGTCCGACGGCGTGCCGCCATAGGCCGACACGCCGTCGATCTGGCTGACCAGCCGCGCGGTCGCGCGCGAAAGTCCGGCCACCGCCCAGTCTGAACCGAAGATGGAAGGCATTGTCTTGAACGCGTTGTCGACGCGCGGCGCGATCGTGCAATGGCCGGCGCGCAGATCGTCGCCGAACCAGGCGACGACAAGCGCGACGCTTTCCAGATTCGGGCAGAGCGCCTGCAGCGCGTCGAGCGAGCCTTTCCAGTCGGTCGCGGCCCAGGACTGGCTGCGATTTTCCTGCACCGTCGTTCCCGGCCCCGGATAGCTCGAATGCAGATTCGGCTGGTATCCAAATTCGGTCGCGCCGGGGATGATGTCGACGGCGCGGATCATTCGCGCGACGCCGTCCACCGGCCGCACGACCTCGAAGGAAAGCTGCGGCACGCGATTGCCGAACGCGGCGAGCGGCATCCGCTCGAACACGACATACGCCAGACCGCGATAGGCCGGAACGACGTCGGCGCCTTCCTTGGCGACGATCAGCGGATCGGCGTCCTGCGCCTCGTCGCCCGTGTAGACGCGCATCGTCACCGTCGTCAGGTCGAGCTCCTGCCCGTCCGCCCATACGCGACGCACGAAGGCGATCGGGCCTTCGCACAGGCCGACCGCGAAATTGGCGAAATAGCTGTAGGAAATGTTCACCTGCGCCGGGCGCGCGGGCCCCGTCGCCTTGCCGCCCGACCCCGGCGCGACCGACACGTTGGTCTGTTCGAGAAGGCGCGTCGCCCAGATCATCTGGCCGCCGATGCGCGCGCGGCCGTAGACGCGCGGCAGCGGCGCGCCCTCCATCGAGGTGAGGCCGGCGACCTTGGTGAGACGCGGGCCGATCTCGACGCGCGTGTTCGCGCCCGCGCGCGGTTGCAGCAGCGCGCCGCCGAGACCGCCGAGCGCCTGGCCGGCAAGCGCGCCGAGCGGACCGGCGATGAACCCGCCGACGGCCGAGCCGACGGCTGCAAGTATGAGAGTGGCCATGAGCGCGCCTGATATTCTCGCGCGGCGCTATTCGGCGTCCGCGAGACCTGGAAAGGAAAAAACGCCGGCGATGCGATGTCGCCAGCCACCGATCGCGACTTCCGCGACGCAGGCGCCGTCGTGCGCATGGATCATGCGGCCTTCGCCGGTCGCGATCGCCAGATGCTTGGCGGCGACGCCTTCGTGAAAGCGAAACAGCAGCACGTCGCCCTCGCGCCATTGCCGCGACGCCACGCGATGAAAATAACGCTCGCCGAGCTCGATCAGCGTTTCGCCTGCGCCCGCCTCCGCCCAATCCGGCGAATAGGGCCGCATCGGCTCGGGCTCGGCGCCGACGATCTCGCGCCAGACGCCGCGCACGAGGCCGAGACAATCGCAGCCCACGCCCTTCAGCGAGGCCTGATGCCAATAGGGCGTGCCGAGCCACGCGCGCGCGGCGGCGACGATATCGTCGCGCGTGAACGCGCTCATTGGAACAGGCTTCCGCCGTCCATCGGCGGCCCCTTGGCGTTGGGATAGGCGGCGACGACGTCGTTGCCGGGCATGTGCGGGAAGCCGCGGAAATTCGCGATATTGTCGAACTTCGCCGCGCAGGACTCCGGGCTCTTGTCGCAGCCCGCCTTCAGCGTGACGCGCGCGCCGACGACAAGCGCCGACGCAGGCGCGCTCCACAGCGTCACGCGGTCGCCGGAGGCCGCCTTTTCGTGCAGCTTGATAGCGTGACGTTCGCCGTTCGCAGCGGCGAGCGCGCCGTCGGTGAAGAAGCCGGCGTCGAAGGCCGCATCCAGCGTGACGAGCAGGCTGCCGCCCGCTTCGATCGCGCCTATTGTCGCGCCTGTCGAATAGAGCGGCGAAGAAACATCGACCGTGCAGCGCGCATCCCCAAGATCGGCGGAGCAGTTGCGCTGGAACTGCCGCCCGCGCTCTTCGTCGAAGCGGTGGGCGAGCGAGCGCAGTTCCGCAACGAAAGAGAATTCGGTGCGCCTGACCTCGCCGACCGTCGCCATATCCATCAGAACGCGGCGCGACACATCGCTCCAGTCGACGAGCCAGATTTCGACGCTGGCGCCGTCGTAGACGCCAGCCTCCAGTTCGGCGTCGGACAGCGCCGCATCGTCCAGCGCGCCGTGCACCTCGCCGCCGGCGACCGCAAAGCCCGCCGCGCTTTCCGCCTGCGCGGCGTCGAGCCCCGTCGCCGCGCGAAAAATCGCGCCGGCAAAGGCCAGGTCGCAATCGTGATCGGTGAAGCCGAGCACGGTTCCGTCGCGGCGCGTCAGGCGCCAGCAATGGCAGAGCGTCGTGGCGTCAGCGGCGAAGGCTGCCGCGGTCTCAGGGGTCAAGGGACGCATCGGATGCTCACGGCAGGATTTCGAGGATCGGGATTTTCGGAATTTCGCCGGCTTCGAAGCCGGATTGGTCGATTTCGAGATAGTCGGCGTCGAACCGCGCCGGCGTATCGAAGAGGAATCCGGCCTTGACCGAAGCGCCCGCGGCCGGCGCGGCGGCGAGCGTCACGAGGCCTGTCGTCGCGTCGACGGAAAATTCCGCCGCCGCGATTTCCACGCCCGCGACCGACACGCGCACGCTGCCGGCGACAGGCTTCCCTATGTCGCGCACATAAGGCGCGTAGGCGCCGCCGTAGGTCTTGGCGAGCTGAAATATCTTGCGCGCGCCGTCGCCCTGCCCGATCGGCTGGTCAGTGGCGGCCGGCGCGCGGCCGGGCGGCGCCGAGGAATGGTCGGCGCGGTCGCGCCAGCGGAAGCCATGGAGGCGGCCGCGCCGCTCCTCGAAGAAATCGACGATGCTCGCCAGATCCGCGAAGGTCTTGACGCCGTAGCCCGCCTCCCAGCGCCGACGCGAGCGCGCCCAGCGCGCATTGCGCTTCTCGCGATTTGAGCCGAGCGCGACAACGTCGGTGCGTCTTTCGGGGCCGCCGCGCGCGCCGAGCGCAATGTCCAGCGGAAACAGGATTTCGTGGAAGCCGTTCATGAGCCGCCTCATGCGCGTGAGCGCGCAAACTTGATCCAGAACAACGCGCCGGACGGCGCGCTGGCTAGGGTTCGCCGACAATCGTAAGGAGACGATCAGGCATGTCGCATGTCGCGCACGAGTTGACGGACGAATTTCCCGCGAAAGCCGAGACCATTCACAATCTGAAGGTTTCCGACGCGCATTTCGCGCGGATCGCCGACCGCTACCACGAGCTCAATCGCACCCTGCATCGCATGGAGAGCAATGTGGAGCCCGCGGACGATTTCACGATCGAGGACCTGAAGAAGGAACGCCTCAAACTGAAGGACGAGATCGCCGGCTACCTGCACGATTGAGCTACAAGCCGCGCCGCCCGCGCGCCACGGCGCGCGCCAGGGCGGCGGCGACCTGTGTTTCCGAGCGCCGGAAACTCTCGACATCGGTTGTCTGGATGTTGACCGTTATATTTGACGCGCGTCCGGCGCTGTTGGCGACCACGCCAAGCTGACCGTTTGGACCGCGCGCGAGGGGCATGATGGCCTCCGCCCCGCGCTCGCCCATCAGACCCAACGATCCGCCGGCGCCGAAATAGGTGGGGCTCGCGACAATGCCGCCGTCGGCGAAGGGGGCGGCCGGCAGGTTCGCGCCCGCGCCGCCGAACAAGCCGCCGAAGATCGACGACAGACCCTGGTTCAGAAATCCCGCGCCGAGGCTCGCGAGCATCTGCGCGAGCGAGGCGGTGATGGTCGCGAGCGTCGCGTTGAAGGCGCGCCCGCTGGCCGACGCGCTGGCGAAGGCCCTGCTGAGCGAAGCCGTGACATTGCCGGCTGACGCGTTGATGCCGTCAAGCTGCGCGCGCAGCGCCGCCAGATCCTGCGCCGCGAACGCAGACAGGCTCGAGAGGCCGCTGGCTTGCGCCTCCACCGACGTCGGATAATTCGTGCCGTTGCTTCTCGCCATGTTTCGTCATCCATCCGGGAAGGCGCGCATCAGCGCATCGAGTTTCTCACGCGAAGGCGCCCTGCCGTTGCGCGGACCGAACACGCCTTCCACGGCCGCGTGCAATTCGCGCGGCGTCATGTTCCAGAATTGTCGCGGGGCAAGCCGCAGGACGCCCAACCCGAAGCGCATGGCTTCGCGCCACGGAAATTTTTCGCGCGCGCGCGAGGTTTCCGCTGTCAGGCCTCCTGCGGCGCCGGAGGGCGCGGCGCTTCGGCCGGCCCGCCGAATGTCGCGGCGATGAGGTCGGCCGCAATACGCACATAGGCGTTGAGGCCGCCCGGCGCGCGCATGGCGGCGACTTCGTCGTCCGTCACGTTCGCGCCCGCGCCGCGCAGCCCGCATGCAATGATGATGATCAAGTCCCGCGCCGACAGGCCGCCGCGCTGAAAGCGCTCGGCGAGCGCGATCACGTCGCCTGCGCCGAAGGCGGATTCGAGCTCGGCGAGCGCGCCCAGCGTCAGGCAGAGCGCGCGGCGCGCGCCGCCGATCTCGGCTTCGATTTCGCCCCGAAGATGGTTCGCCATGGCGCGCCTCAGATTGCGCTGAAAGTCAATGCGCCGGCCGATTCCAGCGCAATGTCGAAGGTCACTTCGGCGGCGTGCTCGCCGCGCCAGTCGAGACTCGAAATCTGGAAGGGACCGGAAATGACGCCGAAATCCGGGATCACAATCCGCCAGTCGCGGATGGCGCCGTCGAAGAACACCTGGCGCACGAGCGCATCCGACGCCTGATCCTTGAACACGCCGTTGCCGGCAAGGCTTGCGCGCCGCACGCCGACGCCGCCGAGCAGCTCGCGCCAGCGCCCGACGGATTCGGCGTCGGTGGCGTCGACCGTATCGGCGTTGAGCGACAGCCTGCGCGTGCGCAGGCCCGCGATCGTCACGAATGCGCCTGTCCCGTCGTCGATCTTGACGAGCAGGTCCTTGCCTTTCTGGGCGGCCATCGGGTTCTCCTGTTGAGCGGTGGGCAGTCGGCGGTCGGCATCGGGCAGTCGATCGAATGCCGATTGCCGAACGCCGACTGCCGTCAATTGGTCTCGGTCGTCGCGCGAAAGCGGATGTCGGCGCGCGCGTAGCGGCCGTTCTGTTCGCGGCGCGTCGCCAGCGCGACGAAGCGCAGGTCGATCAATCTGTGTCCGGCAAGCGCCAACGGCGCCTCGTCGAGCAAGGCGACGATGCGATCGGCAATGTCGAGCGCCTCGCGCGTTCCGCGCGCGCTCGACCAGACGGACAGGACGAGGATCTGCTCGGCGCCGCGCGACTCCTGCGCGGACCAGTCGCGCGCCTGCACGTCGGAAAAGGCGACGCGCGGCGTCGGCGCGCCCGGCGGCGCCTCGTCATAGACATGGGCGCCGCCGAGCGCTGCGGTCAGCGCGGCGTCGGCCAGCAGCGCGGCGCGCACGGCGCGCCGTAGCGCGAGAACGGGCGAAGACATGGGATACCCTCGAGTTTCGTCATTGCAAGGAACGAAGCGACGAAGCAGCCTACGCCGCGAATTCCTCGCAGACGCAGACCAGGAACCGGCGATGGCCGTCGGGGTCGAAGGCCGCGCGGATCAGGAGCGCGCGCGAGCCGATGCGAAAGCGCATGGCGCCTGCGATGTCGGGGCGCCACCGCACGACGACTTCCGACGTCAGGACGCTTTCCTGCCCGCCGGCGACGAAGACTTCCGCGCCCCGGCGCGGCGACGCCTTCGCCCAGACGGAGGCGACGGGGCGCCAGACACGCACAAGCGCGCCTGCGTCATCGACGGAATCCTCGGGCGCCTCGATCACGGCGCGCGTGCGCAGCTCGCCTTGCGATGCGCGCCAGCTCACGCAAGCCTCCCGCGACGGAACGGCGCGATGAGCGCGGCGGCGCGCGGCGGCAGATCTCCGGCGCCGGCCGTCGCGGCGTCGCCGCGATTGTCGAACCACCACGAGACCAGCGCGAGAATCGCGTGGCGCAGCGCGGCCGGCGTATCGGGCGGATCGCCATAGCCTGCGACCAGGTCGATCTCGATTCCCGCCGCCGCCGCGCCGGAATGCGGCGGTTGCGCGGCGAACAGGAGACGCGCGCGTTCCGGCGCGCCAACGATACGGTAGCTGGCAGGCTCGAGCGTCTGCGGCTGGCCTGCGGCATCATAGAGACGGACGGCGGAAACCGACTGCACCGGCGCGACCGGAATGACGATCTCGCATGGCGCACGGCCGGGCCGCGCCGCCAGGATCGACCAGCTTTCCTCGCCGCCGCTCGCCGGCCAGGCGTCCAGCGTCAGACGCCAGCCTTGCGTCACCAGCGCGCGCCGCGTTGCGGATTCGACGAGCGTCCGCGCGGCCGAGATCAGCGACGCGATGGCGGCGTCTTCATCGTTCGTGTCGACGCGAAGCCATGCCCGCGCCTCGGCGATCGATACGGGCTCGGCGGCGGGCGGCGCGATCAGGATGGACTGCATGTCTTCTCGTCCCTGCTTTCGCGGCGCGCGCGAACGTGGCACAACGCGCCATGTTCCGAACGCGCCTGTTCATGGTCTTCGCCGCGCTCGCGCTGTCCTGCGCGCGCGCCGACGCGCTCGTTGGTCCCACGAGCGAGGCTCAGGCCTATGCGCCGCATGTCGTGATGGCGCTGGCGCAAAACGGCCGCGGATCGGGCTTCTGCTCGGGCGCGGTGCTCGCGCCGAATGTCGTGCTCACCGCCGCGCATTGCGTCGCGACGCCGGCCGCGACACGCGTGCATTTTCGCGACGGCGCGGGCGCGCCCGTGCTGGTCGAGGTCAGGCGCATCGCCCGCCATCCCGGCTTCCGCGCCGATGCGGTCGCGGCGCGCGTGAAGTCGATCGACCTCGCCCTGATCGAAACGAAGGAAGCCTTGCCGTCCGCGTTCGCGCCGGTCGCTATTGGCGAAGCGGCCGCCGATATCGGCGCCGCCTTCGACGTGGCGGGGTTCGGCGTGACAAGGCCCGGCGCCGCTTCGACATCGGGCGTTTTGCGGCGCGCGCGGCTGACGCTGCGCGCGCCTCTCTCGCATGTGCTGCTCTGGCTCGACAGCGCCGACGGCGCCGGCGCCTGCACCGGCGATTCCGGCGCGCCGGTCTTCGCCAATGGCGCGCTCGTCGGCATCGTCGCCTTTGCGCAGGGCCCGAATGGCAGAGGCTGCGGCGGCCTCACGCAGGCCGTGCGGCTTGCGCCCTATCGCGCCTGGATCGAGCAGACGATCGCGGGCTGGCGTTAAGCCGGCCTGTCATGCCCGCGCAGGCGGGCATCCAGAGCGGCGGCGTGGCTGCCTGTTCTTGTGGATTCCCGATCGCGCGCGATGCGCGCGTCGGGAATGACGCTTTCGTTACGACACGCCGAACTTCAGCAGCTTGATCGCGTCGAAATTCTGCACGCCGCCGCCGACGCGCTTGGTCGTGTAGAACAGCACGTAGGGCTTGGCCGAATAGGGATCGCGCAGCACGCGCACGCCGACGCGATCGACCACGACATAGCCGCGCTCGAAATCGCCGAAGGCGAGCGAGAGCGAATTGGCCGCGATATCGGGCATGTCTTCGGCCTCGACGACGGGGAAATTCATCAGCGTCGCCTGCGCGCCCAAGGTCGCCGGCGGCTCCCAGATATATTCGCCGGTCGAGGTCTTGAACTTGCGGATCGCGGCCTGCGTCTTGCGATTGCAGACGAAGCGCGCGTTCTGGCGGAAGCCCGCCTTCAGCGCATAGACGAGATCGTACAGGACATCCGACGGATTGGACGCCGGAAAGGCGGCCGACGCGCCGGTGGCGATATAACCGATATTGCCGAAGCTCCAGGAGGCCTGCGGCGCCGTGGCGTAGGCGAGAAAGCCCTTCGGCTTGTTGACGCCGTCGCCCGAGACGAAGGCCGCGCCCTCCTGCTCGGCGAAGACGACCGCAACTTCGTCGGCGATCCACTGCTCGATGTCGACGACGGCGTCGTCCAGCAGCGTCTGCGTCGCCGCCGGCATGGCGTAGAGCTCCATCGCCGGAAAGGTGAGATCGGAAATCTGCTGGTTGGCCGATTGCGGGCGCGGATCGGATTCGGCGACCCAGCCTGCCGCCGGGCCCGTCGTGGAGAAGGCGCGCTTCAGCGACTGGCCGGAAATCTCCACGACATTGGCGATAGCGCGGATCGGCGAGACCGTGGACATGCGGCGCAGGATTTCACGCTCGGCGGGCACGGGCACGAGATAGCCGCCGTCGGGACCCGAACCGCGGCTCATCGCCTTCTGCTCGATCGCCTTGAGGCCGCCAGCTTCGCCGGCGCGCATGTAGAGGCCGAAAGCCGTCTTGTGCTCGCGTTCGACATGATCGTTCCTGGCGGCGCCGCCGAGACGCGGGCGCGCATTCTCGAGCGCGAAACGGTCGAGACGGCTCTTGGTCTCGTCCAGCGCGCGATCGATGCGCGAGAGCTTCTCTTCGGTGACGACGTCCGAGGTCAGGCGACGCTCGATCTGGCCGAGACGCTCGTCGTTGGTTTCGCGAAACGACGCGAAGGCGCGGTGCAGATCCTCGAAGGCGGCCGCCTCCGAGGCATAGGACTTGTTTTCGAGATTGTGCATGGACTTCACCTCATGACAGATGCGCCGTCGCGCGACATCGTCCCGCGCCGGACGGCGAAACGCGGGTCAGCGCCTGCGGCGCGGAATGAAGAATTCGGTGAACGCGAAGAGAGGCGAGGAGCGGCGCCCGGAAGGCTTTGGAAAGTTTCGCCGGCAGGAGCTGGCCTACGGCAGTCCGCTCGGCTTCATGTCAGCGTGCGGCCGAGACCATTGGCGCGGGCGGCTCGTTCCTGCGCCCGCACTGTTTCACCGCCGTCACCCGCGCCTGCGGCAGCATGGGAAAGGTGACGAGCGAGATTTCCCAGAGGTCGAGCTTCTGCAGATGGCGCAGCCCGGTCTTGCGATCCGTGACGGCGCGCTGCGTGCGAAAGCCGATCGACAGGCCGTCGATCTGGCCCTCTCGCATCAACGCGAGAATTTCGCGCGCGCGCGCGACTTCGAGATTGAGACGGCCCTTGACCCTGAGGCCCCTGGCGTCCTCCTCGACCGCGAGCCAGGCGCCGATCGGCTCGGCGGGGTCGTGCTGCCACAGCATCTTCACGCGGTCGGCGCCGCGCTTGCGCAGGCTGTCGCGAAAGGCGCCCGCCATGACGACGTCGCCGCCGAGATCGGCGACGCCGAACAGGCTGGCGTAGCCCTCGAACAGGCCGGCGGCGCTGACTTCGCCGAGCGCCAGCGGCGCGCGCTTGCTTTCGGGCGCGCGCGCGAGGACGCGCGTCAAGGCGCGCGCCATGCCGGCGCGGTCTATGAAGGCCATGTCGTTCTCCAGGGATTTTGGACCGCGAGCCTTCGGGCTCGCTTCAATCGGCGCCTTGCAGCGAGCCCGAAGACTCGCGGTCCGCACGCTCGTGCTGGGCGAAGCGCGCGAGCGTGCGCCAGAAGGCGCGGATCACGGCGTCGGGATCGCGGCGGCGCTGCGGACGACGCGCGCGGTTGCGGAAACGGAAGGTCATGTCAGGCCTCGCGACCGAAGCGGCGGTTGAAGCGCGCAAGCTCGCGCAGGAAGAGATCGAAGCGGCGGTTGGACGCGGCAAGTTCGCGCAGCGCGTACCAGAGCATGGCCGACATGGCGCTTGCCCAGAGAAACAACGCGATATGCGCGAGATCGCCGCGCGCGGCGACCAGGGCGAGGAGGTCGTTCATTCGTCTGCCCCTGATGCTTGCGCGTCGTCATCATGTCGAGGAGGTCAGGTTCGCCTCAAGCGCTATTGGCCCGGTGGAGGTCCAAGAGATCCTCTTTGCTCAACATCGAATCGACGACGAACTGGACCCTGCCGTCCGGCACCAAATCGTACGCGGCGCAAAACTCAGAACTGCCTTGCCGTGCGAGAATGTGCGCAATCTCAAACAGACAGCCGATGCGCAAGGCCTCGACGACGCGGGGCGACGAATCGGCAGCCAGCGCCCGGAAATCGGCGAGCGCTTCGTCGTGCATTCCGGCATACGCATAGATACAAGCACGCTGATGACGCAAAAACTTTGCAGAAAGATCGTCTCCCGCTATCAGAGGACTCAAGAGCTCTATAGCGTCGGAAATACGCCCTTCGAATTGATATACATGCGCTCTCCAGCGCGCGTGCGATGTCAAATCAACGGATTTGAGCGCCGCGGCCTTATTCAATACGCCGTGAGCGCGCGCGTAGTCGCGCGCGCTCATGTGTCTCCTGAATTCTTCGCCAGGAAAGTTGCAATATTCGGCGATCATCGCATGTTTCCTTGACACATGAAGCGCAGGTTCACCATCAGCCAACTCCATTTCCGCCGCAACGTTCGGAGACGTGCCCGCGGGCGCAATCATAGGCGTCGGTATATCCGCCTGTCAGCCCCCGAGGCGGGTTTGGCATCGCAAGCCACTCCGAACATTCTGCGACAGCTCGCGCCCATTCTTCGGCACAACCGTCAGGCATTTGTACCGCCAAATCGATATCTGCGCCGGTTTCTTCGCCGAGGTTCTTGCTGCGAAGCGGCGCGCGCGCCTGCTTCGCGCATGGGCAAGCTGCTAGCTGCGCCGCGGCGAGGCGCGTCCCCGCCGCAAACCCGAGCAGCTCCCGCTTCTCGTCCGGCGACAGAAAGGTCGCGGCGTCCACGCGCGCCCATTCGGCGGCGCGTTCGCTCGAGAGCGCATCGATGCGATCGACGTCGTAGTCGAAGCGCAGCGTCGGCCAGGCGGGCTTCAGCCAATGTTCGAAGGCGCGCTGCAGGCGCTGCGTCATGGGAATGACCGTCTGGCGCCAGAAGGCGGCGTTGGCTTCCGCGTAATTGGCGCGCGTATTGTCGCCGGGCAGGCCGAGCACGAGCGGCGGCACGCCGAAGCACAGCGCGATCTCGCGCGCCGCCGCCGCCTTGGCCTCGATGAAATCCATGTCCTTGGGCGAGAGCGACAGCGCCTTCCAGTCGAGACCGCCGTCGAGCAGCAGAGGACGGCCCGCATTGGCGCTCCCTGCAAAGTTCTCCTCCAGCTCGCTCTTCAGTCGATCGAATTGCGCATCGCTGAATTGCGCGCCGTCGCTCGCGCCGTAAACCAGCGCGCCGGACGGACGCGCGGCATTGTCGAGCAGCGCCTTGTTCCAGAAGCCCGCGGCATTGTGCGTGTCGATCGCGACATGCGCGGCGGCGAGCGGCGGCATACCGTAGTGATCGTCGAGCGGCGATCCGAGGCGGATGTGCATGATCGGCTCGACGCCCTCGCCGCGCATGGCGTAGCGCACGCGGTCGCCGCCGAACACATAGTCGTAAGCCGCGGGCCATCCGTTCGGCCCGGGCGACACGCTCATGCGGTCGCTGCGCAGCGAATAGATCTCGCGCATCTGCCCGTCCACCTCAGCGCCTTCGACATAGGCGTTGCCGAAAAGCAGGAGATTGACGACGAGGCTCTCGAGGAGATCGGTCGACGTCTGGCCCGGATTGGGCCGCGCCAGAAGATCGAGAAGCGGATGCGCGGTCAGCTCCGCCCTGCCCTCGTAAAGCCGCCAGGGAACGGCGGCGACGCATTCGGCGACCATACGCACGCAGCGATGCACGACGGCGTTGCGCTCGAAGCCCTCGCGCGTCAGCGCCACGTAGTCGCGTGGCGTCCAGCGCGCCGCGCCGAGCGTATGCAGCGCCAGCAAGCTGCCGGCGCGTGAGCGTTTTTCTTCGCGCGACGGCGCGCCGAACAGGCGGGAAAGGAGGGACATGGAGTTCTCTTCGATGATGCGTGGCGTCGCGCTCCTTCCCCGCCTTGCGGGAGGGGAGGAGATTCGGGTCTTCGCTCGGCGTCGTGATCGCGGACGCCTGCCGTCCCCTCTCCCGCGAAGCGGGGAGGGAAAGGGAAAGGGCCTCTACAGCCGCCGCACGCGCGGCGTCGCGCGCCTGCCGTCGAGCGCGAGATGGGCGACGGCCCAGACCAACGCGTCGAGACGGTCGGGGCTTGCGCCGCCAGTCAATCCGTCCGGCCCGAAGGAGCACATCTCGTCCTCGAGTTCGGGAAAGGCGCCGACATGGCGCACGCGATTTTGTTCGTAGAGCAGCGCGACCGGCGAGGCGCGCAGATACTTGCCGCGCGAGGCACGCGCCTTGACGACGGGCACGGCGCTGTCGGCCTGCGCGATGACGGCGGCCACCATGTCGCCGCCCTGATTGACCTCGGCGACGAGCGCGTCGGCCTCGAGCTCGTGATAGAGCGCGACTGCGCGCGCCGCCCATTCGGCGGGACGCGCGGCCGCGAGCGTCGCGTCGCGCAGGACGTAGACGGCGCCGTCGCCGTCGACGCCGGCGGCGACGATGCCGCACTTGTCGGCGCGCTTGTGCGAGGCGGCCGGCGGATCGACAGCGACGACGATTGTCGCGAGCGGCGGCGCCGCATCGACGCGGGCGCGCTCGATCATGTCGCGCGACCACAGCGCGTCGGCGCGCTCCTCGACGATGGCGCCGTCGATTTCCTGGCGGCCGAGCCGCGTTCCGCCGTAGCGCTCCTCGATGGCGCGCAGGAATCCCGGCGCGAGATTGTCGGCGTTGGCGCGCGTGGAGGCGCGCGTGACGGCGTTGGCGGGATCGGCCATCAGCTTCTTCAGAAGCGCCAGCGGCCGCGGCGTGGTGGTGACCATGGCGCGCGGAAAATCGCCGAGGCGCAGACCGAATTGCAGCATGTCCCAGACCTCCTGCGCGTGGCGCCATTTGGCGATCTCGTCGCACCAGGCGGCGTCGAATTGCGGCCCGCGCAGGCTCTCGGGATCCTCGGCCGAAAACACCTGTGCGATGGCGCCGTTGCGCCATGTCAGGCGCCGCCGCGAAGCCTCCCATTGCGGACGGTCCCACTTGCCGTGCGCGGCGAGAACGCCGGATACGCCCTCGACCATCACGTCGCGCGCATCGGCCCATGTCTCGCCGATCAGGGCGATGCGGCCGGCCGGCTTGTCGGCGAAATCGATGAAGCCGCCGGCGACGCCGCGCACCCATTCGGCGCCGGCGCGCGTCTTGCCGGCGCCGCGCCCGCCGACGAACAGCCAGGCGCGCCACGGCGCGCCGTCCGTCGCCACGCGCGGCGGCGTCTGCGTTTTTCGCGCGCGCGTGTCGAAGAAGGAAAGGATCGCCTCGATCTCGCACGCCGAAAAACTGGCGAAGAGTTCAGGTATCTCCCCGTTCCTCGCGCAATCGATCAATCCTTCGCGCAAGCTCGCGCCGCAATTCGGCGAGATCGAGGGGCGGAGCGTCGGCGCCGTCGTCGCGTCGATCATCCTGCCGTCGACCATCCTGCGTCGTATCCTTTTCCAGCGCGCGCAGGCTCTGCAGCGTGCGCGTGAGGCTCGCCATCAGGCGCGCCGTTGCATCGGGATCGGCCTCGGGCCCACGCTCCTGCGCGGTTTCCAGCGCGCCTTCGAGTTGCGCGCGGATGCGGGCGATCAGCGTCGGCATGTCGACGACGCCGGGGGGCGGCTTCGAAACGGTTCGCGGCTTTGGCGACGCCGGCGCGCGCCCGGCCTCGGCGGTCGATCGCCCGGCGCTCGGTTGCCTGACGCTCGGTTGCTTGGCGGCCGATTTCTTGGCGGCCGATTTTTTGGCGGTTGATTTCCTGTCCGAGGCCTTCTTGCCCGCCGGCCTGATCGCGCTGCGCGCGCGCCAGCCTTCGTTGCGCTTCAAGGCGTGGAGTTGCCGTTCCGACAAGCCTTCGTCGCGCGCGATGGCGGCGACGGTCTGGTCCGTCTCTTCGTAGCGATGCTTCAACCGCGCAATATGATCGGCGGAAAATTTGTCCTTCGTAGCCATGCCGCATCGATTGTCCGCGCGCGTCGGCGCCACGGACGACGCTTCGTCGCCGCGCCGCTGCAAAGCGCAAATGTGGAGAATGCCTGAACCCTACATGAGGAGCGGCGCGGTGTCAAGGAAAAAAATCACATAGTTGGATTTTACCGCTACGACGCCCGACCTAACGCGCGGTTAGATCCCCTTGACCTTTATGCCAAAGCGCGGAGACGACGATATCGTATTTATTCCTACAGCAGAACTTTCCCGTCATCGCGAGGAGCGCAGCGACGTGGCGATCCATCCATGCGGATAGGCCCGGTGGATGGATTGCTTCGCTGCGCTCGCAATGACGAGCGCTTGATTCCGGCAAATTTCGTCTCGCCCTACTGAACCAAGCGCAGCGTGCCGGAGGTGGCGGAAACCGCGATGGCCGAGAAGGCCGTCTGCAACGTCGCCGAGTCCGTCGCCACGTAGGAATAGGTCGTCTTGCTGGCGCAGCTCTTCAGCAGGTTTTGCGCATCGGCCTGCTGCGAGGACGTCAGGTATCCCGTGTGGTTGAACACGACGGTATAGATGATGACGCCGGCGTTCTTGGCGGCCGTGCAGGCGGCCGTCAGGCGATTGTCCATCAACGTCTTGAACGCGGCGTAGGTCTGCACGTTGTTGGCGTTCCACAGCCGCGAGCCGCCGAGATAGCCGTAGGCGGAATAGTCCGAGACGTTGCTGCTGTTGTAGGACGTCGCGTTGTTGCCGTTGTCGATCAGCTCGTTCACGCCGTCCGTCATCAGCACGATCACCTTCTGCAGGCCGGTCGTGCTGTAGGCCTTGCCGTCGGCGAAAGGCGCGTTGGGCGACAGCGTGCGCCATGCCCAGGCGAGGCCTTCCGAGACGATCGTGCCGCCGCTCTGCCAGTACTTCAGGCCGTTGATCTTGGCCGTCACGTCCGACTTCACGTTGGTCAGGCGCAGGATCGGGTCGGGGCAGCCCATGTTCGGGCCATAGGTGTAGCCGTTGGCGTCCGGCGTCTCCTGGATGATCGCGGCGTTGGAGCCGTTGTACTTCAGGAGCCAGCGGCTGCCGTCCCAGTCATATTGCCCAAGCTGGTTCCAGCCCCATGTGCTGGGAATCGAGCCCTGGTCGCTCGACGAGAGATAGCCGCCGTCCTTCATGTAATTGTTGTGGAAGCCCTTGGTCGACGCCGAATAGGCGCCGGGCGCCACATAGGCCCACGTGAACGGCGAATAGTCCGGCTCGTCCGGCGCGAAATAAGGCACGTAGAGCGAAGCCTTGTCGCTCGCGGTCGGCGCGTCCTCGCTGATATCGTAGTCCTTGCTGGCGGCAAGGCCCGAACCCCAGTTGCTGTTGAGCCAGCTCTGCTCGGACTTGCTCGGGCGCGCCTCGACGCAGCCCTTCCAGGCGACGGCGCCGCCGGTCGGCGTCTTCATGCGCTTGAACAACTCATACTGGCTGACGGTGTCGGGATTGGTGAGCCAGTCGCAGCCGCCGGTCGAATACTGCCCCCAGATGTCCTTCTGGACCGTGCCGAAGCCGGTGGGGATCGTGAAGGTCTTGCCGGACTTGCCCGACGTCCAGCTCTTGGTAGTGATCGGCGCCGTCGCGGGCGTCACGTCGGCCGCATGCGCGGACGACACGCCGAACAATTCCTTCGCCAGATGACGGATTGGCCTGAGGATGTCGATGATGTCGCGCGCGTCGCCGGAGCCGCCGCCGCCTGCGCCGCTCGAGCCGCCGCCGCCGCCGCCGCTGGAAGGGCCCCAGTAGAGGGTGCAGTTTTTCGCGGATGTGAGCCACGTCCCGCGATACCATTCGCTGTTGAACGGGTTCTGCGCCGTCGTGTCGATGTAATTGGCGATGCTGGTCGCATCCGTCAGGCCGGGATTGACCACCGCCACATAGGGCACGACGCTGACGCGCGCGGCGCCGCCGCCGGCGCCCATCACGGTGTCGACGAGCGTGTTGGCCGCCGACTTCAGGTCCGCCATGTTGTTGGACATCGAGCCGGTGTTATCGAGCGCCAGCGCCATTTCCAGCGGCTTCGAATTCGAGACGCTGTTGGTGGTGGCGCGCGACGTCACCGAGAAATACATCGAGGAGCGGCCGAGCACCCTCGAAACGATGGTGGGCACGGATCCGCTGACGGTGACCTGATAGAGACCCGGCGAAACGTCGGTCTCGGTGACCGTCAGGTTGAGAGTGCTGGCCATCGCGCCGAAATAGGCGTTGGCCGCGCCGCTGGCGATGGTCTGGCGGACCGTCTGGGTCGCGGTGGCCTGCGCGCCCGCGGCGAGCACTGCGGCGTCGGCCGCAGCCTGCGCTTTCGCGACCATGCTCGTGCCGCGGCTATATTCGATCGAGGCGCCGACCAGGCCGATGGTGGGGATGGCGACGACCGTGAAAATGACCGGGATCGAGCCCCGCTCGTCGCGGCGCAGGCGCGTCGCGGAGGAGAGGAGACGAACGATGTTTTCGCGCCGAAACATGGCAATTTCCGGATTGAAGACTTCCTTGCCTCAAGCTCTACGTGAAATGTCTCAAGTTGATGTAAATCAGGTCGCGATCAGGCCGCTAATCGCCGTTAACACCTTTCCGATGCGAGAAAAACTACAAAGATTCATGGACTTGAACCCACAATCGACGCTCGGGCAATGTTAAGAGCAAGCATCGAAAGCGACGTTGCGGAACCGCTGCTGGCGTTCAGCGCCCCGGTCGACCCTGAAAATGCGTCGCGGATTCTGCGCATATTGGCCGCCGCAGTCGTCGCGCACGCGGTTTTGCTGGGTCTCGTCGCCTGGAGCGAGCGGACGAGCGGGCAGGCAGGCGCCACGGCGGCGGTCGAGATTCCGGTCGAGATGGCGAGCGAGGCGGAGGCCGAGGGGCGTGCCGAAACGCAACAGGCGGACCGGCCGGCAAGCCCTCCCGCGGCGGTCGAGCCGCGCGACGACGCCCGCGGGCAAAATGCGGAAGCGCCGGAGCAGTCGGCCAAAAGCGCCAGGGAGGCGCCGAAGGGCCAGGTGACGGAACTTCCCAGGGAGACGGACCGGCCGCAGGCCGCGCGCACCCGCGGCGGCGACGGCAAGCCGGAGGAGCCGCCGGATCGCGCCAATCCTTTCGGGGGCCTCGCCGCCGTCGAGAAGCCGGCGCCCCTCGCGCCGACGCCGACCTTTCTCTCGCCGCAGACGATGATGTCGACCGCCCGCCCGCGCCCGCCGCAAGATCCGACCAATGACAATTATCGTGCGAAAGTGCTGGGTAAGGTCGCCGCCAACATGATCGATCCCGAGAGGCCGCGCCCGAAGGCGCTCGCCATCGTCGGCTTCCGGGTCGACGCGCAAGGCGGGCTTGAATCGGTGTGGCTGGCCCGGCCGACCGGCTCGGCCGAACTCGACGCCGAGGCGATGGACATGGTGCGCCGCTCCGCGCCCTTCCCCCCGCCGCCCGCCGGCGCAGACCACAATTTCGGCGCGGCGATCGCCTTCGGCGGCGACTGAGCCCTAGCTGCGGCCCTTCCCGCCGAGTTCCAGGATGTAGGACACGAGCGCGTCGGCCTCATCGTCGGTCAGGATCAGGTTCGGCATGTTCCTGTGGGAGGACCGCAGGAACACCTTGAGCGACAGCTCGGTAGTGGACGCCATCTTGCCGATATCGACGAAGCTCGGGCCTTCGCGGCCCGGAACCGGCGCCCCGACGCCGACATCATGGCATTTCGCGCACTGGTCCTGCGCGACCCTGCGCCCATTCGTCGGCTCGGCGAGAGCCGGCGCGGTCAAAAGGACGATCAGGCCGAAGCCGGCCAAGGTAGATTTCAGCATCGCGAGCGACTCCCCCACGGTTTCACCATAGCGCGAGGATCGCGCCGGAGCGCCTGCCTCTCATCGCCGCAGGCGCGCTCACCCGCGCCTCTTCGGAGGCCGGCCGGCGCCCTTCGGCCATTTGCCCGGCCATGAAACGATGAAATCGGGGAGGTCGTCCAGCGCAACATCCTCCTCCAGCGCCGAGACTTTCTCGTGGCAGGACACGCCGGCGCGACGGACAGTTTCGGGGTCGCCGGAGACGAGGGGGTGCCAGGGCGGCAGGTCCTTGCCCTCGCGTCGCAGCCGATAGGCGCAGGTCGGCGGCAGCCAGGGAATTTCCCCGACGTTTTCCGGCGTCAGCCTGATGCAATCGTGAACCCGGCGCGCGCGGCGGGCGTAATCGCGGCAGCGGCAGGTCCCGGCGTCGAACAATTTGCAGGCGACATCGGTGAAGTGGATGCGGCCGGTGTCTTCGTCCTCGAGCTTGACGAGGCAGCAGCGTCCGCACCCGTCGCAGAGCGATTCCCACTCGCGCCGGGTCAGTTCGCCCAATGGCTTGCGCCAGAAAGGCTCTTCGGCGGCGCTGCCGCTCTTGCGTCGCATTTGCGTCATTCTGGCGCCGAACCTGAAGGCACGAATTGTGCCTGAAAGCACGATCCGGCAATTGCGCATCGTTGCGCTCGGCGTCAAGTCGTTTAGAAAGCCTTAAGCGGGAGAAACCGACGTTGCGGCAACCGGGGGACCAAGGCGGCGTTTTCGCCAGCCTGCGCAGGCGCGCTGGCCGGGCGGCGCTGGCGCTCGATTCCTTCGTCGACAGCTGGTTCTACGAGAGCAGCCGTCGGGCGCGCGACCGTTTCGCCAGCTTCGCCGCCTTCATGGACCGCTTCCACGTCTCGGGCCTCAAGAGGCTCGGCGTCGAGCTTGGCTGCGAGACCTTGACGCTCGGCCTCGGCGGAATGCTGATCGCGCTCACCTTCGCGCAGATGGCGTTCCGCGAAACCTCGGACGACTGGCTGAAGAAGCAGGACCTCGCCGTCACCTTCCTCGACCGCTATGGCAAGGAGGTCGGCAAGCGCGGCATCCTGCATGACGATTCCGTCGCGCTGGACCACCTGCCGGATCATCTCATCAAGGCGGTGCTGGCGACCGAGGATCGCCGCTTCTTCGAACATTGGGGCGTCGACCCGATCGGCACGGCGCGCGCGCTGACCGCCAATGCGCGCGCCAGCGGCGTCGTGCAGGGCGGCTCGACGCTGACACAGCAGCTCGCCAAGAACCTCTTTCTCAACAACGAGCGGTCGATCGAGCGCAAGATCCGCGAAGTGTTCCTGGCCATGTGGCTGGAGGCGCGGCTCTCGAAGCGCGAAATCCTGAAGCTCTATCTCGATCGCGCCTACATGGGCGGCGGCACGTTCGGCGTGCAGGCGGCGGCCGAGTTCTACTTCGGCAAGTCGATCAAGGACGTGACGCTGGCGGAAGCGGCGATGCTCGCGGGCCTGTTCAAGGCGCCGACCAAATTCGCGCCGCACGTCAACCTGCCGGCGGCCCGCGCGCGCGCGGCCGACGTGCTCAACAATCTCGTCGACGCCGGCTTCATGACGCAGAGCCAGATATTCACGGCGCTGCGCAACCCCGCCACGCCCGTGGAGCGCGAACGCGTCGATTCGCCGGACTGGTATCTCGACTGGGCCTTCCAGGAGGTCAAACGACTGGCCCTTGCCGGCAAGCTCGGATCGGACCGCGTGCTGACGGTGCGCACCGCGCTCGACTCGGCCGTGCAGATCAAGGCGGACGACACGATCGAGGAACAATTGCGCGAACACGGGCGCGCCTATCACGCCAAGCAGTCGGCAATGGTGGTGATAGAATCGGGAACGGGCGCCGTGCGAGCCATCGTCGGCGGACGCGACTATGGCGCGAGCCAGTTCAACCGCGCGACCGACGCGCTGCGCCAGCCCGGCTCCTCGTTCAAGCCCTACGTCTATCTGACCGCGCTGATGAGCGGCAAATTCACGCCGAGCACGATCGTGGTCGACGGGCCGGTCTGCCTCGGCAATTGGTGTCCGAGGAACTACGGCGGCGGATTTGCGGGCTCGGTGCCGCTCACCATCGCGCTCGCCAAATCGCTCAACACGATCGCTGTCAAATTGTCGATCGCCATCGGCGACCAGAAGAAGGGCGTGTTCCAGGCCGCCAAGGAAGGCCGCGCAAAGATCGTCGATACGGCGCGCAAGCTCGGCGTCACCGCGCCGCTGATCGACACCGTGTCCATGCCGATCGGCGCGGACGAAGTGACGGTCATCGAACATTCGGCCGCCTACGCCGCCTTCGCCAATGGCGGCAAGCGCATCTCCCTGCATGCGGCGGTCGACATCCGCAACAGCAAGGGCGACATCATCTATCGCTTCGACGACGACGGCCAGAAGCCGGTGCAGGCGATCCCGGAAAACAAGATCGCCGAGCTCAACACCATGCTGACGCAGGTCGTGCAGGCCGGCACCGCGCGGCGCGCCGAACTCGGCCTCGGATTCGCGCAGGGCGGCAAGACCGGCACGACGAACGGCTACAAGGACGCTTGGTTCTGCGGCTTCACCGCCGCGCTCACCGGCTGCGTCTGGTACGGCAACGACGACGACACGCCGATGGCCAACATGACCGGCGGCTCGCTGCCGGCGCAGACATGGCACGACGTCATGCTGTTCGCGCACCGGGGCCTCGAGCCCAAGCCCCTGCCCGGCGTTCCCCTGCCGAGCGCGACGCCGGTCGCGCAGGCCGCGCCCGCCGGCGCCGCCAAGGGGCCGGAGGGTTTTGTCGTGACCGCGCCATCGACCCTTTCGCGCCAGACGGACGAAGCGCTGGGCGCCGTGCAGCGCCTGTTCCGCGCCGCGGACGGCCGTCGCGCGGACCTCGGGCGCCCCGACGACGCGCGTCGCTTCCGCGCCCTCGGCGCGAACGAGTAACGCTGGATGAGCATCGCGCATCACTTCCAAAGCGTCGATGAGACTCGCTCGCGCCTCGGCGCCTATGCGAAATCTGCAATTGCCGGTCTTGTCGGCGTCGGGCTCGGGCTCGCCGCGACCTTCGTTGCGACCTTCGGCGCCTTCCCCTTCGGCGCGGCGCATTCCGGACCCTGGACGTCATGGCCGAAAGCCGGTTCTGCGGACGCCGACCCCTATGCGCGCGCCATCATCGCGCGGCAGGCGGCGACGCCGCTCGGCAATGGCGAAGGGCTCTCCTTCGTGGCCACGACCGACGACGAGGACCGTCCGCTCGACGGCGCCTGTGAATACAGGCTCGCCGGCTCGCCTCCGGTCGCGCGTCTGTGGACGCTCAATCTCTTCACGCCCGACGGGCGGCTGCTGGCGCCCGGTCCCGGCCGCAGGTCGCTGTCCTCCGATCAGTTGCTGCGCTCGGCGAAAGGCGATTTCGAAATCGTCGTCGCGCCGTCGGCGCGCGCCGGCAACTGGCTGTCGACGGCAGGCGGCGCGCCGTTTGCGATCTCGCTCAATCTCTACGACACGAACGTCAGCCCGACGCAAACCTCGCTGGAAGGCCTGAGCCTCCTGTCGATCACGCGCGGAGCCTGCCGGTGAGGATGCGCGAACGCGGCCCCATCGTCCTGCCCTGGGCGCTCGGCGCGCTCTTCCTTGCGGGCATCGTCCATATTTCCTCGGTCCTGCTGATGCCGAGCTTTGCGCAGAATGACGCTTATGCGCGGCTCGGCGGGCGCTCGAACGGGTTGACCGCGCTGCCGGACGCCAGCGTCGCGCAATCGATGCCGTATCAGGACCAGCAGGCGGAATATTCGGTCTGCCACTACGATCTGGATCTCGGCGCGACGCGTGTGCGCTCCAACGTGACGGCCGACGCGCTGGTCGCGATTTCCTTCCACGACCGCACCGGACGCATCTTCTATTCGACGACGGACCGGGCGGCGCTGCGCGGACGCATCGACGTGCGGCTCCTGACGCCGCGTCAGCTCGACACGGTCGAAGCAAGCGACCCTGAAGATCAGACGCCGCAGGAGTTGCGGCTCACGCCGCCGACGCAGACCGGCTTCGTGCTGGTGCGCGCGCTGATCGAACAGCCGGGCGGCCGTCCTGCCGCGCGTCAGGCGGCGAACGCCGTGATCTGCCAGGCGGAGCGCGAATAATCCAGATCAGGCGCGTTTGCGCGGCGGGCGGCGCGGCGCTGTCGGCTTGCCGGCGCCGCGCGGCGACTTGCGCGCTGCTATCGGCTGCGCGTCGTCTTCCATGCGCATGTAACGGACGCCTGTGAAGAAAAGAATCTTTGCGCCTTCGGCGTAACGCGTACCGACCTCGTGTTCGCTGCGGGGCCGCGCCCGGAAAATTAGCATCTCGGCCATCTGTCCGTCTCCGACGCGCGCCATGAAATTCGGCCGGTAGCGCGCCTTGCCCGCAAGTGTCGATTCGCGATGGTTAACTTTGTGTCAACGAATGCGATTCAATTGTGGAATCCATCATCGCTGAGGCAGGCGTGCAACACAATGGACGAGACGTTGCGGAAGCGCCTGAAGGCGCTCACAGCCACCGGGCGGGCGCAGTCGTTGAACTTCGAAGGAGTCGCCGCGCGCGTGGCGACGGATCGCTTCGTCTCCATGCCCGCGCCCGATGCTGCCTGCTGCGCGCGCTACGAAGAGTTGATGCTCGGCGCGCTTTCGCAAATGGATGCGCCGACCGCGCTGCGCGTCGCCGAGCGGCTCGCGCCGTGCCGTGCGGCGCCGGCAAGGGTGCTTGCGGGGCTGATCGCGCGCGGGCCCGAGATCGCAGCGCTCGTTCTGGCGAGCGCGCCCGCCCTGCCCGCGCGCCTGCTGCTCGACCGCGCCGTCGCCGGCGAAGCCTGCGAGGCCGCCGCCATCGCCGCGCGCGAGGACATCGACCGTACGATCGTCGGCGCGCTGGCGCGTCGTCTCGAAGCGGAAGTGTTGCGCGCGCTCGCAGGCAACAGGTCCGCCTTGATCGATCGCGGCGCGCTGATCGCGCTGACGCAGCGGGCGCGCGTCGATCTCGAGCTCGGGCGCCTGCTGCTTGCGCGCGGCGAAACCGCGCTCGACAGGAGTGCGCTTTTTCTTTCGGCGGATTCCGCGGCGCGCCGCCGCATCCTGCTCGACGCCGTGCGCCTGAACGTATCCGGCGCGCGCGATCCCGTCGGCGCATTCGACGCCGTGCTCCTCGACGCGCTCGGCGCAGCGGAAGCAGGCGATCTTGCCCGCTTCTGCTCGATTGTCGCCCGCGCGCTGCGCGTCGGACGCGCGACGGTGGAGCGCCTGGCACTGGACGAGAGCGGCGAGCCGCTGGCGCTGATCTTCGCCGCCATGGGACTTTCGGCCACGGAAAGCGAGCGCCCTCTTCTGGCGCTGCGCCGCGACCTCGCAGCCGCGCTCGCCGATCCCATGTCGGGCCTGCGCCTTGCACTGCAGGCGCCGCCGGACGCCGCCTGCGCCGTCATCGCCTCGCTCGTTCCCGGAACGCAACTGATGACGACAAACGAATACGCGCGCGCGAATCCCGGCGCGCGGAGGCAGGGCGGGAAAGCGCCGGCATTTGCGGAAACGGCGACGAAACGACCGATCAATCGGGCTTGAAGAAATCGCGCCCCTGCCGGTCCTCGATATCGACGATCCAGAGATCGGGATCGAAATTCAGCTCGCGACGCAGACGATCCTCGACGGCAAGATTTTCGACCCACTCGTCCTTGTGCATACGATGAAACAGGCGGTCGCCGTCCTCGCCGATCTCGCTTTGCGGCGCGGGGCCGAACAGCGCCGAGGTTCCATCGAGCCGATCGACGCGCACGAAGATCGCGCCAGCTTCGGACGCGCCGCGACGCCTGAGGGTGGCGTAGGCGCCGGCGACCTGCGCGCGGCGGATCAGGGCGGCGACGAATATGTCGGCGCGCAGTCGCACGTCATTGCGCCTCGCCCGAGGCGAGACGCGCGAGTTCGCGCTTGACCGCAGGCGTCAGTTCGCCGCGCGCCGGCATTTTGCGGTCGCGCTCGAATTGCGCGATCGCCTGGCGCGTCGTCGCATCGAACACGCCGCTCGGGCGGATGACAAAGCCCAGGCGCTGCAGCGCGCGCTGCGCGGCGAGCACATCGGAAGCCTCCGGCTCGCGCGCCTGGCGCGACGACGAGGCGCCCGACTTTTCGATGAGGCCGGCAATCGCGTCGTTGCGGCGCGGCTCGACGCGGGCGGCGGCGGGGCGCTGCTGCTTTTCAGCGGCGGCCGGCTTCTCGGCCGCCGCAGGCTTTTCGACTCGCGGCGCCGGCGCGTCGCCGCGCGCAATCTCGCGCGCGATCGGATCGCTGCGGCCGATCTCGCGCGCGATAAGGTCAACCTTCGACGCGGTCGCCGCGCGCGGCGGTTCGGGAGGAACGATCTTCGCTGCGGGCTGCGGGGCGGCCTCCACGACGCGGGGCGGCGGCAGCGGCTGCAACGCCGGCGGCTGAACCGTTTTCGTTTCCGGCTCGGCGAGCGTGATCTTGAACAGCGGCGCCGAGCGGCGCTGATCCTGGAGGAAGGCGGCGTTCACGACGATGGCGAGCGATAGCGCGCCGAGACCGAACAGGCCGACGCGCGTCGCAGAAATGCGCGCGCGCTTCGGCTTGCGCGTCTCGGCCGGCGCTTGGTCGTCATAGTCCAGATCGAAGTCGAGTTCTTTCCGCGCAGCCTTACGCAATTTTCTTCACCATTTCCGGATGTGCAATATCTGACGCAGGCGCGCCGCCGCGCCGTGCAAACGTTTCGATCCTGGCGAGCCGCGACCCGCCATGCGCCGTCACGCAGTGGGCCGGCAGGCGCACCGTGACCGTAGTGCCCTGCCCGACCGCGCTTTCCACCGAGATCGCGCCGCCATGCAGGCCGACGAGACCGCGCACGAGCGAGAGGCCAAGCCCCGTGCCCTCGTAGGGACGGGTGGTCGAATTATGCGCCTGGAAGAAGGGATCGCCGATGTGGCTCAGATCCTTCGCGGCGATGCCGATGCCCGTGTCGGAAACGCTCACGACGAAGCTGTTGCCCTCCGGGCGCGCGCTCAGCGTCACGCGGCCGCCGGCGGGCGTGAACTTCACGGCGTTGGACATGAGATTGATGACGATCTGCTTGCAGGCGCGCTTGTCGGCGACGATCTCGTCCATGGCGCGCGAATAATCCCGCACGACCTCGACATTGGCCTGCGACGCCTTCAGCCCGATCATGTCGCAGCACTGGTCGAGCAGCGGCGGCAGCGCAAAGGGTTCGGTGACGATGTCGAAAGAGCCGGCGTCGATCTTGGAGACGTCGAGGATCGAGTTGACGACTTCCAGCAGATGATGGCCGGAGGAATGGATGATCTGCGCATATTCCTTGCGGCGCGCGGGATCGGTCGGAACGATGTCCTCGTTGGTCAGGATTTCCGCAAAGCCGATGATGGCGTTGAGCGGCGTGCGCAATTCGTGGCTGACGTTGGCGAGGAAGCGGTCCTTCCAGATGTTGGCCTGTTCCGCATTTTCGCGCGCGTGGACGATATCCTCCTCCGCCTGGCGGGCGCGCGTCACGTCGCGCACGATCGTCACGACGGCGGCGCGATCGTTGGGATCGCTGGCGCGACGCTCCTGCGGCAGATTGTGCGCGCGCAGCTCGATCCAGGCGAAATTCGGCTCGGCGAATGCGGCGTCCTGTTCGTTCAGCGCGCCGCGACGCAGCCGCACCTGGCAGATCGCGGTGGCGTCGCCGGCGAGGGCGTCGGCGATGGCGCTGAGGAAGGCCGGGCGATCGGCGACGTGGATGCGCTCGAACAGCCCGCGTCCCATCAGTTCGCGCGGCGCGAGGCCGAAAAGGGCGAAAGATTCGTTGCTCGCGTAAACGACCGAACCGTCGCGGTCCTGGCGCAGCACGAGATCGCCGATGGTCTGGGCGAGCGCCTCGTGGCGCAGCGTTTCGCGACGCTCGCCGTACATGGCGACGGCGCCGACATAGGCCATGGACCAGCCGAGCGCGCAGGCGTAGGCGATCATGGCGGCGAGAATGGCGGCCAGCGCAGGCTCGGACAGAGCCGGCCCGGTCGGCGCGACGCCGGCGAGCGCGGCGGCCGCCGCGCCGCAGCCTGCGGCAATTGCCGCGGCAAGCACGAGCCGGATGTTGGAGGAACTGGCGGCTTCCAGCATCGCGAGCAGCGCGGCGACGAAGGCGAGAGCCGAGAAGGACGGGCCTCCGAAGGCGAGAGCGGCGGCGAAAGCGAGCAGTCCGGCGACCGACGCCATCTGGGCGGTTTCGAGGGAGGCGCCGCGCGACAGCGCGAAAATCGCAGCGACGGGGGCGAGCAGGCCGGCGAAGGCCACGCATTGCCACGACGGCGGCGGGGCCACCGCCAGCAGCCAGACCGGCGCGGCGATCATGAGAATGGCCGAGAGCCCGAGGCGAACGGCGACGAACGCCTTGAGCCGCGCGCGTTCGACGGCGCCGGCCGGCGCCTGAGCAATCGCGAAATCCGCGATACGCTGCTCGATGACGGAAACTACGCTCACGCACACCCCCGAGAGCGTGCTGCGAAAAGCTGGCGGCCGGCTCTTCGCAAAAAAGCGCGCTCTAAATTTTTGAACGGATGAACCTTCCGGTCTGTCCGTGGGAGGACTGGCGTCCTTTTCTCCCGCAGCCAATGTTGCAGAGGCGCCTTAAGTGAAACCTAAATTGCGGGGAATCCGGGCCGGCGGCGCGTCAAAATCCGCCTCCAACGGGTTTCGATGCGCGAAATCCAGCATTTATGGTTTGCAACCCCTTTCCAGAGGCCGCCGCCGCGGCCATGAGGGGTAAACGCCGGCTTAACGCAACCCGCGCAATTCGTACGCGCGATTTGACGCAAATGCAGCGCGTTGGCGCTAGCGTGAGGCGATCGAACCTCGTGCGAGCGCGCATGTTCTTTCTTGTCAAATCCGCTTTCTGGCTGACGCTGGTGTTCTACTGCATAAGCTGGCCCGGGGGGGAACGCCCGGAGACGCTGGCGCGGCAGGCGGCCGGCGACATTGCGCAACGCGCCCGCACGGCGGCCGTCGACACCGCCGTGTCCGCCTGCAAGAGCGATCCAGCCGGATGCCTGACGCTCGCAGGCAATGCGGCGCGCGGTCGCCCCGCGGCCTCGCGCCCTGCGCTGCGGGGCGGCATGACGGACTGACGCCGTCCGCCGCATTTGCCTCGTGATTTGGACGCCTGCGCACAATATAGAGGGGGCATGACCGCGCAGAACGCCCCCGCCCCGCTCGCCGACATCATCGAGAATTTCGAATTCCTCGACGACTGGGACGACCGCTACCGCTACCTGATCGAACTCGGGCGCACGCTGACGCCTCTGCCCGAGGCCGCCCACAACGAGGCCAACCGCGTGCGCGGCTGCGCAAGCCAGGTGTGGCTGGAAACGCACGTGGACAAGGACGACAGGGGCGCTCCCCATCTTACCTTCCTCGGCGACAGCGACGCCCATATCGTGCGCGGGCTGGTCGCTCTGACGCTGGCGATCTTTTCAGGCCAGACGGCGGACGCGATCCTGAAGGCCGACGCGCATGCGGTGTTCGAGCGCCTCGGCCTCGGCGCGCATCTCACGCCGCAGCGCTCGAACGGATTGCGCTCGATGGTCGAGCGTATCAAGTCCGATGCGCGCGCGGCGTTGCAGGCCGCCTGATCATTCTCAGTGGCTGGCCCGTCATTCAAGACTCCTCACCCTGAGGAGCCGCGAAGCGGCGTCTCGAAGGGTGGCCAGGACACGCAGCTCCGGATCATGCTTCGAGACGGCGGCTTCGCCGCCTCCTCAGCATGAGGGGAGCGGGATCGCAGCGAATTTCGAGTCAGACTCTCAGATACCCGGCCGATAGCCGGTCGCGCCCCAGCGGCGCAGGCGCGCGCCTTGCGGTCCCCGCGCCTGCGAGGCCAGTCCGTAGTGCGCCGCGAGCCGATCGAGCGCGATGCGCAGCACGACCTTGGCCGATCGCGGCGGCCACAGTCTTTCGCGTTCGACGAGTTCGAGGCCTTTCTGCAGGCCGCAGACGTCGAGCAGGAGGTTGTTGAGTTCGGCGCCGACAGCATCAGCCGCGCGCGCCAGGCGCTGGCGCGCGGCGATGGCGAGATCGGAGACGTTGAGATCCTGCGGCCCGCGGCGCCCGGAACCGGCGGCGCCCGACCAGTCCGACGTCACCCGCTGGCGAATCTGAGCGATCTCGACGTCCCGGCGAAAACGCTCGCCGGCCTCGACCTGCGCCGGATTGAGCAACGGGGCGCCGTCGCGCCCCTTGCGCCGGGCGAGCCAGCCGAGCGGGCTTTCCGCCTCGTCGACGGCCACAGGCCTCGCGCCGGGCTCGAGCGCGCGCATGACCAGATCGCCATGCTGCGCGCGATAGGGCGCGACATCCGCCGGCGCCGCGAGGCGGCGCGCGGCGCCCGCGCCTTCGGCCGTCAGCGCGAGGCGCGGCGGAAGATGCGCGGTCCAGCGCGCGAACCCTTGCGCGACAAGTTCGTCGCCGGCCGAGACAGGCGTATTGGCGATGATCGCCGTGACGCCATTGCGCGGCCCGGCGACGACGAGAAAGCCATCCCGCAGATCGGAGCGCGCGGGCGCCGCGCCCTCCTGCGCCAGCGCCGCGAGCAGGCGCCGGCCCTCGCGCCCCGGCGCGCGCGCCGCGTCCTTCCCGCCGCCTGCCGCTTCAGCTTGCCGCCCTTTTCCCACCCGTCCCTTCGACGCCATACCCCGACTCCATCCTGCGACTGACCGCGGGGTGAAGCATTAATAGGTTTATTATCCTTGTCAATGAATTTTATCTGCCGGCGCATAACGAAAAGCCCGGAGCGGGACGGCCGCTCCGGGCTTCAACGAAACGGTCCGCAGGCCGTCCTACTTCGAGCGACGGCGGCGCTGCTGGCCGAGGCCCATCTGCTTGGCGAGATTGGAGCGCGCCTTTGCGTAGTTCGGCGCGACCATGGGATAGTCCGCGGGCAGGCCCCACTTCTCGCGATAGGCGTCGGGCGAGAGATTGTATTGCGAACGCAGATGCCGCTTCAGCGACTTGAACTGCTTGCCGTCTTCCAGACAGATAATGTAGTCCGGCGTGATCGACTTCTTGACCGCAACCGCGGGCTTCAGCGGTTCGGCTTCAACGGGAATGGCCTGCTCCGTCACGCGCATGAGTGCGGAATGAACATCGCGAATGAGGTTCGGCAATTCTGCGAGAGGCACTGAATTGTTGCTGACGTACGCTGACACGATGTCGGCCGCCAGCTCGATGTAGGGGGCTTGAGCTGAAGTTTCTGCCATTTCAGATTTCTTTCCAGAAAATCCGCTTCTGCGGCGGACTATCGACAGGTTGCGCAAGTGGACTGCATTTCATAGGGCGCATCCTTGAAACTGATTCCGAATTGCGGCGGTGGTTTCTACGCTAGAAAAGCGTTTCGATCAAGTTGCACAAACATTCGACAGCATCGATCATGTATCACGAAATTTTACATAGAATTTATTTGCAATTGCGAAAGCGCAAAAGTTCCCTGCGCCCGCGCAACACGAAGACTTGAATGGGTCGCCGCCGCGCCGCCCTTGCCCTCCGCCATGCCAGCGCTTACCTAGCAAAACAAAGGAGACGGCGATGGGCAGCGACAAGACCCGCGACAAGATAAGCAAATCCGACGCCGATTGGCGCGCACAACTGACGCCCGAACAATACAGAGTAACGCGCGAGCATGGCACGGAACGCGCCTTCACCGGACCTCATTGGGACGAAAAATCGCCCGGGGCTTATTCCTGCGTGTGCTGCGGCGCGCCGCTCTTCGAGTCGCAAACCAAGTTCGACTCCGGCACGGGTTGGCCAAGCTTCTTTGCGCCGGTCGAGGCGGGCGCGGTCAGCGAACACGACGACCGGAGCTGGCTGATGCGCCGCACGGAAGTGCGTTGCGCGCGCTGCGACGCGCATCTCGGCCATGTCTTTCCCGACGGGCCGGCGCCGACGGGGCAGCGCTATTGCATGAACGGCGCCGCGCTGAAATTCGAGCCGAAGAAATAGGACCAGACATGACAGATCAGATCGCGCCCGCGACGGCCAAACCGCCGCGCGCCGAACGGCGTCCGCGCGTCACAGCCATTCACGGGGTCGAGCTCATCGACGACTATGCATGGCTGCGCGCCGAAAACTGGCAGGAGGTCCTTGCCGACCCCGCAAAGACGCCGCCCGACATTCGCGCTCATCTCGACGCCGAGAACGCCTATTGCGATGCGCTGCTGGCGCCGACGAAGCAATTGCAGGCCGAACTCGTGAAGGAGCTGCGCGGCCGCATCAAGGAAGACGATTCCGACGTTCCGTGGCCCGACGGCGTCTACGACTATTACACGCGCTTCCGCGAGGGCGGGCAGCATGAACTCGTCTGTCGGCGCCCGCGCGACGGCGCGGCGGAGACGATCCTGATCGACGGCGACGCCGAAGCGAAGGACAAATCCTTCTTCGACATGCGCGCCGCCGAGCATTCGCCCGACCACCGGCTCCTGGCCTGGAGCAGCGACGACAAGGGCTCGGAACTCTACACCATTCGCGTGCGCGACATCGCCAGCGGCCGCGACCTCGACGATCGCGTGACGCATTGCGACGGCACGGTCGTCTGGGCCGCCGACGCGCGCTCGTTCCTCTATGTCCGCGTCGACGACAATCACCGCACGGCGCAGGTCTTCCGCCACCGCCTCGGCGCGGACGAAAAGGACGACGCGCTCGTCGTCGAGGACCTCGATCCCGCCTGGTTCGTGCACCTGCATCGCAGCCACTCGCGCCGCTTCGGCGTCGTGACGATGAGCGGGCACGACGCAACGGAAATCTGGCTGGTCGATCTTGCCGACGCGGAGGCGCCGGCGAAGCTGGTCGCGGCGCGCGAGGCCAGGCATCGTTATGCGGTCGAACATCACGGCGACACACTGTTCATTCGCACGAACGCCGACGGCGCCGAGGATTTCAAGCTGATGACCGCGCCGCTGGCGGCGACGTCGCGCGAAAACTGGCGCGACCTCGTCGCCTATCGCGCGGGCCGCATGATCGTCGTCGTTTCCGCCTATGCGCGTCATCTCGTGCGCCTCGAACGCGAGAACGGCTTGCCGCGCATCGTCGTGCGCGAGATCGCCAGCGGCGCGGAACATGCGATTTCATTCCCCGAGGAAGCCTATTCGCTGCGCATCGAGGAAGGGCTCGAGTTCGACACGAATATCCTGCGCTTCGTCTATTCCTCGATGACGACGCCGGCCGAAACCTACGACTACGACATGGCCTTGCGCACGCGCGCGTTGCGCAAGCGGCAGGAGATACCGTCCGGCCACGATCCCGCGCGCTACGTCACGCGGCGGATCTACGCGACTGCGGCGGATGGCGCGCAGGTGCCGATCTCGCTTCTTTCGCTTCGCAGTCGCACTGGCGCGGCGCCCTGCCTGCTCTACGGCTATGGCGCCTATGGTCACGCGACGCCGGCGGCCTTCAACGCCAATCGCCTGTCTCTGGTCGATCGCGGCTTCGTCTTCGCCATCGCGCATGTGCGCGGCGGAACGGACAAGGGCTGGGCCTGGTACGAGAGCGGCAAGCTCGAACACAAGCCGAACACCTTCTCCGACTTCATCGCGTCGGCGCGCAAGCTGATCGAAGAGGGATTCACCGCACAGGGCCGCATCGTTGCGCAGGGCGGCAGCGCCGGCGGCATGTTGATGGGCGCGATTTCGAACATGGCGCCGGAACTCTTCGCTGGCGTGATCGCCGACGTGCCCTTCGTCGACGTCATCAACACGATGCTCGACAAGGATCTGCCGCTGACGCCTCCGGAGTGGCTCGAATGGGGCAATCCGATCGAGGACGAGACAGCCTTTCGCACCATGCTGTCCTATTCGCCCTACGACAATGTCGCAGCGAAAGACTATCCGCCAATCCTCGCGCTCGGCGGCCTTACCGATCCGCGCGTGACCTATTGGGAGCCGGCGAAATGGGTCGCGCGCCTGCGCGAGCGCATGGCGGGCGGCGGACCGATCCTGCTGCACACCAATATGGACGCGGGCCATGGCGGCGCGTCCGGACGCTTCGACCAGCTCGGCGAGGTCGCGATGGAGCAGGCCTTCGCGCTTGCCGCCGTCGAAGGCGTTTTCCCGCGATAGGTCATTTGCAGAGCGCGTTCAGCGAAAAACCGGCATCCACTTTTTCGCCGCGCTCCGAGCCTCAATTGCGCTTCTCGACGAAGCGCTTCAGCTCGGTCAGCGAGGAAAAGCGCATGACGCCCTCGGGCGTCTGCGCTTCGATCGAGCCGTCGGCGAACATCAGGTAGTTCGTGTCGCCAGAGGAATAGCGGCCGACGACCGCGGGCTCCGGTTTCGGCGGCGCGGCCGGCTCCTCCACCGGCGGCGGCTCGTCCTTCGGCAACACGTCGCGACCGAGTTCGCGATCGAATTCGCGCGCGGTTCTCTCGAGCCAGTCGTCGTAGACCGGCTCGTCGTCCGCAGCCGGCGCGCGCGGCGGGGCAGGCTCCATCTCGGGAAGGCGCAGCGGCGCAGGGGGAGGCTCGATGTCCCGCGACGACGGCTCGGCGCGCGGCGGCGCGACGGGCGCGGCTTTCCCGACCGTCGCGGGCTCTTCTGCGGCCTCCCGGCTCTCCGCCTCCTCCAGCGCGTCTTCGTCCTTGTCCTCTTCGTCGCTGTCTGTCGGCGGTCGGGCGGGCGGCGGCTCGGCCTTCGCTTCCTCTATCGGCGGCGGCGCGGTCTCGGGCTCCTCAAAATGTTTCTCGTGCGAATCGCGAATCGCGCGTTCCTCGCTCATGCGCAGCAATTCGCCGATAGTCGGCGGCGCAGTCGGCGGAAGCGGCGGCGGAAGCGGCTCGACCGCCGCATCCTTCGGCGGCTCATCCGGCGCCGGCTCGTCCGGCGTCGCCTTGCGCGCGAGCGCAGTCCCCGTCGTGGCGACGATTGCGCCCGCGCCCGCGGCGATGGCGGCCGGCGTCGCGAGCGACGGCTTGCGGAAGGAGCCCGGCGGTTCGGCCTGCGCAGGCGGAGCCTGTCGCTCGACACCGGGAGCGCCGGACAGGCGCATGATCGTCCAGGCGAGCATGGCGACAATCAGTCCGCCCGACAGCATCGCCGATCCCGCGATTACCGCAGTCCAGCCGCGCTCGGCCTGCACGATGTCCCATCCGGTCCACATCCACCGCGCGCCGAAGAGCGCGAGGGCGAGGCCAACGGCAAGAGCAACCCAATCGATCGCCTTCTTCACGGTCCGCGCTCCTCGTCAGAGAATCAATAGAATAGTTCTCGCGGCCCGTTAGGCAAAGTCCGCGAATTACATGGCTGCGGAATACTTCGGCGGGTTGCCGCGCCGCTCCGATCTTCCTAATTATGATCGCGTCGGGCGGACCTCATCCGGCCCATCAAGCATATTTCGGGAGCACTTTCATGTCCTTCACCCTGCCGCCGCTGCCCTACGCCTATGATGCGCTCCAGCCGTACATGTCGAAGGAAACGCTGGAGTACCATCACGACAAGCATCACAACGCCTACGTCACGACCGGCAACAACCTGCTCAAGGGCACGGAGTTCGAAGGCAAATCGCTCGAGGAGATCGTGAAGGGCTCCTACGGCAAGAATGCGCCGCTCTTCAACAACGCCGGGCAGCATTACAATCACCTGCACTTCTGGAACTGGATGAAGCCGAACGGCGGCGGCAAGATTCCGGGCGCGCTCGAAAAGGCGATCGTCGACGGCTGCGGCTCGGTCGACAAGATGAAGGAAGACTTCATCGCGGCCGGCGTCGGCCAGTTCGGCTCCGGCTGGGCGTGGCTCGCGGTCAAGGACGGCAAGGTGCAGGTGATGAAGACGCCGAACGGCGAAAGCCCGCTGGTGCATGGGGCGAAGCCGATCCTGGGCTGCGACGTTTGGGAACATTCCTACTACATCGACTATCGCAACCGTCGCGCCGACTACGTCAAGGCCTTTGTCGATCATCTCGTGAACTGGGACTACGTCGACCAGATGTTCCAGAACGCGCGCTGAACGTCGTCCTGAAACGGAAAAGCCCGGGCGTTCGGCCCGGGCTTTTTTTTTACCGGCGAGCAATCAGGCGACAGCGACCTTGCGCAGGAAATCCTCGATCGCCTCGTTGAGGTCGCGCGACTGCGCGGCCATGTCGTCGGCGGCCTGATGCACCTGCGCGGCGGACTGGTCGGTCTCGCCGACGGTCATCTTCAACTGCTTCATGTTGGTCGCCGCGCTCTCGGCGCCGCGTGCGGCTTCACTGACGCTGCGCGCGATTTCGTTGGTTGCGGCCGCCTGCTGCTCCACCGCGACGGCGATGGAGGCGGTGAAGCTTTCGGCGTCCTTCATCGTCGCCGTGATCGCGCCGATCGCCTCGACAGAGGTCGAGGTCGCTTCCTGAATGGCCGCGACATGTTCGGCGATGCGCTCGGTCGCGTGTGCGGTCTGGCCGGCGAGAGCCTTCACCTCCCGCGCGACGACGGCGAAGCCGCGACCTGCGCCGCCGGCGCGCGCCGCCTCGATCGTGGCGTTGAGCGCGAGCAGGTTGGTCTGCGCCGCGATCGCCTGGATGAGCCCGACGATTTCGCCGATGGCGTTGGCTTTTTCCGCCAGGCCGCCGATGGCGCCGGCGGTGACGGTGGTGGTGGCGGAGGCGTCCTGCACATGCTGGCGCGCGCGGCCGATCTGCGTTTCGATCTCCGTGATCGACTGAAACAATTCTTCCGATGCGCGGGCGACCGTCGCCACATTGCGCGACGCTTCCGAGGTGCCCGACGCCGCCGCCTCCGCGCGGCCATTGCTGTCGCGCGCGATGGTGGAGAGGCTGTCGGCGGCCACCGCCATCTGCTCGGCATGGTTGGACACGTGCGACAGAAGTCCGCTCACGGTGGCGCGGAATCCCTCGATCATGTTTTCGAGCGCGAAGCGCCGCGCGCGATCCTTTTCGAGGCGGCTGTCGGCGGCCGATTGCAGGTTCTGACGATCGATCAGGCCCTGCTTGAAAACCTCTATGGAGCGCGCGAGATCGCCGATCTCGTCCTTGCGCCGGCGGTTCGGGATGTCGACGGCGAGATCGCCAGCGGCGAGCTGGGTCATCGCGGTCGAGAGCTGCGTCAGCGGCGCGACCACCTTGCCGACGAGGTGATGCAGCACGACCGCCACGGCGGCGACCGTGATCAGCGCCTCGGCCAGCCAGAAGATGAGGTCGCGCAGGGCGGCGGCGTCGGTGGGGCCGAAGTTGACGGCCACGGCGAGACGGCCGGCGCCCTGGCCTTCGCGCGCCAGGGATTGCACGAGCAGGACGCCGGAATCGATCGGCATCGCCACCTGCCGCGCCGACGCGCTCACCCGCTGCGTCATGTCGCGCATGGCCTCGTCGGCCGGCCCGGAGAGCCGGTCGCGACGCATCGCCACGAATGTCTTGCCGTCGGCGCCGAGCATGATCGCGGCGTTGACCGATTCGTGATTGAGGAAACCCGCGAGCAGACGCTCCGCCGCCTGCTTGTCGCCCGCCGCCGCCGCCTCCGCGACGCTCGGCGCGACCAGGTTGAGCTGGCTGGCGTTACGCTCGAGCAGGTCCCGGCGCGCGCCCTGCCAAGTGTACCAGTTGGCGGTCAGCGCGCTGACGACGGCGAGCGCGGCGACCAGTCCGGAAGCGGCCATGACGATGCGGTTGCGCATCGAATCCGAACGGGGAGCGTCTTTCGACGCGCCTGTCTTGCCCCGGTCGAGAATCTTGCTGAGGTTCATTGGCGGCTCTGCGTAAGGGACGGCCGCGCGCGCCGTCCGGAATCGTGTCGGCGCAAGAATGAAGACGCGCGGTTAAGGCCGCGTTAACCACGCCGCATGGCGAACGAGCGTCGCGCCCTTCTCGGCGAGCAACGCCGCAAAATCCGGCGACATCAGGAAGGCCAGTTCGCGTTCGCGCGCTTCCGTGACGGGATCGAGACGGCGCAGCGCGTCGTCGACGCGGCCGGGATGGCACATGACGAGATGGCGCGGCCCGGGCGCGACCAGATAGGCGCCGAACTGGCGCGCATCGTACCTGTCGGGCGAAAAATCCGAATAGCCGGCGAAGCCCTGATTGACGTCGTGGCCGGCACGGCGCGCCGCGCGCCGAAAGCCCGTGGCGAGGGCGTTCACCTTCAGGGCCTTGGCCGATTGGGCGCGCCGGCGCGCGATGCGGCCGGGCGCATCGGAACTGTCGCGCACCGGCAGATGCGACAGCCCGCGCCGCGACAGGGCCGCGAAGAGCGCGCGGCGCACGCCCGGCAGCACGTGCACATGCTGGTGGCCGTCGACATGGGTCGGCGGCGCGCCGAAGGCGTCGCAGAAAGCGTCGATCTGCCGGACGATCTCGGCCTCGATTTCCTCATGCGGCAGTCGGCGCGAAATCGCCGCCGCGGCAAGCGCCGCAAGGCCCGGAAACTCGCCGCCGGGCGCAAGGCGCGGCATGGCGCCGAGCGGGGCGCCGGCCGTCAGCGTGACATGCAGGCCGAGGTCCACAGCCGGGCGGGCGGCCGTCCAGTCGCGCGCCGCCCGGCGCCAGTCGGGCAGCGACGACATGGCGGAGGCGGCCGAGATGCGGCCGGCCGCGGCCGTTTCGAGCAGGCCGCGGCTCACCCCTTCGGTCATGCCGTAGTCGTCGGCGCAAAGAATGAAACCGAAATCCGTCATGTCCTCCGCCCGAGAGCCGCCATTATGGCTGCGCTGCCTTTCTGGCGCATTTTCATTACAGGTTCACCTTGCAAGCCTTACCTGCAGGCCGACGAGACAGCCCCGCCAAAAACCGCCTTCCCCTTTTCCCGTGCTCGCTCTAAGCCTAATCCCGAGCGAAGCATAGATTTCCAGCCGGAGACGCCTTTGGCCCCCGAGGCCCACAAGATACCGGAATTGACCGTTCTCGTGCCCGTCTACAACGAGGCCGACAACGTTCCGCTCCTGGTCGAGCGCCTGACGCCGGCGCTGGAGCGCTGCGTCGCCTCGCACGAGATCATCTTCGTGGACGACGGATCCCAGGACCGGACCATGGAGGCCGTGCGCGCCGCCCATGCCCTGGACCACCGCGTCGACGCGATTTCCTTCAGCCGCAATTTCGGCAAGGAGGTGGCCATCGCCGCCGGGCTCGACCATGCGCGCGGCCGCGCCGTCGTCATCATGGACGCCGACCTGCAGCATCCGCCGGAAGCGATCGCCGACATGGTCGCCAAGTGGCGCGAGGGCTACGGGAATGTCTATGGCCTGCGCAGCGACCGCTCGACCGATTCCGCCCTGCGGCGCGCGTTGACGCAACGTTTCTATCGCCTGTTTGCGCGGCTCGGCGAGACGCGGCTGCCGCCCGGCGCCGGCGATTTCCGGCTGCTCGACCGCAAGGCGGTCAACGCGCTGATGCGGATGCGCGAGCGCGCGCGCTTCAACAAGGGCCTGTATTCCTGGATCGGCTTCAAGTCGATCGGCATCCCCTATCAGGACGCCGGACGCGCGCGCGGCGAATCGAAATTCACCTATCGCAAGCTCACGCGCTTCGCGCTCGACGGTCTCATGTCCTTTTCGACCGTGCCGCTGATGGTGTGGACCTTCGTCGGCGTGACGGTTTCGTTCTTCTCGCTGTTCGCCGCCGTCTACATGGTGATCTCGACGCTGATCCACGGAACGGACGTGCCGGGCTATGCCTCGCTCATCGTCTCCATCAGCTTCCTGTCCGGCATCCAGCTCATGTCGCTCGGCGTTCTCGGCGAATATGTCGGCCGCATCTTCGCCGAGGTGAAGGGGCGTCCGCTCTACATCGTCGCCGAACATCTCTCCGTCGACGAACGCGATCGCGCAGCGCGCGACAGCGTCACGCCCCGCGCGGCCGAATGATCCGCAACCTGCTCTCCGTCGGCGGCTTCACGTTGCTGTCGCGCATCACCGGTTTCGCGCGCGACATCGTGCTGGCGGCGACATTGGGCGCGGGCCTGATGAACGACGCCTTCGTCGTCGCCTTTCGCCTGCCCAACCATTTCCGCGCGATCTTCGGCGAGGGCGCCTTCAATGCAGCCTTCGTGCCCTCCTATGCGCGGGTGCTGGAGACCAAGGGGGCGGGCGAAGCGAAGACGTTTTCCAGCCGCATTTTCACCCTGCTGCTCGCCTCGCAGGTCCTGCTGCTCGTTCTCGCGCTCGTCTTCACGCCCTTTCTCGTCGATCTGCTGGCGCCGGGTTTCCGCGACGATCCCCAAAAATTCAATCTTGCCGTCGCGCTGACGCGCGTGACCTTTCCCTATCTCCTGTTCGTCACGCTCGTGACGCTGCATGCCGGCGTGCTCAACGCCAACGAAAAATTCGCGGCCGCCGCCTTCGCGCCGGTGCTGCTGAACCTGACGATGATTGTCGCCCTGTCGCTCGCCTTCCTGTTTCCGAACGCCGGCTATGCGGCGGCGACCGGCGTCGCGCTCGCCGGTCTCGCCGAACTGCTGCTGCTCGAGATCGCGACGCGGCGCGCCGGCGTCGGCTCGACGCTCACGCGGCCGCGCTGGGACGCGGACGCCAGGCAGTTCTTCAAGGCGCTGGGTCCGGCGGTGATCGGCTCGGCCGGCGTGCAGATCGCGCTCTTCGCCGACACGATCATCTCGTCGCTGCTGCCAACCGGCGGGCCCTCGTCGATCTACTACGCCGACCGCATCTATCAATTGCCGATCGGCGTGATCGGCATCGCCGCCGGCACGGTGCTGCTGCCGGAAATGAGCCGCGCCTTTTCCGCTGGCGCGCCGGACGAGGCGATCCGCGCGCAGAACCGCACGATGGCGTTGACGATCGCGCTCGCCATGCCGTTCTTCGTCGCCTTCCTGACCATTCCCGAACTCATCATGCGCGCGGTCTTCGTGCGCGGGCGGTTTACCGAGACCGACGCGCTGGCGTCTGCGCATGTGCTGGGCGCCTACGCCATCGGCCTCATCGCCATCGTGCTCATCTCGTCGGCGCGCGCGAGCTTTCAGGCGCGCGGCGACACGACGACGCCGATGGTCGCCTCGCTGGTCGCGGTGGCGCTCAACGTCGGCCTGAAGATCTTCCTCTACAAGCCGCTCGGCGCGCCGGGCCTCGCGCTGGCGACCGCGCTCGGCGCCTGGATCAATTTCGGCATTCTCGTTTTCCTGGCGCTGCGCGCCGGCGCGATGCGGCCGAACGCCGTCTTCGGCAGGGTCGCGGCCGCAAGCCTCGCCGGCGCGACGGTTCTCGCGGCGATAGCGATCTTCGGCGATCCGCTGGCGCGCGGCTTCGCGCAGCGATTCGACGGGTTCGCGTCCATCGCCGAACTCGTCCTGCTTGGCCTCGTTGGCATGATCGCCTACGTCCTGGTTTTCTTCGCCACGGCAAAAGCCGTCGGTCTCGATCTCTCGGCGCTGAAGGGCGCGGTCCGTCTCGCCAAGCCGAGCGACGCCTTGCAAGAGACAGGAAAATGAGCGCGCACGCTCTCTATGTCTTCGACGCCTACGGCACATTGTTCGACGTGCATTCGGCGGTTGCGCGCCATCGCGCGCTTGTCGGCGCCGAGGCCGATAGGCTTTCCGACATCTGGCGGACGAAGCAGCTCGAATACACCTGGACGCGCTCGCTGATGGGCGCCTATCGCGACTTCATGGCGCTGACCGAGGATGCGCTGGATTTCGCCGCGGCGCGCTGCGGCGGCGTTTCGGCGGAGGCGCGCGCCAAGCTGCTGTCGGCCTACGCGACGCTCGACGCCTTCCCGGACGTCGCGCCGACGCTCCGCGCCCTGAAGGCGCGCGGCGCAAAGCTCGTCATCCTCTCGAACGGCACGCCCGCCATGCTCGACAGCGCCGTGCGCTCGGCCGGTCTTGCCGACCTGCTCGATCCCTCGATCTCGGTCGCCGAAGTCGGCGTATTCAAGACTGACTTCAGGGTCTACGAGCGCGTCGGCGCGCGCTATGGCGTCGCGCCGTCAACGGTGTCGTTCCAGTCGTCGAACCGCTGGGATGTGGCCGGCGCCGCGAAATTCGGATTTCGCGCGGTGTGGATCAACCGCGCGAAATCGCCGGACGAGTATCTGGACCTGCGCCCGGCGGCCACGCTCGACGGGCTCGCCGGGCTTTTGTCGCTCTAGGCTCAGGCCTCGCCGACCATCTGCGACAGGCCGGGAATGCCCCGGGCGATTTCCTTGATCTTGTCCGGGCCGATCTGTTCGCCGCCGAATTCGAAGATCTGCTGGCCGACACCCTTGATCTGGTCCATGTCCAGACCCTTGTCCTTGAGCTGGCCGGCGAGCGCCATCAGGCCGCCGGCGCTGCCGGCCGAACCGCCGAGACCGCCGAGCAGACCGCCGAGCGCGCCCATGAGGCCGCCGCCGCCGGCGCCGGCGTTTTCCTCGACCGCTTCCTCGCCGCCGGGAATGGCGTTGATGAGGTCGCCGATCGGTCCTTCGGGCGCATGCTTCTTCAGAAATCCGAGAATCAGGCCGACGGCCTGGTGAGCGACGTTCTCGTCGATGCCCGTGGCGGCGACGATGCGCTGAATTAGCTCTTCCATGACAACCTCTTGACTATGAAACCTTCGACTATGCGCTGGCCGGGGCGCCCGGCTCTGCCGGAAAGGCGAAAGATTAGTCGCCGCCATCCCCTGAAAATGCAAGGCTGAAAAGCAGCCGTCGCGCCTCGGCGCGGGCGTGGCGCGCGGGCGGCTCTTGCCGTATAAGCCGGGCGTTCACAGGTCTTGCGCGCGCGGCGCGCCTGCCCATGTTTTTCGCGCGCAAGTCCGCGCCAGCAGGAATGGAGCGATCCGTGGCCGACGATCCCAATCAGGTTGAGGGCAAGATTCTCGTCGGCAAGAGCGGCGCCGGCGCTTCTGGCGTCTACCGCTATCTCAACCTGCCGCTCGGCAACCGGCACGGGCTGGTGACCGGGGCGACCGGCACCGGCAAGACGGTGACGCTGCAGAAACTCGCGGAAGGTTTTTGCAATGCGGGCGTCTCGGTCTTTGCGGCCGACGTGAAAGGCGATCTCTCCGGCATTTCGCAGCCCGGCGATTCTAAGCCGCCGTTCGTCAAGCGCGCGCAGGAACTCGGCCTGACCTACACGCCCGACAATTTCCCGGTCGTGTTCTGGGACGTGTTCGGCGAACAGGGCCATCCCATTCGCGCGACGATTTCGGAAATGGGCCCGCTGCTGACCGCGCGCCTGCTCGAACTCAACGACACGCAGGAAGGCGTGCTCAACATCGTCTTCCGCGTCGCCGACGACCAGGGACTTGCGCTGCTCGATCTGAAGGACCTGCGCGCGACGCTGCAGTTCGTGGCCGACCATGCGTCCGAACTCACCACCAAATACGGCAACGTCGCCACCGCCACGATTGGCGCGATCCAGCGGCAATTGCTGGTGCTGGAGAACCAGGGCGCGGAAAAATTCTTCGGCGAGCCGGCGCTCGATATCGCCGACTTCCTGCGCCTCGACCGCGACGGGCGCGGAATCATCAATATTCTGGCGGCCGACAAGCTGATGCGCTCGCCGAAACTCTACGCAACCTTCCTGCTGTGGATGCTGTCGGAGCTGTTCGAGCATCTGCCGGAGGTCGGCGATCCCGAGAAGCCGAAGCTCGTCTTCTTCTTCGACGAGGCGCATCTGCTGTTCGACAATGCGCCGAAGGCGCTGATGACGGCGATCGAACAGGTCGTGCGCCTCATCCGCTCGAAGGGCGTCGGCGTCTATTTCGTGACGCAGAACCCGCTCGACGTGCCGGAGACGGTGCTCGGCCAGCTCGGCAATCGCGCGCAGCACGCGCTGCGCGCCTTCACGCCGCGCGACCAGAAAGCCGTAAAGGCCGCCGCCGACACGTTCCGCCAGAACCCGAATTTCGACACGGCGCAGGCGATCACGCAGCTCGGTGTCGGCGAGGCGCTCGTCTCGATGCTCGATCTCAAGGGCTCGCCGGAAATGGTCGACCGCGCGCTGATCGCGCCGCCGTCCGGCCGCGTCGGGCCGGTGACGCAGGCCGAGCGCGACGCCACGATCAAGGCCAGCGCGCTCGTCGGCAAGTACGACACGGCGGTCGACCGCGAATCCGCGTTCGAGATCCTGCAGAAGCGCGCGGCGGGCCATGCCGAGGCGGCCGGCGGCGAAGAACAGCCGGCGGAAGCGTCCAGCGGCGGCATTCTCGGGCAGCTTGGCGGCATGCTCGGCAGCGTGCTGGGCGGCGGCTCCGCGGGCGGAAACGGCAAGGGCAAGCGCCCGCGCATGTCGACGGGCGAAATGATCGTGCGCTCGGCTGCGCAATCGGCGGCGCGCTCGGTTGGCACGCAGATCACGCGCGCCATTCTGCGCGGCGTGCTCGGCGGCCTGTCGCGCTAGTTGACGATGCAACTGCCCTATCTGGCCATTCTCGCCGCTGCGGCGGCGAGCTGGATTTTCGGCGCGATCTGGTTCGGCGTCTTCGGGCGCGTCTGGGCCGTGGGGCTCGGCCTGCTGCCGGCCGGCGCTCCGCCCCAGCCCGGGAAGCCGCCGATCTTCGCGCTCGTTCTGTCGCTCGTTCTTGAAGTCGTCATGGCCGCCGCGCTCGCCGGCCTGCTGACGCACATCGCCGGCGCACAATTCTCCATGAAGTCGGCGCTGGTAAGCGGCTTCTTCGTCTGGTTCGGATTTATCGCGCCGACGGTGGCGACAAATTACGCCTATCAGCGACGCCCCTGGTCGGTGTGGGCGGTCGACGGCGGACACTGGCTGGGCGTGACGCTGATCCAGGCCGCCGTTCTGGCGTTGATGGTCTGAGGCGCGCGAGCGCGCCTCAGCGCAGGAACCTGTAACCGCGCTTGATCAGGCAACTGTCGACGACGAGCTGGTAGTCGCCTGCCGCTGCTCCCGCCGCCGCGCCGGCCTGCGCCTGCTTGGCCGCGCCGCCTGCCGAAACCGCGCCGCCCACCGCGTCGGCGGCGGTGCCGCCGGCCCAGACGTTGCGGGCGGCGGTGAAGCCGGGAATGGGGAGAGCCGACACGATGCTGCCCGCCGCCGAGAGAGCTGCGCCGGCGGCGACCTGCTGGCCGCCCTCGTTGGCGGCCTGCGCATGGGCGGCGGCCTTTTCGGCGTGCGGCGCCGCGCGCTTACGGCAAAACGCAAGATCCTTCTGGTATTTGGCGGGCTTGAAGCCTTTTGCGTCCTCGTCGATCAGCGGCTCGTAAAGTTCGCTTTCCTGCGCAAGCGCCGCGCGCGTGGCCAAGCCGGACACGGCCACACAGAAGGCGACCGCAACAAATCCTATACGCAACATCGCCAATACCCCCAAAATACTGAACCAAGACTGTGTAAGGCAGAGCCCTGGCAGGAACAAGCGCAACCGCCGCAGGTTTTGACGCTGCTCGAAGCGCCGCGCTAGATTCGATTCACGCAGGAGCCCCGCGATGGCATCGATCGACGACGTATTGGAAAAACTTGACAGCGACCGTCAGGGCGCGCTCGACCGCCTGTTCGCGCTGATGCGCATCAAGTCGGTCTCGACCGACCCCGCCTTCGGCGCGGAATGCGCGAAAGCCGCCGAATGGCTGGCGCAGGATCTTACCGGCATCGGCTTCACGGCGAGCGTGCGGGCGACTGCAGGGCATCCGATGGTGGTGGCGCACGCCAAGGCGGCGCAGCGCGACGCGCCGCACGTTCTGTTCTACGGCCATTACGACGTGCAGCCGGTCGATCCGCTCGACCTCTGGGAGAGCGACCCCTTCGGCCCGAAGATCGTGGACGCCGCCACAGGCCCCCAGATTTTCGGGCGGGGCGCGGCCGACGACAAGGGCCAGCTCATGACCTTCGTCGAGGCCTGCCGCGCCTTCGTCGCCACGGGCGGCCTGCCTTGCGACGTCACCATCCTTCTCGAAGGCGAGGAAGAAACGGGCTCGCCCTCGCTGCCGGCGTTTCTGGCGGAGAACAAGAAAGAGCTTTCCGCCGACATCGCGCTCGTCTGCGACACCGGCATGTGGAACCGCACGACGCCCGCCATCACCGCCATGCTGCGCGGCCTCGTGCTGGAGGAAGTGACGATCAGGGCGGCCAATCGCGACCTGCATTCCGGCCTCTACGGCGGCGCCGCGGTCAATCCGATCCACGTGCTGTCGAAGATCGTCGCCGACCTGCACGACGCGCAGGGCCGCGTGACCGTCCCGAACTTTTACGACGGCGTCGAAGACCTGCCCGACGACATCGCCAAGCAATGGCGCGCGCTCGATTTCGACGAGAACGCCTTCCTGGGCGACGTCGGGCTGTCGGTTCCCGCAGGCGAACACGACCGCAGCGTGCTGGAACAGATCTGGGCGCGTCCGACCTGCGACGTGAACGGCATATTCGGCGGCTACACCGCCAAGGGCTCGAAGACCGTGCTGCCGGCGCAGGCCAGCGCGAAATTCTCGTTCCGCCTCGTCGGCAAGCAGAACCCGGCGGCAATCGCGGAAAACTTCCGCTCCTTCGTGCGCGCCCGCCTGCCGGACGATTGCGAAGCGGACTTCCAGTCGCATGGCGCAAGCCCGGCGCTGCAACTGCCCTTCGGCTCCGAGGCGCTGTCGCGCGCGCGGCGCGCGCTGGCGCAGGAATGGGGGAAGGAGGCCGCGATGATCGGCTCCGGCGGCTCGATCCCGATCGTCGGCTCGTTCAAGCGCGACCTGAAAATGGATTCGCTGATGGTCGGCTTCGGCCTCGACGACGACCGCGTGCATTCGCCGAACGAGAAGTACGAACTCTCGTCGTTCCAGAAGGGCGCGCGGAGCTGGGCGCGGATACTCGCGGCGCTGTCGGCGTGAGGACGCCAAGTCCGTCATCGCGGAGGCTGGCGTGACCCTCCTCCAGGGCCTCCTCGCCCTCGCCGTCCTCCTCGCCATCGCCTTCGCGCTGAGCGAGGACCGCCGCGCCGTTCCGCTGCGCGTGGTCGTCGGCGGCGTCGCCTTGCAGATCGCGCTGGCCCTCCTCTTCACCAAATTCCCGCCGGCCGTCGCCGCGATCCTGAAACTCACGCACGGCGTCGAGGCGTTGCAGCGCGCAACCGACGCCGGCACGGCGCTGGTCTTCGGCTTCCTGGGCGGCGCGCCCCTGCCCTATGCGGAGACGAAGGCCGGCGCCTCGTTCATCCTCGCCTTCCGCGCCTTTCCGATGGTGCTGACCATCTCCGCGCTGGCGACGCTGATGTTCTATCTCGGCGTCATGCAGAAAGTCGTCGCCGCCTTCGCCTTCGTGCTGCGGCGCGCGCTCGGCGTCGGCGGACCGCTCGGCGTGGGCGCCGCCACGCACATTTTCGTCGGCATGGTGGAAGCGCCGCTGATCGTGCGGCCCTATCTCACCACCATGTCGCGCGGAGAATTGTTCGCGCTGATGAGCTGCGGCATGGCGGGCATCGCCGGCACGGTGATGGCGATCTACGGCGCGATCCTCGGCGCGCATGTGCCGGACGCGCTGCCCAACATCATCACGGCCTCGATCATCTCCACGCCGGCGGCGCTGGCGCTGGCGGCGCTGATGGTTCCCTTCCGGCCGGACGACCGTTCGACGGAGATCAAGATCGCCGATCCGCCGGCCAACGCCTTCGAGGCGATCGTGCGCGGCACGATGGACGGCGTGAAGATTCTGGCTGGCATCATCGCGCTATTGATCGTTCTCGTCGCGCTCGTGCATCTGATCGACGCCGCTCTGTCGTTGCTGCCCGATGTCGGCGGCAAGCCGGTCTCGATTCGCGCGGCCTTCGCATTGCTGTTTCGGCCGCTGGTCTGGCTGATCGGCGTGCCTTGGCCGGAAAGCGAGGCGGCGGCGACGTTGATGGCGACCAAGACCGCGCTCAACGAATTCGTCGCCTACCTCGATCTCGCCGCCCTGCCCGAAGGCGCGCTATCGCCGCGCTCGAAACTGATCATGACCTACGCGCTGTGCGGCTTCGCCAATTTCGGCTCGCTCGGCATCATGATCGGCGGCATGACGACCATGGCCCCGGAGCGAAGGCACGACATCGTCGCGCTGGCGCCGCGCTCGCTGATCTCCGGCACGCTGGCGACGCTGATGAGCGGGGCGGTTGTGGGGATGGCGGGGTAGCAGGCCGCCCTCCCCTCGCCAATTCGGCCAGCCGCGCCCCCGCCCCCTTCCCTCCCCCGTTCGCATGTGCAAAAACGCCCCCGCGTTTCCCGAGGGATTTCCGCCGCCATGACCGCTTCCGACACGCCGCCCTATGCCGCCGCCTTTCCGCCCGTGGAAGAGGCGCGCTGGAAGGAGCTGGCTACCGCCGCGCTGAAGGGCGCACCGTTCGAGCGGCTGCTGCACAAGACCTACGACGGCGGGGCGATCCAGCCGCTCTACGCCCCCGCCGCCGCCGCGCCGCAGCCTGGCCGCGCGCAGGCCGGCGCGTGGTCGATCCTCGCGCGCGTCGACGCCCCCGACGCCAAGGCCGCCAACGAACTCGCCCTGGCCGATCTCGAAAACGGCGCGGGCGGATTGCAGCTCGCTTTCGCCGGCTCGGCCGGCGCTTATGGCTTCGGCCTGCCGGCGACCGAAGCCGCGATCGAGGCGGCTCTGGCCGGCGTGTTCCTCGACGCTGGAGCGCCCGTCGAGATCGACGCGCCCGGGCATGGCCGCGACGTGGCGACCGCCTTCGCCGCCTATGTCGCCAAACAGAAGGTCGACCCCAAGGCGGCGCTGATTTCCTTCGGTCTCGATCCGCTCGGCGGCCTCGCGCGCGGCGCGATCGCGCATCCGTTCAACGAGATCGCGCCGCATATGGCGGAGGCGGTCAGGGCGCTGTCCGGCGCGGGCTTCGCCGGCCCGTTCTGCGTCGCCGACGCGCGCATCGTCCACGCCGCCGGCGGAACCGAGGCGCAGGAGCTGGCCTACGCCATTTCCGCCGCGCTTGCCTACCTGCGGGCGCTGGAAGGCGGCGGCCTGCCGCTCGACGCGGCCGCCAAGGCGATTTCCTTCCGCCTGGCGGTCGACGCCGACGAATTTTTGGGCGTCGCCAAGCTGCGCGCGCTGCGCCGCCTGTGGGCGCGCGTGGAGGAAGCCTGCGGGCTCGCCGCGTCGCCCGCGCTCGTGCACGCCGAAACCGCGTGGCGCATGATGACGCGCCGCGACCCCTACGTGAACATGCTGCGCGCGACCGTCGCGGTCTTCTCGGCGGCCGTCGGCGGCGCGGACCGCATTTCCGTCCTGCCGTTCACGCAGGCGGTGGGCCTGCCGGACGAATTCGCGCGCCGCGTCGCGCGCAACACGCAGCTCGTGCTGCTGGAAGAATCCAATCTCGACAAGGTCGCCGATCCGACGGCCGGCGCCGGCGGTTTCGAGGCCCTGACCAACGAGCTTTGCGACAAGGCGTGGGCGCTCGTGCAGCAAGCCGAGAAGGCGGGCGGTCTCGCCGCGCAGATCGCATCCGGCGCGCTGAAGGCGGACGTCGCAAGGGCCGCCGCCGAGCGCGCCAGGAATGTCGCGCGCCGCAAGGACGCGCTGACCGGCGCCAGCGAATTTCCCAACATCGCCGAAAAGCCGGTGACCGTGCTCGCGCCGATTCCGGCGACGGCGGCGCCTGCGGGCGCGCTCGCCGCGCACCGGCTGTCCGAACCCTACGAAGCCCTGCGCGACAAATCCGACGCGCTGGCGGCCAAGGGCAGACGTCCTTCCGTCTTCCTCGCCAATATCGGGCCGATCGCGGCTTTCACGGGCCGCGCGACCTTCGCCAAGAACTTCTTTGAAGCCGGCGGCATCGAGGCGCCGGGCAACGATGGCTTTGCCTCCGCAGATGCGGCTGCCGACGCCTATCTGGCGTCCGGAGCGCCGATCGCCTGCATCTGCTCGTCCGACGCGCTCTACGCCGAACAGGCGGAAGCCGTCGCGCGCGCGCTGAAAGCCAAGGGCGCGAAACTCGTGATCCTGGCGGGCCGCGCCGGCGACAAGGAAGCGGCCTATGCCGCGGCCGGCGTCGGCGATTACATTTTCGCGGGCGCGGACGTACTCGCCTGCCTCGACCGCGCATGGAAGGCGTTCGGCTGATGCGTCTCGCACTGGTCTGCATCGCCGTGGCGCTGGCTGCGCCAGCCGCCGCATTTCCCAGCCAGTACGATGGCGACTGGCGGATCGAGGCGCGCACGACGGTCGGCGAATGCGCGCCCGACGTTTCCGGCACGGTGCGCATCGAGGGCGGGCGCGTCGTCGCCTCGAGCGCAGAGGGCGTCGACGTCTGGGGCTATCTCGAAGACAATGGCGATATCTCCACGCGCTTCACGGCCGGCCAGAAGATGGCGCGCGCCAATGGCAAGCTGAAGGGCGCGTCCGGCTCCGGCGCCTGGTCGTCCAATACCGATTATTGCGGCGGCGTGTGGAAGGCGCAAAAGGCGAAATAGCTCAGCGCGACGCCAGCCGTTTTTCGTGGCGCGCGCGCGAAGCCGCGACAGGCGCCTCGTCCGGCGCTTGCGGACGCCGCACCAGCGCGACGAGCGCGTAGCTCACGATCTGCAGCAGGAACCACGACCCGAGCTTCGGCAGGCCGACCATGGTCCAACCCGCTTTCTGCGCAGGGTAAAGCCATGTCTGCGTATAGGTGCCGATATTCTCCGCGAGCCAGATGAACACGGCCGCAAGGAGCGCGGCGACGAGCATCGGCATGCAGCGCCAGGAATGATGCACGCGGTAGTAGATCCAGCTTCGTCCGAACACGAGGGCGCAAGCGAGGAACAATACGTAGCGCATGTCCGGCAGCCAGTGGTGCGCGAAGAAATTGACGTAGATGGCGGCGGCCAGCGCGCTCACCTGCCAGAGCGGGGGATGGCCTGAGAAGCGGAAGTCGAACAGGCTCCAGGCGCGCATCATGTAGGAGCCGATCGCCGCATACATGAAGCCGGTGAAGAGCGGCACGCCGCCAATGCGGAATATCGCCGCGTCGGGATAGATCCACGAACCCTGCGCGGTCTTGAAGATTTCCATGACGGTGCCGACGATGTGAAAGATGAAGATGACCTTCGCTTCGTCGAGGCTTTCGAAGCGCGTCCAGATCAACGCGGCCTGGATCGCCAATGCTGCGAGAAACAGGAAATCGTAACGCGCGAGCGCGGCGCCCTTCGGATAGAAATAATGTGTCGCGATCATCAGCGCGACCATCAGGGCGCCGAACACGCAGGCGACCGCCTGCTTGAATCCGAAGCGCAGGAATTCGTACGCGTAGAGTCGCGCGCCCGAGCCGCTGCGCGCCCAGGCGGCGAGCCGCGCCTCGGCGGCGACGAAGCGGCGCAGCGGCGGAAATGTCTCGGCGGCGCTGCGCAGCGAGTCGTCTGTCGCCTTTTCCGCCATGTGCGCCTCCCTGCGCAGCGTTAACGGCGGCGCCTGCCGCGCGGCGTGACGATCTGCACGGCGCGTGGCCATCGATTCGCCATCATAATCGCCGCCGTTGCGGGGATGCGCGCGCTGTTGCATATCAATCGACCGAACGCGCAACCTGACACAAGCGCGAATCAGCGGCCCGGCCGATGGATCGCGTTTTCGCATCAAGGACTTGTCGGCCTGGGGGCCGCCGAAGGAGCGACCATGATCCGAATCAGAGAGATGATCAGCAGCGCCGCTGTCGCGCTTTCGGCGATGACGCTTGCCGGGGTCGCGCAGGCCGCGCAATGCGGCAACAATTCCGCGGGCTTCGACAACTGGAAGCAGCAGTTCGCGCAGGAGGCGCGCGGCCGCGTCGGACCGACAGCGATCTCCGCGCTCATGGGCGCCACTTACGCGCGCGCCACGATCAGCGCCGACCGCGGGCAGCACGGCTTCAAGCTGACGCTCGACCAGTTCATGGCCAAGCGCGGCGGGGCTGCGATCGTCTCGCGCGGCAAGGCGCTGAAAAAATCCAACGCGGCGCTGTTCGCGCAGATCGAGCAGCGTTACGGCGTGCCGGCCGGCCCGCTGCTGGCGATCTGGGGCATGGAGACCGGCTTCGGCGCGGTGCGCGGCCACCAGCACCTGATCTCGGCGGTGGCCACGCTCGCCTACGACTGCCGGCGCTCGGCCTATTTCACCGACCAGTTGTACGCGGCGCTGAAACTGGTGGAGCAAGGAACATTCAACGCCAACACGATCGGCTCGATGCACGGCGAAGTCGGCCAGACGCAGTTCATGCCGAAGACCGTGCTCAACTACGCCGTCGGCAGTCTGGAGACGCCGTCGGGCGCGCTGATGTCCACCGCGAATTTCCTCAAGGCGCACGGCTGGTCGCGTGGCGCGGGCTATCAGCCGGGAGAAGGCAATTTCGCGGCGATCCAGGAGTGGAACGCGGCCTCGGTCTATCAGCGCGCCATCGCCATTATCGGCGCGCGCATCGACGGCGACCGCTGACCTCGCGATGCGCGTCGCGGCTATCGGCGCCGGCGCGGTCGGCTGCTACTACGGCGGCATGCTGGCGCGCGCGGGCCACGAGGTCACTTTCGTCGGCCGCCCTGCGCATGTCGATGCGATCAACGCTCGCGGCCTGCTGCTGGAAACGCGCGCCTTCACGGAACATGTGAAGGCCGGCGCGACGACGGACGCGCGTGAGCTCGCGCCGCCCGATCTCGCGCTGGTCTGCGTGAAATCGGGCGATACGGCGGAGGCCGGGCGCGCGCTCGCTTCGCGGCTGCTGCCGCATACGATTGCGCTCTGCCTGCAGAACGGCGTCGACAATGCCGAGCGTCTCGGCGCCGCGATCGGGCGGCCCGCCTTGTCCGCTGTCGTCTACGTCGGTTGCGAAATGGCCGGGCCAGGCCATGTCAGGCACAACGGGCGGGGCGAACTGGTCATCGGCGCATCGGCGGCGAGCGCGGCGCTTGCGCGCATGCTGATCGACGCTGGCGTTCCGACCGTTGTCAGCGACGACATCGACGCCGCGCTGTGGACGAAGCTCATCGTCAATTGCGCCTATAACGCGCTGTCTGCGATCGCGCAGATCGCCTACGGGCCGATGGTGAAGGTGGAGGGCGCGCGCGATCTGATGAGCGCTGTTGTCGCCGAATGCCTCGCCGTCGCGCGCGCCTGCGGCATCCGCCTGCCGGACGACCTGCTCGCCTCCACGCTGGCGCTCGCCGAAACCATGCCGGCGCAGATGTCGTCGACGGCGCAGGATATTGCGCGTGGAAAGCCGACGGAGGTCGATTTCCTCAACGGCTACATCGTGCGCAAGGGCGCAGAGTTCGGCATTGCGACGCCGGTCAACCGCGCGCTGCAGACGATGGTGCATCTCGTCGAGAAGGGCCGCGCAGCCGGCGCGAAATGACGCCCGATCAATGCAGTCCCGGCGCCTCGTGGCCGGTGCGTGCGACATATTCGGTATAGCCGCCGCCGTAGGCGTGCACGCCGTCGGGCGTCAGCTCCAGCACGCGATTGGACAGCGCGGCGAGAAAGCGCCGGTCGTGCGAGACGAACAGCATGGCGCCTTCGTAATTGGCGAGCGCATTCACCAGCATTTCCTTGGTCGCCATGTCCAGATGGTTCGTCGGCTCGTCGAGCACCAGAAAGTTCGGCGGGTCATACAGCATCTTCGCCATCACCAGCCGCGCCTTCTCGCCGCCCGACAGCACGCGGCAGGGCTTTTCGACATCGTCGCCGGAAAAGCCGAAGCAGCCGGCGAGCGTGCGCAGCGAGCCCTGCCCCGCCTGCGGAAACCAGCCTTCGAGCGATTCATAGATCGTGCGTTCGCCGTCCAGCACCTCCATCGAATGCTGCGCGAAATAGCCCATCTTGACGCTGCCGCCGATGGCGACCGAGCCGGCGTCCGGCGCGGATTCGCCCGCGATCAGTTTCAAGAGCGTCGACTTGCCGGCGCCGTTGACGCCCATGACTGCCCAGCGCTCCCTGCGGCGCACCTGAAAGTCGAGTCCCTCGTAAATTTTTCGCGCGCCAAAGCCTTTGTCGACGTTCTTGAGCGTCACGACATCCTCGCCCGAGCGCGGCGCGGGCGGGAAGTCGAAAGCGATGGTCTGGCGGCGGCGCGGCGGCTCGACGCGGTCGATCTTCTCGAGCTTCTTCACCCGGCTCTGCACCTGCGCGGCATGCGAGGCGCGCGCCTTGAAGCGCTCGATGAATTCGATTTCCTTCGCCAGCATCGCCTGCTGGCGCTCGAACTGCGCCTGCTGCTGCTTTTCAGAAAGCGCGCGCTGCTCGGCGTAGAATTCGTAATTGCCGGAATAGGTGGTCAGCGACCCCGCGTCGATCTCGATGATCTTGCCGACGATGCGGTTCATGAATTCGCGGTCGTGCGAGGTCATCAGCACGGCCCCATCATAGCCGCGCAAAAACTGCTCGAGCCAGATCAGGCTTTCGATGTCGAGATGGTTCGAGGGCTCGTCGAGCAGCATGAGGTCGGGCCGCATCAGGAGGATGCGCGCGAGCGCGACGCGCATCTTCCAGCCGCCGGAGAGATGGCCGACATCGCCGTCCATCATCTCCTGCGTGAAACTGAGGCCGTCGAGAATTTCGCGGGCGCGGGCGTCGAGCGCATAGCCGTCGAGCTCCTCGAAGCGCGCCTGCACCTCGCCGTAGCTTTCGATGATCTCGTCCATCTCGTCGGCGCGATCCGGATCGGCCATGGCGGCTTCCAGCGCCTTCATTTCGGCCAGCACCTCCGACACCGGCCCCGCGCCGTTCATCACCTCGGCCACCGCGCTGCGGCCGGCCATCTCGCCGACGTCCTGGCTGAAATAGCCGATGGTCGTCCCGCGATCGACGGACACCTGCCCCTCGTCGGGGCCCTCTTCGCCCGCGATCATGCGGAAAAGGGTCGTCTTGCCGGCGCCGTTGGGCCCGACGAGGCCGACCTTTTCGCCGCGCAAAATGACGGCGGAGGCCTCGATGAAGACGATCTGGTGGCCGTTCTGCTTGGAGATTTTGTCGATACGAATCATGCGGGGGTTATCGCCCGGCGTGGCATTGGGAACAATCGCGCTGCGCCCGGGATCTGCCCTCTCTCCCGCGAAGCGGGGGGAGAGTTGGAGAGGGGGCGGTTCAAGTACGGCGATTGTTAGAACGGAGACGCCCCCTCCCTAACCCTCCCTCGCTTCGCGGGAGAGGGAATACCCTCCCTTCCTCCACATTGGCGCAGCGCACAACGCCCGGCTATAATGGCTTGAATTCCCAAAGCAGCCGGGCTCTGTCCGGCCGCCTGTCCGGATCTGAGCCATGAGCCGCATACCGAATTTCGCCGACATCGCCTTCGCCCCCGCCGCTTCCGCCCCCGCCACGCCCGCCAACGACGCCGCCCCGTGGATGACGCCCGAGGGCATTCCGGTGAAGCCGGCTTATGGCCCCGCCGACATCGAGGGCCTCGGTTACATCCACTCCTACCCCGGCGCCGCGCCTTACCTGCGCGGGCCCTATCCGACCATGTACGTCAACCAGCCCTGGACGGTGCGGCAGTACGCGGGCTTTTCGACGGCGGAAGATTCCAACGCCTTCTATCGCCGCAATCTCGCGGCGGGGCAGAAGGGCCTGTCGGTCGCCTTCGATCTCGCCACCCATCGCGGCTATGATTCCGATCATCCGCGCGTGTCGGGCGACGTCGGCATGGCGGGCGTGGCGATCGATTCCATCTACGACATGCGCACGCTGTTCTCCGGCATTCCGCTCGACCAGATGAGCGTGTCGATGACGATGAACGGCGCCGTGCTGCCGGTGCTCGCGCTCTACATCGTCGCGGCCGAGGAACAGGGCGTTCCCCCTGAGAAGCTGTC
>WBZM01000359.1_pt1 | contig 67383 bp, 59 predicted proteins | sample 5204271 | NCBI WGS metagenome assembly WBZM01 (sample SAMN12344346, study PRJNA552823) | activated sludge metagenome | biome: Activated sludge suspended growth; feature: Nitrification reactor; material: Wastewater; isolation source: activated sludge from nitrification reactor of wastewater... | reverse complement strand
TTCAGTATGTCGGCCGTTAGCGACCAATCGGCCGGTAGCCAGGGGATCAGCGCCGGGCCGAGCCGCTCCATGGCCCGCGTGGCCAGCACGCCCAGGTAGAGCGGCAAATGACCGTAGGCGAAGTCGCGCGGCTGGTCTTGCAAAACGACAATCCCTTCGCTGCTGGCCGCGGGCGGCCAGCGGAAGGGATTGAACGTCGATGTCTGTGGTTGCCAGTCGGCCCAGCTCATAGAGCCGGGCCGTGGGAACGCGATCGTGGTCGCCACCCAGGTGATGTAGCGCTCGTCCGGATGGTGATGCTGAAACCCGTCCCAATCCAGCCCGGTCAGGCGCAGCGCGGCCGCGACCAGCAGGATGAAGGCCAGGGCAGCGCGCTCGGCGATGGACACAGTCCGGTCTAGAAGTCCTCTTCGTCCTTCTTGCCCTTGGTGATGACTTCCACGGCGTCTTCACCTTCTGCCTCGCCTTCGTCCTCGCCGGCGGCCTCTTCCTCACCAATGGCAAACTCGAAGCGCGCCACGAGGAGATCGGGATCGGCCAGAATCTCAACGCCTTGGGGCACAGTCAGGTCACGGACGTAGATGGCGTCATCGGCCGACTTGATGGTGCTGAGATCGACGTCGACCTGGCTCACCAGGTCTTCGGGCAAGCACTCGATGTCCACTTCGCGCAGCATCATCGCGGTCACGCCGAGGCCCTGAGACTGGGGCGTGGACATGCCAATGCCCACCAGCTCGGCCGTGGCCCGTAGCTTGCTTTTCATGTCCACTTCCAGGAAATCGACATGGACAATGTCGCCCCGCGTGGCGTGCTGCTGGATCTCGCGCACGAGTACCGTCCGCAGCTGGCCACCAACCATGACGTCGGCCAGGTGAGCTGTACCTACGGTCCGCAGCGCGCGCCGCAGCGCCTTCTGCTCCATCTGCACCGAGACCGGCTCCTTGCGCCCGTAGATGACGCCCGGAATCCAGCCCTCACGCCGCAACCGGTTCACCTGCTTACCGATAATTTCGCGTGGTTCCGCTTCGATAACGATTCTTTCGCTCATTCCTCTATGTTCCTTCCTGGAGCAACGACCAGGCAGGTGCCGCGCTCGTCTCGCGCACGGACTTGTACGCCACACCCGCTGCGGTTATATTCCTTACTAAACGTCTTGTCGGCTATACTCTATGATCGATGGCCGGACAGCAGTTGCTGTCTGGACGACCGAACAGCGAAGTATAGCCACAAATTCGGTCAAGTCAATCAGGGAACGCAGTTTTCATGAGCGATCAAACGATGACAGCGAATAGCTTTTACGCCGAAGTGATGCAACAGGGCCAGCTACGCACGCCGCGACACGCCGAGCGTCTTACCAGCGCGGTGCTGCACACACTGGGCTTCAACCTGAGTGGCGGCGTCAAGCGCGAATTGGCGCGCGTTCTGCCGCCCACGCTGGCCCGCGAATTGACGCGCGGCTGGCGGCTGCTCCACTTTCGCAACACGCACATTTCGCTGGAGGACTTTGCCGCCGACGTGGGCCTCCACAGCGGCAACACCGATCCCCTGTATGCCAGGATGGCCACGGCGGCCGTCTTCGGTCAGATCAAGCGGCTCATTGACGACAGTTTGGGTCGCAAGATCGCCAAGGACCTCAGCCCTGAAGTCCGCGAACTGTGGAATAGCGCTTAGGCTGGCCCGGCAGCGCGGCGCGGCCGTGGCGGCCTTGTGGCTCCTGCTGGGCGTGGCGGCCTGCGCGCCCGCGCCGGTCGCTGTCGCGCCCACGGCCACACCCGTCGCCATCTCGATTCGCCTTGTCGCCGATGGGCAGAGCCAAACGCTGCTGACAACGGCGCACACCGTTGGCGAAGCGCTGGCCCAGGTCGGCATCGCGACGGCGCCGGCCGACGAGATCGACCCGCCTCCAGCCACATCCCTGCCCTCGGACGCGACAGCGCCGCCCCTGACTATCACGATCGCCCGCGTGACGGAGACGACTGAGGTCATCCCCGAAGCTATCCCCTTCGGCCGGCAGATCGTGCGTAGCACCGAACTGTCGCCCGACGACCCGCCGCGACTGCTGCAAGCGGGTCGTCCTGGTCTGCGCGAGGTGACAGTGCGCATCGTCTACCGTGACGGTCTGGAGATTGAGCGCTGGCCCACAGCCACGGCCGTCGTCGAACCCGCGCAAAACGAGATCATCATGATTGGCGTCATTGCCCAGAGCGACCGCATGACCTTCGCCGGCACACTGGCCTATATCGACGCCGGCCGCGCCATTCTTCTGGAGGGCGCGACCGACGCGCCGCGCCAGGTGGCCGTCGAGGGCGCGCTCGACGGCCGTGTCTTCCAGTTGTCGCCGGCCGGCGACTACCTGCTCTACACCGCCGCCGAGGGGGATATGGACACGTTTCGCAACGCGCTCTGGGTGATCCCCACAACCGCCGATGGCATTGCCCGGCCGCTCAACATCGAGAATGTACTCTGGGCGGGTTGGGACCCCGCCGCTACACCCCCACGCATCGCCTACACGACCGCCCGCTCGACCACGCTGCCGCCGGGCTGGGAAGCCAGCAACGACCTATGGCTGCTGGAGCTTACCCTGGATGCCAATCAGCCTGCGCCCGTCCGTCTGGTAGCGAGCTACGCGGCGGCCTACGCCTGGTGGGGCGGAACCTACAGCTGGTCGAACGATGGCCGGTTGGCCTACGCCTTTGCCGATGAGGTCGGCGTGTTGACCATGCCCACGGCCGCCGAAATGGCCACACTCGACCCGGCCACGGCGGCCCCGGCGCGCGCCGTGCTGCACACCTTCACCGAGTTCGACACTGGCGGCGATTGGGCCTGGCTGCCGGCGCTGAGCTGGTCGGCCGACGGTCGCCTGCTGGCCTTCACCGACCATGCCGCCGCGGCGGATGAGACGCGCGACCGCTTCGACCTGCGCCTGGCCGATGTGGCCGCCGGCAACCAGATCGTCCTTGTCGATGACATCGGCATCTGGGCCGCCGCGCAATGGTCGCCCGCGGTGACATTGCCGGAGCAACGCCTGGCCACTTTGCGCGCCATCGACCCCGAAGCGGGCCAGGACAGCAGCTACGCCCTCTGGCTGGCCGACAGCGACGGTAGCGACGCCTACCGCCTCTATCCGCCCCAGGGCGAGAGCGGCGCGTTCGCCCGCGCGCAGCCGTTGGCCTGGGGGCCGGACGGCGACCGAATCGCCTTCATCTTTGACGACGCGTTGCACATTCTCGACCTGACCACGGGTGAGGTCTACCGCGGCGGCGGGGATGATGCCGCCAGCAGTCACCCGACCTGGGCGCCCTATAGCGCCGGTGGCTAAACCGCGCCCGCGCCCATCCCCTGCGGCCCGTAACGATGTCCCCGCTGCCCCACGCCTCCCCCCGCCGACGGCTATTGACCATCGCCCTGCTTGCCCTGGCCGCGGCCGCCTGGCTGACAGCCGGCGCGCTGGCTGCCCGCGAGCGGTTCCTGCTGCGCGGCATTCCCGCGTGGCCAGAGGCGATCCCGCAAGGCGGCGCGCAAGCCGGCGTCAACGTCTACCTGGCCGAGGCCAGCGCGGACGAACTGGCCACCACATTCAGCGCCATCCGCGCCGCACGCATCGATTATGTCAAACAGTCATTTGCCTTCCGGCAGGACTTTGACTGGGCCGCAACCGACCGCCTGCTGGCCGCCGCCGCGGCCGAATCACTGACGGTCGTGCCGCTGCTCGACGGCGACCCGGCCGCTGCTTTCGCGCCCCCGACGCCAGCCGCGTTTGCCGCCTGGGCCGAACAGTTCGCCGCCCGCTACGGGCAGCAGATCGATGCCTATATTATCTGGGACGAGCCGAACCTGGCCGCGCACTGGGGCGGGCAGCCGGCCAACCCCGCCGGCTACGCCGCGTTACTCAGCGCCGCCGCGGCCGCCATCCGGGCCACCGATCCCGGCGCAACCATCGTCGCCGGCCCCCTGGCTCCGACCACAGAGAGCGGCCCGGACAACTTGTCGGAGACGCTTTTTCTGCGCTCGCTCTACGAGGCCGGCGCGGCCGGCGCCTTCGACGTCGTCGCCATCAAGCCCTACGGCTTTGATACCGGCCCGGACGACCGGCGCGTCGATCCGCAGCGTCTCAACTTCAGTCGCGCCATCCTGATCCGCGAGCTAATGCAGGCTCAGGGCGACGGCGAAACAGCCATCTGGGCCGGCAACTGGGGCTGGAACAGTCTGCCCGAGGGCTGGAGCGGCCAGCCATCCATCTGGGGACAGACGACGGCCGCGGCGCAGGCCGCGCAGACCGTCGCCGCGCTGGAGCGCGCCCGGCGCGAGTGGCCGTGGATGGGCCTCATGTTTCTGGAGAACTGGACACCCGGCCCAGGCGAAACAGCGGCCGGCGATCCGCGCTGGGGCTTCAGCATTGCCGGCCGGCCGGCGGCCGAGGCTCTGGCCGCGTACCTGGCAGCACAGCCGGCCGGTGTGGCCCCGCCCGGCTTCCACCTGGCGCGGCCCGACGATCCGGCCCAGGTTTACAGCGGCGCGTGGGAGTTCTCGCCGCAGTACGGCGCCGACATCGGCCAGAGCGGCGACCGCGTGGCGTTCACCTTCTGGGGCAGCGACATCGGTCTGCGCGTGCGCCGGGCTGACTTCCGCGCCCGCCTCTACGCCACCATCGACGGCCAACCGGCCAACGCCCTGCCCCGCGACGAGAACGGCGCGGCGCTGGTGCTGACCTCGGCCGACCCGACGGAGGATTTCCTGTCCGATGAATGGGTCGCCCGTGGTCTGGCGCCCGGCTTCCACACCCTGGAGCTGACCGCGGCGCGCGGCTGGGACCAGTGGGCGCTGAACGGCTTCGCCGTGGCTTATCGGCCAGAGGGGTTAGCGCCCGCCTGGCGGCAACCGGCGTTGGCCGTTCTGGGGGCGTTGCTGGCTGGTCTGGCAGTGCTGATCGGACGGCGGGCCGAGTGGGGCGCAGCGGGGGCCGGCGCCGGCCGCGCCTATCGCCGCCTCAGCGACCGCGGCCAACTGCTTCTCCTCGGCGTGCTGGCCGCGCTGGCCGCCCTGACCGGCTGGCTGACCTGGGGACCCGATGCGTTAGGTGTCTACCGGCGTCTGGGCGACCTCGGCCAACTGGCGGTGACGGGCGGGGCGGCGGCCCTGTTCTACGTGTCGCCGTCCGCGGTCATCTTCACCCTGGCGCTGGCGGCGCTCATCGCCCTGCTGATATTGCGGCCGGCCTGGGGCCTGACGCTCATCGCCCTGGCGATGCCTTTCTACGTGCCACAGACGGCCAAGCCGGTGCTCGGCTATCGCTTTTCGCCGGTGGAGGTGTTCACGCTGGCTACACTGGCGGCCTGGGCGGCGCGTACGCTGCTGGACGCGGGCGCGAACTATCGTCGCCTTGGCCGACTACCCGCGCGGCCGCGCATGCAGCGTGCCGACTGGGCCGCGCTGGCCTTCGTCGTCGTGGCCACGGTCTCCCTCTTCTTTGCCCAACGTCGTGGGGTCGCCCTGACCGAATGGCGCGTGGTCATTATCGAGCCGGCGCTCTTCTATCTCCTGTTGCGCGCTATCCGGCCGAGCGGTCGCGAATTATGGGCCGTCCTCGACGCCTGGGTGCTCAGCGGCGTGCTCGTGGCCGGCAACGGCCTCTGGCAGTATGCTACCGGCCAGAACCTTATTACGGCCGAGGGCGGCTTGCTGCGGCTGCGCTCCATCTACGGCTCGCCCAACAACGTCGCTCTCTATCTGGACCGGTTGCTGCCGCTTCTGGTGGCCGTGCCCCTGCTCGGCGGAGCCTTGTCAGGGCGGCGACGGCGTACCTATGCCGCCGCCTTGCTCCCCGTCGGCCTGGCGCTGTTGCTGACGTTCAGCAAGGGCGCGTTTCTACTCGGCGTTCCCGCGGGGCTGCTGGTCGTCTTTTGGATGTGGCAACGGCGGGCAGGACGACGGACATGGCCCTGGGTCATCAGCGCGGGCGCGGCCGGGCTGATGGCGTTGGCCGTGGCCGGCCGTGTGCCGGCGCTGGCGGCGCGGCTCGACCTCTTCGGAGTGACGGGCGTCTTTCGCCTCAACCTGTGGCGTGCGGCCGTCCATATGGCTGCCGATCATCCTCTGTTCGGTGTGGGTCTGGACAACTTCCTCTATGCCTACCGCGGGGCCTACATTCTCGACGCCGCCTGGCAAGAGCCAAATCTCAACCATCCCCACAACATTTTTCTCGACTTCGCCACGCGGCTTGGCCTGCTGGGGTTGCTGGCCGGCGCGTGGCTGATCGCTGAGGCTGCGCACGCCCTCTGGCTGGCGCGGCAGCGGGTCGCGGCGGCGTGGCTACCGGTCGTTGCCGGCCTGGGCGGGGGGCTGGCGGCCATGTTGGCCCACGGCCTGGTGGACCACAGCTTCTTCCTCGTCGATCTCGCCTTCGTGTTCTACCTGATCCTCGGCAGCGCGGTCTGGCTGGCGACGCAACCAGCCGCGGCCGACTAGCCGATCAGGATGCGCTCTTCCGGAAAGCCGACGGGCGGCTCAACGCGCGGCCGGGCCAGAACGACGATGAGCGTCAACGTCCCCGCGCGGCCAAAGAACATTAACCCGGCAATGAGCATCTGCCCGAACAGATTGAGGCGCGGTGTCAGGCCAAGCGAGAAGCCGGTCGTTGAAAAGGCCGAGACCGACTCGACCAGCGCCATCGTCAAGGTAACGTTCTCCTGCGTGTAGAGTAGCAGCCAGGTGACCAGGGTAATCAGCAATGTCGCGGCGGTGACGATGGCGGCGGCCTTGAACAGAATCTCCAGCGGAATCGTCCGTCGCCCGGCACGGATCTCGCTGCGACCGTGGGCAAAATTCCACGTGGCCAGCAGCAACACAGCGAAGGTACTCGTCGTGATACCACCACCGGTGGAAGCCGGCGACGCGCCGATGAACATGAGGACGGTCAGCAACAGGCCATTGCCGGCCGCCAGCTGACCAAACTGGCCAGAGATGATGAAGCCCGACGTGCGGCTGGCCACTGAGTGAAAGAACGACACCAGCCACAGCCGGCCGGCCGATTCGCTGCCAAAGACGCTGCCGTGGCGCGCCTCCGTCAAGTAGAAGAGTACTGTGCCAGCAACGACAAGCGACAGCGACGTAATCAACGTGATGCGCGTGTGCAGCGAGACGCTGCGTCGCCGCGGATAGCGCAGCAGATCGCCGATCACCGGAATGCCGATGCCACCCAAAAAGATGAGCGCCGCCAGCGTCAACAGGGTCACCGCATCGGTGGGGAAGCCCGCCGGGGCGACATCGGTGCGGGCGAAGAGATCGAAGCTGGCGTTGGTGAAGGCAGACACAGAGTGGAACACGGCCAGATAGGCCGCCCGACCTGGCCCATACTGCCCCTGCCAGGCCAGCCAGAGGATGACAGCGCCGAGCGCCTCGATCATCAGAACGGCCAGCAGGACGCTGGATAGGAGGCGGAGGATCTGCCTGGCTGAGATGAGGCCCAGCGAGTCGCGCAGCGTCAGGCGTTCGGCGAAGGTCACTTGCCGGCCGATGAGCCGGAAGACGGTGATGGCGGCCACAATGAAGCCAACGCCACCCAACTGCATCAGCGCCAGGACGACGATCTGACCAAAGAGGGACAGATCGACGCCGGGGGTGATGATGCCCATGCCCGTGGTCGATACGGCCGACACCGATGTAAAGAGCGCCTCGTTCCAGGTCAACGGCCGCGCGGTGCCGCTGATGGGCAACATCAGCAAAGCGGCACCCACGACCACCAGCCCGGCCAGCCCGCCCACCAGACCCAGTCCGCGGTCGGACTGTGACAGCCGAGGCCGATAGCGCGCGCTGCGGAAGACGCGCGGCCGTGGCCGGCCCGCTTGCGGCGGAGGGCGGCTGCCGTCGGGCTGCGGACTGCTCAAGGGTGTTGAGCCTCCTGCAGCGCGCGCACGGCCGCGGCCGGCCCAGCCACCAACAACTGATCGCCCGGCGCGACAAGCGAATCCGGCGCGGGGTTGTAGGTGAGTTCATGGCTCAAGAGCAGCAGCACCTGTAACTCCGGCGCATAGCGGGCCATCAAGTCGCCTAGCGCGCCGGCAAAGTCGCGCGGGACTGACCATAAAGTGGCCATGTGCTCGCCGAAGTGGAGTTCCGTCGCGCGGCTCTTCTGGCCGGTCAGCGCGTCGGCCACGGCCCGCGCCAGTTCCAAGTCGGGCGTCACAATCTCATCCGCGCCCACTCGCCGCAGCACGCGCTCATCGTGATCCGTTTGCGCCTCGCAGACCACCCAGCGAATGCCCAGGTCCTTGAGCGTCAGCGTCACCAGCACGGCCTGAGCCAGGTTACCGCCGATGGCCACGATGGCCGTGTCAAAGGCATCAACCCCCAGTGACTCCAGGGCCTCATAATCGGTGGCATCGACAGCGACAATGTCCTGGATGTTGTCCGCCAGCTGCTGGACAATCGCCGGGTCCCGGTCGATGCCCAGTACCCGCCGCCCCCGCCCAATCAGTGCCCGCGCGACATTCTCGCCAAAGCCATCAAGTCCGATGACAACAAACTCCCCGCTGCCTTTCTTTCGCGCCATGTTTCTTCGTCCGTTGCGCCGCGCGGGACGCCTTACTTCTGAGAAGATACTAAACCTAGGCAATTGCCTCTTGGCCGGTCTGTTCGTCGGGTCTACAATGCTGCCCGGCTAAAGAGACGGCAAGGGCCGTCGAGAAGCGCATGCGAAAATACAGGCTGCCTCTGCTCCTCGGCCTGCTGCTGGCAGGTATTATAACGATCCGATTCCTGCCGGCTATGTTGCGGACAATGCCCACGCGCTATGCCATGCGGCTGCCCGCGCCACTACAGGCCATGGCCCTGCCGGCCGACACCACGCCCATCCTGCCCACCGCCGCCGCACCGCGCGACGCGGCCAGTCTTCTGGGCGATGCGGCCCGCCCCGTAACGGCGACCCCGCCGCCCAGCCCCACGCCCCAGACACTGGCCGCGAGCTACGCCATCCCATCGCCCACGACCGGCGCGGCGACGCCAACGCTCGCGTCCGTCCCCCTGGCCACGGCTATGCCCGCGCCCACAGCCACGCCGTGGCCCGTGCCCAGCGCCGCGCGCATGGTCGGCTTCACCCACGTCTTCCAGGAATGGAACAACTGTGGCCCGGCCACGTTGGTGATGGCCCTGACCCACTTCGGCCGCGTGCTCAGCCAGCGCGACACGGCCCTTGTGATGCGCCCCGATCCCGAAGACCGCAACGTCACCCCCCACGAGATGGCCGACTTCGTTAACAGCACCCAGGACGGCCTCCACGCCGTCGCCCGCATCAATGGCGATCTGGGCCTGCTGAAACGCCTGTTGGCCAACAACGTGCCGGTCATTATCGAGATCGGCTTCGACCCGCCGGGCGAATACCAATGGCTGGGCTGGTACGGTCACTATCTGCTGCCCGTCGCCTACGACGAAGCCACGGCCCAATTCTGGGTCTATGATTCCTGGCTGGGCACGAGCGAAGTGCCGCAGACCAACGCCGACTCGAACGGTCGCATCCTCAGCGAAACCGATCTCGACGCCTTCTGGACACAGTTCAATCACTCCTACATCGTCCTCTATGAGACGGCGCAGGAAACGCTCATCCAACAGCTTCTCGGCGACGCGCTGAGCGACGAAGCCATGTGGGCGGCCAGTCTGGCACGGGCGCAGGCCGACGCCGCGCGCTCGCCAGACAACGCCTTCTATTGGTTCAACCTCGGCTCGACCTACAACGCCCTGGGCCGCTACGCCGAAGCCGCCACGGCCTTCGACGAGGCCCGCGCCATCGGCCTACCCTGGCGCATGTTGTGGTACCAGTTTGGCCCCTATGAGGCCTACTATCGCGTCGGCCGCTATGACGACGTCCTTCTACTGACGCAGACAACCCTGCAGGACCGCCCCTACTTCGAGGAGTCCTACTACTATTTGGGCCTGGCGCAGGCCGCGCTGGGCGATGCCGCCTCGGCACGCGAGAACCTGCAAAAGGCCCACGCGCTCAACCCGAGCTTCGCGCCGGCGGAGAAGGCGCTGGCTGAACTGCCGGCCGACGGCTGACCGTCGCCCGCTCCGGCCGAAGAGAACAATCACTATGCGTAATCGAACGAAAAGCATCATCCTTCTGATCGCCGTGGCCCAGCTGGGCCTCATCATCGGCCTCCTGGCGTTGCCGACGGTCGTCCAGGCCATCCCCGGCCGCTACCGCGTCTGGCTCCAGGAAAACCACCCCGCCCTCGGCCGCGTCTCCGAGGGGGTCATCCACCAGGTGGCCCCCGTGGCCACCGCTCTGCCCGCGCCACAACAGGTATCCGGCAGCGCCGTCGATATCGGCTCGCTCATCGCCGCACAACCGAGCACGACGCTGAATACCATCCCCAAGGACACGGAACTGGTCGGTGTGCCCAACGGCGCGCCGGCGCCGGTGGCCACAGTCGCCGTTGAGCCGACGGCCGCGCCCACCAGGCCCGCGCTGACGCCCACCCCGGAGGTCACCGTCACCCCCGCGCCCACCGCCACACCCATGCCGCTACCCGATCGGGTCGTCCTGGAGGGCATGGCCGTCGTCAAACAGTCGTTCAATAACTGCGGCCCCGCTAACCTGACGCAAGTGCTCAACTGGTACGACTCGCCGATTACCCAGGACGACGTCGCCTCCTACCTGAAGCCTAACCCCGAAGATCGCAACGTCAGCCCCTGGCAAATCGCCGATTATGTCAATGAGCAGATGCCCGGCTTCAAAGCCATCGCCCGCAGCGGCGGTGACCTCGACATGTTGCGGCGCTTTCTGGCGGCGGGCTTCCCCGTGGTCATCGAGAAGGGCTACGAACTGCCCGACTCCGGCTGGTGGGGTCACTACCTGACCATCTACGGCTACGACGACGACCTGCAGGAGCTATACAGCCAGGACTCCTACCTGGGGCCGTTCGACGGCAGCGGCCGCACCGACCCCTACGATGAGTTCCAGCACTTCTGGCAGCAGTTCAGCGACACCTTCTATGTCGTCTACCGCCCGGAGCAGGAAGAGACAGTCAAAGCCATTCTCGGCGAAGACATGTTCGACGACTTCAAGATGTGGCAGAAGGTCGCCGCCACGGCCGAGACCGAGACGCTGCAAAGCCCGGACGACGTCTTCTCGTGGTTCAACCTGGGCACAGCGCTGACGCGCATGGGCGGCCTGACGGGTGAGAATCAGTATTATCAGGGCGGCGCGCAGGCGTTCGATAAGGCTCGTGAGATCGGTTTGCCGCCGCGCATGCTGTGGTATCAGTTCCAGCCCTACCTGGCGTACCTGAAGCTCGACCGCTACCAGGACGTGATCGACCTGGCCGACGCGACGCTGGAGACGCAGGGCGGCCGCAACGTCGAGGAGACCTTCTGGTACAAGGGGCACGCCCTGGCCTACCTGGGCGATATCACCGGGGCTATTACCGCCTACGAGACGGCCCTGACCGTCAATGAGAACTTCTACCCGGCCCAGTGGTCGCTCGACGCGCTGCGCGGCACGGGCGGCTAATCGCCGCCGCTCGCCCCATCACCGCCGACGCCAGGACGCGCACCATGCGCGTCCTGGCGTCTTTGTATTCTTAGCGTTGAAATCTGCCCATTCGCGCTATAATAGGGGCAGGCGGAGAGTTTTCCGCGCCTGACCACGGCCTGAAGTCCGCCCTTTTCCACGCAATCCCACATCTCAACGCTGAGGAGTTAAGCATGATTCAGGAACGCAAGTTTAAGGTCACCTATTCCACCCTGTCCAGTCCCGACCCGGAACTCCACCGGCTCTATGATGAGGCCGTGGCTGAGTTCCGCAGCCATGCCGGCCAGACCTACCCCATGTTCATCAACGGGGAGGAGCGCTACGCCGAGCAGACTTTCGCCAAGATCAGCCCGGCCGACACCGACCTGGTCATGGGCTACTTCCAGAAGGGCACGGAGCAAGACGCCAACGATGCCGTGGCCGCGGCCAAGGCGGCCTACCCCGGCTGGCGCGACACGCCCTGGCAGGAGCGCGTGGCCATTATGCGCCGCGCCGCCGACCTGCTCAGCGACCGCCTCTTTAAGATGGGCGCGGTCATGAGCCTGGAAGTCGGCAAGAATCGCCTGGAAGCGCTGGGCGACGTGGAGGAAACGGCCGACCTCATCCGCTACAACTGCGACGCCATGGAAAAGAACAACGGCTTCTCCAAACCGTTGCTGAACGAGAGCGATAAGCACAGCAACAGGAGCGTGTTGAAGCCCTATGGCGTCTGGGTCGTGATCTCGCCGTTCAACTTCCCTGGCGCGTTGGCCGGCGGCCCCAGCGGCGCGGCCCTGGTTGCCGGCAACACCGTTGTCTTCAAGCCGGCCACCGACACGCCCTTCACCGGCTGGCTGCTAACCGAAGCCTTTCGCGACGCGGGCGTGCCGGCTGGCGTCTTCAACTTCGTCACCGGCGGCGGCCGCAGTGTCGGCCAGACGCTGGTCGACCATCCCGACGTGGCCGGCATCACCTTCACGGGCAGCTATGACGTGGGCATGAGCATCATCCGTTCCTTCAGCAGCGGCAAATACCCGCGGCCGTGCGTGGCCGAGATGGGCGGCAAGAACCCGGTCATCGTCAGCAACAAGGCCGACCTGGACAAGGCGGCTATGGGCTGCATGCGCTCCGCCTTTGGCCTGCAAGGCCAAAAATGCTCCGCCCTGTCGCGACTTTACGTCCACCGCGATGTCAAGGACGCTTTCATGCAGAAGTTCCTCGACCTGACCGCGCAGATTAAGGTCGGCGACCCGACGGAGCAAGAGAACTGGATGGGGCCAGTCATCAACCAGAGCGCCTACAAGGACTATCAGGGCTTTGTCGATGACCTCCGCCAGCACGGCGATGTTGTCTATGGTGGCGAGGTGTTTGGCGGCAAGGGCTACTACGTCGCCCCAACCATCGTCGACAACGTGCCCGAAGACCATCCCTTGTGGAAGCAGGAAATGTTCCTGCCCATCGTCATGGTCGAGGCCTATGATGACCTCGACGAGGCTATGAGGAAGGCCAACGACGTGGAGTATGGTCTGACGGCCGGCTTCTTCAGCGAAGATGAGAAAGAAGTGCAATGGTTCCTCGACCACATGGAGGCGGGCGTGCTCTATGTCAACCGCGCCTCCGGGGCAACCACCGGCGCATGGCCCGGCTACCAGTCGTTTGGCGGCTGGAAGGGCAGCGGCTCCACTGGCAAGGCCGCCGGCAGCTTCTACTACGTCCAGCAGTACATGCACGAGCAGAGCCAGACGATCATCGACTAGACCATCGGCCGAATACGGCCACAACGCGCCACCATCCAGCGCCCCGGCAGTCGGGCGCTGGATGGTGGCTGCCCGCAGCCCCACTATGTCCACTGACAGTAAACTCTGCACCATGCAACAGGCCGTCGAGCGCTATGTCCTTGACGGCTGCACGCTGGCCATCGAGGGCTTCACCGCCTTCATCTGCTTCGCCGCGGCCCACGAGATCATCCGCCAGCGTAAGCGCGACCTCGTCCTCTGCCGGCTGACACCCGACCTGATCTACGATCAGATGATCGCTGCCGGCACGGCGCGCAAACTCATCTTCAGCTACCTCGGCAATCCCGGCGTCGGCAGCCTGCACTGCATCCGGCGGGCAGTCGAACAGAGCGTGCCCCGGCCGCTGGAAATCGAGGAGTACTCCCACTTCGGCATGGTCGGCCGCTACATGGCCGGCGCGGCCAATTTGCCCTTCTTTCCACTGCGTAGCTATATCGGCAGCGACATGCCGGCCGCCAACGACCTCATCCGCTTCGTCGATAGCCCTTACGGCGACGGCCCGATCGCCGTCGTGCCGCCGCTGAAGCCCGATGTCGCCTTCGTCCATGCCCAACGCGCTGACATCCACGGCAACACCCAGCTCTGGGGTCTGTTGGGCACACAAAAGGAAGTCGCTTTTGCCGCCGATAAGGTCGTCGTTGTCGTCGAAGAGGTGGTCGATGAGGCGGTCATCCGCCGCGACCCCAACCGCACGCTCATCCCCGGCCTGATCGTCGATGCCGTCGTCTGCGAACCCTACGGCGCGCACCCCAGCTATGTCCAGGGCTATTACGACCGCGACAACGACTTCTACCTGAAGTGGGATGAGTGGTCGCGCGACCAGGCCACTACCGAGGCGTGGCTGGAGGAGTGGGTCTACGGCCTGCCCGACCGCGCCGCCTATCTGGACAAGCTCGGCCGCGAGACGCTCGCCCACCTGGCCCCCGGCGCGCTGCTGGCCGAGCCAGTCAACTACGGCCGCTACGGCTGACAGCCGTCTCGCCCGGAGCAACCTATGCCCCAACTCGATGCCTTTAGTCAGGACTACTTGCGCCTGACGCTGGAAATTGCCAGGCACATCGATGGCTATATCGACGCCTACTATGGGCCGCCGGCGCTACGCGAGGAAGTCAATGCTGGCCCGCGCCGTTCGCCGGCCGGCTTATTGGACGACCTGGGCCGTCTGGTAGACAACATCCCCGGCAACGACCCGGCCCGCGCCGTCTATCTATCAGCCACATTGCGGGCCATCGAATGTACCCTGCGGATGCTGAACGGCGAGACGTTTGACTACCGGCAAGAAGTCCATCGCCTCTATGACATCCGCCCCCAGCTGACGCCGGAGAGCCAGTTCGAAGCGGCCCACCGCGCGCTGGACGAGTGGCTGCCGCCGCTGCCCGGCGGCGACCTGGCCGCGCGCCTGACCGCCTGGCGCGACCGCTTCACCGTAGACGCCGGGCGCGGGCTGGCGCTGCTGGAACTGGCTCGGGCCGAGACCCGCCGGCGCACGGCCGCCTTCGTTGACCTGCCCGACGACGAGAGCGTCGAGGTGCGCCTGACCAGCAACCAGCCGTGGAGCGCCTATAACTGGTATCTGGGCCACGGCCGCTCGCTCATCGAGTTCAACACCGACCTGCCCCTCAACGCCACTGCCCTGCTGGCCACCTTTGCCCACGAAGGCTACCCCGGCCATCACACCGAAGCCATCCTCAAGGAGCAAACCCTCTACCGGCAGCGCGGCTATGCCGAGCAAGCGGCGGCGCTGTTGCATTCGCCGGCCGCCGTCATCTCCGAGGGCATCGCCACCACGGCGTTGGACATGATCTTCCCCAACGGTGAGGGGCACGACTGGACGGTCGAGGTACTGCTACCCGCGGCCGGCATCGCCGCCGAACCGGGCACGGCCGAGCGCCTGCGCGGCATTGAGGCGGCCGGCGCGGCCCTGCGCGCGGTCAACGGCAACGCCGCCATCCTCTACCACACCGGTCAACTGGACACGGCCGAAACGCAAGACTACATTCGCGCCTATGCTCTGGCCACGCCGGAGCGCAGCGCCCAGATCTTTCGCTTCTGCACCCATCCGCTATTCCGTTCCTATTCCTTCACCTACACCGAGGGCCACCGCCTCATCGCCGCCGCGGCCGACCCCGTGGCCACCTTCCGCCGCCTGCTCACCGAGCAGGTGCTGCCGTCGGAGTTGGCCACCCCATGACCACAGGTACCACCATGGACTCACTCAACCCTTCGGCCTCCGAACTAATGATTATCGCCGCCTCACGCGCCCTGCGGGGCAATCGCACCGTCTTCGTCGGCGTCGGCCTGCCCAACATCGCCTGCAATCTGGCCCGCCGCAGCCACTCGCCCGACATGGAGCTGGTCTATGAGAGCGGCGTCTTCGGGGCCCAACCGGCTCGCCTGCCCCTGTCTATCGGCGACCCGACGCTGGTCAGCGGGGCGACGTCGGTCATGAGCATGGCCGACCTGTTCATGCTCTACCTGCAAGGCGGCCTGATCGACGTGGCCCTGTTGGGCGGGGCGCAGATCGACCGCTTCGGCAACCTGAACACAACCGTTATCGGCGACTACAAGGCCCCCAAGACCCGCCTGCCCGGCTCCGGCGGCGCCTGCGAAATCGCCATCAACGCCCGGCGCATTTTCATGATTATGCGTCTGTCAAAGCGCGCCTTCGTATCCAGGATCGACTTCCTGACCAGTCCCGGCCATCTTGATGGCGGCGACGCCCGCCGGCGGCTGGGCATGCCCGGACTGGGGCCTGACCAGGTCATTACCGACAAGGCATTGTTCACCTTCGACAACCCGGAACACGAGATGATGTTGACCGAACTCGCGCCGGGGCAGACGGTCGAGGGCGTGCAGGCGGCCGTCGGCTGGCCACTGCGGCTAGCCCCGGAACTGCGCCAAATGCAGCCACCCACGGCCGAGGAGCTGGCCATCGTCCGCGAGGAACTCGACCCGCAAGGTCTATACAGGTAAATAGCTATGCGCATCGCCCGCAAGATCGTCGTCGCGCTCCTCATCCTCCTGCTGGTTATGCTGCTCGGTGGCGGCGTCGCCTGGGGTGTCCTCAATGGCCGCAACGCGGCTCGCCCCGAAGCAGTCGCCGCTCTGCAATCGGACGCCGCCGTGACCGTCTCGCGCCCTCCCGACCAGGACTGGTACGTCTTTACGCCGGCGGCCGCCGCGCCAACCACCGGCTTGATCATCTACCCCGGCGGCTTCGTCGACCCGGTGGCCTATGCCTCCGTCGCCCGCGACATCGCCGCGGCCGGCTATCTGGTCGTCCTCGATCCGATGGCGCTCAACCTGGCGGTGACGGGCATCGAGTCGGCCGACGCCATCGTGGCCGCCTTCCCCGACATCACCGCCTGGGCCATCGGCGGCCATTCCCTGGGCGGGGCAATGGCCGCCGAATATATCAAGAACAACCCCGGAGCCATGGCGGGCCTCGCCCTCTGGGCGGCCTATCCAGCAGCAAACACGGATCTATCCGGCTTGCCGCTGGAAGTCGTGTCGATTTATGGTGACGCGGATGGCGTGGCCTCGATCGACGATGTCCTCGGCGGCGCGGCCCGTCTGCCGGCCGGCGCGCAGTTCGTCCTCATCCCCGGCGGCAATCACACCCAGTTCGGCCGCTATGGCGAGGGCCTTCAGCGCGGCGACAACGCCGCGACCATCGGGCGCGACGAGCAGCAGGCGGCCGTCGTTGCCGCCACTCTGCAGATGCTCGCCGCCATCGATTTCCAGTCCTGATGCCGGTCTGTCCGGCGGAGCGCAGCCATGCTTTATAAGCACCCCCACGGCAACGTCTTCTATCGCAGCATGAACCATCCCCGGCCGAAGATCGCCTACGGCCAGGGCATCTACCTTTACGACGAGAGCGGCAAGCGTTACATCGATGGTTCTGGTGGGCCGCTGGTCATCAACGTTGGCCACGGCCGCCCCGAGATCGTCGAGGCCATGACCCGGCAGGCGCAGCTGGCCGCCTATGTCCACGCGACGATGTTCACCAGCGAGCCGCTGGAGGCATACTCCACCGCCCTGGCCGAGGTCACGCCTCTGCCGGAGGCGCGCTTCTACTTCCTCAGCAGCGGCTCCGAGGTCGTCGAGGGGGCCATCAAGCTGGCCCGGCAGATCCAGATAGCGCGCGGCGAAGAACGCCGCCACCTCATCCTCTCGCGCTGGAACAGTTACCACGGCATGACGCTGGGAGCGCTGGCCGTCAGTGGCCGTCCCGGCCTACGCTCGCCCTACCTGGACATGTTTCAGGACATGCCCCACATCCCCTCGCCCTACCTCTACCGCTTCCCCATGAGCGGTGAACAGCTGGCCGGCCGGCTAGAGGAGGCCATTGTCGCCCTGGGCGCGGAGAACGTCGCGGCGCTCATCGCCGAGCCAATGAGCGGCGCGTCGCTGGGCGCGGCCCAGCCACCGGACGATTACTGGCCGCTCGTGCGCGAGATCTGCAACCGTTATGGCGTGCTGCTGATCGCCGATGAGGTGCTGGTGGGTTTTGGGCGCACGGGCAAGATGTGGGCGCTGGAACATTGGCAGACCGTGCCCGATATCCTGGTTGCGTCGAAGGGCACAGCCGGCGGCTATTTCCCGCTCGGATTCATCGCGGCCAAGGGGGCCGACGTGGAGCAGGTACGCGTCGCTTTGGGCGACTTCAACCATGGCGGCACATTCAGCCACCACGCTGTGGGCGCGGCCGCCGGCCTGGCCACGCTGCGCATCATGCAACGCGAGAAGCTAATCGAAAACTCGGCGACCATGGGCGCGCTGATGGGCGAGTTGCTTCACAAGGCGCTGGACGATCATCCCCACGTGGGCGATATCCGCGGCCGCGGCCTCTTCTGGGGCATCGAACTGGTTCGGGATCGTGCCACCAAGGAGCCGTTCCCCAAGAAAGAAGGCATCACCCACCGCCTGACGACACGCGCCTTCGACCTGGGACTGATCATCTACCATTCTGTTGGCTGCGCCGACGGCGTCAACGGCGACGTGGTCATGCTTGGCCCGCCGCTGATCATTGACGAAGCGCAGGTGCGCGAGGTGGTAGGGCTATTGGCGGAGACTATCTGCCTGGAGTTGGGCGACGCTTAGAGAAAGCAAGACAGGTAAGGGGAACGGCCGGCGCGCTACGCGCCGGGCCGCAAGAGAACTTTACGCACGCCCGGCCGCGCCGCGTGTTCGAACGCCGCCAGCCCCTCGCTGAGCGGATACTCGGCCTCGATGAGCGGCCGCACCTGTACCGCGCCCCGTTCCAGCAACCGCAGCGCGGGGGCGAACGGCCCGCAGCGCGATCCCACGACGCTGATTTCGCCCACAACGAGTTTGGTCAAGTCGATGTTGCTGCGGCCGGCGAATGTGCTCTTGAACACAAGCGTGCCCAGGGGCCGTACCAGCCGCAACGAGTGTGCGAAGCCGGCGTCGTTGCCCGTGGCCTCGACCACCAGGTCATAGGCATTGTCCTCGGCCTCAGCCGCCAGGCCCACATCCAGCCCCAGCTTGCGTGGTAGCGCCAGGCTTTCCGCGCGACGGCCGAGGACGACCACAGCTGTGCCCGCCAGGGCCAGTACCTGCGCCACCAGCAACCCCAGCCGTCCTGGCCCCACCACGGCCGTCCGCGCTGTGGGGCGCACGGTGATTTGCTCGCGAATGCGTACCGCCGCGGCCAGCGGCTCGGTGAAGACGGCTTCCTCGTTGGCCACGGTCGCCGGCACTTCCAGTAAGTTCGCCACCGGCAGGGTCACGTAATCGGCAAAGACGCCGTCCTTGTGGTGGATGCCCAGGGTCGTGCGATTGGGGCAATGCTCCGGCCCCTGGCCCAGGCAGACAGCGCAGTGCCCACAGCCGAGGTTGATTGTGCCGACCACTCTCCGCCCAACCCAGGCGGCCCCGTCCGCCGCGCCGGCCGCGGCGACCACCCCAACGAACTCATGCCCCAGCACGCCGCGAAAGCCGCCGGCATAGCCCTTCACCAGCTCCAGGTCAGTCGAGCAGATGCCCGCCAACGAGACACGGATGAGGACCTCACCGGCCGCGGGCGCGGGCGCGGGCGCGTCGTCGCCGGCGGACAAGCCGCCGTCCTCCAGGACGAGGGCGCGCATGGCCGCTAACTCACGGCCGTGCGGGCCCGCGCCATAATGCGTTCTTCCCAGGTGACCAGCAACGGCACGGCGATGAAGATCGAGCTATAGGTACCGCACAGCAGACCGACGAAGAGCGTGGCGATGAACGGCCGGATAGACACGCCCCCGAACAGCAGGATGGCCACCATGACAAACATGGCGTTCAACTGCGTCACCAGCGAGCGGTGAATCGTCTCGACGATGGAGCGGTTGGCGATGAGGTCGAGCTTCTCGAACGGCCGCCGGTCGATGTTCTCGCGCATACGGTCGAACAAGACGATGGTATCTTGCAGCGAGAAGCCGGCCACGGTTAGGACGGCCGTCAGGAACAGCGCATCCACCTCCCAGCCCAACACCAGGCCGGTGATGGCGGCGAAGCCAAGGACGATCAGCACGTCGTGGAGCAGGGCGATCACGGCCGTCGTCCCGTAGCGGAAGGTGTTGGGCACCTGCCGGAAGACGATCATGATGTAGAAAAGCACGACGACGGCCGAGAAGAGGACGGCGACGATGGCCGCGCGCGTCACCTCGTTGCCGACGGCGGCGCTGACGCTAGTGACCTGCGAGGCGCCAGCCCGCAGGGGGGCCAGCGTGTTCAGGTCATCCAGAATTTGCTGCGCTGCGTCCGGAGAGACGAACTCGCTGCGGATCTGCCAGCCATTCTGCAGGCCCTCGCCGCGCAAGGCAACGATGGATGGACTGGTAATGCCATTCTGGGCGAATATGTCACGGATGTCGTTTTCCGTCACCGGCTGCTCGAACTGCACTTCGAAGCGCGTACCGCTGCGGAAGTCCACGCCGACACGAAAAGGCGCGCCGGTGCGTACAAACGAGATCAACATAGCGGCCAGACCCGCAGTGATCAGGAACGCCGAGAAGAGAAAGTATCGGCGACGGTTCTCAATAATGTGGTAGACGAAGGACATAGATGATCCCTTATTGGGGCTAGATGCCCATGAGTCCTTTGCGCTCCTGGAGACGGCTGGCAGACCGGCCGAGCACCACACGCACCAGCGTGCGCGTGACCAGAATGGCGGTGAACATGCTGATAAACACACCGATGGCCAATGTGACGGCAAAGCCCTCGACCGCACTGGCCCCGAAGTTGCGGCCGAAGGTCCACAGAATAGCGCAGATGACCAGCGTGGCCACGTTGGAGTCACGGATAGAGTTCCACGCCCGTGAAAAACCGGTCTCCAGCGCATCCTCCAGGTGCGCACCCTTGCGTACCTCTTCCTTGATGCGCTCGAAGACCAGCACGTTGGCGTCCACGGCCATACCCGTTGACAGCAGGAAGCCGGTGATGGCCGGCAACGTCAGCGTCACGCCCAGGAGCTTGAACACGGCGAAGCTCAGCAGAACGTAGATGATCAGGGCGACATCGGCCAGGACGCCCGGCAGCCGGTAGTAGATCAACATGAACAACAGCACCACGACGACGCCAATAATACCGGCGCGGATGCTGGCCTCGATCGACTGCTCGCCCAGGGTCGCGCCGACCTGGCGCGTGCTCTCGATCCGCAGGGGAACGGGCAGGCTACCGAACCGCAGCTGTGTGGCCAGCTGTTGGGCCTCCGCCAGCGTGAAGTTACCCGTAATCGTGCCCTTGTCCTCGATGACAGCGCTGATAACCGGGCTGGAAATAACTTCCTTGTCGAGGACGATCGTCAGGTGCTTGCCCTGATTGGCGGCTGTATGCGCGCCGAAAACCTGGCCGCCCTCATCGGTCAGCGTAAAGGTGACATGATACTGGTTCAGGCGGTCCGAATTGACGCCGGCATCGCGCAGCCCGGCCCCCGTCAGCACCGTCTGGAACGTCGGCGGCTCCGGGGTTGCGCCACCTTCCGGCTCGCAGCGCGACGGCTCGCCCTCGTTCAGGTTGGTGCGGATGCACATACCCTCAGGCAGGGCCTGATCACCAGTATCGACGAACTCCAGCAAGGCCGTCTCCTGGATCAACGACAACGCTTCCTGCGGATCCTCAATGCCAGGCAACTCGATGAGGATGCGGCGTGATCCTTCGACCTGCACCAGTGGCTCGATCACACCGATGGCGTTCACGCGACGATCAATGATCTGCCGCGCGGTGTCCATCGCTTCGGAAGTCACTTCGACGTCCTCGGCCACGTCGGCCTCCAGCAAAACCTGCAAACCACCCTGTAAGTCGAGTCCCAGGCGAATGGGAAAACGCGGACTCGTAACCGCCCATATCGCGCCAGCCACGATCAGGATAATGATAATCACCCAATAAACATCACTACGTCGTCTCATAGCACTCTCTCTTGGCCGGAACCTTGCCGGCAAGCAAACAGGAAGATTATAGCGTAAACACACGCGGCTGTCGCAACGACTTTTGCGCCGGAGCCTAACCTAAGCCAGCTGGTCAATCCCTCGCCACCGACAAACTGCCCCAAAGAGCCGAACTACGGGGTTTTTAACAGCCGGTTCACGCTGCCCGTCGATCTCTTATGGTACAAAGTGGACTAGAAGTAGCAGATACCCATGCGACAGTGCCACGGGCGTTCAGGAGGCAAGTCTATTGTCAGAAGAGTTCAGCCAACCGCACGACAACCAAGCAATTTCACATACATGTTAATCCACAAGTAAGGAGACTCTCAAAGATGAAGAAATCGAAATATGCGATCCTGTTCGGCGTCCTGCTGCTGCTGGTCCTGAGTGTCAGCGCGTTCGCCGAGCTGGTCGTCACCTACACATCCAGCGACGACATGTGGAGCGAGTACACGATCCAGGACACGCCGGCGCGCACGGCCGATGCCGAAGCCAGCAGCCTGATCACCAACGGCGCGTTCACGCAGTGGGGCACGACACTCGGCCCGGCCGACCCGTGGACCTTCTGGCGCGACAACAAGGCGGGCTGGACGGCCGGCCGTCTGCATGAGGTCGATCTGGCCTTGCCCGCCAACCCCGAAGGCATCAACAACGCCATGGGCTGGTTCATCCAGCATTCGGGCGCCAAGGAAGGTGGCTACTACGCCGGCGCCGTGCAACAGCTGACGCGCATCCCCGTCGAAGGTCTTTACTATGTCAGCATCAGCGTGACCGCCTTTGAGGACGGCAAGACCGGCCCCTACAACAGCATGGCCTGGTATGCCATCAGCGACTCGCCCAATGCCTCCGAAGTCACCGACTGGCGCGAGTTGTACCCCGACCAGTACGTCTGCTCCAATGGCGACGCGGTCTGCAACTACGTCGGCCGCGACGAGACTGTGCCGATCAAACCCGGCCAGTACTTCCACGTCATGGTCGGCCGCAAGTTCCCGGAGTTCTTCGGCTGGACGATGTTCGTCATCGACGACATCAGCATCGTCGCCGCGGACGGGACGCTGGGCACGGCCAATGGCTTCTACAACTGGTGCAACGCCCGGCCGGAAGACTTCAAGGTCCACGGTAACGAGGCCTGCAACAACCAGACCGAAATTCACTGGGACCCGACCCAAGTGCGCTAAGCGGCGAAGCGCTAGAGACGCGGTAGCTTCCACGTATTGGTAGACAGTTTGTATCGGTAGTACACTGTAGCGGTAGAATGGGCTGGCGCAACCGCGACGCTGGCCCATCTTTCTTTGGCGGCCGGCCGTTTTCTGTCGTGGTCTGGCCGTTATCATTAGGGAAGTCCAATGTCAACTGAAGCGTTTGCTCGCGCCGCCAGGCGATGCGGTCCGGCATATACCTGTGCGCTCCTCGCTGTTCTGCTGCTGTTCCTCGGCGGTTGTACGCGCGACGAGGTCGGCGCGGCCATCGCCACCTACGCCGTGCAAGCGCGGGCCACGCTGGAGCCGTGGGGAGCCACGGCCGTGGCCGGCGGCCAGGCACCCACCGGCAACGCCATGCCACCAGCCACTGCTCTACCCGATGCCGATGAACCCGCGCCGCCGCCAACGGTCGTGCGCGAGCCAACCGCCGTGCCTTCGGCCACACCAGTTGCGCCGACAACAGCGCCCACACCCACCCTGGCCCCGACGCCTACTGCCACGGCCACCCTGCCGCCGCCTACACCCACGCCGCTGCCCGCCGAGGTCACCGTCCCCGGCGGTTCCATGCTTCTCGTCCCCGGCGGCTTCTTCCAGATGGGCGCGGCGGCCGACGACCTGCTGGCCGAGTGCCAGGCGTTCAGCACCGCCTGCCAACGCGCCTGGTACACCGCCAGCGAGCCGGCCCACACCATTCTGCTGGCCCCCTACTACCTGGACGCCACCGAGGTCACCAACGCCGCCTTTGTGGATTTCCTTAACGCCATCGGCGGCGAGACGGCCATCTGCCAGGGACAATCGTGCCTCGACCCCAACGAGAGCCGCATTGGCTGGCAGGACGGCGCGGCCGTCGTCGCCGACCGGCCGCAGCATCCCGTGGCGGGGGTGACCTGGTATGGCGCGACGGCCTATTGCGCTTGGCGCGACGCGCGTCTGCCGACCGAAGCCGAGTGGGAGAAGGCCGCCGCCTGGGACGACAACGCTATGGCAGCCCGGCGCTACTCCTGGGGCGACGAGTTCAACGGCAAGCAGCTGAATTTCTGTGACGCGATCTGCGACGCGCCCCAGGCCAACCTGTCCTACAACGACGGCTTTGCCGTGACCGCGCCGGTGGGCAGCTACGCCGGCGGCCGCAGCGCCACGGGTCATTATGACCTGGCCGGCAATGTCTGGGAGTGGGTGGCCGACTGGTTCTCTCCGGACTACTACGCCACCTCACCCGGCGCCGACCCGACCGGGCCGGAAACCGGCGAACAGAAGGTCGTTCGCGGCGGCTCCTGGTTCGACACGGCCTACTTCACGCTGGCGGCCGTGCGCCAGTCATCACCGCCGGACAACGCCGACGCCACGTTGGGCTTTCGCTGCGCCGCCGACGTACCCTAGAACAGCCGTACTTCCACCTGGTCGCCGGCCATCAGCCCGGCGCGATTGAGCGGCACGACGATCAGCCCGTCCGCGCCGACGAGCGTGTAGATGAGGTTGCTCTTGCCAAAGACGGGCACGGCCAACGGCCCGCCGTCCGATGCCTCCAGGCGCGCGGGCACGTAATCTTCCCGTCCGCTGGCGCTGGGCACGTTGGCCGCCAGGCGTGCCCAGACGCGATTGCGCGGCGGTTCGCCCACCAGCCCTTGCAGGTGATAGAGCGCCGGCACGCCGAACATGTCGAACTGGACAAGAGCCGAGACGGGGTTGCCGGGCAACCCCAGCACTGGCTTGCCCGCCGCCGCGCCGACGATGGTCGGCTTGCCCGGCCGCGTGGCCACGCCGTGGAGCAGGACGCCCGGCACACCCAGCGCGGCGATAACCGTCGCCGTCATGTCGCGGGCGCTGACCGAAGAACCGGCGGTGATGACAACCATGTCGCTCTCAGCCAGGGCCGCCGCGGCGGCGACGTGCAGGGCAGCCGCGTCGTCGGGGATGATACCTCGCGGCTGGGGGAGGCCGCCGGCGGCCCGGACTTGCGCGGCAATGGTATAGGTATTGATGTCGCGCACCTGGCCTGGCCCCGGCGTCGCGTCCGGCGCGACGACTTCGTCGCCCGTGGCCAGGATGGCCACGCGCGGCCGCCGGGCGACGGCCACGCTCGTCAACCCCAGCGCCATCAGTCCGCCCAGATCTTGCGGCCGCAGCCGTCGCCCCGCGGCCAACACGTCCGCGCCGGCGGCCACGTCCTCGCCGATCTGAATGACATTCTGACCCGCGGCGACCGGCCGCAAGACCTCGATCTCATATGGAAAGGGCGCGCCGCCGGCCCCCGACACGCGCTGGGTATGCTCCACTTGCACCACGGCGTCGGCCGTGTCCGGAATCATGCCGCCGGTGTGCACCAGCGCCGCCTCGCCAGGGCGAAGAACCACGTCGGCCGCGCGGCCCATGCCGACCTCGCCCACGGCCCCCAACAAGGCTGGCAGCGTCTCGCTCGCCCCGTGGGTGTCGTTGGCGCGCACGGCGTAGCCATCCATCGTGCTGCGGCGGAAGGTGGGCAGCGCGTGGGGGGCGCGGACTGGTTGCGCCGTCACCCGTCCCAGTGCCTGGCGCGTGGCAACGATCTCGGTCTCGATCGGCCGTGTCAGATACGACAGGAGCAATGCGCGGGCTTCGTCGGGCGGCAGGACGTTGAAGAACTCGGCCATGCATCGCGCCTATTGGCCGACCATGGCCCGCAGACCGGCGGCGTCGATGACAGGCACGCCCAACGCATGGGCGCGGTCGAGCTTGCTGCCGGCCGCTTCCCCGGCCACCACGTAGTTGGTCTTCTTGCTGACTGAGCCGCTAACCTTGCCGCCGTGGGCCTCAATGAGGGCCGTGGCCTCGTCGCGTGTCAGGCCCGGCAGTGTGCCGGTGAGGACAAAGCTCTGACCAGCCAACGCCTGGCTGGCCTGTGGCGTTGCCTCGCCCTCCACGGCCATCTTCAGCCCGGCCGCCCGGAGCTTGGCGAGTAACTCGCGGTTGCGCTCATTGGCAAACCAGGCCTCCACCGACGCGGCCGTTCGTGGCCCGACGCCGGTGATGTCATTCAGCGCGTCCGCGCCGGCCGTGGCGATGGCGTCGATGCTGCCCAGGCTGTTGACCAGTAGTTCGGCCACCACGCCGCCGACGAAGCGGATGCCGAGCGCCGTCAGCAGGCGATCGACCGGCCGTGTTTTGCTGGCCTCGATGCCGGCCAAGAGGCGATCGATCTTCTTGTCGCCAAAGCCCTCCAACTCAAGAAGGTCTTCGCGTCGCAGGCTGTAGATGCCGGCCACGTCGTGGATGAGGCCTCGCTCACACAACAGCGCCGCTGTCTGCGCGCCGAAACCGTCGATGTCCATCGCCCCGCGACTGACGAAATACTCGACCCGCCGGATGAGTTGGGCCGGGCAGGTGGCATTCTCGCAGTAAAGGGCGACTTCATCGGGCAGCCGCACGACCGGCTGGCCGCAGGCCGGGCACGTTTCCGGCGGAACGATCGGCGTCTCGCTGCCGTCGCGGGCGTCGACGATTGGCCCGACGACATAGGGGATCACGTCGCCCGCTCGCTTGATGAGCACGCGGTCGCCGACGCGAATGTCCTTGCGAGCAATCTCGTCGAAATTGTGCAGCGTGGCCGCGCGTACCGTTGTGCCGCCAATCTCGACCGGCTCCAGCACAGCGTTGGGGGCCAGCACGCCGGTGCGGCCGACGTTAACTTGCAGCGCCAGCAGCTTCGTCGTCCTCTCCCGCGCCGGGAATTTCATCGCCAGCGCGCCGCGCGGGTCCTTGCCCGAATAGCCCAGTTCCTCGGCCAACAAACGGTCATCGACCTTGACGACCGCGCCATCGACCTCGTAATTGATGTGGTTGCGCCGCTCGATCCACGCCTCGTAGGCGGCCACGACCTCATCCAGACTGCGGCAGTAGGTGTTGTCGGGCGAGACGGGAAAGCCGAGATCGCGCAGGTAGGCCAGTCTATCCCACTGGCGTCGCGGCAACTCGCCGCCCTCGATGGCCACGATGTCGTAGCAATAGAGGCGCAGCGGCCGCTCGGCCGTCTTGGCCGGGTCCAGCTGCCGCAAGGAACCGGCCGCTGTGTTGCGCGGGTTCATGTAAAGCGGCTCGCCGGCGGCCAGTCGCTGGGCATTCAGCGCCTCGAACTTGTCCAGCGGCAAAAAGACCTCACCGCGCACGACCAGGTAATCGGGCGGCCGAAGCGTCTGCTGCGGATCGACGGGGATGCGCTTGGGCACACCATGCAGGGTGCGCAGGTTGGCCGTGACATCCTCGCCCACCTCGCCGTTACCGCGGGTCGCCCCCTGCACGAAGCGGCCGTCGCGATAGTGCAGCACCACCGTCAGCCCGTCCAGCTTCGGCTCGACGACGTACTCCAGATGGCTATCGGCAGGCAACAGCCGGCCGATGCGCGCCCGCCAGGCGCGCAAGCCATCGGCATCGAAGGCATTCATGAGGCTGAGGATGGGCGCGGGGTGGCGCACCTTGGCGAAGATGTCGGCCGCGGGCGCGCCGGCGCGCTGCGTCGGCGAATCGGGCGTCACCAGCGCCGGGTGTTCGCTCTCCAGCGCCGCTAACTCGCCGTAGAGCGCGTCATACTCGGCATCGCTGATGACTGGCGAGTCGAGGACATGATAGCGATACAGATGGTAGTTAACTTCTCGACGTAGTTGCTGAATACGTTCTTCTGGACTCATACGATTAACCATGGGCGCGGCGACCCGCGACGGCGTGGCGGGCTACGGCGCGGCGGCGGGCGCGAGAAAGTCGCCCGCCACCCAGCCCTCGGTGCCGTCGGGCAGTCGCACACGCCACCACTGATAAGAGCCGCCGGGCGTCGGCCCTTCGATGACCAGGACAGTGGAGTTCTCGCCGGCGACGGTGATAGGCGCATTGCTGGTGTTCGGCCCGTTACGCACGGTGACCCCCACGCCGTCCGTCTCGACAACGCTGGCGTAATAGCCGGCCGTCACCTGCGACGGAGCCACAGACAAGTCGGGCGTGGGCTGAGACGTGGCCGTTGGCGCGGCCGTCGGCGGGGCAACGAAAACGGCCACCGTCGCCGAGGGCACAGGCGGGGCCGTCAGACGGATGATGGTCGACTCCAGGCCGGCCGACGTCTGTTCCGGCGGTTGGGACAGAAAGCCGGCCAGCGCCCAGAGGAGCAGCGCCAGGCCGATGACGGTGATCAGTGTGCCGAGGCCCAGCCACAGCCAGGGTTTGGCCCGTTGCGCCGGTTCGCTTGGGCGAGATGGGGTGGTTGATTTTCGAAGCATACGGTTATTGACTGCCGGCGGCGACCGCCTCCACCAACAGCATGGTCACATCATCGAAGGCCGCCGCCGCGCCGCGCCAGGCGTTGATGTCGGCCGCCAGTTGCTCCAGGCAACTTGTCGCGCCCTGCCCGGCCGTGGCCTGAAAGACGCGCTTCAACCGGGCCAGCCCATAGCCGGCGCCAGCCACGTTGAGAGCATCAGGGACGCCATCGCTATAGAGCAACAGACAATCCCCCGGCCGCAGGTAGACGACCTCCTCTTGCAGGCTCAGATCGGCGATCATGCCCAGGAAGCGGCCGTTGCCGGGCAACGCCACCAGCTCCTGGCCCGGCCGGAACAGCAGCGGGTAATCCTGGGCGGCGCGAACGTAGGTCAGGCGGCCGGTCGGCCGGTGCAGGACGCCATAAAACGCCGTGACGAAGGCATCCATACCCTGGCTATCTTCCGCCTCACCAACGGTCATCAGGCCGCGATGGACGGCCAGCGCCACTTCAGCCGGCGAGCGCGAACGCTGCGCCTCTTGCATGAATAGCGTCCGTGTGACGGCCATCAACAGGGCGGCATACATTCCCTTGTCGGCCACGTCGGCGATCAGCAAGCCCACGGACTCGTCGTCCAGTGGCTGCACGCCGAACAAATCGCCGCCGACGTGGCGCGCCGGGGCCAGGTAGGCGGCGAAGTGGTAATCGTCATAGCGCGGCAAGACCGACGGCAAGAGGCTGCGCTGCATCTCGGCCGCCAGCTCCAGTTCCCGCTCCATCCGCTCCTTCTCCACCAGCTCCGCCTGGGCCGCCTGTAGCTCCAGATAGGCTTTGCGTAACAAGGTGTTCTTGGCCCGCAGGTCCTGGATGGCCAGCTGGTCGAGCGTACGCAGGTTGGCCAGCACCCGCCGGGTAATGTGCATGGCCAGGTCGGGGTCGTGCCGCAGCAACTCGCGAAAGCTGTCGGCGGTGATCTCCAGCACGTGCGTCTCGCATAGCGTTCGAATGGTTGCCAAACGGGGGTAGTCGTCGAGGAGAGCCATCTCGCCAAACGACTGGCGCGGCCCCAGGGTGTTAAGCGTCTGCTCGTCGCCGTCCTCCGTCTGCCGCAGGACAACAACACGGCCGTCCTCGATGACGTAGAAGGTATGCTCCGTCTCGCCCTGACGGGTCAGGACGGTGCCGGCCGGGTAGGTACGGGCCGCCGCCACGCGCCGCAGATCGGCCAACATCGGCGCGTCGAGTTCCATGTGGGCGGGGTCTACTACGTCTGACATCGGTAATGCTCGATTCGTCAGCCGTGCTAGGCGAGCCGGCTCCCGCTGTCGTCCCTGGCATGGATAAAGGCCAATAGGCCCTCGACCGGCCAGGTATTGACCACATCGGCGGCCGTCGCCCAACCGCGCTGCGCTGTGGCCACGCCATAGCCGCGGTTGGCAAATTCCTCCGGCCGGTGGGCGTCGGTGTTGATGGCGATTCGGACGCCCATCGCCAAGGCCCGACGCACATGGGTGTCGCGCAGATCCAGGCGCGCCGGGTGGGCGTTGACCTCCAGGATCGTCCCCGTCTCGGCCGCGGCGGCAAAGACGGCATCCATGTCCAGGTCCGCCCCGGCACGGTCGGGCAAAAGGCGGCCGGTGGGGTGGGCGATCATGTCCACGTGCGGGTTATGGATAGCATTCAGGATGCGCGCCATGACTTGCTCGCGCGGCTGGCTCAACCCGGTGTGGAGGCTGGCAATGACAAAATCGAGTTCAGCCAACACCTCGTCGGGGTAATCGAGCGTTCCGTCGGCGCGAATTTCCATCTCCGTGCCGTGCAACACGCGGAAGTCTGGCCCCAGGGCCTCGTTGGCGGCCCGCACTTCGGCCGCCTGTGCCCACAAGCGCTCCACCGACAGGCCATTGGCTATACCCAGGCTGACCGAGTGGTCGGTGATGGCCACCATGCGCAGACCGTTGTCCCGCGCCGCGCGGGCCATGTCCATCACGCTCAATGTGCCGTCGGACCACTCGGTGTGCATATGCAGGTCATAGCGAATGTCGTCGAGCGTCACCAGATCGGGCAGCGCGCCGTCCAGCGCTGCCTCAATCTCGCCGCGATCCTCGCGTAGACACGGCGGGATGTAGGGCAGCCCGAGACGGCGGTAGACCTCCTCCTCCGTGGCACAGAGGATCTCCGCGCCGCCGTCGAGCGGCGTAAAGGCGTGTTCATTGAGGCTCAGCCCCTTCTTCAGGGCCATCTCGCGCAGGCGGATGTTGTGGGCCTGGCTGCCGGTGAAGTAGTTGAGCAGCGTGCCCCAGCGCTCGGCCGGCAACACGCGCAGATCGACGCCCAGACCGTTGAGCAGGACGACGTTGGTCTTCGTCGGGCCGCGCCCGGCCACAGATTCCACATTCTCCAGCTCGGCAAAGCGGTCCATCACCGCGTCGGGCGAGGAGGCGGCGACGAGCAGGTCGATGTCGCCGATGGTCTCGCGCATTCGCCGCAGCGAGCCGCCCACGGCCGCGGCCGTCACACCAGTTACCCGCGCCAGCTCATCCAGCATCATCTGGGCGATGGGCCAGGCCACGCCGATGGAGACGCGCGTGTCGCCATGCCGGGCCAGCGCCTCGATGCCGGCCAGAATCTTGGCCTCCGACTTGGCCCCCATGCCGGGCAGGTCGCGCAGCTTGCCTTCACGCGCCGCGGCCGCCAGGTCATCCAGCGTGGCGATGCCCAGCTTATCGTAGACTTGCTTGACGCGCTTCGGCCCCAGCCCCTCGACGTGCAGAAGATCGACCAGGCCCGGCGGAACCTCGCGCGACAGCTTGTCGTAGAACTCGAGCCGCCCGGTGGTGAGCATCTCCTCGATCTTGGCCGCCAACGTCTCGCCGATGCCGGGGATATCGGTCAACTTGCCCTCGGCGTAGACGACGTTAATGTCGCGGCCAAGCGCCTCGATGCTCTCGGCCGCCTTGCGATAGGCCAGGATGCGGTGGATCTGGTCGCCGCGAATGGCCAGCATATCGGCGACGCGGCTGAACAACTCGACGACCTCGCGATTTCTCATGGCGCGGGATTATACTCGAATCCGCGCCATGTGCCCTGCGCCACGGCGCAGTGCCACCAGTGATTGCGCTGCGCCGCGGGGCCGCGGGGCGACGTGGACGACTTGTCACCCAAATGCCACTTTTCGTTCTCTTTCTTGCCTTTTGAGTGTGTCATGCTATTCTACTAACCCCTAAGGAGAGCCGTTGGTGGTTCTCCAGTTACGCAAGGAGTGAAAGAGATGAAGAAGAATCGAGCGCTAGTAGTATCCGGGCTGCTTCTCGTCCTCGCTCTGTTCATCACCGCCTGTACGGCTACGGGTGGTGATATTCAGGGCGCGATTGAGAGCGCAGCGACACAAGTTGGCCCCACGGTCCAAGCGGCTATCGATGAGGTTGCGCCGACCCTCGAGGCCGCGGCGACCCAGCTGGCCCCAACCGTCGAGGCGGCGGTCGACGAGATCGCCCCCACCGTTGAAGCCGCGGCCACGCAAATGGCCGGCGGCGACGAAGCGACCGGCGACCTGATGGTCGTCTCGGCCGACTGCGACGCCGAAGGCTATACCGGCCTGTTCAAGGAAATCGCGGCCATCGACCCGCTGACCGTCCAGTTCTCCATGTGCGCCCCCGACCCGGCCTTCCCGTCCAAGGCGGCCTTCTCCGCCTTCGGCATCCAGCCGTCGGAATGGCTGGAGTCCACCGGCGGCACGGGCGAGCTGTTGGAGAAGCCCATCGGCACCGGCCCCTACATGGTTCAGAACTGGAACCGGGGCGAGGAACTGACCTTCACCAAGAACCCCAACTACTGGGGCGATCCGGCCTTCGCCGACACGCTGGTGTTCCGTTGGCAAACCGAGTCGGCCGCGCGCCTGCTGGAGCTTCAGTCGGGCACGGTTGACGGCATCGACAATCCGGCCCCGGATGACTTTGACACCATCGCCGCCGACAGCAACCTGCAACTGCTGCCGCGCACGGCCCTCAACGTCTTCTACGTGGGTATGAACAATACCTATCCGCCGTTTGATGATGTTCGCGTCCGCCAGGCCATCGCCATGGGCATCGACCGCGAACGCATCGTCGATAACTTCTATCCGGCTGGCTCTGAAGTCGCCAGCCACTTCGCTCCCTGCGCCATCCCCAACGGCTGCGCCGGCGATTCGTGGTACGAGTTCGACCCCGAGGCCGCTCGCGCTCTGTTGGCCGAGGCCGGCTATGCGGATGGCTTCGAGACGACGATCAGCTACCGCGACGTTGTCCGCGGCTACCTGCCCGACCCCAACATTGTCGCTCAGGACATTCAGGCCCAGTTGGCCGAGAACCTGAACATCACTGCCAAGATTAACGTCATGGAGTCCGGCGCGTTCCTGGAAGCAGCCGACGCCGGCAAAGTCGACGGGCTGCATCTCCTGGGCTGGGGTGCTGACTACCCGGACATGACCAACTTCGTCGACTACCACTTCGGCGCAGGCGCGTCCGATCAGTTCGGCGACAAGTTCCCTGAGCTGACCGACGTGCTGGCCCAGGCGGCCTCGCTGGCCGGTGACGAAGAGCGCGCCCCGCTCTACGCGCAGGCCAACGACCTGATCCGTGAGCTGGTGCCGATGGTGCCCGTGGCCCACGGCGGCTCCGGCGTAGCCTACCTGGCGAGTGTGCAGAATGCGCACGTCAGCCCGCTGGGCAACGAGTCCTTCGCCAAGATGGACCCGGGCAAGGACACCTTCGTCTGGATGCAGAACGCGGAGCCGATCAGCCTCTACTGCGCCGACGAAACCGACGGCGAGTCGCTGCGCGCCTGCGAGCAGGCGGTCGAGTCGTTGCTGGCCTATGAGGTTGGCGGCACGGCCGTCGAGCCGTCGCTGGCCACTGGCTGCGAGCCAAACGAGGACCTGACGGTCTGGACGTGTACCCTGCGCGATGGCGTCACCTTCCACGACGGCTCCACTCTGGATGCCAACGACGTGGTGATGTCCTATGTCGTGCAGTGGGATGCCTCCAACCCGCTCCATGTCGGCAATACCGGCGCGTATAGCTACTTCTCGGCGCTGTGGGGCGGCTTCCTGAACGCTCCGCCGGCCGAAGAGTAAGCCGTAGCAACCGGAGGCAAGTGACTGCTTGCCGCCTGATTTGACCCGAGCAGGCGGGATGGATGGCGATGTCCTCCATCCCGCCTCTTACCATAAAACCCTTGCGCACACGCGCGCGCCGGAGGAACATGACCCAGTACGCTATCCGCAGACTCCTGGCAGCCATTCCAGTGGTCATTGGTGTCCTGATAGTCACCTTCGCCCTCGCCCGTGCGATCCCCGGCGAGCCGTGCACGGCCATGTTTGGCGAGAAAGCTACGCCGGAAATCTGCGCCACCTTCAACGTCAAGATGGGGTTGGACAAACCTCTGACGACGCAGTTTCTCATCTTCGCCCGCAACATGCTGGGCGGCGACTTTGGCGATTCCATCCGTTTCAAACGTCCCGTGATGCAGATCCTGATCGAGCGTCTGCCACAAACCATCGAGCTGGGCATCGCCGCGGTCATCATGGCGATCAGCGTTGGCATTCCTCTGGGTATCATCTCCGCCCTGCGCCGCAACTCGCCGACCGACGTCATCACGATGATCGGGGCCAACATGGGCGTGTCCATGCCCGTCTTCTGGCTGGGGCTGATGCTCATCTACGTCTTCGCCCTCTTGCTCAAGGACACACCCTTCCAGTTACCTCCCAGCGGCCGTCTGTCGGCCGGCGTCAGTCCGGTGCCGTTCTATGATGTCTATGGCTGGCAACTGACCGCGGGCACATTTCGCGCCAGCCTGGCCGAATTCCTGGGCAATTTCTACATCTTCAATTCGATCATTACCGGCGACTGGAAAGTTCTCAACGACGCGGCGCGCCACTTGCTGCTGCCGGCCGTCGCCCTGGCCACCATTCCCCTGGCCATCGTGGCTCGCATGACCCGTTCGGCCATGCTGGAAGTGCTGGGCCAGGACTACGTTCGCACGGCGCGCGCCAAGGGCCTGAGCCAGCGCCAGGTCGTCATGAAGCACGCCTTCCGTAACGCCCTATTGCCCATCGTCACTATCATCGGCCTCCAGTTCGGTCTGGTGCTCAGCGGGGCCATCCTGACAGAGACGACGTTTGGGCTGGCCGGTGTCGGCCGCAGTCTCTACGAGGCCATCACCGCCCGCGACTACCCCATCATCCAGGGCTTTGTCGTCGTCATCGCCATCGGCTACGTACTGGTCAACCTCGTCGTTGACCTGTCGTATGCCATCCTTGACCCGCGCATCCAGCTGGACTAACTGCCATGTCAATCGCCTCCGAGCCGACACCGACCGTTCTGCCGCCACTGGACGACGCCGCCGTCACCAGCATCGATGACTACCGCGCTAACACGCTCTGGCGGCTGACATTACGCCGTCTCTTCCGGCAAAAGTCGGCCGTTGTCGGCCTGATCATGCTGGGCATGCTGTTGTTCGCGGCCATCTTCGCGCCCATCATCGCGCCCTATGACACCATGAAGCCGCTCATTGGCATTGAAAATGTCACCAAGCGGCAGGGGCCGTGCATCCATCTGCTCGGCTGCCCGGCCGACCAGCCACAGCACCTCATGGGCATCGACGGCAACTTCCGCGACGTATTTAGCCGTGTCATCTATGGCACGCGCGTCTCGCTCTACGTCGGCCTGCTGACCGTCGGCTTCGCCGTCATTACCGGCACGCTGCTGGGGGCCATCGCCGGCTTCTTCGGCGGCTGGTCCGACAACCTCATCATGCGTATTCTCGACGTGGTTCTGGCCTTTCCCTTCCTGCTGCTGGCTATCGCGATCGTCAGCGTCCTGGGGCCGGGTCTAACCAATGCCATGTTGGCCATCGCCATCATCAGCATCCCGTCCTATGCGCGCGTGACCCGCGCCAGCGTCCTGTCGGTGCGCGAGATGGACTTCATCGAGGCGTCGCGGGCGCTGGGAGCCAGCAACTGGCACATCCTCTTCAACCGCATCCTGCCCAACGCTCTGCCGCCGCTCATCGTCGTGGCCACATTGGGCATCGCCACGGCCATCCTGGACACGGCGGCGCTGTCGTTCATCGGCCTGGGTGCCCAGCCACCAACGCCGGAGTGGGGTTCGATGTTGGCCCTGGAGCGCAATCAGGTCTTCAGCGCGCCCCATCTCGTCTTCTTCCCCGGCCTGGCCATCATGCTAACCGTGCTGGCCTTCAACCTGCTGGGCGACGGCCTGCGCGACGCACTTGACCCGCGGTTGGTGCACGGCGGCGGCGTGGCCAAGGAGTAAAGGAGCGCCGGTGGCGTCCGATCGGCCACCGCCCACCCCACACAAAGCGACCCGGCATATGGCCGGGTCGTTGTTCATCTGGCGTAGGAGCGCGGCGATTGCCGCCCGGCACTAGGCGAGCGGCTCGCCGGTGTATGGCTCGATATCGGTCGCTTCCGGGCCTTTGCTGCGGGTCTCAACATCGTAGAGAACCCACTGCCCTTCGTCGTAGCTCTCCGGGTCACCCACGGTGGCGGACTTGTGGAAGAAGATCTCCTCGCCCGCGCCGCGAACGATAAAGCCGTAGCCCTTCTTCTCGTTATACCACTTGACGAGGCCGATGTACTTGCCCGTCTGCGGATCGATCTGAATCGTCTCCGGCCCGACGATCTCCTGCCGGCGCTCATACTCGCGCTCCCGCTCCGGCTCGCGCTCGCGTTCTCGCTCCCGCTCCCGTTCGCGAGGGGCCGGCGCGTCCTGCTGTCCGCCCTGGTACGACGCGCGCGGGGCGCGGGCAGCCACGGATGGCAGCTCGCTCAGCGCCGACGGGTCAATCGGCAGCCCCGCCTGGCTCAGTCGCCGCTGCATCTCCACCGTGAAGACGAAGCGTTCGCCGTTCTCATTCTCTTCCCAACGATCTCGAAAGTTCATGTCTATCTCCAGTCGTCTCAAGCAGCTTTCTTAGTCTTGGCCCGCTTCTTCTCCGGTTCGGAAGCAGGAGGGGTCAGTTTGTCGGCCGTGCCGTTGGCCACCGGCAAGACAACACCGGTCACGCGGCTCTTGGCCGCCAGGGTCAGCGCCGGCTGCGGCCGCACGCTGCGCGCGCCGATAATCGTGTCGCTCAGACCAAGCTTCTTGGTCACGCCGCCGCTGGTGGTCACGATAAGGTTAGCCCCCCTCGTCAGCAGCGCGGCAGCCACCACCTCGGAAGCGCCCTTGGGCAGGCGCATGTTGATGACGCCCTGGCCATAGCGATTCTGCAAGGGATAGTCGTCAATGGGCGTGGCCTTGGCCAGCCCGTTATCGGTGATGCTCAACAAGAAGGCCTTGGGCGCGACGAGATCCATGCCCACCACACCGTCGGTCTCGCTGTCGAGTTTGATGCCCATCACGCCCGACGCCGGCAAACCCATCGGCCGCACGCTGTCCTCGCTGAAGCGGATGGCCTGGCCGCTGGAAGTAGCCAGCAGCACTTCCTGCGCGCCCGTCGTCGCTCGCGCCCAGCCCAGGGCGTCATCATCGGCGACGTTGATGATGGTGAACGGCTCGGTGGTCACGCCGGGCAAATCCTCCAGCCGGACGCGCTTGACAATGCCGGCCAGTGTGGTCAGGAAGATGAAGCCCTCGCGCGGGCGGCCGTCGCCGGGCAGGACCAGCGCCGCAGCCAACCGGTCGTCGCGGCCCAGGGGCGCCAGCTCTGACCAGGGCGCGCCCTTGCCAATCTCGGCCGCCTCAGGCACACGGTGCACGGGCAAGCCAACTGCGCGGCCGGAGGCGGTGATCAGATAGAGGATGTCACGCGTGCCGGCCCGCAACAGCGCCGCTGGTTGCTCCAGCGGCTTGCGAGCCAGGCCGGGCAGCGCCTCGCCCACCGAGCGGCCCAGCGTACCTTTCTCGCCGACCATGATCCAGCCCTTCTCATCGGGCAGCAGGCCGATGCTGCTGAACACCCCGCCCTCGACCGTGTCGACAATCTGCGTCCGCCGCTTGTCGCCGAAGCGCTCGCTGATCGCCAGCAAATCCGTCTTGATCTGCTCGCGCATCAGCTCCGGGCGGGCCAGGAGCTTGGTTAGCCCCTTGATGAGGGCCAACTTCTCCTTATGCTCATCCTGTATCTTCTTGCGTTCCAGCGACGCCAGGCGACGCAACTGCATGTCGAGGATGGCCTGGGCCTGCGGCTCGCTCAATTTGAAGCGGTCGATCAGGTTCGTCCGCGCGGTCTCGACCGTGCGCGAGCGCCGGATAAGGGCAATCACTTCGTCGAGGTTGTCGAGAGCGATCAGCAGCCCTTCGAGAATGTGGGCGCGCTGGCGGGCCTTCTCCAGGTCATACTCGCTGCGGCGGCGGACGACTTCCAGCCGGTGCTCCAGATAGACGCGCAGGGCCTGCTTCAGCGTTAACACACGCGGCTCGTTGTTGACCAGCGCCAGCAGCGAGATGCTGAATGTCGATTGCAGCGGCGTCAGGCGGAACAGGTCAGCCAGCACGTCCTCGGCGGCGACAGTGCGCGTCGTCTCGATGATGATGCGCAGGCCGCGACGGTCGGACTCATCGCGCAGATCGGTCAGGCCCTCCAGCCGCCCGTCACGGTGCAGGTCAGCGATGCGGCCGAGGAGGTTGGTCTTGTTGACCTGGTAGGGCATCTCGGTGATGACGATGCGCGACTTGTTGCGCTCCATCTGCTCGATGTGGGCGCGGGCGCGCACGACGAGACGGCCGCGCCCAGTGGCGTAGGCGCTGGCAATAACATCGGCGTCGTCTTCCTCGCCCCGGTGGCGAGCGATGAGGCCACCGGTGGGGAAGTCCGGCCCCTGCACAAAGCGCATCAGGTCGTTGACGGAGATTTCGTCCAGCCGCTCCCAGTTGTCGAGCATGTAGACGAGCGCGCCGACGATCTCACCCAAATTGTGGGGCGGGATGCTGGTAGCCATGCCGACAGCGATGCCGGAGGAACCGTTAACGAGCAGGTTGGGGATGGTCGCCGGCAGGACGCTCGGCTCCTTGAGCGAATCGTCGAAGTTCGACTCGAAGTCGATGGTGTCCTTGTCGATGTCGGCCAGCATGTCGAAGCCCGCGGCCGACATGCGCGCCTCCGTGTAGCGCATGGCCGCGGCCGTGTCGCCGTCGATGGAGCCGAAATTGCCCTGCCCATCGACGAGCATGTAGCGCATGGAGAAGTCCTGGGCCATGCGCACCATGGCCTCGTAGACCGATTGGTCGCCGTGGGGATGGTACTTGCCCAGCACCTCGCCGACGACGCGGGCCGATTTCTTATAGGGCGTATCCGGCCGCAGGCCCATATCGTACATCGCATAGAGGATGCGCCGTTGCACGGGCTTAAGGCCATCGCGCGCGTCGGGCAGAGCGCGCGCGACGATGACGCTCATCGCGTAGCTCAGATACGACTCGCGCATCTCCTTTTCGATATTAACTTGTTTGACTAGTCCGACTTCCATGATGGCACAGTTTTAGTGATTCGGCCGGAAAATAGCCCCCGACCTATTGGATAATTTGTTCTAATAGGGGGCAAGTTTAGGCTATTTCAGAGGGTTCGTCAACACGAGGGACTGCGTCCACAGGGCCGCGCGCCGCCTACCAGGGTTCGGGGGCCTCCACGTAGACCATGCCATCGCGCACTTCGACCCGGTAGGCGGGAATTGGCTCGGTGGCCGGCAGGCGCGTGACGCGGCCGGAGCGCAGATCAAAACGCGCGCCGTGGCGAGGGCACTCGATCTCGCAGCCCCACACATCGCCGTCGCCCAGCGGCCCGCCGTCGTGGGTGCACAGGTCGGAGACAGCAAAGAATTCACCATCAACGTTGAGGACGATGACCGTGTCCTCTTCGAACTCATAGAAAAGGCGCGTGCCGGGCGGCAGCTCCTCGACGCGGGCGACGGCGACGAAGCTACTCATGGTGACGCATATCGTTGGGGTCGGGGATGCCGTAAGCGCCCGCCTTGAGCACCTTCAGCGACAGCAGGGCGCACTTGACGCGAGCCATGCTGAGAGGCACACCAACTAGCTCCAGCAGCCGTTCGGAGGAGAACGCCTTCACTTCGGCCAGCGTGCGCCCCTTGATCTCCTCGGTTAGCAACGAGGCGGCCGCCTGGCTAATGGCGCAGCCGTCGCCCGACCAGACGACCTCAGCCACACGCCGCTGCTCATCGAGACGCACATCGATGCGGATCACATCGCCGCAGAGCGGGTTGTCCTCCTCATAGGAGAAATCCGGCTGCTCCAATTGGCCATAGTTGAGCGGGTGCTCATAGAGATCGATGATTTGTTCGCGATAGATGCCAGCGTCCATAGCGCCTCCCTTGCGCCCCCGTAAGATTGCCTACCTGGCCCGTTGCGTCATAGTCTAAACACTTCACGGACGCGATGCAACCCGGTCACCAGCTGATCGACCTCGGCCGTGGTGGTGTGGACATAGAAGCTGGCCCGCGCTGAGGCGTTGATGCCCAGCCGTTGGTGCAGGGGCATGGCACAATGGTGGCCGGCGCGGATGGCAATACCGTTTTTGTCGAGAACCTCAGCGATGTCGTGCGGGTGAACACCCGCCAGAGTGAAGGATGCCAGGCCGCCGTGCTGAAGGCCGGGCGGGCCAAGAAGGCGCAAGCCGGGAATCTCGCTCAGCGCCTCCAGAGCATAGGCGGTCACGCTCTGCTCGTGCTGGTGAACGGCATCCATGCCCAGGCCGCTCAGATATTCCACCGCCGCGCCCAGGCCAATGGCCTCCGCAATGCGCGGCGTGCCCGCCTCGAACTTCCACGGCAACTCGTTGGGGATGAATCCGTCGAACGTCACCCGCCGGATCATGTCACCGCCGGCCAGGAAGGGCGGCATGGCCTCCAGCAGGGCGCGACGGCCGTAGAGCACGCCGATGCCCGTCGGCCCGCACATCTTGTGCGACGAGAAGGCCAGAAAGTCGCAATCGAGAGCGGTCACGTCGATGGGCATGTGGGGCACAGACTGGGCCGCGTCTACCATAGCTAGCGCGCCGACGGCATGGGCGGCGTCCACCAGCTGGCGCACCGGGTTGATGGTCCCAAAGACATTGGAGACGGCCGTGAAGCTGAAGAGCTTGGTGCGTTCCGTCAGGAACTCGCCTAGCCGCTCCAGCGCCAACGTGCCGTCGTCGTGGAACGGCAGGTAGCGCAGAGTGACGCCGCGCTCGGCCGCCAGAATCTGCCAGGGCACGATATTGGCGTGGTGCTCCATCTCCGTCAGCAGAATCTCGTCGCCCGGCTGGAGGTAGGTCCGGCCCCAGCTATAGGCCACCAGGTTGAAGCCCTCAGTGGCGTTGCCGACGAAGATGATCTCCTCCGGCGCGGGAGCGTGGATGAACTCGGCCACCCGGCTGCGCGCGCCCTCGTATGCCGTCGTCGCCATCTCGCTGAGGCGATGGACGCCGCGATGGACATTGGCGTGGTAGCAGCGGTAGTAGTCATCCATCGCCTGCAAAACAGCCAGCGGTTTCTGCGACGAGGCGGCGCTGTCCAGGTAGACGAGCGGCACGCCGGGGTAGACCTCGGTGGTCAGGATGGGGAAGTCTGCCCGAATGCGCTCGATGTCGTACACGTGTCTAACTCACTCCGCGCTACTGCTTGGACGGGTTCTCGATGGGTACGCCGACCAGGTTGCCCCATTCGGTCCACGAGCCGTCGTAGTTGCGCACGTTAGGGTAGCCCAATAAATAGGTCAGCACAAACCAGGTATGAGAGCTGCGCTCACCGATACGGCAGTAGGCGATGACGTTCTTCTCCGGTGACAGCCCTTGCTCGCTCTCATAGATGGCGCGCAATTCGTCGGCCGTCTTGAACGTCCCGTCCTCGGCCACCGCCCGGCTCCACGGCACACTGACCGCGCCCTTGATGTGTCCGCCCCGCAGTGCCCCTTCCTGCGGCGAACCGGGCATGTGCAACAGCTCGCCACGGTACTCCTGCGGGCTGCGCACGTCCACCAGCGGCTGCCCCGCATTCACATGGGCCAACACCTGATCGCGGAAGGCGCGAATCTTGTAGTCCGCCCGCGCCACTGGCCGGTAATCCGTCGGCGGGAAGCTGGGCTTCTCCTTGGTCAACTCTCGCCCCTCGGCGATCCACTTCTGCCGGCCGCCGTTCATAATGCGGCAATCGACATGACCGAAGAGCTTGAAGACCCAGAAGGCATAGGTGGCCCACCAGTTGTTCTTGTCGCCGTAGAAGACGACGGTCGTATCGTTGGCGATACCGGCGCGGGACATGAGCGCGGCGAACTGCGCTTCGTCCAGGTAGTCGCGGCGGATGGCATCGTTGAGGTCAGCGACCCAGTCGATGTGGACAGCGTTAGGGATGTGGCCCGTGCCGTAGAGCAGCACGTCCTCGTTCGACTCGACCAGCCTGACTTTATCCACGCGGTGCAGGTTGTCGGCCACCCATTGGGTGCTGACCAGGACATCTTGCTCGGCATATGCATTGTCTGACATGGTTCTCCTTCTGTTGTGTTGGATGTTACGATTGGCGACACCGCGCAGCTAGACGGAAAACGCCGGCTCGCGTCGCACTTCAACCCTAGCGGGGGCGACAGCACAACGCAAGCCGGCGCGGAAACCGGATGAAGCGATCAATGGCGATGATCGACGGTTGTTAGCCGACCTTCTCCAGAATCCGGTCGAAGATCCGCGTACGGACGCCTTCGAAGGGGATGCGCTGCATCACCGGGTCGAAAAAGCCCTGGATGACCGTGCGGATCGCATCGGCCCGCGGAATGCCGCGACTCATGAGGTAGAAGATCTCCTCCTCATCCAGCTTGCCGATGGTGGAGGCATGCGTACAGCGCACATCATCGGCCTGAATTTCCAGGCCGGGGATGGAATCAGCGCGGGCGGTCCGGTCCAGCATCAGGTTGCGGTTGGCCTGGAAGCCGTCGATGCGCTGCGAATTGGGCAGGGCCTTGATCATTCCTTGCCAGACAGTGCGCGAGTGATCGCGCAGCGCGCCCTTGTAGAGCAGGTCGCTCGTCGTGTCCGGGGCGTTGTGGTTCTGCTCCGTGTCCAGGTCGATGTGCTGGCGGCCGTTGGTGAAAAAGATGCCCGACATACGCGCCCAGCCGCCCGCCCCGTCCAGCTCAGACGTCTGGAAGGCCTTGGTCAGGCGCGTGCCCATGACGCTGGTGATCCAGTCGAGCTTGGCGTCGCGGCCGACCCGGCCGCACTCGTGGTTGAACTGCCAGACGTTCGTGCCGAAGTCTTGCAGTGAGGCGTAGCGCAGGCTGGCCCCGTCGCCGACAATCAGCTCGATAGCGCCGTTGTGCAGCGCCTGGCCCTCGCCCGCGGGCGAGGCGTATTCGTCGATAAAGGTCGCCTCGGAATTCTTGTCCAGGACGACGAGCGTATGGGTGAAGGTGCGGCCATTGGTGGCCCAGAGGGCGCTGTGGAGTGGAGCCGCGGCCACGACATTGCGCGGCACATAGAGGAACACGCCACCGCGCCAGAATGCGCCGTGGAGGGCGGCAAACTTGCCTTCCTCAATGCGCACGGCATGGGTCATAAAGTGCTTCCGCACCAGGTCGCCGTGTTCGCGGACGGCCGTGTGCATGTCACAGAAGATGACGCCCTGCGCCCGCAGTTCATCGCTCAGCTCGTAGGAGTTGACAATGCCGTTGACCTCGACCAGCACGCCGCCGGCGGCGTCATTGGTCAGCTGCGCGCCCAGATATTCGGGAATGGCCGCGCCGTCGGCCACCTTGCCGTTCAGCGACGGGCCGAGGGCGTCCAGCTTCAGCCGGCGAAGATCAGTGCGCCGCCAGGCTTCGTCGCGGGTCGTGGGCACGGGCAAGGCCGCGTAGACCTCCCACGCCACCAGGCGCAAATCCAGCATCCACTGCGGTTCGTCAAGCGACGCCGATAGCTGCTCCACGGCATCGCGGGTAAAGGAAAGCAACTCAGCCAATGCTGCCCTCCATCTGCAATTGAATCAGGCGATTCATTTCGATGGCGTATTCCATCGGCAGTTCCTTGACCAGCGGCTCGATGAAGCCATTGACGATCATGGCGTTGGCCTCGTCTTCGGGAATACCGCGGCTCATCAGGTAGAAGACCTGTTCCTCGCCAACCTTGCTGACCGAGGCCTCATGACCAATGGTGACATCCTGCTCATTGATCTCGATGTAGGGGTAGGTGTCGGAGCGGCTGTTCTCGTCCAGCAGCAAGGCGTCGCAGACGACGTTCGACTTACAGTCGTAAGCGCCCTCGGCCACCTTCAGCAAGCCGCGGTAGGATGCGCGGCCGCCGCCCTTGCTAATCGACTTGGAAATGATCCGGCTGCTGGTGTGCGGGGCCATGTGGACGACCTTGCCGCCCGCGTCCTGGTGCTGGCCGCTGCCGGCAAAAGCGATCGACAGGATTTCGCCGTGCGCCCCTTCGCCCATCAGATAGACGGCTGGGTACTTCATCGTCACCTTGGAGCCGAGGTTGCCGTCCACCCACTCCATCGTCGCGTTGGCATGAGCCACGGCGCGCTTGGTGACCAGGTTGTAGACGTTGTTCGACCAGTTTTGAATCGTCGTATAGCGGCAACGCCCGCCCTTCTTGACGATGATCTCGACGACGGCCGAGTGCAGCGAATCGGACGAGTAGACCGGCGCGGTGCAGCCTTCGACGTAGTGGACGTAGGCCCCCTCATCAACGATGATGAGCGTGCGCTCGAACTGGCCGACGTTCTTGGCGTTGATACGGAAGTAGGCCTGCAAGGGCATGTCCACATGGACGCCCGGCGGCACATAGATAAAGCTGCCGCCTGACCAGATGGCCGTGTTCAGCGCCGCGAACTTGTTGTCGTTGGCCGGGATGATTGTAGAGAAGTACTCCCGCACCAGGTCGGGATACCGCGCCAACCCATCATCCATGCCCAGGAAGATGACGCCCTTGTCCTCGAGGTCACGCTTAATGTTGTGGTAGACGACCTCGGACTCGTACTGCGCGGCCACGCCGGACAGGAACTTCTGCTCCGCCTCGGGGATGCCCAGTTTGTTGAACGTGTCCTTGATGTAGCCGGGCACGTCCTCCCAGTTGTCCTCCTGGCGGGCGGAAGGCTTGATGTAGTAGTAGATGTTGTCAAAGTCGATGCCGGACAGATCCGCGCCCCAAGTCGGCATCGGCCGCTCGAGGAAGTACTCGTAGGCCTGCAAGCGAGCATCCAGCATCCACTGCGGCTCGCCCTTCATGGCCGACATGGCCCGAATGACCTCTTCCGTCAGACCTCTCTCGGCCTTGAAGACGTAGTCCTCAGCGTCGGAGAAACCGTACTTGGTCGTGTAATCATCATTGACGCCGGCGAGCATTTCGTTCTCGCTCAGATCGCGTTCGATTACCTGGTCAGCCATTTATACTGCCTCCACCGTGCCGTACTTTTCGCGCAGCCAGTCGTAGCCGCTCTCTTCCAGTTGCAATGCCAGCTCCGCCCCACCACTTTCGACGATGCGGCCGTCGAGCATAATGTGCACGCGGTCGGGACGAACGTAGTTGAGGATGCGCTGGTAGTGGGTGATAACCAGCAGGCCCATCTGGTTCATCTCGTGCAGACGCACCGCGCCCTCGGCGACGATACGCAGGGCGTCGATGTCGAGGCCAGAGTCGGTCTCGTCCATGATGGCGATCTTCGGCTCCAGCATGGCCATCTGCAGAATCTCGGCCCTCTTCTTCTCGCCACCGGAGAAACCTTCGTTCAGGTAGCGACCGGCGAACTTCTGGTCGATGCCCAGGATGTCCATCTTCTCGCGCAACAGGCGGCGAAACTCGGGGATAGGCATGCCCTTGTCTTCCGGATTGACCGCCTTACGCCGCGCATTGACCGCCTGACGCAGGAACTTGGCCACGGTCACGCCGGGGACAACCACCGGATATTGGAAGGCCAGAAACAGGCCGAGGCGCGAACGCTCGTCCGCTTCCATGTCCAACAGGTCCTGACCGTCAAAGAGAGCCTGGCCGGCCGTCGGCGTATAGGCGGGGTGGCCAGCCAATGTATAGGCCAGCGTGCTCTTGCCCGAGCCGTTCGGCCCCATCAGGGCGTGGATTTCGCCCTGTTTCACAGTTAAGTCAATACCCTTGAGAATACGGTTTTCGCCGACATTCACATGGAGATTGCTGATTTCAAGCGCAACAGTCATCGTCTAATTTGCTCCTCGCAGTGGATCATCGCTTACAAGGGTGACATTGCCTTGCAGCCGTCACTATTGAGCCGATTATAGCATGCCGCCTGGGGAGCGTCAATTAATATGATATTATTGATAAAAATATCGTAAATTGACACCGATCGGCCACGCTGCTATAATGACGATGTTGCCGCGAGAAGGAAAGTGCATGACGAGCGAACTATCCATGAAAAAGCGCACGACACGCGATGTGATCCTACATAGCATCAAGTCGTTGTCGCACCCCACCGTTGAAGACCTGGCCGAGGTGGCCGAGGTGTCGCCCGTTACTGTGCGCCACCACCTGAACGCGTTGCTGGCCGAGGGCACCATCGAGGCGGCCACCGTTCGACGCAAGGTCGGCCGTCCCTACTACGTCTACTCGCTCAGCGAAAAGGGCCAGGAACTGTTCCCCAAACGCTATGTGCGCCTGACAAATCGTCTGCTGGACGAGATGAAGGACCGCTTGCCACAGAAGATCATCGATGAACTCTTCGACGGCGTCGTCGAGAATGTCCTGGACAACCACCGCGGTGAATTCGAGCATCTGGCGCTGGAAGACCGCCTGGACTTTCTGGTGGCGTTGCTGGCCGAAGAGGGCTTTCTCTGCACCTGGGAGCGCACCGACACGGGCTTCCGTATTGCGGAATATAGCTGTCCCTACGTGTCCATCGCCGGTTTCCACGCCGAGGTGTGTACGTTCGACCGGAAATTGATGGACGGCATCTTGCAGCTACCCGTCCGCCAAGACAGTTGCATCCTGCAGGGCGGCGAGTGCTGCCAGTTCACAATCCTGGCGACGGCCGAGCCGGTCGGCGGCGAGCCAAGCCCCTATTTGGAGAGGACTTGATGATTACGAGCAAGGAAGATGAACTTGTTGAGGCCATGCGGTCGGTCATCGACCCGGAGATCGGCCTGAATATTGTCGAGCTGGGCCTGTTACGCAATCTGGAGGTTGACGGCGACCGGGCCACGATCACGATGATCCTGACGACGCCGTTCTGCCCCTACGGGCCGCAACTGATCGAGCAGGTGCGGATGGTGGGCAACCAGATCATGGACGAGGGCGTCCAGGTCGAGCTGGGCGTCGAGTTATGGGATCCATCGATGATGGAAGAGGGCGCCGGGGCTGACTGGGGCCTCTGGTAGCTTCGCCTCGCTTACCCTGATCACTGGGGCGGGCCATAGGCTCGCCCTTAGAGCCAACCCCGCAAACCGTACACGAAGATGCCGATATACTCCTTCAGGCAGCGCGTCGTGTAGGTTAGATACTCAACATTCGGTAACAAGTTGATGAGCGTGGCCGTCGGGCCACCGCGCCAGAGGTGCTGCCATTCGGCGTCGGACACCAGGTAGTCCGTCGGCGCGGCCGTCACCCGCAACCCCTGGGCGGTGAACAACGGCACCGAGCGCGGCATGTGCATGGCCGACGTGACCAGCAGGATATCGTCCCGGCCTGCCTCAGCCAGCATCTGCTGGCTGTAGAGCGCGTTCTCATACGTGTTGCGCGACTGCGCCTCCAACCACAGGGCCTCGTCGGGCACGCCCAGCAGCTGCATCAGCGCCGCCATGTCATTGGCCTCCGGCGCGACACCCTCCGGCTGCATCCACTCAATGCTGCCACCGGTCACCAGCACCACTTCGGCCGCGCCGTCGCGATAGAGTTTGGCCGCGTAGATCAGGCGGTCGCCGGCCTCGTTGACCTCGGTCATGGGGCGCGGCGGGTCGTTGGAACGGGTGCCACCACCCAGGACGACGATGGCGTCGGCCGCCGGCGCGCCGCTCAACGACGGATAGCGTCCCTCCAGGCTGCGGATGAGGCTATAAGCCACATAGCGGCTGCTGGCCAGCCACAGGATAACCAGCGCCAGTACGATGGCCAGCCGCCGCGCCCTGGCCCAGATCAGCGCCAGAACGAGCAACAGGCAGGCCAGGCCCAGAGGATAGACGAACAGCGGCAGGAGCTTGGAAAGAAAGACAAACACGCGCCCAGCATAGCGGAAAGCGACAGGCGAGGCCAGTGGTGCCGGCCGGCTTACGCGAGAACCCCGATCCGCGTCCCATTGCCGCCCTGCTGCTATAATCCCGCTCATGAAGGTCGCCGTCCTATCCGACATCCACGGCAACTTGCCAGCACTGCGGACGGTCATCGCCGACATCGATGCCTGGTCGCCTGACCTGGTCGTCGTCGGCGGTGACATCATCAACCGCGGCCCGCGCTCGGGAGCGTGCCTCGACGTGCTCGTGGAGCGACAGGCGGCCGATGGCTGGCGCCTTCTGCGCGGCAATCACGAGGACTTCGTCCTCGATTGCGCCGACCCCACCCGCTCTCTGCCCGGCCCCGGCTACGAGACGACGCGTTTCGCCCACTACGCCCTGGGCCAGGTGGCCCACCATGCCGGGCTACTGCGCGCGCTGCCCGACGTCTTTGAACGCGCCGCGCCCAACGGCGACATTCTGCGCATCGTCCACGCCTCCATGCGCAACAACCGCGACGGCGTCTACCCCATGACCACCGACGAGGAGTTGCGGCGGCAGATCGCCCCGGCCCCGGCCGTCTTCGTCACTGGCCACACCCACCGGCCGCTCGCCCGCACGCTCGACAGGACACTGGTCGTCAATATCGGCTCGGTCGGCGCATCGTTCGACGAAGACCGGCGGGCGGCCTACGGACGCTTCGAGTGGGCCGGCTGCTGGACGGCCAACATCGTTCGCCTTCCTTATGACTACGCGCAAATTGAGCGCGACTACGTGGACTCTGGTTTTCTGGACGAAGGCGGCCCGTTGGCCCAGATCATGCTCGTCGAGTTGCGCAAGGCCCACGGCCTCATCTTCCGCTGGGCCAGCCGCTATCAGGAGGCGGTCATGGCGGGGCTGATGTCGCTGGAAGAGAGCGTGCGCCTGGTTCTATGCGACGACGATGTGCGCCCCTTCACCGGCCCGCCCGGTTGGACGATATCTTAGGTGCGTGTCTGCCCTCTACGGGTGCGTAGCACAGCCTGTCAGGCTGTGGCCGGTGACGACAGCCTGACAGGCTGTGCTACAGGCTGTGCGACGGGCTGTGCTACAGGCCGTGCGCGAACCGACTACTGAAAGCCCTGGTGCGCCCCTACCCAAGTTCGACAACCCACGGCATGATCAGGTAGAATCCCCGTGCTCGCCCTGACAGAGATGGCGCGACCTTAAAACAATTGTCAGATGAGGGGGTTCATTGACCGATGGCAGACAGGCAACGTGACACCATTATCGACCGCTTGCAACAGCACCGCCGCACCCGGCCGGCCGCGCCCGCCTACTTCACCAAGCTCGGCGCGGCGTGGGTCCCGACCTTGTGGGAGGAGTACATCCAGCAGGTGCGTGCGGCCGCGCGGGCGATGATGGCCGTGGGCGTTGGGCCGGGCGATGTGGTCTGCATGCTCGGCTTCAACCGCCCGGAGTGGGCCATCGGCCAGCTGGCGGCCATGATGGCCGGCGGCGTCGGCGCGGGCATCTACACCACCAATAGCCCACCCGAAGTCCAGTACATCCTCAACCACTCGGCCGCCCCTGTGGTCATCCTGGAAAACGCTGACCAATGGGCCAAGATCGACGCCATCCGTGACAATCTGCCCCACCTGCGCGCCGCCGTGCTCATGCGTGGCACACACATCGACGACCCGCTGGCGATGGACTGGGACGCCTTTCTCGGACTGGCCGCCGACATCAGCGACGCGGCCCTGGATGCCCGCATCGCGGCCATTGACATGGAGCAGCTGGCCAGCCTCATCTACACCTCCGGTACGACCGGCCCGCCCAAGGCGGTCATGCTGTCCCACAAGAACCTCGCTTCGACCGCCCATCATGGCCAGCTGCTCTTCGACCTGACGCCCAACGACGTGCTGCTGTCCTATCTGCCCATGTCCCATATCGCCGAGCAAATGTTCTCCATCCACAACGGCGCGTCGGTCGGCTACCCGGTCTACTACGCCGAGTCGCTCAGCAAAATGCCGGACAACCTGCGCGATGTGCAGCCGACCATCTTCTTCGGCGTGCCCGGCGTGTGGGAGCGCTTCCGCAACCGCGTAGCGGAGCGGCTGGACGAGGCCCAGGGCGCGCGCAAGCGCATCGCCGACTGGGCGCAGGGCGTGAGCAAGGAGGTCGTGGCTCTGCGCAACCGGGGCGAGGAACCCACCGGCGCGCTGGCGGCCAAGTACCGCCTGGCCGAGCGGCTGGTCTTCAGCAAGATCAAGCCTTTGCTCGGCTTTAGCCGGGTGCGCGTGGCCGTCTCCGGCGCGGCGGCCATCGACAAGAATGTGCTGGAGTTCTTCAGCGGGCTAGACGTCATCGTTTATGAGGTTTACGGCCAGTCGGAGGGCTGCGGGCCGACGACCTTCAACCGGCCCGGAGCGACCAAATTCGGCACAACCGGCCAGGCGTGGCCTGGCAGCGAGGTCAAGCTCGCTTCCGACGGCGAAGTGCTGATGCGTGGCCCCAACGTCTTCATGGGCTACTACAAAGACGAGGCGGCCACGCGCGAGACGCTGGTCGATGGCTGGCTCCATTCCGGCGACCTGGGCCGCTTCGACGAGGATGGCTTCCTGAGTATCGTCGGCCGCAAGAAGGACATCATCATCACCACCGGCGGCAAGAACATCGCCCCGCGCAACATCGAGGCGGCGCTGAAGAACCTGGAGCTGGTGGGCGATGCCGTTCTTGTGGGCGAGGGGCGCAAGTATCTCTGCGCCCTGCTGACGCTCGACCTGGAGAAGGCCGAGCGTTTCGCTGAGGCCAATGGCATCGTCGGCGCTGAGTTGCACACCCATCCCAAAGTGCTGGAAGCGATTCAGGCCAATATCGATGAGTACGTCAACCCGCAGTTCGCCCGCGTGGAGCAAATCCGCAAGTTCACCCTCCTGCCCAAGCCCTTCAGCATCGAGGGTGGCGAGATGACGCCAACACTAAAGCTCAAGCGCAAGGCCATCTGCGACATGCACGTGTCTGCCATCGAGACCATGTACACCGAGGAATAACCTTACGGAACCTGTCTCCTTAATCGGCCCGGACTTGGGCGAAGATGTGGGTGTCGCGCAGCCCGCCGGAGGCATGGTCGCGAGCGTCCTGGTGGAACGTGCCCTCCAACGTGTAGCCAGCGCGACGGGCCACAGCGATACTGCGCGTGTTCTTCACGTCACAGCGAATCTCCACCCGGCGCGCGCCCAACTGGTCGAAGGCGAAGCGGGTGATGCCGTTGACGGCCTCGGTGATGTAGCCCCGGCCGGCGTAGCTGGTGCGCGCCCAATAGCCGATCTCGAACTTGGGCACCGACCAGTCGATGCGGTGCAGCCCGCTGCCGCCAATAATGCGGCCGTCCTCCTTCAGCGTCAGCATCATCCACAAGTCCTCGCGGGCCAGAAACTTGAGTTGTCCCTCGCGCACGCGCACGCGATACCACGCCTCCGTGGGCACGACCACGGCCCAGGGCATCCACGGCGCTAACTCCGCCTGCGACTCCAGCACCGCCTGGTGCAGCGGCGCGGCGTCCTCCGGCAGCGGCCCGCGGATGATCAGGCGCTCCGTCTCGAAGCTGTAGGGGAAGTCGAGCAAAATCGGATTGTCCACGGAAGCCTCCTGCTGCCGGTCGCGCCGTCCGGCGGCCGCGCTCTGTCGGACTGGGTTGGCGCTCGCCGGCTATGGCGCGCCGAACTGCAAAGCGACGATCGGCGCGAAGACCCGGTTGGGCCAATTCGTGCCGCGGTCGTCCTTCTCGATGAGCAGCACCGGCGAGCCGCCGATGGCATAGAACGGATTGGGCGACGCGCCGTTGGGGAACGGGTTGCGGTTGGTCGCCGGCGGCAGGGCGACGATGTAGTGCCCCTGGACGGCGGCGATGGGCTGTGTCCGGCCGTCGGCATAGACCAGCGTCGCCCGGCCATCGGGGCTGGTCGCGTCAACAATGGCCGTCTCGTCCCGCCCGCACAGCGTCCACATGCCGATGATGCGCTCGCCCGTAGCCGGCCGGTAGAAGGCGATCCACTCCTGGGGCGGTGTCTTGGCCGCCGGGTTTACCTGACCCGGACAGACGTTCGCCTCCCCGGGGCGGGCGCGCCAATAGGGCTTTACGCCGGTCAGGTAGGTCGTCAGCACGCGGAAGGCGGCCAGGTTCGGCCGCGGCGAGCCGGGCGCGTCGTGCTGCGTAAAGCAGAGCATGTCCGGCGGGTTGCGGTAGAGGCCGTTGGCGTCTCCGGCGCAGGGCTTGCCGTTGTACTGGCCGTTCGCGTCGCATAGCTCGCCATTGTGGGGCGGGAAGTCCGTGCCCGCCGGCTGGTTGCCGCAGCCGTCATAGAGCTGGAAGTGGAACACGGCCGTGGCCCCGGTGAACATGGCATACATGGCCGACTGGATGGTGTAAGCCGCCTGCTCGGCCGTCGTCGCCCGCAGGGCGCTGGCCGGGTCCCACACCGGCCCGGGGTAATCGTCCCAGGCGGGCACGCCCGACTCGTTGAGCCAGATAGGCTTCTCGAAGCCGAACTCGCGCATCGTCCCCCGCGCCCGGAAGACGTGGTACCACGATTTCCAGGCGTGGAAGTAGCTGTGCGTGGCCAGGATGTCGTGGTAGAAGCCGTAGCTGGCCGCGGCCGGGTCGGCGGCCAGCACGGTCAGCACGTCGCGGTAGTACTCCAGCTTGCGGTAGTCGTTGGCCAGCCCGGCGAAGATCACTGTCGCCCCGGGGTCGGCCGCCTTGGTGGCCAGATAGCCGACCTTGAGCAGCCGGGCGTAGTCCTCGACGCTGGCGTCCCAGAAGATGGTCAGGTCCGGCTCATTCCACATTTCCCAGTGAGTGACGCCAACGCCGGCCGGCCAGCCGTTGGCCTGGGCCAGCGTGCCGCCGGGCTTGTAGCGGTTGACGGCCGCGGTCGTGAACACCGCCCACTTGTTGGCCGGGTTGGGAGCCTTGCCCGGCGCGAGTGTGTCCGTGCCGTCGGCGAAGGTCGGCGCGTAGAGGCCGGCCGGCGTGGCCCGCTCGATGGCATCGAGGCTCAGTTGGCCCGGCCGCGGGCGCGGCACGCGGCTGGCGCGGGCGGCATTGCCGGTGGTGTAGAAGCCCGGCGTGCCCAGCAGGATGGCGTCGAGACGCAGCCCGTGGGCCATGTCGGCCTGCACGGTCGCGTCCTGGGCGGCCCAGTCGAAGACGCCGGGGCTTGGCTCGATGTTGAACCAGTATAGGGGCCAGCGGTTCCACGTCGCCCCGGTGGCCAGACCGTTGCGGTACTGTTGTTCCAGCGATTCCGAGGTGCGGCCGCTGCCGGGCAGGCGATCCTCAGCCGAACTGATGAACACCACGCCGAAGGCATTGGTCGCATCTTCCCGCGCCGCCGCGGGCGTGGTCGTGGCAATTGGCCGGCTGTCGGCGGCCGTGGCCCGTGCCGTCAGGACGACGCTCAGAAGCAGGGCCGCGAGCAGGGTCATCAGGGGCAGGATAGGCCTTCCCCTGTGAGTAGGACATTGATTATCCATGGGTTATGTTGGTTGGGTGGCCAGTAGCCCCACCAGCCCGCGCAGGCCAGCGGCGATGCGTTCCAGCGTATAGCCGCGGCCCTCGCGCTGGAAGCGGAAGATGTCGATTTGCAGCGGCGACAGCAGGGCCTCACCGATGTAGTCGATGTCCAGGCCGGCGGCCAGCTCGCCGTTGCGCGCCGCCGACCGCAGCAGCGCGCTGACGGTCATGAACTGCCAGAAATGCGGCAGGTTCAGGGGCGCTTCCGTGCGCAGCAGGCCACCGCGCTGCACCTCGGCCAGCAGGGGCGCGTGCCTGTCCGTGAAAAAGACCAACGCCTCCAGAAAATCGCCCAGCTGGGTCAGGTACGATCCGCCGGCGAGCGCCTGCTGCTGGAAACGGGCCAGCGTCTCCGCCTGGAAGGCGCTCAGCTGGCTATCCATAAGCGCCAGGCACAGCTCGGCCTTATCGGCAAAGCGGCGATAGAGCGTGCCCTTGCCCACCCCGGCGGCTTCGGCGATTGTGGCCATGCAGACGTTGGCGACACCATGCTCGGCAAAGAGGCGCTCGGCCGTCTGCAGGATCAGCGCCCGGTTGGCAGCGGCGTCGGCCCGCTCGTGGCGTTCGGCCGGGCTGCCTTCGTCGATGGTCGTCAGGTCAATTCGTGGCATCATCTTTTTCTAACCCAGATTATACGCGAAACGCATTGATTTGCACTTGACAAACGGACTTGAGTCCGGTAGTATCATAGCAGATAAGCGGACTTTAGTCCACATACGAGAATCAAACAAAGAGGAGAAATACGAGAATGGCTTGGCAAGTAGACAAATCCCACACCCATGTTACCTTTGTGGCCCGCCACATGATGGTCGCCAAGGTACGCGGCGAATTCAACAACTACGAGGTTGAGGTGGCCTATAACGAAGACACCCCCTCGCTTTCGTCGGTCAAAGCGGTTATCTACACCGACAGCATCAACACCCGCGACGAGCGGCGCGACGGCCACCTGCGTTCGGCCGACTTCTTCGACGCAGCCAACTACCCAACGATGACCTTCGAGAGCAAGCGCGTGGAGCAACTGCCCAATGGCAACGGCCGCATCACCGGCGACCTGACCATCCGCGGCGTGGCCCGCGAGGTCGTGCTCGACGTGGAGTCCTACGGCCAGGCCACCAGCCCGTGGGGCAGCACCAGCGCCGGCTTCGGCGCCACGACCAAGATCGACCGCAAGGACTGGGGCCTGACGTGGAACCAGGCGCTGGAGGCCGGCGGCTGGCTGGTCAGCGACCAGATCAACATCGAGATCGAGATCGAACTCGTGAAGGTTCCCGAGGCCGAGGCCGAACTGGCCGCGGCCTAAGCGAGGAAAGACAATGCCCGCAGTGATGCCCCCACCCCACATCGGCCGGGTCGCCCTGGCCGTGGCCGACCTGGAGCGCTCAGTGCGCTTCTACACGGAGACCATTGGCCTGACGCTGCTGGAGCGCGGCGGGGGCATCGCTTCGCTGGGCGCGCCCGACCTGGCGCTGCTGGAGCTGCGCGAGCAGCCGGGCATCTCGCCGGTGCGGCGGGCGACGGGGCTGTACCACTTCGCCCTGCTGCTACCGTCGCGCGCGGATCTGGGCGACGCGCTGGAGCATTTCGTCCGCGTCCGCGCGCCCATCGGCGGCTTCGCCGACCACGCCGTCAGCGAGGCCATCTATCTGACCGACCCCGACGGCCACGGCATCGAGGTCTACCGCGACCGGCCGCGCGCCGAGTGGGTCTACCCCGGCGGCCGTCTGAAGATGACCACCGACCCCATCGACTTCGACGGCGTTCTGGCGGCGCGGCACGGCGACCGGCCGGTGATGCCCGCGGGCACGATGATGGGCCACATCCACTTGCAAGTGGCCGACATCGCCGCCACCGAGCGCTTCTACATCGATCTGATCGGTATGGAGCCGGTCATCCGCTACGGCCCGTCGGCGACCTTCCTGGCCGCCAACGGCTATCACCACCACATCGGCGGCAACACCTGGGCTGGGGCCGGCCTGCCGCCCGCCCCGGCCGACGCGGCGCGGCTGCTATGGTATGAGATTCGCCAGCCGGACGAGGCGGCGCTGGAGGCCATTGCCGCGCGGCTGGCGGCGGCCGGCCACTCATTTGAGCAGGACGAAACGGGGCTGCGGGTGGTGGATCCGTCGGGGATTGTGGTGTTGCTGACGGCGCTTTGAATCAGGGCCTGACCGACTGGTCAGCGGTTGCGACCGGTGAAGGATAGGGCGGCGTCGCCGCTGGTGGCGGTGGCGGCCCAGTGATGGATGTTGGACGCGGCGACGATGGGCTTGTTACTGTCGAAAGGTTAGCAGGGTTATGAACACCAATACCGCGACCGTAAATGCTGAATGAAGGCTCCTGACTATTGTTCGACGATTAGGTTTCATGGCTCGCTCCCAAGTGTTGCCTACCGACCCACCACCAAGCTGCCGGTCCCAAAGATGCCCGGCGAAGTGAATAGCCATTGCTCAGCGCCATCCTTCAGGCTGAGCAGCCATATTTGATCCCCTCCCTTACAATACACGACGTGTTGTCCGTCGGGTGTCCAGAGCAGATTGAGGTCGCCTGTTGCTGTTTCTTCAGGGGAGCTAATGCCGTTGTCAGTAAGGCGCTTGGTGCTTAAGTCTGTCACGTCTGCCAGCCAGAGGTCCGACTGAAAAGAGGCCGACTCATAGCGCATAGGCCCGCTAAACACCAGCCAGCGGCCATCAGGCGACCAATCGGGTATACCCCCACTCAACAGGCCGAATGAAGGGCGGCGCGGCCGTAGAGGTGGCGGTAACAACCGGGGTAGGCAGCCGCGTAGGCACGGCTAAATCCGTCTCGACCAGTCCGCCCGCCCCGTGCTACAATCGCCTCCATGTCCGCCACTGGGCGCACCGCCACCATCCTCCACGCCGACCAGGAGCACAGCGGCCTGCGAATGGTCGTGTTCTTGGCCCTCTTTGCCGGCTTGCTGCTCGGCTTCGGCGTCGTCCTGCTGGCGCTGAACGCCTTCGCCCCGCCGGCAATCAGGGACTACCGCTACTTCCTGTCCTGCGTCGGCGCGTTCCCCGTGGCCCTGCTGCTCATCTGGGGCCTGGAGCGCCTGCTAAAGCGCGTCTGGCACAGCGGCCTGAGCCTGGAACTGAACCCCTACGGCGTCATTGTCCACGATCGACGGGGGGAAGGGGACAGGGGGCAGGGGCCAGGGGCCAGGGAAGAACCCGGCATGAGCGCGCAACCTTCTTCCCTAGCCCCTGGAACCTGGAACCTGGAACCTACTCTGTCCTGGAGCGCCCACTTCACCCAGCTCAACTGGTACTTCCGCGTCAGCGGCTACCCGCGGGCGGGGCGCGAGCGGCGCGTGGCCAATAAGTGGCTCTGCCTGGGAACTGAATTGCACCAGGACGAGAGCCGCCTCAATGTCTTCACCTTCATGCCGCCCGAACTGGCCGCGGCGTGGATCGACAACCCGCGGGCGGCCTTCCACCGGCTCAACCCGGCCGATGTCTACGAGACCTCGCCGCGAGCGCGCCTCGGCCCGCCCGGCCGCCCGACCATCCCCAACCAGGTGCTCCACTCGAAAGACGGCCGCTACTGGCTGGCCGAGCGCCGCCGCTGGGAATATGGCGTGGAGTTGACGCCGCAAGATTTCAATACCTTCATGGACGCCGCCCTGGCGCACGCCCGGCCCAGCCCGACCGCCGGCGCGGAGTCTCCCATCGTCTCAACACAGTAGCCGCCGACGCGCGGCCCAGGAGAGTTGTGCAATGTTCCCCTTCATCACCGACGAGCACCGCATGATCGAACAGGCGGCGCGCGACTTCGGCCGCAATTCCATCGCCCCCATCGCCGCCGAGCACGACGAGACGGGCGAGTTCCCGCTGGCCACCATCCGCGAGATGGGCCAGTTGGGCTTCATGGGCATCGAAGTGCCGGAGGAGTACGGCGGCGCGGGCATGGACACCATGGCCTACGTGCTGGCCATGGTCGAGATCAGCAAAGCCGACGCCAGCCACGGCACGATCATGTCGGTCAACAATTCACTCTACGCCCACGGCCTGCTCAAGTTTGGCACGGAAGAGCAAAAGCAGAGATACCTCGTGCCCGTGGCCAGCGGGCAGAAGATCGGCGCCTATAGCCTGACCGAGCCGATGAGCGGCAGCGACGCGGGCACGATGAAAAGCCGCGCCGTGCTGAACCCCGAAGGCACATGTTACGTCATCAATGGCCGCAAGTCGTGGGTCACCTCTGCTCCCTATGCCGACTTCATCATCCTCTTCACCATGACCCAGCCGGAGAAGAAGCACAAGGGCGTGACGGCGTTCATCATCGAGGCCGACCGGCCCGGCTTCGCGCGCGGCAAGAAGGAGCCGAAGCTGGGCATCCGCGCCAGCGCCACCAGCGAGATTCTCTTCGACAACTACGAGTGCCCGGTGGAGAACCGCCTCGGCGCGGAGGGCGAGGGCTTCAAGATCGCCATGACCGTCCTCGACGCCGGGCGCATCGGCATCGCCTCGCAGGCGCTGGGCATCGCCGAGGCGGCCTTCGAGGCCAGCGTCGCCTACGCCAGGGAGCGCGAGGCGTTCGGCCAGAAGATCGGCGAATTCCAGCAGATTCAGGCCAAGCTGGCCGACATGAAGTGCCGTATCGACGCCAGCCGGCTGCTGATCTATCAGGCGGCACTGGCCAAAATGGCGTCCAAGGAGGGTGGCGGCCGCTACTCGCTGGAGGCCAGCGAGGCCAAGCTCTTCGCCAGCGAGACGGCCATGTGGGTGACAACCCAGGCCATCCAGATCCACGGCGGCATGGGCTATAGCAAGGAGATGCCGCTGGAGCGCTACTTCCGCGACGCCAAGATCACCGAGATCTATGAGGGCACCAGCGAGATTCAGCGCATGGTCATTGCCCGCGCGCTGACGGGACTGAGATAGGGACCAGGGGCCAGGTTCCAGGGGCCAGGAAAGAACGCTCTGCCCTGGAACCTGGAACCTGGCCCCTCGTCTTCTAGCGGACTAGATTGATCAGCACGCCCTGCAGCAGCCGCGCCAGCAGCAGAATGATCATCGGGCTGAAGTCCAGGCCACCCATCGGCGGCATCAACCGGCGCACGGGCGTGACAATCGGGTCAATGACGCCATTAACGAGGCGGATAATCGGCCCCCAGACGGGGTGGTAAGGACTGGGGCGCACCCACGATAGGATGATGTGGGCGAATATCAGCACGTAGAAGATAAAGAAGAGAGCATTAATCAGACTGACCAGGTTCATTTCACCTCAGAGTTTCGCTTCACGTTCGCCAAACAGGGCGCGACCAACGCGGACGTGGGTCGCCCCTTCCTCGATGGCGATCTCGTAGTCGTCGGTCATGCCCATCGACAGCGCCAGACGGGGCGCGCCCGGCAATTCGCCCGCCAGCCACTCGGCCAACAGCCGGCCGCGACGGAAGACGGCGCGGATGTCGTCCGGCGGCGCGTCCCAGGGAGCCATCGTCATCAGGCCCAGGGGCGGCAGCGCCGCCGTCGCTTGCAGCGCTACTACCAATGTACGCAGCGCCGCGCGCTGGGTCGCATCCTCTTCCCAACGGGTCATGGCCAGGCCCGATTTCGACGCTTCGCCGCTCAGGTTGACCTCCACGAAGACCGGCAACACGCGCCCGGCGGCGCTCAGGTCAGCCGCCAGCCGGCGGGCGATCTTCTCCCGGTCGAGGGCGTGGAAGACGTCGGCGTGGGCGGCGGCCAGGCCCGTCTTGCGGCTTTGCAGCGTGCCGATGAGGTGCCAGGTCAAACCGACGTGCGGCCCCAGCGCATCTTCGATCAGGGGGCGCTTGGCGGCCAACTCTTCGGGGCGGTTCTCACCAAAGTGACTCAGGCCGGCATCGTAAGCCTCGATGATTAACTGGGCCGGCCACGTCTTGGTAACGGCGACGAGCGTCACCTCGTCGGCCGCTCGCCCGGCGCGCGCCGCGGCCGCGGCGATGCGCGCCTGCACGACTTCCTGTCGCTCACGAATCTGTTGCCAATTCAACATAGGGCTATTATCCGCCGATTTTGATCTTTTGACAGGAAGAAGGATCGCACGCCAAGCAGATCAATATCTCACGCAAAGACGCGAAGAACGCCAAGCTCTGAATTCAGGCTTGGCGTTCTTCGCGTCTTTGCGTGGGAAAGTTCTTCTACTCGCCGCCGGTATACGCGATGCGGAAGATGAGGCCGGTGGCCCAATCGGCGACGTAGAGCGCGCCATCGGGGCCAACGGTCAGGTCGATGGGCGCGGCGAAGCCGGTGGCAAAATCGGCCCGTCCCTCGCCGCCCGGCCCAAACCAGACGATCTTCTGCGCCTCCGGGAAGGCGCTCCACAGCGTCACGAAGAGGCTGTTGTAGTAACCGGGGAAGGCGTCGGCCAGGTAAGCCGTCACGCCCGTCGGCGCGGAGTGGGGCACAAAGGTGTCGATGGGCGGCACGATCTCGACGCCAGCGGGCGGCGTGAAGCAGACGTCGCAATCGAACCAGGGATAACCGTGCTCGCCGCCCGGCTCGACGCGGTTGAACTCCTCCGGTGGGCCGAAGTCGGGCATGTTGTCGGTGGCGTAGAGTACACCGTCGGTGTCCCAGGCGATGTCGTAGGAGTTGCGGAAGCCGCGGGCGTAGGTCTCCACTTGCGTGCCGTCGGGGCTGAAGCGCAGGATGCTGGCCTCAAAGGGCTGGCGCTCATCCTGCTCGCCCATATTCGGCCCGCTGAGGATTTCGCCGTGGTCGGCCCGGCCGCCGACGGCGACATAGCCGTAGCCGTCCGCGCCGAAGACAATGCCATTGGCCGAGTGCATGGCCGTGTAGCAGCACGGCAGCCCGGTGATGAGCGGCGTCACGACGCCGTTCTCGATCACGGCCACCATCGCCTCGCCGTCAACGTTCTGGTCGATGACCCGGCTGGAGACGTACAGCCGCTCCGTGCCAGGCTGGAAGGCCAGGCCGGCCGGCGCGATGAAGCCGTCCATATATAACTCGATGTTGCCGGATTCATCCACGGCGAAGATTTCGCCGGCCATCGTGCCCACGTAGAGCCGCCCGTCGGGGCCAAAGGTCAGGACGTTGGGCTGGCCGTCGATGCGCGCGTAGACCGTCGCCGCGAAGCCTTCCGGCAGGCCGATGCGCGCCGCCCAGGCGTCGAAGTCGTCGTTGCAGGGATACTTGTCGCTGCAATCGCTGGCCGCATAAGCCGGCTGGGGCACGTCGTCGAAGGGCGCGGGCGTCGCCTCGCGGTCGATCGCGACGGCCGTCGGCTCGAAGGCGACAACGCCGCCTTCCGGCGTGGGCGTGGTTTCCGGCGCGGTGATGACTGTCGGCTGGGGAGTCGGCGACGGCGGCGCGGCCGTGACGACTGCCGGCGGCGGAACCTCGGCCGTTGGCTCGACCACTTGTGGAACCGTGCTGATGGGCGTCGCCAGGGCAACCGGCGCTTGCGTCGCGCCGCCACAGGCGACCAGCAGCAGAATCAAAACTAGGCACGCGACGACCAACGGCCGCGCGGCGTCGGGGGCCAGGCCCCGGAGTACGTGTGTTTCGTTGTTGTGCTTCATTTCTCGATTAACAGGGTCACGGGGCCGTCGTTATGAATTTCGACGTCCATGTGCGCGCCAAAGACGCCCGTGGCCACGGTGAAGCCGGCCTCGCGCAGGAGCTCGACAAACAGGTCAACCAGCGGCTCGGCCCGTTCGGGCGCGGCGGCGTCGGTGAAGGACGGCCGCCGCCCCTTGCGCGCGTCGCCATAGAGCGTGAACTGCGACACGACGAGAAGCTCCCCGCCCACGTCGGCCAGCGATAGATTCATCTTGCCGGCCTCGTCATCGAAGACGCGCAGGCCGGCGATCTTGGCGGCCACCCATCCGGCCTCGGCGCGGCCGTCGGCGTGGGTCACGCCCAGCAGGACGACAAAGCCGCGGCCGATCCGGCCGACGGTCTGGCCGTCCACGGTTACACTGGCGCGGGCTACGCGCTGGATGAGGGCACGCATAGGAGATGTCGCTTTCGCAGCGGCTGGGCAGGACTACGCAAGCCCATGCCGCCCCGCCAGGGTGCGGTTACTGGATGCCCATCTTGCTGTGGTCGCCCACGGTCAGCTTCAGGGCTTTGGGCTTGATCGGCGAGCGGGCAATGACCACATCGCGGCCGATGAGGCTATCCTGGATGCGCGTTTCGATGTCGCAGATGCGGCTGTTCTCCAGCACCATCGAGTGCTCGATCTCGCTGTTCTCGATGGTGACGTGGTGGTCGATGCTGGTGAAGGGGCCGATGTAGCTGTTGACGATACGGGCATACTCGCCGATGATGGCCGGGCCGCGGATGATGCTGCCGATGACCTCAGCGCCCCGCTGGACGGTGACGCGGTGGTCAACATTGCTGTCGCGGTCAACGTAGCCCTCGATGTTGTAGGCGATTTCCTCTAGCACCAGATCATTGGCCGAGAGCATGTCGCCCGGCGCGCCGGTGTCGATCCACCAGCCCTCATGGATATAGGGGTGGACGGTGCGGCCGTTGTCGACCAGCCACTGAATGGCATCGGTAATCTCCAACTCGCCCCGCCACGACGGTTTGATGGCCTCCACCGCCTGAAAGACACTGGCGTCGAACATGTAAATGCCCACCAGAGCCAGGTCGCTCGGCGGCGACTTGGGCTTCTCAACCAGACGGATGATGCGGCCGTCCTCGCCCAACTCGGCCACGCCGTACTGCTCCGGGTGCTCGATGCGCGTCAGGACGATCTGGCTGTTCCAGTCGCTCCGGGCGAACTCGCGGATGAGGTTGCTGATGCCGCCCTGGATGACATTATCGCCCAGGAACATCACGAAACGGTCGTCGCCCAGAAATGGCTGCGCCACCTTGACGGCGTGGGCCAGCCCCAGCGGCTTCTCCTGCGGAATGTAGGTGATGCGCACGTCCCAGCGCCCGCCGCGGCCGACGGCCTCCTTGATCTGCTCGGCGGTGTTGCCGACGACGATGCCGATGTCGTCGATGCCCGCGTCGCGGATCGTTTCGATGACGCGGAAGAGGATGGGCTTGTTGGCCACCGGGATAAGCTGCTTGGCGCTGGTGTAGGTCAGTGGGTAGAGCCGCGAGCCTGTGCCGCCGCTGAGGATGAGTCCTTTCATTGCCCCTCCGGAAGTCGCTGTCGCCGGCGCTTCTAGCCGTAGTACTCCGCCGCGCCGCTCTCGCGCGGCGCGTTGGTCAGGGCCACGCCGACGATGCGCGCTTTGGCCTGTTCCAGCAGCTCGCGGGCGCGCTCCGACTGGTCGCGCCGGGTGCGGCCGGCCTGGATGATCAGCAGCACGCCGTTGGCCTTGGCCCCCAGGATGGCGGCGTCGGCCGCGGCCACGACCGGCGGCGCGTCGAGCAGGACGATATCGGCCTGTGCCGCCAGCTTGGCCAACAGTTCGTCCATCCGTCGCCCGCCCAGCAGGTCGGCCGGGTTGGGCGGCGTTGGCCCGCTGCTCAGCAGCCAGAGATTATCGATGCCGGTGGCTTGCAGCGGCGGCTCGGCGACCTCCTCCAGGGCCAGATTGGTCAGGCCGGGAGCCATGGGCAGGCCGAACAACTCATGGAGCGACGGCCGGCGCAGGTCGCAATCGACCAGGATGGTGCGGCGGCCGCTCTGGGCCATCGTCACGGCCAGATTGGCGATGGCCGTCGATTTGCCCTCGCCAGCCGCGGGCGAGGTAACCACCAGGGTGTGGATGGGCTGGTCAAGGCTGTAAAACGACAGGTTCGTGCGCAGCGTGCGGTAGGCCTCGGCCGCGGGGGAACGGGGATCGGTAATGGTCACAAGGCTCATGGTGCTTCGATTGACCTTACGCGGCGGCGAACCGCCACGTCGATGCTTACTCCTGCGGGATGGTGCCGATGACGGCGATGTTGAGATAGCGTTCGACATCCTCGCTGCGCCGCATCACGCCGGAGGCCAGCCACTCCAGCAGAAACAGCAGGGCCACGCCCAGCAGCAGCCCGAAGACGGCCCCGGCGGCGGTGTTGATCTTTGTGTCCGGGCGATCCAGGCCGGCCTGGGGGTCGTCGAGGAACTCGATGGTGATGCGGTCTTCCTTTTGCAGCTTGTCGTTGTTGGCGTTCTGCCACTGGATCAGCTGGTTGCCCCACGAGCGGGCGATGTCGTTGGCCAGGTTGGGGTCGGTGTTCTCCACCGTCAGGTCGATGACGAAGGCGTTGGCGTCGGAGGCCACGCGCACGTCGCCCAGCAGATCGCCGGCGGTCATGTCCAGTTGCAGGTCGTTGATGACCGCCTGGGCGCGGTAAGTGCTGCGCAGCCACTGCTCATAGCTGCTCAGCAGCGTCTTGGCCGCCTGCGCCTGGCCGAAGTCGGTGCGCGACGGCAGCACCAACAGCTTCAGGTTCGACTGGTAGACGGGCGTCTGGATACGGCTGAAGCCAAAGGCGGCCGCGGCCGTCAGGGCCATCAAGACCAGGATCAGCCAGCCCCGCTGGCGCAAGATGCGAAAAATGTCGCTTAGTTCCATATGTGTCGTCTCTTATCAGAAGGGGCGAGGGGCCAGGGACTAGGGGCCAGGGGAAGAGTGCTCTTCCCTGGCACCTGGAACCTGGAACCTGGAACCCTTCTTCTGCTCCCGCGGAATCGCGCCCAACACAGGCACACCCAGGCGCGCCAATTCGGCGCGGTCGCGCACCGTCGGGTCGATGTAGTGGGCCAGCAGCGCCAGCCCCAGCCCGGCCGCCAGCGCCAGGGCCACGCGCAGGGGCAGGTCGAGTTGGCTGCGCAGGCCAGGGGCGATGGTGTTGACAACTGGTTCATCAAGCTGGATCAGCACCGCCCGTTCGCCGGCCAGCTGTGGCAGGGCCGTGGCGTTGTCCTCCGTCAGCACCGTGACGACGCCGCCGAGCATCTGTTGCAACAGCGCCGGGTCGCCGGCCGTCAGCGAGACGGTCAGCATACTGCGGGCGTTGTCCACGGCCAGCCCACCCTGGATCAGCCCGGCCGGCGCATCGATGCCCTGCCCGGCCAGGCGCTGGCTGACGGCGGCGGCAAAGCGCCCGCCGCGAATCCAGTCGGTCAGGCCGTTGACGATGTACTCCGACGACAGCCAGTTGTAGTAGCGCTGCTCATCGAACTCGGCCGCCGCCGCGCCGGGCGGCTGGCCGACGAGGAAGCGCACGCCGGCGTTGTAGACCGTCGGCGCGGGCCGCCACGTCGCCAGCCCGGCAACGAGCACCAGCACGGCCGGGATCAGCGCAAGGAGCCAGTAACGGCGGAGGATTGTCCAGGTGTGACGGAGTTCCATTCTTCGTACTTTTGGGCCACAAAGTCGGCAATGCGGCGCTTGAACACGGTGATGTCGTACTGCTCGGCATGACGGCGAATGGCCGCGGGACTGACCACGAGCGGATCGAACGACTCGACCGCCTCGATGATAGCAGCAACGGACTGCTCGGCAAACAGCGCCCCGCTGACGCCGGGCACAACCGTCTCGCGCGCGCCGCCGGCGGCGTAGGCGATGACCGGCCGGCCGGAGGCGCTGGCCTGCAAAGGCGAGATGCCGAAGTCCTCTTCGCCCGGCCAGACAAACGCCCGGCAGCGGGCCAGCAGGTCGGGCAGGTCGGCGTCGGGCACGAAGCCCAGAAACTCGACCGTCGGCCCGGCCAACGCTTCCAGCCGCTCCCGGTCGCGGCCGCTGCCGGCGATCTTGAGCGGCCGGCCCATCTTGTTAAACGCCTCGATGAGCACATCGAGCCGCCGGTAGGGAACGAGGCGGCCGACGAACAGGTAGTAGTCGTCCACCCGATTCGACGGCGCGAAGCGCCCCACGTCCACCGGTGGGTAGATAATAGTCGCCTCGCGCCGGTAAACCTTGGCGATTCGCCGACGAACTTCATCCGAAATGGCGATGAAATAGTCCACGCGGTCGGCCGCCAGGCGGTCGTACTGGCGCAGGAAGGTCAGGAACGGGGCCAGGCCGGCGCGCGTCAGGCGGCCGAGGTCTTCCTGCTCGGCGTACTGGTGGTAGCGCCAGACGTAGCGCGTCGGCGTCAGGCAGTAGCAGACGTGCATCGTCTCCGGCCCGGTGATGACGCCGTGGCAAAAGCCGCTCTTGTTGCTGAGAACCACGTCGTAGCCGCGCAGGTCGAACTGCTCGAAGGCAAACGGGTAGAGCGGGAAGTAGAGCTGCTGCTTGCGGTGGGCGAAGGGCAGCCGGTCGATGAAGGCCGTGCGAATGTCCCACTCGCGCCAGTGGGCTGGCATGCGCGCGCGGTCGTAGAGCGAGGTATACAGCGGCGCGTCGGGATAGAGCGACACCAGCGCCGCCAGCACATCCTCCGCGCCGCCGAGTTGGTTGAGCCAGTCGTGGATGAGAGCGAGGTTCACAGAGGGGGATTATAGCCGGGAAACGGCCGCAACGGCAGCATTCGCGGTTGATGGTGCGGGGTCACGACAAAGGCATTAAGACACCTCATGCCAAGCCGCAATTTGATCGGCAAAGCGTGTGCTCGCCACTATAATCGATCTTGAACATGGTCAAGATGGTCAAGCCTGCCAACCACAACCGTCTACGCGCGGCCATCCACGCCGCCGGGCTGCTCTACGCTTTCGGCCTGGCCGCCTTGCTCCTTGCCAACTACTTTCTGCGCCAGACCTCGCCGTTTGTCGCCCTCGCCAGCACGTTTAACCTCTACTTGTTTCTGGCAGGTCTGCCATTGGTGGTGGGCCTGCTCCTGCTGCGCACGCGCACGGCGCTGGCTACCCTGGCCCTGCTGGCGGCCCTCTTCCTGTCGGCCAACCCGGTGCTCCCGCCGGTCGCGGCCACCCTGCCCGCAAAAGCCAGCGGCGCGACCGTCACCGCGATGACCTTCAATCTGGGCGGCGGGATCACCCCGGCCAGACTGCTGGCCCAAACCATTGCCGCCGCGCCGGCCGACATCGTGGCCGTGCAGGAACTGACCGCCGATTCGGCCGCTGTTCTGGGGGCTGAGTTAGCGACGCTCTACCCCTACCAGATACTCGACCCGGCCGTCGGCTCGACCGGGTTACTCAGCAAGCTACCCATTGTCAGCTTCCAATGGCTCCGCCCGCCCGGCAGCCGCGCCCTTCTGCACGTCGTCGTGGCGCAAGACGGCACGGCCCTCCACGTGTTTGCCGTCCACCTCCTCACGCCGGGCATACTCTGGTGGCCGTCGCTCCATCTGCCCCGCGGCCTTGTCGAAACCAGCCTTGAGCGGGAAGTGGCGGCTCTGCGGCAACAGGTGGCCGCGGTCACGGCGCCGGTGATCGTTCTGGGCGACTTCAACATGAGCGACCAGTCGCGCGCGTACTCGGCCCTGACAACGTCTCTGCAAGACAGTTTTCGCGAGGCCGGGACCGGGCTGGGCCGGACGTTTCCCAACAGCCTACACCTGGGCAGGGTGCGCATCCCCGGCCCGCTGGTGCGCATCGACTACGTCTTCCACTCGCCGCAGCTGCAGGCGACTGCGGCCACGGTGAACTGCATCGAGGGGCAGTCGGATCACTGCGCGGTCGTGGTTATCCTTGGAGTCAAAGCGGGGCAGCAGGAGAGTGCGCGTGAGTGAGTTGACCTTCCGACAGGGGATGGCAGTGCTGTTGTGGCTGCTCGCAGCAGCTATGGTCGTTGTCAATCAGATGGTCAGCCTGCGCCACGCCATGCGCGCGGCGCAGGGAAAGGTTACCGATATTCGCGCGCCACTTGGTTATGCCCTATCTGCCATGCTGGGGACATTGTTAGCCGTTGCCGGCCTCATCATCTGGATACCGCCACTGATCAGCTACGCACCTTTCTGGCTGGGAGTTATCTGCTTGATGGGCCTGTCGTCTTATGTTAACTGGAGGATTCGCCGGCACTATTCAGTGAAACGGAGTGACTGAATGACGAATCGGCAAAACCCTTCGTAACGGCTACAATCCCCGCCCATGCCCTTCACCTTCACCATCCAGGCCACCGACGGCCCCGCCCGCCTCGGCCGCTTCGACACCCCCCACGGCCCCCTGGAAACGCCCGTCTTCGCCCCCGTCGGCACGCAGGCGACCGTCAAGGCCATGACGCCGCGCGACCTGCGCGAACTGGGAGCCACGCTGGTGCTGGCCAACACCTACCACCTCTACCTGCGCCCCGGCGACGAACTCATCCGCGACCTGGGCGGGCTGCACCGCTTCATGGCCTGGGACGGCCCCATCCTGACCGACAGCGGCGGCTTCCAGGTCTTCAGCCTCAGCGACACTCGCCGCATCGACGCCGACGGCGTCACCTTCAAGTCCCACCTTGACGGCTCCACCCACCGCTTCACGCCGGAGAAGTCCATCGCCATCCAGGAGAACCTCGGCGCGGACATCATCATGATGTTCGACGAGTGCCCGCCGCCCAATGAATACGAGTATGTGAAGCAATCGCTCGGCCGCACCCACCCCTGGGCCGAGCGCTGCCTGGCGGCCAAGACGCGGCCCGACCAGGCCCTGTTCGGCATCGTCCAGGGCGGCGTGTTCCCCGACCTGCGCGAGGAGAGCGCCCGCTTCCTGATGGGCCTCGACCTGC